>Ga0153915_10006794_pt1 | contig 10760 bp, 12 predicted proteins | sample Opewatmetagenome_2_FD_107003 | JGI IMG/M metagenome (GOLD analysis project Ga0153915, IMG submission 107003) | Freshwater wetland microbial communities from Ohio, USA - Open water 3 Core 3 Depth 3 metaG | ecosystem: Environmental > Aquatic > Freshwater > Wetlands | place: USA: Ohio, Lake Erie...
GTATTAGAGAAGAATCGGTAGCGACCTATCCTCAGGACGGTCGGCATTTATAAGAATCCTACCTCAAATCCTATGGTCCCTTCAAATCACACCAAAAGGAAACCCCGGTCAACTTGATTGCCTGACGTTTGACTAATTCAGCCAACATCCAAAAAGGCATGTCGGATCTTAGGGGTTGACCTTTGCTTTGCTCCATGTCATGCAAATATGAAAATCACTTCTTTACAAAGTTTTTCTTTTCTGTATAGATTTCTCAATCCTGATGTGGAGTAACGCATGGCATTGATTATTGACGGCAAGGCCGTTGCGAAAGACGTTCAAAAACAGATCAAAGAAGAGGTCGAAGGGTTGGAGCGGCGCTGGGGAATGGCGCCGGGATTGGGCGTCGTTTTGGTCGGAGACGATCCCGGGTCTCATATTTACGTACGGAATAAAGAAAAGGCCTGCAAGGAAGTGGGAATCAAATCCTTCGAACACCTGCTTCCTGCCACGATTTCGGAAAAGGAATTGCTCGCGGTGGTTCAGCAACTCAATAAAGATAAAAACGTTAATGGAATCTTGGTGCAGCTGCCGCTGCCGGCCCATATTCGTACCGAGAAGATACTGGAAGCCATTTCGCCGTACAAAGACGTCGACGGCTTCCATCCCGTAAGCCAAGGTATGCTCTTGCTCGGGGGCGATGGATTCAGGCCGTGTACGCCCATGGGGATCATGAGGCTGCTCGAATCTGTGAGTTGCGATCCCAAGGGCAAAAACGCCGTGGTGGTCGGCCGCAGCAATATCGTCGGCAAGCCGGTGGCCTTAATGCTGCTTGAGAAGCACGCTACGGTGACGATCTGTCATTCACGGACCGCGAGCCTGCGGGATGAGGTTGGGCGCGCAGATATTCTCGTCGTCGCGATCGGCAAGGCGGGCCTGGTGCGCGGGGATTGGGTCAAGCGGGGCGCGGTGGTCATCGACGTCGGCATCAACCGGTTGCCCAGCGGCAAGCTGTGCGGCGACATCGAATTCGAGACCGCTAAAGAGCGCGCTTCGGCGATTACCCCGGTGCCTGGTGGCGTCGGTCCGATGACGATCTGCATGCTCCTTTACAACACCCTTAAAGCCGCCAAGGATTCCCTGCAGCGGGAGCGGTAATCGCTTGCGCGATTTAGTGGGACGAATGTGACGCAGGGTTTGAAAAGAACTCCGCTCTACGCCGCGCACCGTCGGGCGGGCGCGAAAGTCGTGGAGTTCGCCGGCTGGGAAATGCCGGTCCAATATCGCGGCGTCATCGAGGAGCATTTGGCCGTGCGCAGCCGGGCGGGGCTGTTCGACGTCAGCCACATGGGCGAGATCGAAATTGAGGGCGCGGATGCCGTGGAATTCTGCCAGCGCATTTCCGCCAACGACGTTGCACGCATGAAAGTATCCCAAGCCCAATATAATTTGCTGCTCAACGATCGCGGCGGGGTCGTGGATGACGTGATTTTTTATCGGCTGGAGCCCAATCATTTTGTCATCTGCGTCAACGCGGCCAACAGCGACAAGGACTTTCATTGGCTTCGAGAACACGCCGACGGAGAGGTTGAAATTGCCGACGCAAGCGCGCGCTACGCACAGCTGGCTCTACAGGGACCGTTGGCGGAAAAAATCTTGCAGCCCTTGACGGCGCTCAGGCTCGGCGAGATAAAATCCTTCCATTGCGGGTTTGGCGACGTCGCCTCCATCCACTGCCTGGTGGCCCGCACAGGATACACGGGCGAAGAGGGTTTCGAACTTTACTGCCAATCCGGCGATGCGGAGCGGCTGTGGAACGCCTTGATGGAATTCGGTGCCTCCGAGGGATTGGTGCCCGTCGGTCTCGGAGCGCGGGATACCCTCAGGCTGGAGAAGGCGTATCCGCTTTACGGGCATGAGCTTGATGATACGACCACACCGCTGGAGGCGGGGTTGGACTGGGTCACGAAGTTTTCCAAGCCTGCCTTCATTGGCCGAGAGGTCCTGGTCAGGCAGAAGGAAGAAGGGGTCAAGCGCAGGCTCGTCGGACTCGAATTGCGCGAGCCCGGCATCGCGCGCAGCGATTACCCATTGTTCAAAGACGGCCAACCCGTCGGTCGTGTCACCAGCGGGACGAAGTCACCGTCGCTGGGCAAGTCGATCGCCCTTGGTTACGTCGCCAGCGAAGCGGCCGGGATCGGCAACGCGATCGACGTCGAGATCCGCGGTCGCAAGGTTCGCGCCGAAGTGGTTCCCCTGCCGTTCTACCGCCGGTGACATGGAGTTCAAGGAGGTTCGAGATGGAGTTTCCTGAAGGGCTGAAATTTTCCAAAGAACATGAGTGGGTGCTCGTGGAAGGCAGCACGGCGACCGTCGGCATTACGGAATTCGCCCAGGAAGAGCTCGGCGACATCGTCTATGTAGAATTGCCGGAGGTCGGAGAGAAGATCGTCAAGGATGACCCGTTCGGCGCGGTGGAATCGGTGAAGGCGGTTTCCGATGTTTACGCCCCCGTCAGCGGGACCGTTCTTGAAATCAACGATTTGCTGCCGGACAATCCGGAAACGATCAACGATGATCCCTATGGCGACGGCTGGATGATCCGCGTCGAGATGACGGACGCGGACGACCTCAAGGACCTCATGACCGCCGAGGAATACGCGGAATATGTCGAACAGCAAAAGAAGGAAGACGACGATGAGGATGAGGAAGACGAAGACGAGGAAGACGACGAGGAGAAGGATAAATAATTAAGGAATGCGCTACACCCCCCATACCCCCGCCGACCAAGAGCGGATGCTTCGGGCCATCGGCCTGGAGTCTATAGACGAACTTTACCGACATATTCCCGCAAGCCTGCGCCAGCGGGCTCGGATCGAACTTCCCGAGGGCCTGACGGAGCTCGCGGTGAGGCGCCGCATGGGGGAGCTTGCGGCGAAAAACGCCACGGCTTCGGACTGGAGCTTTTTTTTAGGCGGTGGCATCTACCATCATTTCATTCCCAGCGCGGTGGACGCGGTCATCTCTCGTTCCGAGTTTTCAACGTCGTATACGCCCTATCAACCGGAGGTGAGCCAGGGAACTTTGCAGACGCTGTTCGAATATCAGACGCTCATCTGCCAGCTTACCGGCATGGAGGTTTCCAACGCCGGAGTATATGACGGCGCCTCGGCGGCGGCGGAGGCGGTGCTAATGTCGCGCCGAATCCAACCCGCAAGCCGTCGCCGCGTGCTGATGTCCCGGGCACTTCATCCGCAGTATCGCGCCGTCATTTCGACCTATTTGAGAAATCTCGATGATGTGCAAGTCGAGGAGGTTCCCTTCGACGCGAGCGGCGCCACCGATGCCGGGCACCTGACCCGCAGGCTTAACGACCAATCGATGTGTGTCATCGTCGGTTACCCAAACTTTTTTGGAGTGATCGAAGACCTAGCCCCGATTCAAGCAGGCTGTTCCCGCGCCGGCGCCCAACTGATCACCGTGACCACGGAACCCTTGGCTTTGGCTCTGCTCAAACCGCCGGGCGCTTGGGGGGCGGATATCGCGGTCGGGGAAGGACAGAGTTTGGGCGTTGCCATGGCGCTCGGCGGTCCCGCCTACGGATTTTTCGCTTGTCAAAAGAAATTCGTCCGCAACATTCCGGGCCGCCTGGTGGGCGAGACCGTCGATACCGAGGGCCGGCGCGGATTTGTGTTGACCCTGGCGACTCGCGAGCAGCATATCCGGCGCGAGAAGGCGACCTCGAATATCTGCACCAGCCAGACCTTGTGCGTGTTGGCGTCCACGGTATTCATGTCGCTTCTAGGGAAGACCGGGCTGCGCCGGCTGGCTGAGGTCAACGTGGCGCGCGCCCATGACGCCTATGGTCGCCTCATCCAACAGGCCGGGATTCAAGCCGGTTTTGCCGGTCCGGTTTTCAACGAATTCGTTCTTCGGTCAGACGACATGGACGGCCTGTTGGGACGGTGTGCCTCTGAGAAAATCGTACCCGGCGCGGCTTTGCGCCAATGGTACCCGGAACTGAAGGATTGCTTGCTCGTCTGCGTCACCGAAATGAACGAGCGAGAGGAGATCGAGCGCCTTGTCAGAACCATCGCCGGGTAACCGCAAAGTTCGCACCGCTGCGCCACGGCTGATCTTCGAAAGCGGCTCGCCGGGTCGCAGTGGATTTTGCTGGCCGTCGGCGGAAGTTCCGGCGCGGGACGCCATTCCAAAGGCGCTGCTGCGTGATGAGATCGCCGGATTCCCCGAGCTGGGGGAACTCGAAGTGATGCGCCATTTCACCCGTCTCTCGCAGCGCAATTTCGCCATCGAGAGCCAGTTCTATCCGCTGGGCTCCTGCACCATGAAATACAATCCAAAAATCAACGAATTGGTGGCGCGCTTTCCCGGCTTCGCAGAGATTCATCCATTGGCATCGGCGGATTTATTGCAGGGAGCGCTGGAATTGCTCTACGAGCTGGAGCGGCTGTTGGTTGAAGTGAGCGGCATGGAGTATGTGAGCCTGCAGCCGTCGGCGGGCGCCCAAGGGGAGTTGACGGGTTTGATGTTGATCCGCGCCTATCTGACCGAGCAGGGCGACCCACGCAAAAAAATTATCGTTCCCGATACCGCCCACGGTACCAACCCCGCCAGTTCCACGTTGTGCGGTTATGATGTCGTTCAAATTGCTTCCAACGCGCAAGGCGTGATCGACCCGGCGGCGGTTGACAAGGCGATGGACTCGGATGTGGCCGCGCTGATGGTCACCAACCCCAACACGCTGGGGCTTTTCGAAAAGAACATCGAGGCGATTTCAGAGGCGGTCCACGCCAAGGGCGGGCTGGTCTATCTCGACGGCGCCAACCTCAACGCGCTGATGGGGGTGGCCAAGCCCGGACATATGGGCGTCGACGTGCTGCACATGAATCTGCACAAGACCTTCTCCACGCCGCACGGCGGCGGCGGCCCCGGCGCCGGGCCGATCGCCGTGAAGGAACGGTTGCGCGATTACTTGCCGGTGCCGCGGATCGTGAAGCAGGGACAGCGCTTCGAATTGCTTGAGGATTGCCCCAAGTCTGTCGGGCGCGTCCGTTCATTTTTCGGCAATTTCGGCGTGCTCGTGCGCGCCTACACCTACATGATCTCGCTCGGCGGTGACGGCCTCGAAGAGGCGAGCCGCATGGCGCTGCTCAACGCGAACTATATTCGACGGAAGCTCGAAAAGAGTTATCAAATCGCCTACGACGAGCCCTGTATGCACGAGTGCATCTTTACCGATAGAATCCAGCACAGATTTGGAGTGAGCACCCTCGACATCGCCAAACGGCTCTTGGACTATGGGTTTCATCCGCCGACGATTTATTTTCCATTGGTTGTTTCCGGCGCGCTCATGATCGAGCCCACGGAAACTGAGACCCCGGAAACGTTGGATGGCTTCGTCGACGCGATGCTGGCCATCGCGCGTGAAGCCAAAGAGGAGCCGGACCTGGTGAGAACCGCGCCGCACTCGACGCCGGTCAGCCGCCTGGACGAAGCTCGGGCGGCGCGCAAACCGATACTCAGGTGGGAGCCGTCCGCTCCGAGTGAGCCTGGTTAGACGCGCCCGATTGACGCCACCGCTTCCTGCGCCCACAGCAACCGCCTGCTACGGCATGAATCGATAATTCAAACGGTTGTCGTAGTATTCGAAGCTTGCGAGAATATCGATATTCTCTTTGCCGATCCAAGGCGGGATGGGGCTGAAGGGCGCCGCCGACCGAACGGCGCGTATCGCTTCTTCGTCGAGCAGGTTCGAACCGGAGGAACGAACGATTTTTGCTCTTGCGAGCTCGCCGTTACCCAGGATCGAAAACTCTATCAGCAGCTTTCCCTGCAGGCCGTACCGAAGTGCCAGCTCCGGGTATTGCCAGACCACTTCTATGGCACGCTTGATACTGCCGAAATAGGTGACGTACTGGGGGTCCCTGGTGTCGAGGCGGACGGGGCCATCGTTTCTATTGGATCGCTGCCCGCTCGTCGACCAATTCACCGGCGGGAGGAGTTCCTTGAGAGTAGGCAACGGGCGTTCGGCGATGGCGAATTTATCTTCCACCGGTGCGCGCGGCGGAGGCTCTTCGCGTCTCATTTCCCGTTGGGTAAAGGATGCTTTCGGCCCGATCGGGCGTTCTTCCAAGATCGGGGAATTTTTTTGAGCGATGATGGCTTTAGCTTTAGAAGGCCGCGTCGCAGGGTCTTTAGGGACCAGGGTCGGTTTGAACGGCGCTGGTGCTTCTTCCGGAGCTGGAAGCAGCGCTACCTGAATCGGAATCTGAGAAGGTCCTGTCACGCGAGGCTTCGGCCAGGTCATCAGCAAAAGCAGATGAAGCGCCAGAGAGGCGGCGAAAAATCGTAGGAAGGGATCGCCGAGGGTAGTCACGACCGCATAATACCGACTAGCCGGCGGCTGAGCAACCTTGCCATTGCAATCCTAGGGGCCCGTGGCGTAGTATCCCACAAGGGAGAATCTCCATGTTCGGACTAGGTCTAGGCGAGTTGCTGCTTATTCTGGTGATCGTTTTGGTTCTTTTCAGCCGGCGCTTACCGGATCTCGGCGAAGGTCTAGGCAAGAGCATCAAGAAATTTCGCAAAGCGCTCTCTGATCCCGACGAAATCGACGTCACTCCCAAAGACCCATCCGACAAGAAAAGCTAAACCATTACGGCCCCCGGTCAAGCGTTTCCTTCGGCGGCAATCACCTTACAACCGAAATCCTTCATTCCTTTCGGTGTTTTCAAAAACACAATGGTAAATGGAACCGAGTCACCGGGGGGAATTTCAAACGCCTTCAAAGGTGGAAGTCTCTGGAGATTAGCAATCTCCTGCAGGCTCAATCCGCGTACCATACTCGGCGAGATCGCGTTACCGACCCAGATCGTCTGTTTCTCGATCTCTTCGTTTTGATGGTTAAACGACTCTCCCGAAATCTGGACGGAGCGGATGGTAACCGGATTTTGGTTCAATGCCGCGCCGGTGATGACGAAGACCTCGCGGTTCCCTTGGATGGATTGATATTCGCCGCGGAGGGATTGCAGGAGGACGCCGTCTTTTAAGCGGTTGTTTCTCAGCACCGATGCCCCAACCATCGGTATTTGTCGCACGAATCCCTCAGTGGCGCTTGGATGCGCCCGGTTGAAGGCAGTTACCAGCGTGAAAATAATGATCAACAGGGCGAAAAGCGTTAGGTAGGGCTTCGTGGAGGACTGTTGATCCCGGTAGGGGCCTAGTCGTAGAATATTTCCCTCGCTGTCGGCCCAAGTTGGAGTCGATCCTTCGACTCGAGCCCCGGCCTTGGCCGAGGGCTCTTGCTCAGGAGTCCGCCCCACGGGTGTACTGGAAGGTGCCACGGGTTTGCCTGCGGGGCTCCACTCTGCCGCGGGCGTAACCTGGGGTAGAGGGCTCGACGGCGTCAATAGTTTTTCCTCTTTTTGCGCCGAATCCGAAACTTCGGAGATCGTAAACGGCGCTTCGGACTCTTGTAGGTCGGCGCTTATGGCCCATGGCTCCGGATGGTTGTCTACGGCCACGGTTTTGCGTTCACCAGTGGGAGAGTCAACGGGCGGAACGCCAGCAGGAATTATCTGCTGCTCCTCTCTCGGAGGAAACATGAAGCTCAACTCTTTGCTCGCGGAACTCTCTACCGGCTGAGTCTCACCGGTTGGTGGATTGACCACCGGCTTTTGACGTGTCCCAGCGGATTCAAGCTGAAAGGTATGCTTGCAACGCGAGCAGCGTAAGGCCGGGCTAGGGTTATCAAACAGCTCTTCATCGACTTTATAGCGGGTCTTGCATTTGGGACATTGAACGATCATATTTCTACGCCAGGTTTTATAGAGATCATGATAAGCAAAAGAACAGGAATTTCAAGATGATCTACGGTAATTCGCGAAATATTCCAGATTTTATGATCAAGCCTCCCGGCATGTTGAATAATTTTTGTCTAACGGCGTCTAATAAGCAGGTTTGTCGTGGAGTTTAGCGACTGGGATTTGGTTCAGAAATGCCAGGCTGGAGAGACGAGTGCCTTTCAGGAGCTAGTCTCGCGGTACCAGCAGAAAATCTTCATGGTGGTCCTAGGGTTATTACGCGATCGCGAAGACTCGATGGATGTGGCTCAGGAGGCTTTTTTTCGGGCCTATCGAAAGATCAAAGGCTTTAAAGGGGGATCGTCTTTTTACACGTGGCTCTACCGCATCGCAGTCAACATGGCGATCGATGCCCAGCGCCGCCAGAAGAGAAATCCTCTGGAATTTCGTGATAACATGGACGCGGTTTTGGAAGAGCAAAATGAAGTCGAAAAGGATCCGTTCTCGAATGTGCGCGATAAAGAGCTGCGCGCAGGTTTAATCGCCGCCATCAACGATTTGACGGCGGAACATAAAGCCGTCATCATTTTGAGAACGGTTGAAGGATTACCGTATAAGGATATCGGCGAGATTCTCGGCTGCTCAGAGGGAACCGTCATGAGCCGGCTCCACTACGCCAGGAAGAAATTGCAAGGTAAGTTGAAGGCATTTCTATGATCAAGCGCTGCGAAGATATCCGGGACCGCATCGGCGCCTGGATGGATGGCGAATTGAGCCGATCCGGCGCGGAAGAAGTTCGCGTCCATCTGGAAAGCTGTCAGGCCTGCTGCGAGGAACGACGGCAATTGGAGAAGTTGCAGGCTTCGTTAGAAGCGGTCTTGGTCGCCGGGCCGTCCAACGTTTCATTCGAGCGTTTTTGGCCCGGCGTGGAGCAGCGTATCAACCGGAAGCGGGTCTGGCACGAAGATTTCTTCGGGCGGGTCCGCGACCTATTGACGCCGCCTCAACTGGCGTGGCTGGTCCCGGCGGTCATCATCCTCGTTTTAACGGGCGTGTTTTCTTTTGAATCGTTCTTCCCTGGCTCGCGGCTGGCGGTCCAGCGAAATAATTTTGCCGCGGTTGATTCCATCGACGCTTTCGGGCGTAATGTGGCCGTGCTGCGGGAGAACGAGACCAAAACGACCATTATTTGGCTATATCAAAATCAAGAAGGTGAAGATGAGTCTACTGGGGAAAAGACTGACGCGAGCCCTTCTTTCTAGCAGCATCTTGTGTTTCTTGGCTGGTTTCGCGGGGGCCGCCGAGATTACCTCCCAAATAGTTCAGATCAAAATTGGCGCGATCCTGGCTAGCAACCAAGGAGATGAGTTTGATTCGCGGTTGGCGCCTTTGGAAAAGCAGTTAAAACTCATGAAATATCGCTCGTACCGGCTGTTAAAAGAAGAGAGCCAAAAGGTCCAGCGAAAGGGCAACGCCACTTTTGATATACCTGGAGGCCGGTCGCTGGTCGTCACGCCGCAGGAATCCGGGACCAAGCAACTCGCTCTACGGGTTCATCTGCAACAAGGCGGGAAGCCGCTGATCGATACCACGGTGCGCCTTAACAGCGGGGGAAATTTCTTGCTCGGCGGGCCGCCTCATGAAGGCGGAGCCTTGGTTATTTCAATCTCTGCAACCGCTCAGTAGATCCGCTTATTCGATTACATTCTTTTCGATCGGCTCGACCGTGACGCTTTTACTCTTGAGCCATTAGATAGAGAACTTTAGTCTTCCCACCGCCATCCGGTCGCGCCAACCCACCCACAGGTTCGTGCTGAGATACTTGTCGCCGAAGTCGGGGAAAACCGTTACGATCGTTCCCGATCGTATCCGTCGCGCCAGTTTGATCGCCGCAAACAACGCGGCGCCGGACGATTGACCCACCACTACGCCTTCCTCCTGGCTCAGGCGATAGACCATGGCGTAGGCATCATCGGTGGAGATGGGAATTTTCTCATCCAGTTCTTCTTCGTGATAAATCCCCGGCACGATGGAACTCGCCATATGCTTGAGCCCTTCGAGGCCATGTAAAGCATCGTCAGGCTCGACCGCGATGACTTTGATCGCCGGATTCATCTCTTTCAGATACCGTCCCGTGCCCATGATCGTGCCGCCGGTGCCGATGCCGGCGACAAAATGAGTTACGGATCGATTCGTTTGGCGATAAATCTCGGGCCCTGTCGTTTCATAGTGAGCCTGCGGGTTCATCGTATTGAAGTACTGGTCGGGTTTGAAATATTTTTCAGGTTCTTCCGCGAGTATTTTGCGGCATAAAATGATGGCGCCGTCGGACCCTTCCAACGGATCGCTATAGATAACCTTTGCGCCGTAGGCGTGAATAATCTGTTTTCGCTCCGCGCTCACGTTGGCCGGCATCACCAGCTCGACGGGATAGCCCAGCACGCTCCCGATCATAGCCAGCGCGATACCAGTGTTGCCGGACGTGGAGTCGAGGATGGTTTTGCCGGGGCGCAATTTTCCGCTCCGGATGCCTTCACGCATCATCCATAAAGCGGGGCGGTCCTTGATCGATCCTCCCGGATTGAACCCTTCCAGCTTGGCGAAGATGCGCACCTTTGAGGGAAGTCCTTCCGGAATCCGCTGGATTTCCAGCAGCGGCGTGTCGCCGATCAAGTCGAGAACCGATTCGACTTTTTTCGGTTCGTTCTCCGCTGACTGCACCAGGCGCAGCTTGGTTTTGGCGGTTGTCATGACCGGCCCGAGTCGCCCCTCAAATTCCACCGGCGATGGCCGGAACGATGGAAATGCTGTCGCCTTCCTTCAAACTGGTTTCGAGGTTTTGCATGAAACGAATGTCGTCGCCGTTGACGTAGACGTTGACGAAGCGGCGGACCTTGCCGGTTTCGTCGCAGATTCTCTCCTTGATACCGGGAAAACTTTTTTCCAGATCCTCCACGA
>Ga0153915_10006795_pt1 | contig 10760 bp, 7 predicted proteins | sample Opewatmetagenome_2_FD_107003 | JGI IMG/M metagenome (GOLD analysis project Ga0153915, IMG submission 107003) | Freshwater wetland microbial communities from Ohio, USA - Open water 3 Core 3 Depth 3 metaG | ecosystem: Environmental > Aquatic > Freshwater > Wetlands | place: USA: Ohio, Lake Erie...
CCTTTCTTATTTAATGAAGGTCTGTCGACATTTCTCTATTAAAGAAATACATCATAATCATGAGGATCATTGCCCCGCAAAATGTATAGGCGTCGGCCAGATTGAAGATCGGCCAGGGGTTAAATAGACGCATTGGAATAAACTTGAAATGCCACTCCACATTGTCACAACCTATCCCCTGATTAGCCTGTCAAGCCAATTTGCCGGCGCGCCGCTGATGATAAGCGTAAGAGAAATGGTGTGTCAATTGCCATTTAAATTGATCCGTGTGCATAATTTTAAAGACTTGTTATGTCAAATATTCAGATTCCTTTCTGTCTGCCATTTATCTGCCCCAGGTATTGGCGTGCATAGGTTGTCATTTCATGATTGGGATACTTTTTAACGATGTTTTCCAGGAGCTCTACAGCCTTCTTGCGATCTAAAAGCCTTTCGTTGAAGAGATTTGCCGCCAGAAAAGAGGCCTTTGGGATCATGGGGTCGTCAGGATTGTTTTTTATAAACCGCTCATAGACCTCTGAGGCGGCCTTTGTATTGCCCGACTCGATCATTGAACCGGCTATCTTAAATGAAGCGGAAGAAGAGGCTGAGAAATCCGAAGACCTGGAAATACACTCCAGAAATACATCATGTAACTTTGTCATGGATCCTCTCTTGGCAAGCTGATCCAGATAGGTCCTGCCATGCTCTAACATATCCGAAGTTTTATCCTTTATCTTAAGAATATTAAAATAACGTTCAGACAGATTAATATCTGATGAAATGGCATCCCTCTCTATTTCTATCAAGGCAAGGGCATCATCGACATTTCCATCTTCAATGAGGTTATCAATCCGATTCAACAATGTCCCTTCATGTTTTTGGGGATCAGTTTTTTTTGCAGGGGGGTGAATGGCCTGATGAAAAAGATCTTCTATCTTTTCAAAAAGGATTTTTAAGGGGTTGCGGGATAGTCTTTCTGTTTCAATATTGCATTTTGGACAGAAGTAGAATATCTTTTTTTTGCCGCGTTGTGATACTATCCTTTTTTCAACGCACGCAGAACAATACAGGCTGTCACAATCAGCGCAAATCCACAATGCTGTCTTAGAGTGGTGTTTATCACAAGGATATCGCATTTCTTTCTTCTCCGGTATTTCATTAGGCGTAAACCATTCTTTTCAGGTCATCCTGGCAAGATTCAAGGTTAGGCATCATTATCTCTTTCAATATCTTTATCATTACCTCCCATAATCTTTTTAATGTCAATGGCCTTGTTTCGGTTCAAATGGAACCCAACCATTGCCAATATCCCTATCCCGCAGATAATTGCCAGTGCTATCTGAACCGGACCATCAGTGAATAATCCTGCATACAAGAAGATGTTGATCAGGACTATGGATATGATCCCTGCCCAGGCCAGCAGTTTTTTGAAAAATGTTCTCATGGGGAATCCTTTAAGACAAGCATGCTGGAATAATCGGATTATTTGATCCTGGAGTCAAGGGAAAAGAAACCTTAAACATGATGATGGATGTGCTGAGAATAAGGGATAAAAGGGGGCAAAGATGGGGCAGGATTTCGTTAAATGATACGGATATCTTGTCCGGATCTGAATGGCTCAACTGTAGTTGATGAAATAAGAATTAGATTGGAGTATGATATATAATATGATAGTGCTTCCAATAAAGGCTGAATCTTTTTAGAGCACTTTAATCCGGAGGCTCTGACTGTTGGAGACTCAATCGTCTGCATCAGGACCGTTGAGCGTACCAGCCGAATGATAAAGGAGAAACAGGTTGTGATCCTCGGGTTGTTGTCAGATACACATGAAAATCCTAATCAAGCCATAGAGCGTATCGTTCAGATATTTATCTCCCATGGTGTGGAAGGGATAATACATTTCGGGGACATAGAGCCGAAACATGTAAACCAGAAGCTTTTCGCAAATCTTCCGGTTTATTGCGCCCTGACAGATGAACAGATAAAGGATAATGGCCCTGATTTTTTCAAGGCCCCCGGATGGACATTTACTGTCCCCGGCGAGCGCGTTATAAAAATAGGCGATGATCATTATTATGTCGGTCATAAACGCACATGGGATTTTCTGGTCGGTTCACAATCCAAATTTTGGGAATGGATCTATGGGATAAGTAAGGAATTGCATAATGTTTGGAAATTCGGCTCCGGACATACTCATAGGCAGGTGTTTTTAAGATCAGGGGAGGTGGATTTTATAAATCCGGGGGCCGCTAAGGGTTCTGACGGAGTGGCTAAAGGCTTTGAATACGCAATCCTAAACACAGATACAGGGGAAATCATTTTTAGCCGGATACAGAATCCCAAACCAATCGCCAAGCCGCTTAAGGTTGCTGCAATTTCAGATACCCTGGATGTGACTGTAATGAATCCGCCGTTCTGGTCGAGGCTGGCGGAAAAATTTCACCTGGAGGAAGTAACCCACGTAATCCACTGTGGGAATATATATACCGATGATATAGGCAAAGCAGAGTTGGCAGGTTTTCAGGTCCATTATATCCTCCGTCATGATCAGGTTGATAAAAAAAGGAAGCCTGACAATTGGATCCTGATCCAGGAGGAAAATCCGATAGTAAAATTGAACGGATATAAATTTTGCGTCCAAATGGCCATGGGCCCCGAGCTTTTTAATAAGAGCGAGTTCCAGATGCATGAGATGTCGAAACAGATAAGGCTTCAGTTCCCTGAAATACAATTCCTGCTTAGCGGTTCAACCCCTAACGCCTTTTATGAAGAAGGGGAAAATATTATATTGCTGAATCCAGGGGATGCAAGCAGATATAATAATTTCGCAATCATCGGGCTTCCCGGCTATGATATCACCTTCGGTTTAATAACACCTGCCCCGCTTCCGCCTCTCTAACAAAGGGACCTTTGTCATTATCAAGGATGCGCTTGATTGCCTGCCAGATATGGAAGAAAATGGACGACGGATGACAGGACAGTGTCGCCTATAGACTATCGCCTGTCACCCGTCCCCGTTTGGTCCTTAAGCTAAGATTTTTTAAGTATAAGTGAGCCTCCGCTGATAAGTTTAAAGGTCCCGCTTTGGTCTGCAACAGCGCTGATTGTGACGCCTGCAGGGGCGTCGATCTGGGAAACATTTATATCGCCGATTATTGTGACGTTTGAATCCGCGGTTGCTACCCACTTGCTGCGCGGGTTAATAGAGATTTGAGCGTCTTTTATTGCGCCTTTCAGGGTCGTTGACTCAAGATAAACCGTCATATTTCTGTGTTCCTTATCCGCAGAATGGTCGATGTCGCCCTCAACATACATATCCTTGAAGGTCGCATGTATGCCATATACCTCCTGCGCCTTGGTGTTTGCGGTCTTGGCGGATTGAGGGTCAACGCTTATGGCGGACTTAAGAAGGACACCGCTTTCGGAGGTTATGTTCACACCGGTAAAGCTGATATCGGCATTGGCGCTCTTTATAAGGACCACCGGACTTTTTGTTGAGATTTCACCTCCGGTCACCGTGAGGGCGCTGTATTCATCGGGTGTGCCTATATTATGGATCAGGGCAAAATAAGTGCCGCACTTCGCCTTTGTATCTTTGAAGGTGATGTCGGCATTCCCGGCCATTATCCCCGCCATGGACGCGACATCAAAATCCGAATTATTGATATAAACATGACACCCCATGTCTGCATAGGTCCCGTAACCGGCCTTAATGGTCTTAACCGTGCAGTTGTTTGCCTCAAGGTACACAAACCCCTCTGCTCCGTCGGTTGAAAGGGCCGCCCATCCGTTGGCGATTACAGTGCAGTAGTAGAAGTAGCTGTAGGAATTGCTCAGTGTGACATGGGTGCGGCTGTTGCCGTCAATCTCCAGTTGCTTTTTCTGTTCGGAGTTCGTAATGTCCGGTTCAAAAGGAACACCATTGGCGGTCAGCGTGGAATTGTATACCTTCAGGATGCTGTGATTTTGAGCAGCGGTGGCGTTTCTATTTTCACCACTGGTGGTAATGGTGGAGTCCCTTATTATTAATGTGGCATAATCCTCGGCAGACGCCCCGCTCCCCGGGCCGGCCAGGCCGAAGCTTCCATTGCCGGATAGTTCGATATTTGCATTGGCAAGGGTGTATTCTGAGCCCAGGCCTTTTACAAAGACACCCCCGATATTTCCTTCTTTGGCATTTATCTTGACGCCGGATGCCAGGGCATCTCCTACTTTTCCGGCGCTCATTACACCTGACCTGGATTTCCCTGGCGAATATTTACCGTTATCTATATATGCCGCCGGGGTAGAATTAGAAGCGCCCCCGAATCCGCCGGGAGGTCCGCCGGCTGCAGCCCCTGTTGCACCTGCATCTCCTCCTGGCGTCCCGGCAGCTTCTCCAGCTGCACCGGCCCCTCTTCCTGCCGCTGCTTGTGCAGAAGCTGTGTTCACAGGTTGATGCACGGGTTTTACCACAGCCACGCCCTTGATGGTTGCGGTCTGGTTCACCCCTTTACTGCATGCAGTTAAAGCCATAATAAGCGGTATGGCGGCCATGATAGTAATAAGCGACCTGATGAATCCTTTTTTCATGATAAATTTTCCTCCTTTTGTCTTAGTGTTTAGTGCGTTCTGAATAGGAACTTTTTTTGGGATACTAAAAAAATAGACCAGGCTGTCCTTACATAATGTTGCGGGCCTGGGAAAGTGTTGTTCACTCCTAAACAGAATCCCCCCTGCAATGAGGGGGAATTCTGAAGTTGTCCGATTAGTAGCTGAATGTCTCGCTGAATGTGTAGTATGGCTCAGGGAATTTAGGTTCCAGCTTGAGGACGCTCTTTGGGCTCCATGTTTCATAAGGATTGGGATTCGGCTTGGTCATCTCCAGACCGCCTGCGGAAGGCGCCTTCTCTGCTGCCTCTACAGGTTGTGCCGCAGCTATCATCTCTGCCTGTGAACCCCAGGTAGGCGGGGTGGGGTCATAGTACATCCCCACGTGCCAGATCTTCCATTCCCCGTCCTCTTTCACAAAGTCAATCCCGTACTTTTCAAAGAACCAGTTGCCGCCTGTCTCCGCCTTGCCGTTTTTAATAACGGTATTGGTTGCAATGCCGGGTGAGTACCACAGGCCCTTTGCCGTCTTTCCGTCACCTGCTACCTCGATGATCGGGGTAGTCTGTGTATGGATGGTATATCCGGTCCCCGCACCAAGATTTTCAGGCACGTTCTTGATCTCAGGGTAGATCTTGCTTATGGCTTCAAGGCTTTTTTGGACATTTTTCATATTCTCTGTACAATAATTCTTTTTAATAAGTTCCATGCCAATCTGTATGCCCTGCGCATTTGTCCATGAGGCTGTCGCTGCGTTGGGGCCGTCCTGCTTGACCCAGATGTCTTCAAGTTCCTGACAATACAGATGGGGATATGCATGATAATATGCATGTTTGCTGTATGTGTTCTGGACCTCCAGCATCTCATAGGCCTTCTCCGCGTTTGTGAGTATCGGTCTTCCGGAGGCGTCCACATTCTGTTTTTCAACCTGCTGCTTGGAGCATCCCAAGGAGAGTGCCATTACCATTGCAATGATTGTAAATAATATTATTTGATATTTAACCTTAGCTTTCATAACCTCCTCCTTTAAAAAGAATAAAATGTTTAAACCTTATCAAAGCCAATTTCAAATAGATCAAAATATCTTATATCACCTCCTTATAAATTATTTCGCGTCATATAGAAAATCGTCGAGTCGGACTGCAAATAATGCACTTATCTTCCGGACCTGCTTTTATTGCCTGTCCATAAACAGGTTTAGCAATAAAATATCGGAGATCAGGCGGCCGACTATCAACAACTGATTATAATAAAGACAATAAGAGGTAACTTAATGAAAACGGAATATTACTAATATATAAAATATTAAAATCGTTTTAATCGGATGAAGCTCAACTGGTGGATTATATGCCCAGGGTTATAATATAAGGCATTATTTGTCCTTCCGGATAGAGCCTTTTGCGGCACGTATCCGCACCCGGTAACTATGGTGATATTTTAGAAAAGACATGAATGTGGGCATAATCGGACAATTAGTCTGCTCTGTCAATAGAAAAGAACATAAGAAGCATAGGCGTTTCATGTGGTTATCTATTTTTAAACGAGGACATCTTTTAAAAATTTACCTGTATATGATTCCCTTATTTGGGTTATCTCCTCCGGGGTGCCTGCGCCTACAAGGTAGCCGCCTTTGTCGCCGCCTTCAGGACCAAGATCGATAACATAATCAGCGGCCTTTATCACATCCAGGTTGTGTTCAATTACTACAATGGTGTTATCAAGACTGACAAGATGGGTGAGGACCTCAAGGAGCTTCCTCACATCATCGAAATGGAGGCCTGTTGTCGGTTCATCAAGGAGGTACAATGTGCTGCCTGTGTCCCTCTTGCTCAGTTCTCTGGAGAGCTTTATCCTCTGCGCCTCTCCGCCTGAAAGTGTGGTTGCAGGCTGTCCGAGCCGGATATACCCGAGACCGACATCATAGAGTGTCTTGAGTTTCTTTTTTATATTTGGGATATTTTCAAAGAAAGGCATGGCCTGATTCACGGTCATGTCCAGGACCTCTGCAATGTTGGCGCCCTTGTATCTTACCTCCAGGGTATCCCTGTTAAATCGGCTGCCGTTGCATGCCTCGCATGTGACATGGACATCCGGCAGAAAGTGCATCTCTATCCTTATAAGCCCGTCCCCGTTGCATGCCTCGCATCTGCCTCCCCTGACATTAAAGCTGAATCTACCCGTCTTGTAGCCCCGCATCTTTGATTCAGGGAGCATGGCAAAGAGGTCTCTTATGTAAGAAAAAAGGCCGGTGTAGGTTGCAGGATTGGATCTGGGCGTCCGGCCTATAGGGCTCTGATCAATATCTATAACCTTGTCGATATATTGAATGCCCCGGATATTTCTTACTTTTCCAACCGGCGCCTTCGAATGGTAGAGTTTCTGGCTGAGGGCGGGGAAGAGGATCTCATTTATCAGGCTGCTCTTGCCTGAACCTGAGACCCCTGTTATGCAGGTGAATTTCCCTAACGGGATCTCCACGTCGATGTTTTTAAGGTTATTATGTTCAGCCCCCTCGATAACTATCTTTTTGCCGTTGCCCTGCCTCCTTGTCTTGGGGACGGGGATGGTTAGTTTCCCGGACATGTATCTGCCTGTTAAGGAGGCGGTATCATTTAACAGCTCCCTGGGTGTTCCATGGAATATAACCTCGCCGCCGTTAACCCCTGCGCCCGGGCCCATATCAATAACGTGATCCGCTGACATGATTGTCTCGGCGTCATGTTCGACAATAAGCACGGTGTTGCCTAGCTCCTTAAGCCTCTTAAGGTTTTGGAGCAGAAGGAGGTTGTCCTTCTGATGGAGGCCTATGCTGGGTTCATCCAGGACATAGAGTACGCCGGCAAGACCCGAGCTTATCTGGGTTGCCAGCCTGATCCTCTGGCTTTCGCCGCCTGAAAGGGTGGCTGATGAACGATCCAGGGTAAGATAGGAAAGGCCGACGCTCTTCAGAAACCCGATTCGTTCCTTCAACTCCTTGATAATACGCCTTGATATCTCAACCTCCCTGGACTCCAGGCTGAGGCCGTTAAAAAAGGTATCTGCCTTTTCAATAGAGAGGGCCGTGATCGCGTTAATAGACATCCCTCCTACCTTTACGGCCCGGCTCACAGGCTTTATCCTTGCCCCATGACAGGAAGGACAATCCATTTCACTCATATACATCTCGATCTCCTCCCGGATCAGGGGCGAATCGGTCTCCAGATAACGTCTCTCAAGGTTTGGGATAATCCCCTCAAAGGGGCGGTTATAGTAATGTCTCCGGTCGCTGTGCTCAAAGTGGAACTTGATCTCCTCATTGCCTGAGCCTCGCAAAAAGACGTCCTGAATCTTTTTGGAGAGCTCCTTGAAGGGCGTATAGATATCTATCTCATAATGGCGGCAGATAGAATCGAGCATCTGAGAATAGTACACGGAATGGCGTTTTGACCATGGGGCAAGAGCGCCCTCTCTTAAGGTGAGATCATGATCCGGGACAATCAGGTCGGGATCAAAGTATCTTTTTATGCCAAGACCGCCGCATTCCGGGCATGCGCCCTGGGGATTGTTGAAGGAGAACATCTGTGGGGAGAGTTCAGGCATGCTTATTCCGCATTTCTTGCAGGAGGCCTTCTGGCTGAAAAAGATTTCGTCAGAACCAATGACATCGATAACAGCATATCCTCCGGAGAGGTTGAGGGTCAGTTCCATGGAGTCGGTCAGACGCCGCCTTATATCGCTGCCTATGACTAATCTGTCGACTATGGCGCTGATGTTATGTTTCTTGTTTTTATCCAGGGATATCTTTTCTTCAAGCTGCCGCACCTCTCCGTCGATTTTAACCCTGGTGAAGCCGTCCTTGCGAAGCTTGTCAAGGAGTTGGGCGTGTTCCCCCTTCCTGCCCTCCACAATGGGGGCGAGGATCTGTATCCTTGTCTCTTTTTTTAGCTCCATGACCCTGTCCACGATTTGCTGGGTGGTCTGGGGGGCTATTTCCAGGCCGCACTGGGGGCAGTGCTGATGTCCGATGCGGGCAAAGAGGAGCCTCAGGTAGTCATAAATCTCCGTGACAGTGCCCAGGGTTGACCTGGGGTTCTTGCTTGACACCCGTTGTTCAATGGCGATCGCAGGTGAGAGGCCGTCTATATAGTCCACATCGGGTTTGTCCATCTGTTCCAGGAACTGGCGGGCATAGGCAGATAAGGATTCAACATACCTCCTCTGCCCCTCTGCATAGATCGTGTCAAAGGCAAGGGAGGACTTCCCTGATCCTGAGAGGCCAGTGATGACTACCATGCTGTCTCTGGGGATATCCAGGGATATATTTTTCAGGTTATGTACCCTCGAGCCGCGAATCTTTATCTTATCAGTAGTCATGAAATATTTTGCCTCTTTCTGTTTCCCGCGATCAGTGACGCCATCTTTATTGCGGCCTTCAGGCTTGAAGGGTCGGCTATACCCTTTCCTGCAATGTCATAGGCAGTGCCATGGTCGACTGATGTGCGGATTATCGGCAGTCCCAGGGTGACATTAACCCCGTCGGAGAAGTGGAGCATCTTTAAAGGTATAAGCCCCTGGTCATGATACATGTTTACCACGGCATCAAATCCACCGGAGATCGCCTTATAATAGAGGCTGTCTGCAGGGAGAGGACCCTGCACATTAATCCCTTCTTTTTCAGCCATGGCTACTGCCGGGAGGATTATCCCTTCCTCCTCTGACCCGAACATGCCTGCCTCGCCTGCATGGGGATTAAGGGCTGCGACTGCAATCCTGGGGTTCTGTATCCCGAAGTCGTCCCTTAAGGCCTTATATGTCACCCTTATGGTCTTCAGGATGTTTTCCCTATTTATCCTGTAAGGGACATCCTTCAAGGCGCAATGGATCGTCACTAGTGTAACGCGGAGCCTGTCGCCCGCAAGCATCATTACATAATCTTCAGCATCTGTCAGGTGGGCGATCAGCTGGGTATGGCCTTCAAACATGTATCCGGCCTGATTCAGGAGGACCTTGTTTATGGGGCATGTCACCATCCCTGCGACCCTGCCTTCCTTTGCCATCTTAACTGCGGCAATGATATATCCTGCCATGGCCTTGCCTCCTTCCCTAGAGGGTGTGCCGGGGAGGGCCATATCCCGGTTCAGCCTGGAGAGGGCGATCAGGTCAATCTGTCCGGGGATGCCTGCTGCCTTTTCGATGTCTGTAATTTCGTTTATCTTTATGGAGATCTCAGGGGGATATTTTGAATAACAGGACAATACAACAGGGTCGCCCAATACGACAGGGGTACAAAGGTCATAGACCCCCGGATCAGATAATGCCTTTATGATAATCTCCGGCCCTATACCCGAGGGGTCACCCATTGTAATGCCTATTACGGGGGTATCTTTCATAATAGATTTCCTCGTATTGATCTTGAACAGACAGGGTTCAATATTATTAAGGGTCTCATGATTCTATGCGCATTTCACTCCGCCGGGGGCCTCCCTTTTTAAAGAGTGAAATGCGCGGCCTGCTGAGAGCGATGTAATCGCCTGGGGAAGCGGGCGGAGTGGATTCTCGGTCAATCCGAAAGCCGCGGCATCCCGGAAATCACCGGAAAACTACCCACAGCTTAACGGCACCTTGGACGACGATATTGCCCAGGAACAATTCACTCTTTAAAAAGGGAGGCCCCCGGCGGAGTGAAATCTATTATGAGATCGTTAATAATTCGATTTGCCTGCGGTCTTTCTTCCTTGGTTCCGAGACTATCCTTTTAGGATCATACTGTCAATGATCTCTTGTCTGGCGCACCTTTGTTATGACCGTTTAATATTCCTCAGGTAATCTTTGAAAAAACCCGATTAAATCCGTTTTTTTAATACAGCAAAAAGTTGACTCAACAGGGCTGAACATCGTATTATTAACTATAAAATTTAATTGAAAGGAAAAATATGAAAAAAGAAGATTGCATATTATTCAGCGGTGGCATAAAGGGCGCTGAGGCGGAGTTCGGGGCTAATGCTGAACGCTTTGGAATAGAAGAGGTCAACTTTACATTTGAAGGGCATGCCATTGTCCGTCAACGGGGCATGAGGGTGCTTAATCACGATGAACTGAAAAACGGTGACGTGAGCCTGGAATATGTCTCAAAACTGATGAACCGCAGCTATCCGGAGACGCCCTTATTCCGCAAGATCCTGCAGAGCATCTGGTATCAGATCAATAAC
>Ga0153915_10006796_pt1 | contig 10760 bp, 9 predicted proteins | sample Opewatmetagenome_2_FD_107003 | JGI IMG/M metagenome (GOLD analysis project Ga0153915, IMG submission 107003) | Freshwater wetland microbial communities from Ohio, USA - Open water 3 Core 3 Depth 3 metaG | ecosystem: Environmental > Aquatic > Freshwater > Wetlands | place: USA: Ohio, Lake Erie...
CTTCGAGCAGGACGATGGCCTTGGTAAGGCCGGCCGCGCGCAGCGCGAGCCCCTCCTCCAGACGGGCCACCGCGAAGGCATCCGCATCCGCAAGCGCGAGTGCCGTCGGCACCAGCCCATGCCCGTACGCATTCGCTTTCACAACCGCCATGACGTGCGCACCCGGCGCGCGGCTTCGAACCGCCGCCAGATTGCTTCGCAATGCCCGCGTGTCGATGACGGCTCGAATGAGCCGGCTCACCGCAAGATGCCTTCCGCGTAGGAATCCGGCGCGTAGTTCGCAAACCGCGAATACATGCCCTGGAAGGTGAGCAGGAACGTCCCGATCTCGCCATTGCGATGCTTGGCGATATCGATCTCCGCGATGCCCTTCTTCGTGGTGTTCTTGTCGTACACCTCTTCGCGATAGATGAGCAGGATGATGTCTGCATCCTGTTCAATCGCCCCGGATTCACGCAGATCCGACATCACCGGCTTCTTGTGCTCGCGCTGCTCGACGCCGCGGTTGAGCTGCGAGAGCGCGATCACGGGAATCGCGAGCTCTTTCGCAAGTGCCTTCAGGCCACGCGAGATCTCGGCGATTTCGGTGGCGCGATTTTCCTTGTTGCCCGGGACCTGCATGAGCTGCAGGTAGTCGACGATGACGAGATCCAGCCCATGCTCGCGCTTCACGCGGCGAGCGCGAGCGCGCAGATCCATGGGCGACAGGCCGGGCGTCTCATCGACGAAGATCTTGGCTTCGGAGAGCTGGCTCGTGGCGCTCGTGATGCGCACCCAGTCCTCATCGGAAACGCGGCCGCTGCGAATGCTGCCGAGATTCACGCCACCAATGGACGACAGCATTCTCGTGAGCAACTGCTCGGAAGGCATTTCCATGCTGAAGATGGCCACGGACGCCTTGCGGCCTGGATTGACCGCCGCGTACTCCGCTATGTTCACGGCAAGCGTCGTCTTACCCATCGAAGGACGGCCTGCGATGATCACGAGATCGCCCGCACGCAACCCGCCCGTCTTCTTGTCGAAGTCCGAGAACCCTGTCGGCAAGCCGCGCATCGAGTCCGGATTCGTGTGCCACTCGTCGATCTTGTCGATGAGGCCGGGCAACATGCTGCGCACCGGCACGGCGCCGTCGCGCCCGCCGAACCCGGCCTCGGCAATCTCGAAAACCTTCTGCTCGGCCTTGTCGACGAGATCGCGGGCCGACTCGCCGTCCGTCGCGAAAACGGAGGCGGCAATTTCAGTACCGGCGGAAATGAGCTGACGGAGCAGCGAGCGCTCGCGCACCAGCTCCGCGTATGCGCGCACGTTCGCGGCAGTCGGCGTATCTCGCGCGAGTGTGCCGAGGTAGGCGAGCCCACCCGCGTTGTCGAGCTCGCCACTGCGCTGGAGATGCTCGGACACGGTGACCACGTCGCACGGCTTGCCGTTGCCGGCGAGCCCGCCAATGGCATCGAAAATCAGCCGGTGATCGGGACGATAGAAGTCATGCGCCCGGATCACGTCCGCGACGTTATCCCACGCGCTGGTGTCGAGCAGCAGCCCGCCGAGCACGGCCTGCTCGGCTTCGATCGAATGCGGCGGGGTGCGCACCTCGGCCAGTGAGCCGAGGTCGCGACGGACTTTGACAGGTTCTGCCATTAAGCGACTCTGACGAGAACCGCCGGCGCGGCTATTCCTCTGCGAGGATCGTCACCGCGATCGGCACGTCCACGTCTGCATGCAGATGCAGATGCACGACGTGTTCGCCGACGGTGCGCAACGGCCCATGGGGCAGGCGCACTTCGCTGCGCGCCACGTTGAACTTCTCGCGGGTGAGGGCTTCGGCGATGTCGGCGGTGCCGATGGAGCCGAAGAGCTTGCCCTCGGTGCCGGCCTTCGCATGCACGGTGAGCTTGAAGTCCTTCAGGGCGGCCGAGCGCTCTTCCGCGGACACGAGCTGATCGCGTGCGAGCTTCTCGAGCTCCGCGCGGCGCTCCTCGAACTTGGCGATGTGCGCGGGCGTGGCGAGCGTCGCCTTGCCCTGAGGCAGCAGGAAGTTGCGGCCGAAGCCGGACTTCACTTTGACGCGGTCGCCGATGTTGCCGAGGTTGGCAACCTTCTGCAGCAGGATGATTTCCATTGACGTCTATCCAGTCTTGGAACGCCGCCCGCGAGGGCGCGCATTCCGTGGTGCGGTTCTGATCAGTGCTGATCTGTGTACGGCAGCAGCGCCAGGAAGCGCGCGCGCTTCACGCAGACTGCCAGCTGCCGCTGATAGAACGACTTCGTGCCCGTGATGCGGCTCGGCACGACCTTGCCCGTCTCGGTGACGTAACCCTTCAGGGTGGCGAGGTCCTTGTAGTCGATCTGCTTCACGCCTTCGGCGGTGAAGCGGCAGAACTTCTTGCGACGGGAGAACCGGCTGTTCGTATGACTTTTCATGGCCATTTGAATGTACTCGTAATAGGTGAGGCGGTGGGCGGGAGCGCGCGCTATTCGCGCGAATCGCCGACCGGCGAATCGTCGTCGTCGGAGTCGTCGCGGGACGACCGCTCACGACGGCGCGGGCCGCCTTCACTGTCTTCGGGCTCTTCGGGCCGCGACATCGGCGAGGGCTCGGTCACGGCCTCGGTCATCGAGACGACGAGATGACGCAGCACCGCATCGCTGAACCGGAACGCGCCCGTCAGCTCATTGAGCGCCTTCTGGTCGCACTCGATGTTCATGAGAACGTAGTGGGCCTTGTGGACCTTGGCAATGGGATACGCGAGCTGGCGGCGTCCCCAGTCCTCGAGCCGATGCACGCGGCCGCCGTCGGCCGAGATGAGGCCCTTGTAACGCTCGATCATCGCGGGGACTTGTTCGCTCTGGTCCGGATGGACCAGGAACACGATTTCATAATGCCTCATGATTCCTCCTTACGGATTAGGAGCCACCCATCGCGAGGCGCTGCGTGGTGTGGCAAGGAGCGACCGGCTGCCGAAACGGGTGCGGCGACCGGACCCGCGCCAGCCAAGGCTGCTGCGGGCCGCGCAGGATACTGAAACCCCTGGGGAAGCTCAACCGCCGCGTGCCGGCGCGGTCGACCGCTGCCGAACGGCCTCATATAAGAGCATCCCCGCCGCCACCGACACGTTGAGGCTCTCCACCGTGCCCAACTGTGGAAGCCGCACGACGAAATCGCAGGTCTGGCGGGTGAGCTGGCGAAGCCCCGAGCCTTCGGCCCCGAGCACCAGCGCCACGCCCCCGCGCAAGTCAGCCTCGTGGGCCATCTTTGCGCCGTCGGCATCCGCGCCGACCACCCAGAGCCCCGCTTCCTGCAGCAGCTTGAGCGCCCGTGCGAGATTGGTCACCGCGACGACTGGAGTCGTTTCGGCTGCACCCACGGCCACTTTCCGGGCCGTTGCGTTGAGCTGAGCAGCACGATCCTTCGGTACCACCACGGCCAGCGCGCCGCACGCATCCGCGGTTCTCAGGCAGGCGCCGAGATTGTGGGGGTCCTGCACACCGTCGAGGACCAGCAACAAGGGATCTTTCGCAGTCTCGAGAGCGGTGAGCAGATCGTCTTCGGTCCAGGCCGGCAGCGGTTCGATATCCGCGACGACGCCCTGATGCGCCACATCCCCCAGCGCCTGCTTCAACGCGCGCGGATCGATGCGCTGAAGCGGGCGTCCGCTCCGCCGCGCCAGGTCTTCGATCTCGCGCGCGCGCGGGTCGTCGCGGCTCTCCATGAGCCGCACGGAAATCACGCGCTCGGGATGTCGCATGAGCATGGAGCGCACGGCGTGCACTCCATAGATCGTTTCGACACCTTTCATGCGGCGTCGTCGGCGACAACTGCGGGTTCCTCGGCGAGATCGAGGTCGATGAGCCCTTCGATGGGATTCACCGACGTGACGACGACCCGAATGTGCCCGCCCGTCCCCAGCCGCCGCTTCGTGCGGCGCCCGACCCAGGCATGGCCCGCGTCGTCCATCGTGTATTCGTCGTCACGCAAATTGTCGATGTGCAGGAGACCATCCACGCCCACATCGAGAATCTGCACGAAACAGCCGAACTCGACCACGGTCGTGATGAGCCCTCTGAAGGTCTGGCCAATGCGTTCGCGCAGATAGGTGCACTTCAGGAACGTGGCGACATAGCGATCCGCTTCGTCCGCCCGCTTCTCGAGCCGCGATGTTTCGTCGCCCAGCACTGCGAGTTGCGGAACCTCGTAGCGAACGGCCGCACCCGTGCGATCGTTGATGAGCGCCTTCAGCGTTCGATGCACGATGAGATCCGGATAGCGCCGGATCGGTGACGTGAAATGCGCGTACTCCTCCAGCGCCAGGCCGAAGTGCCCGACGTTCGCCGGCTGGTACACCGCCTGAGGCATGGCCCGCACGATGAGCGACTCGATAAACGGCCGGTCTGCCGTATCCCCGAGCCGCTTCGTGATGGCCTGAAGGTCGCGCGTGGTGACGGTTTCCGGGAGCCGCGCGTCCATGTTCAGCGAGGCGAGCGCACTGATCAGGCGGGTAATCTTCTTCTCTTCAGGCTGACCGTGTACGCGAAACAGCGTGGGCTCTTTGTTCGACTCGAGCACCCGCGCCACGGCGACGTTCGCGGCGATCATGCATTCCTCGACGAGCCGGTGCGCATCATTGCGCACGCGCAACTCGATCTCGCGCACGCGCTCCGCGCCATCGATGACGAACTCAGCTTCCGCCGCGTCGAAATCCAGTGCGCCACGCCGCTGTCGCGCCTTGAAGAGCGCGCGATAGACATCGACCAAGGGCGTGAGCTTTTCGACGAGCGGCTCGCCGATCTCGCTGCGTGCGGCGGGCGTGCGCTTGAACAGCGCTTCGTTCGCCAATGTGTACGTGAGCCGCGCCGCGGAGCGCATGGTGGCAGGATAGAAACGTGCGGAGGTCTGCGCGCCCTGCTTCGTGATGACCATGTCGGCCACGAGGCACAGCCGATCCACTCGCGGCGCAAGCGAGCACAGATGATCTGACAGCGCCGTGGGCAGCATCGGCAACACGCGCGTCGGAAAATACACGGACGTGCCGCGCTCGATTGCGGCGGTGTCGATGGCCCCGCCGGGACGCACGTAATGGCTGACGTCCGCAATTGCGACGATGAGCCGGAAGCCGGATTCATGCGGCTCGGCGAACACCGCGTCGTCGAAGTCGCGCGCATCGTCGCCGTCGATCGTCACCAGCGGCAGATCGCGCAGATCGACGCGCGAGTCCGCTTCCTTCGGATCGACCTTGTCGCCGAACGCGTGCGCCTCGTGCAACGCCGTAGCCGGAAACTCGTGGGGCAGCTCGAATCGTGCGATGGCGGATTCCGTGGAGAGCTCCACCGGACGATCAGGGTCCAGCCGCTTCAGAATGCGCGCCTGCGGCGACGCCGTCGCGCTCGCATGCTTTGTGATTCGTGCAATCACCCAATCGCCATTGCGCGCGCCGTTGAGATCCGCCGGAGCGATGTTGCATCGGAGTTGAAGTCGGCGGTCCGCCGCCGTGACCCACGCGCTTCGCCCGTGAACTTCGACGGTGCCGAGAAACGCATTCACGCCATGACCGATCACTTCCTGCACCTGGCCAAGCCAGCGATCGCTCGCATCGCGACTGAGTCGCACACGTGCGCGGTCGCCATGCATGAGGCCGCGCATTTCACGCGGCGGCAGGAACACGCTGTCGGTCAACCCTTCGACGCGCAGGAATCCATAGCCCGCACGATGCGCGCTGACCGTGCCTTCAACGACGCTGCCGGCGTGAAACTGCTCGGTGTCCGCACTTGCCGGTGCGCGTTTACCCGATGCAGCCAAGCGGGCGCTGCCGATGGCGCGCGGCGCGGAACCGCCAGAACGTCCGCCCCCTCTCCCGCCCGAGTTTTCGCCAGAACTGCGTCCCGTGCGAACACCGGGCGCTGACTTTCCGGCGGGCGTCGAACTGCCGCGATCGCGGCGCCCGAATTTGCCTCTGCGCTTGTTCAATTGACAGCCCTCAACCCCGTGCGTACATTGCGCCGCCTTCCCATCCCTGCCCGGGTGGCGGAATTGGTAGACGCACTAGCTTCAGGTGCTAGCGGGTAACACCGTGGAGGTTCGAGTCCTCTCCCGGGCACCAGTAAAAACAATAAGTTAACGTTTATATCGATTCTCTTTTCTAGATTACGTGTCTGCATGGCCGGAGTGCTGATGCAGCTGCGAGCGCACTTGCGCTCATCGCGCCGTCCGCGGGTGGGATTCTACCCACTCTTATATATGTGTTGCGGAGACGTTGACTGCTAAGACGTCGCGGAAGCTCCGCAGTTCCCAACTTCGTGCGCTAAAGAACGCGTGCATGGCGCCACGCCTTGAGTCGATGGGCGCACACCTCCTTTTGCCCACGCGATGATCGTTCCAATCAGCGCCGCAAATACGTCTTGCCAATAGCTAACCTGCGGTTGAAAACCGCTACGGCCAGTGCGCACTCCCTGAAGCACATGACGTGAGCGACAGGAGCGATGCTTGGCCCGTCACTGGCCGATTCTGGTGTGAGGCTCGAACGCGCGGCTTTCATGATGGCCCGGGCACTTCTTTGCCCACGATGAGGCCGGTTGTAGTGCCGCAGTCTGATGCTTGATGTGATGTTCGATGTTCGAATGGAAGAACCAAACGACGACGACACTAGCCACGCCGGGGAAGTCCTTGTAGTGCATCCGCTGTCGGCGGCGAACTACGTATCCGGCGGACTGACGTTCGTATCCGGATGCAGGCCGCGTCGGCCTTGTTCTCGGACGACGTTGCCAGCGAGGTCAGGCTTTGCGGGTCAAATTTGGCGGTGCGGCTCGCATAAAACCAACCGAATAGATGTTGGGTAGATTTGGGTTCTGGTGCATTAACGGAGTTTCGCGCCCTCAGCGCGCCGACCCCGCGCCGTCATTCACTAACGGCAGCTGAGGGCTGCACAAACGCCGAGTCCCCAGCACTATCGAACAGCCTCACGATGCTCTGGTACTTTTCGATGTACCACCGGTTCTCGTTGTTGTATCTCGGAATCGACACCGGACGGACATCCGTGGCTTCCGCTTTCCAGACACAAGGGCAGGTCACCGAAGCTCGGGTGAGCTGCATTCCCGGCCGGCTCAGTTCGTCGAGCTTAACCTTCATTCTCGTCAGGACACGGTAGAGCTTCGTGACGTTTCGGGATCCGCCGTTGTACGCGGCGACAGGAAAGATGCCCAGCACTTCCGGGTTGGCACGATACGCGAGGCGAATGTCCGCACGCATCCCCGCCAGGTCGAGATCCAGCAGGCAGACCGCCGCTTTCATGGCGTTCAGCAGGTTCGTCGCGCCGCTCTCGAAGATCGGATCGAGCTTTGCGCCGGGGCAGCGTCTGACCACGAGCGCGTAGGTCCCGTTTCCCTTGCGGTTGGTGAATTGCATGGGCCCTAACGCTTTTGCGCTCGAGACGCTGTACCGATACGCCTCCTCCTGCTTCAGCCCGTACTGGCTCAGTACCTCGTCGAAGGCGAGCGCCTGCTTCTCCACGTAGTCCGTGTCATCAGTCTGCTCGATGACCGCAAGTGTCGTGATGACCTGGGGAGGAATGGCATCGGCGAGCAGCTCTCCCGGAAAGGCGGCACTCGGCACCTGCGCGAGACGCAGCTGCTCGATCGCCTTGCGCGCCGTGGCGATCAGAAACTCCTTCCCGCTGCTGACGAAACCCGGGTCGAAGGTGTCTTCGGTGAAGGGCAGATAGACGATCGGCTTCGCGGTCTGGACGACGGCGCTCCACTGCCTGCGCTTGAGAAGGTTGTTGTCGAACACGGGGAACTTGCGTCCGTAGACCTTCAAGGGATCTCCGTCCTGGGAGAAGGCGAACATCAGCCGCTCGGCACCGGTGCCCTTCACGTGCCGCGCCTGGATACCCGGCGTGAGGGTGCGAAAGGCCAGGGGCTTCCGACCGGGTTTCCACTTGATCGGCGGACGGGGGAGCTCGATGTGGGCGACGGACCACTTCTGCTTCGCTTCGCTCCACAGCGCAAAGGCGACGGGGCGGCCGCGGAGCACCTGACGCTTCCCTTTTCCAGTGAAGACGTATTGGAGCTCGACGTCACGGAGAAGTGTCTGCGCTTCGGCGACGAGATCGTGGATCACCTCATGACGGTTACGGCTGCCTTGGACGACGACCTCCTTGGGAGCCTCTTCGGGTTGCTCCGACTCGGCAACGGCAAGTGGAACCTCGCCTTCTTCCTGCTTCGAACCTCCTTCCGTTTCCTCGATCGACGCTGCCGCCTCGGCCGGAGGGGCATCGATCAGCGTGGGCTCAGTTTCACCATCGGCGCCGCCTGTCGTCGCACATCCAGCACAGATCAGGGAGGCCAGTACGAGCAGGGTCAACGCAGCCGAGCGTGTGGCAGGTGTGTTCATGCCACCGATAGTACTCACGAGCGGGCGCGGTGACGCGTACTCGTATCAAGAAATCCAATGCCTTCGAGGCTGCAACGGCTCCTCGTTCACCGACCGCTCATTGACCGGAGAGGCGCTTGCCGAACGACACGGCGTAGGCCGGCGAGCGAAACCGCAGAATCGGATCGTTGGTTGGGGCAATGCCATCGGCCATGATCAGCGGATCGAAGTTGATCGGCTCGCAGGCCTTGCCCTTCTGCTGCTGCGTTGCCTCCTTGATCGTCAGTGTGCCCGCCGTGAAGTGCTTGCGAGTCTCCGGCCACAGGAGCGTCGCGTCGTCCTGCGGGTCGCCGGGCTCACCGATGTACACGACCATGTCCCACACCGCCGGGCCCTTGCGAGTGCGCTCGATCAGGTTCTTCTCGAGAAAGTCGTGAGGTGCCGCCTTCATCTCCGCCGCGGTCATTTCCTTCGTGCCATCGCGCGGAACGAAGCGCCATCTGACCGGGTGCTCGGCGCCTTTCGAATCGACGAACTTGAACGTGTGGACGCTGAAGTAGGTGGTCTGATAGTAGTTTGCCGTCGGCGTGTGCTGACTCGCCAGCTCAACCAGCGCCCTCGCGTCGGGATGAGTCGCCGCATACGCCTTGAGCTTCTCCGGGTCGGGCTGCCCCGTCTTCGGATCGGGCTTCGCGGCAACGAGCGCGTCGCGGAAGGACGCTGGCGTGGCAGCCGCGAAAATCGGCGTATTGATCATCGTGATGTGATGCAAGGCGCCGGGAAGCCGGAACTCGAGCGCCATGCCGCGCGGCGCCGGCGCTGCGTCCGGGACATCCGGACTACCTCCGCCGAGTGAGAACCGCGCGATCACGGGAACTGCCTTGCCCGAAAACAGTGCGGAGCGGCTGAGCGCCGCGGCGTCCTGGGTGCCCACGAATTCACCTGCCGCGCAGGTGCCCTTGATGTGGTTCCTACGCTGGCCGGCGTGCGCACCGAAGGTGCCTTCGAATGCGTCGATCATCTGCGGCGCGGTGACCTCCGCGCCGGCGGCTGACGTGCCTGTCGCCGCAATTGAAGAGCCGCACACTGCTGATGCAAGAGTCACGAACGCGACTCGCGCGCCGTGAGTAAAGACTGACGATTTCATTTGCACGAGGTCCTCCACGGTGTGAGAGACCCGCAGGCGATCTGCGTCCGAGGGCCTCTATCTAGTTTCGCATTTGTTCAGACGCGCAGCGAGTCGAACGTGGCGCGAAGCTCTTCCCCGCACGCACTCGTACTCGTTCCTATTCAATACTCCGCGAACGGTTCGTGCGGATAGTAGAACCAGCGTTCGCCCACTTCCGCCGAAGCGATCACCGGATGCTTGCTCGCATGGGCGTGCTTGGTGGCGTGCCGGTTGGGTGAACTATCGCAGCACAGAGTCTTGTCACACTCCTGACACGTGCGCAGGTGGACCCATCGGTCACCGGTCTTCACGCATTCCTCGCAGACGTGCCGTTTCGGCTGCTTCACATCCTTTGCGGTGGCGCCGCAATGGTGCGCGGATCCGTCGCGCGAGCATCGATTCGATTTCGAGCTCGGTGTCCGGATGCACGCGACGGGCGAGCCCCTGGCCCCGACACATGAGTACGAGCGTCGGCCGGAGCTTTACCCGGAAAAGCGCGACCGGTGCGACACCTCTTCCCGTCTTCAATCTTGAAGCGGTTGAAGATGCACGCGAAGACGCACTACAACGCGAGCTGGGTCGGGAAGGCCAGACACCTGATCGTTGACGGGCGGTCCACCAACTAGAGCCGAATCCTCATTCTGACGCCTGCGACGAACGCGTTGTCACTGCTCCCCGTAGCGGGATTGACGTACTGCAGATCGAGCGAAACCCGTGAGCCACGGGGTCACGGCTGCGTTGTAGAAGAGCTCGACCCCTTGCTCGTCGTCAAATCGTGCGAGAGGCGCGATCGCGCTCTGCAGGTCGTCACTCAAGTTGTAATAGAAGTACCCCAGTCCAAATGTATCTTCGGGCCGGCGGGCCAGAATGGGTTCTGGTGCATTTAGGGATCTTCACCTCCAAATGCTTCGCTTCCAGCGTTGCCGAACTCGACTCGCCGTGCGCGAAACGCGGGATTTCTAGGGATTTCGCGTCGGGCTTGGGCATTCCACCTTGGCGATGATCAGTGGAAATCACACCGAAAACCGCCAATGCACCAGAACCGGACGAACCAGACTTCGTCTTACCGACACGGCGCTTCGCCTGGTCGAACGGACGGTCGCGCTAGTCTTGCCGCCGGGCCGCGGTTCATGGAATCTCGATTACGCACGAACGACAGGAGATGTCGCCCATGCTCGCTAAGCTGCTGACGGGATTGCTTGTGTGTGGGACGTTAGCCCTCTCGGCCGC
>Ga0153915_10006797_pt1 | contig 10759 bp, 10 predicted proteins | sample Opewatmetagenome_2_FD_107003 | JGI IMG/M metagenome (GOLD analysis project Ga0153915, IMG submission 107003) | Freshwater wetland microbial communities from Ohio, USA - Open water 3 Core 3 Depth 3 metaG | ecosystem: Environmental > Aquatic > Freshwater > Wetlands | place: USA: Ohio, Lake Erie...
AACTCCAATTTCTTAAATCCACTCTTCTTGAAAAAGTAAATGCCTTTTTAGGGGAATCGCTCATCCAGGACATTCGATTTAAATTAGGGAAGATTTCCCCAACTATCCGAGCTTCTTCAAAAAACGATTCCTTGGAAGACGAGGAACTTGACAAAGCGGCCTTGAACCGAATCGAAAGCCTTCTCCAAGAGATTGACGATAAGGAGATAAAGAGGAGTTTACGCGAGGTCTTGATCAAAGGGGCTAAATTGGAGCGAGTCAGGAGGAGGTCAAAATAAGACGAAGGATGGCCTCTAAATATTTAAAGGGATGCATCCGATAAAATAAGAGAAAGGAAAATTAAATTCAATCATAGAATAACTGAAATTGATTCAGTGCACCGTCCACGTGACATTGACAGAAATGTCATCCACCCTTTTCTCCGCTACGAATGCCAAATCTCACTTAGAATTTTCTGCTTAGCCTGATGCTTCTTCAAGCCTAATCTTCACTCCATCCTTAACCTTCAGGAAAGCTTTGGGGTTGGATAAGACCTTCCCGATCACATTAACTGCACTCGCGGCTCGAATCTCATCCCCTTGGCTTGCTGGAGTGGGACCGAAGAAGATACAGAGGGCATGTCCCGTTGGCCAATATCCCAATTCTCCTGCTGAGACGACCTCTCTTGACCCACCTTCCAGTCCGGTTTCCACAGGGATACTGAAATATATCTCCTCACCCCAAAGATTGATCTTCGCCTCGAGAGGCAAAGCTTCCCAAATCATCTGGGAGGTCCTCGATTCGTTTAGCTCGGCTTCGACTCTAAGGTCACTGATAAGGATCCTGATCTTCTTTCCCATCTTCTACTCCTCTCGCCTCGAGAGGATCAAATTCATTAAAAAGGCCCTCATGTTCTTCTTGGATCCCCATATGGCTCGGAAAGAAAAGGATCTCCCGGTCCATCTTTATTACCTCCCCTTTCAAGGTAAGGAATTTTTGAGTCTGGATTCTCAACAAAAAGAAACTGAGGACCGCCAGAACATAACTGGAGAGCTCTTTTGACAACGTATAGAAAAAGTGAGCCCTGAAACCAAAAAAGTAGTAATCTTCCACAAACAACCTCACGGTGTTGATCAAAAGCCCCAGGGTGATGAGTTGCAGAAAGCGTTTGGTCTTCGTGGTATTTTGTGCTAAGGAAAGGAGACATTGATCATAGGCCTTCTTAAAGTTCTTCCAACTGCTCGAAATGTTCTTGAGGAGGTCCATATATACTTTCTCATCCCCTGCATGGATCTTCAAACGGACCTGCCTGTCTCCCCGAAACAGAAGATAACGTTTCAACATCTCCTCTCTTTCTGAAAGGATCGTCTGGTTTATTTTGAGGCCGCGATAAAGGAAAAATCCTATCCCGACGAGAAGAATGAGAGGAATGATTTCGTTTATTATTCTGATCCACAATATTTCGTTCATCTCATAACCCTTTACCCTGTTAGAGATACCTGTTTTTCACCACATGGGGTGATCAATCATGGATGGGTTATTTTAAAACCCGACTCTTCAAAGAAGAATAACCATTCTAACAGGGTTAAGTTCGATTGATCAAGCTGGCCATATATCCTGCTCCGAATCCATTATCAATGTTGACCACTGCCACGCCCGAGGCACATGAATTCAGCATGGCCAGGAGAGCTGTGATTCCCCCAAAACTTGTCCCGTACCCAACGCTTGTGGGAACCGCAATGACTGGTCGGTTGACCAGTCCACCGACCACACTGGGCAGCGCTCCTTCCATCCCAGCTGCAACGATGAGGACACGAGCTGCCTCTAACCTCACCCTCTCGGAAAGGAGTCGGTGAATCCCTGCGACACCGACATCATAAAGGGTCTCCACACGATTCCCCATGAATTGAGCCGTGACAGCAGCTTCCTCAGCGACAGGAATATCCGTTGTCCCTGCGGTAATGACTAAAATGGTCCCCTTGCCTTCAGATTCCACTGGATGGGTGAGGTGGGTAAGAACCCTTGATCGAGGATAGTATTGGCTTTTTGAAAAAACCTTCTGTATCGCTCTGGCTTTCTTCTCATCCAATCGTGTGATAAGGATATTCTGGCCTTTTCTCTTTAACTGTCTCATGATCGGGAGAATCTGCTCGGAGGTCTTTCCCTCTCCCCAAATCACCTCGGGAAAACCTTTCCGAAGACTGCGATGATGATCAATTCTGGTAAACCCAAGGTCTTCAAAGGGAAGTAACTTCAATTGCGTGATGGCCTCATCGAGCATTATCTTTCCTGACTTCACCTTTTTTAGGAGATCTTCTAGCCTTCGAATATTCATATTTCTCTCTTAAAAATAATTCTATTCAGTCTTCCGATGAAAAGTCAAGAAAAGTTGTTATTTTTGTTGTTATTCTTGACAAGGAAGGGCAAAAAAGATAGGCTGAATTTAGTCATTTTGGATAGGTTTTCTCCTATTCGAATGATACGGAGGTTTGATGAACCGAACAGGGATTGTCAAGGATCGAAGATATATGGAGCATGTGATGGACCCTGGTCATCCAGAGAGTCCAGAGCGACTCCGAGAGATTTATCAGATGCTCGAGGAGGAGGAGATGAGAGGTCGGCTCCTTGGAAAAGTGAAACCCAGACCCTCCACCCGCGAGGAGCTTGAGAGGGTTCACTCTCCAGCCTATATTGATCTCGTCGCATCGACTGCGGGCAAGCCTTATGTCCGCCTCGATCCGGACACCTCTACCTGTTCAAAGTCATACGAAACCGCTCTTCTGGCTGCCGGAGGTTTTCTGGAACTGATCAAAGTTGTGATGCAAGGGAAATTCAATAACGGGTTTGCGCTGGTGCGACCTCCTGGTCATCACGCAGAGCAGACCAGGGCCATGGGATTCTGTCTCTTCAACAACGTGGCCATCGGCGCCCAATATGCGCTCAAGAATTTCTCCCTCCAGAGAATCTTGATCGTAGACTGGGATGTCCACCACGGAAATGGTACACAAAACTCTTTTTATGAAGATCCACGGGTCCTTTATTTTTCCACCCATCGTTATGCCTTCTATCCGGGGACAGGGGCGGCAACAGAGGTGGGCAAAGGGAAGGGAGAAGGTTTCAACGTGAACGTTCCTCTTTCGCCTGGAGTGGGTGATACGGAATATGGGATTATCTTTGAAAAAATACTTAAGCCCATCGCCTTAGAATACCTCCCCCAGTTGATCTTGGTCTCAGCTGGATTCGATATCCATTACATGGACCCTTTGGGTGGAATGAAAGTGTCAGAAAAAGGATTTGCACGGATGACTCAAATCCTGATGGAGATAGCAGAAACGACTGCTCAAGGAAAACTGGTGTTTACGCTTGAGGGCGGTTACAATATTGCGGCTCAGAGACGGTCCGTGAAGGCTGTCCTGGAAGAGCTTTCTCAGGCTTTCCCTCTTGGAAAACAGGACCTATTAGAAAAGGAGAAGAAGGATTATCCACAGATCGAATCATTCATCCTTCAGGTGAAGGAGATTCAGAAACGATACTGGAAGAACCTCTAAATCCCCATACCAAATTCAAATGGCAAATTGTAAAATCTATTAGACCTCTTTCTCAATTTTCCATTTTACAATTTTCAATGAGCAGGCGACTTAAACTCCCCCTGTATTCACCATCTCTTTCAGTTCTTTCCCGACTTTAAAGAAAGGGAGCTTCTTCGGAGGGACATCCACGATCTCTCCGGTCTTCGGGTTTCGGCCTTTGTAGCCCCCGTAATTTCTTACCATAAAACTTCCAAATCCTCTGATCTCAATTCGTTCTCCCTTCTCCAGGCTTTCCTTCATTCTGTCGAAGAGGGTGTCGACAATGACCTTGGCAACCTTCTGTGTCACATTCGCTTTCTCTGAAACCTTTGTAATGAGTTCAGCTTTATTCATAGTTCCTCCTTTCTTCCTCATCCCTGCCTGTCGGCAGGCAGGGCAGGCATCAAAACTTATTTCCCCACGATCAACTCGTTGATGTGAACGATATCTACAACTTCTAAGCCTGCTAAACGGCAGGCATTTGCCATCTCCATTTCACAATGAGTGGCATAACCTGTGATCACAATGGAACGGACCTCTTTGTTATTCAAAAAAGGCCTTTCCGGAATGATTCGTTTGAATTTGGATTCGTGATTTATTGAAAAAACTCCTAACTCTTAACTCCGACCTCCGAACTTTTTTTGCGGACTCCATCCACCAATTCGCCAAAGGTTTTTTCAAAACCCACACGGTTCTTGTTGGCGGAACCCGCAAAAACGATCTCTCCCCCAGGGCTCCTAGGAATTCTTACCCAAATCTTCTGATGGGAAAAGAAAAAAGAAACAATAAGGCCAAAGATCATCAGGCCGCAACCTATCCAGACGACCCAGACTCCGGGGTCTTTTGTCACAGATAATCCAGTATATTCTTTTTCAGCAAAACCTTCAAAGGTAAGTAAGAATTCGTCATCCCTCTGTTGATCTAATTGGGGAAATTTTCTTAATAGCCAAAAAGGTCGTGGTTCCTGGTTGGGTTTGAATAGGACGACCTGAACCCCTTCCCCGAAGTTATGGACTTCCTGTGTATATTGCAACACCCGAATAATGAGATTGGTGTTCGGGACTGGCACCGCAGTTCCTTCAAGGGCTTTAAAAAAGGCTTTTCCCTTTTCACCCTTCCATTGAATCCCAAATGTCACATCATGAATAGCCCCGTAATTCGATTGATAGAAGGCTAATCCGTTATAGTGAAGGGGGTGATTGACCTGAACGGTTTTTTTAAAAACTTCTTTCCCATTTTCAAGAATGGTGAGGATGCTGGTATATTCTTTTACATGTTTCTCTGCACCCTTAAGGTCGTAATAGGTGATGTTGAATTCATCGCAACGCACAGAGAACCCAATTGGTTTGGGGACTTCCTCATCTTTTATCCTCAAAAAAATTCGATCTACTGTTTCTCCTTCTAAAATTTCGACATGGCCTCTGAACCCATAGAGAGATCCCAAAATTCCTCCGATCAAGATGATCAGAATGCTCAAATGGGTGATGGGAACCCCCAATCTGGAGAACCTCCCCTTTTCTGAAAAGAGTGTGACTGCTTTTTCCGTCTCAATCTGTTTCCAGCTTTTAAACCATTTTTTTAAGAAAGATTGGATGTTCTCCACTTGTTTGGCTGGATTCCGAATCTGGACCTTCTCAACATATGGAATCGCTTTTAGCATCCGATCTTCCACCTCTCCTGACCCGCGAGAGATCTGACTCAAGATTCCTGGGAGTCGATGAATGGTACAGGTGATCAAATTGATCACCAGGAACAAAAGGATGGCACTGAACCACCATGAGTGATACATATCAAAGAGGTTGAAAAAGTTCAACACCTCATACAGGCCATTCCCATATCGCTGAACATATTCAAGACGGGTGGCATTCTGGGTAATCAGTGTGCCGATGATCGATAGAATGGCAAGTAGAATGAGTAGAGAAATGGTGAGTTTGAGAGAACGGAAAAGGTCATAGATGATGGGAAAAAATCCCCTTTCCTTGGAATTGACTGGGTTTTTCGATTCCTTCATAAAATCTTTTGTTCAATATCAATCTGGAGAAATTCTTTCCTCTACGCAGACCCATCACTCTAAATTTAGAGCGAGCAAGCCTTGATGAGATAAGCAGATCTGCTCACCCGTAGGTAGGGAAGTAATTGAAATATTTAACATATCCATTTGTTTGATGTCAAGCAAAAAGGGGTAGTTCCTATTCTAGAACTACCCCTTTTCTTTTCTTAAGTAGAAAAATTTCAGCCTATTTCTACTTCGCCTTCACATGGCACTTAGTGCATCCTGTTGGACCGGCAGGTTTGTTGGCTTTTGCAGCTTCCTCATGACAACCCTTGCAATCCTTATGGGCAGCATCCTTTAATGAAAGAGTCTTCCCTTCTGCCTTGGCTTTATGGCAGTCTTTGCACAACTTTCCGCTGGTCTCGCCTGCCTTCCAGGTATGGTGGCATTTCACACAATCAAACTTCATATCCACATGTTTCTTGTGTGTGAATGTTACCTTTCCATAAGGAACATCGAAGGTAACAACATCTTTTTGAGCGAAAGCCCCGGTTACCATCAGGACTGAGAGCAGGAAACCTGCCAGGACCGAGATACTGACTAAACCTTTTTTCATTACTGTTTCACCCCCTCTCTTTTTATTTTAATCGCCTCTCTCTTTGACTTGTTAGACTGGAGAAGTTTAACAAATATTCAATTTTTGTCAAGAAAAAAATGGGATCACGTAGAGGTTTGACGCCAATTTAATCTTTGTCTCAATGGATTTCAATTTCCTCTAAGATTCGCTCTTTTCTCTGAATCAATGTATTATTCTGTTTGGCCTTTTCCACAATTTCCTTTCCCAGCAACGCAGCACCAAGGGCTCCGGTGATTAAAGGCTCCTCGGATACCAGGATCTCATAGCCCAATTGTTCGGAAAGGGCTTTAAGCAGGCCTCTATTTTTAGCGCCCCCACCCGTTCCAATCACTGCGTCTTCCACTCTCATCCGATTGACCATTCTGCATATCCTGTCCGCGAGGGAATGGTGGACCCCTGCAAGGAGATCGGAAATGGGCATTCCCTGTGCCAGACTGGCTGCCACCTCTTGCTGGGCCCATATCGTGCAGATGTTGCTTATCTTTGCAGGATTCTTACTTTGCAGAGATAGGTCGCCTACTTTATCTAAGGGGACCCCAAGGGTGTCAGCAATCACTTCTATGAACCTGCCACTTCCAGCAGCGCACTTATCATTCATTACAAAATCGATGATCTTGCCAGTGCTATCTATTTTTATTCCCTTAACATCCTGACCTCCGATATCAATGATGGTCTTGGCTTTAGGGAAAAGACTGATGACTCCCTTGGCATGGCAAGTGATTTCTGAATATTGCTTATCGGCAAAAGGAACGTTCACTCTTCCGTAACCTGTAGAGACAATATAGGTGATGCTTTGGAAAGAGATGGCCGCTTTATTCAGCGCCTCTTCCATAACCCTATTGGCTAATCGGCGCTGCTCCGGACCTGTCGGTCCAATGATCGAAGCAATGACTCCTTCATTCAGGATCACCGCCTTGGTCATTGTGGACCCGACATCAATGCCTGCGAAATATGAGGTCAATCGTATCTCTCAAAGGTTGAGGTACTCCTCGTCCCTTCCCTCTCCCCAGCGGGGAGAGGGGAAGGGTGAGGGGGATCAGGCTGCCTTATTCACTCGATTGGATTCCAGGGTTTCGATGAAGGCGTCAATCTTGTTTCTTGTATCCACCTCTGAATAGGAGGTGATATCGATAATATCACTTTCCAGAATAAGGGAAGGAAGTTCTCTATAAACCTTTTCCCTCTTTCCATCTTTCCCAACTACGAATACAGGGATGGGTTTATATATTTTTGCCAGCTGATGCAACTGCCAGATGAGCCCCACGTGCCAGGTTCGACATGAGAATGCCTCATGCATGACCACTCCATCGATTTTATATTCTTCGATCCAGTTAATTAAATGCTCCACATCGGGCTCTGATCCGGGTCGCTTCTTGGCCTTGTCATACCAGAATGTCCAAAATCCAAGCCATCTCCATGCTAAGTGGTCGATGGGATCTTTTGTTTCAGGAATATCCATCTCATTGAGGGGTGCGACCATTCGATAGGTTGTTTCAACGGGGAAGGAAGCTCCCTTGCTGTTAAAGTAATTAAAATCGTTCAAGGCAAACCAGGCAGGCAATCCGCCTCCCCACATGAGTCTGTATTTCTCATTTTCAACCTCTCCTTCTCCTTTGGCGATCTTTTCCTCTAACTCCTTTTTGAGGTCCACGAAGAAATCATAAGCCTTCTGAGTAGCCATCATAAAGTTTATTGGGACCATGGTATTCATCGCATCGCCGGTCCCCATGGGGCAAGGGACTGCCCGCCGGAGTTTATACGTTTCATCGATCAGGTTCCAGGTTCGATCGCTTAGATCAACCAACTCTCTCAGGCGATCATAATCCATTTTCTTTCCGGTTTGTTCTTCGAGGAAAGCCACCAGTCCCCGCAATTGCTTGACAATATACTTATGGTAGTAGTCCCAGACGTCCCGGTGATCCTGCTCCTTCTGAAACAGAGGATAGGGAAGGTCTATATTGTAGATTGGAACATCCGGCATAAATTGCTGAGAAGCCTGGTACCACTTGGATCTTGGATCACAAAGGATCTGTCCGCTCGATATCATGAAATCAGGCTTTGCCTGTCCACCCCATGGAGAATCGGGAGGCATTTCACCCAATTCTTCTCTCCATTGGTCAAACCCGATCCCGCACAAGGCATACGTGCATAGGGAACGAGAAAGGCCCAAGGATTCCGCTCTCTGAAGGAATCTTTCCGCATCTCTCTTTGCCCCGCAGATGCCGGCAAAATTCTCTGTCCACAATGGGATCACATCCATGGCCCGGAAGATTTCTTCATGATGGCAGACGATAAACGTATAGGCTAATTTCTGTTTTCCTTCTGCCCGCGCCTGGAGGGTACCGGTAATAAATTCCTTGACCATGGGGCCAATGGAAGCAGCCGCTTGAGTTGCCGTCTTCCTCTTTTTCGGTTTTGCCTCTTTTTGTTCCTCAGCCATTATTAAAACCTCCTATTCCCCTCTTGCCCCCCTTTAGAAAAGGGGGGATGGCGGGGATTTGAAATAAGTTTCGATGTTATCCGATCATCTCTAAAAAAGCCTGGATCCTGGTTTTAAGCTGTCCCATTGTTCCCGCAGAATAGACATCCTCCAGATGAAGAAGAGGGACCTGGATGGACTGATAGTAGGCCTTTCGTGCAGGGACTTCGAAGCCAAAGGGATCACAATATTTGTATACGTAAAGAATGGCACCGTCTACCTTGAATTCTTTGGCGTAGGCTCCAATATCACCGAATCGAGAGGCGATATCTCCTTCAAAAGTACCCGTCTTGTTTTCCCTGTATGTCTTAGGACAATTGACTTTATCGAGATACCGATGGGCGAGTGCCTTCATGGGATCTCTTCCTAAATCTGTTCGCGGAAAATAATCCCTCGCTCCGTTGCAAATGGTATCAGCCACAACATTACCTCCCATCTCTTCCACGAGCTTGATGAGTTCGATGTTATCGATGCAGGCGCCATCAATAAATATTCGGGGGCCTTTCTCAAGATGAGATTTCTCCCTTTTCCCGATTTCCACCAAAACCTGATCAAACAAGGTATTGGCTTCGCCAATAGGTAAACTTGATCCGACCGTCAGCGTCATGGTCAACTCTGTTCCAGAGATGAGGGGCGGATCCCCCTTTCTGAATTCATAAAGAGCTCTTACCTTGTCCCGGTTTTCATTATAGATTCGAATCGCCTTTAAGAGATCATCATCGGTGATCGTTTTTCCAGCAAACTTCGCCAGACTCTCTCTGAAGGTATTTAACTCATCACGAAAGAATTCAAAAGACGATTCCACACAAACGGAAGGAATGTTGACGAAGTGAAAGTAAGAATAGGGAAGAGAATAACTCCAAGCACTATAGCTCCGCACCATGCTATCGCAACCGTGAGGAATGACCATCCCCGAGAGAAACTCATATTTTCGTTTTACTGAAAGGTCGAAGCAACTGCGGTAATAGGGGCATACAATGGTTTCAAGGAGTGTGTCCCCCTTCGTAATAGGTTCATGGATATCTCCCCTCACCCGAAAAGGAATACAGCCGGAAGCCGAAATAATCTCCAAAGGAACTAAGGAACAGATATAACCGATAAACTTTTTCCCTTCCTTTTTCAGTTCCTTTGCCCTGAGCCCGTAATCCTGATAATACCTTTCTATCGTGTTTAAAATGTTACCCTGTTTTTCATCCATCGATCTTCTCCTTTTACAAACTACCCGTTGAATCAAAGTGCAATATACATAAATTGACCTTAAGTTTCAATCTGCGTGTTCTATTACACTCTTGCTCTTTATAGAGTCGCCCCTTGGGGCACTGGTCAGGGGACCAGTCCCATCCTGTTTCAAAGACCTAAAGAGTCATATTTCCCTAAGCTTTCTATGGCGATGATCGCCGCACCCAAGGCCGCCGTCAAATGCGGCCTTGGTGGGACAAGGATATCGTGACCTCTAATTTCCTTTAAGGCCTGAACCAGACCCACATCTTTTGCACCGCCACCCACCATGGCTACATCCTGTTCCACACCCATCCTCTCCGCCAAACTGTCAATCTGGGCCGCAAGCGCTCTGTGTATGCCAGCCAGAAGGTCTTCTTTTGTGACTTCCTGGGAGAGCCGGGAGATGGCCTCTGACTCCGCAAAAACAGCACATCCGGTGTTAAACTCGACTCTCTTTTTTGATTTTAGGGACAACTCGCCAATCTCTTCCACATTGACCTGGAGAACCTTGGCAATGACCTGGAGGATTCTGCCACTTCCCCCAGCGCATTTTCCGCTTAATAAAAAATTGTGCACACTTCCTTGACCATCCATCCGGAACACCTTCGTGTAAAGATCCCCTACATCAATAGCAGTCCTCACAGAGGGGAGAAGAGAAGAGACACCCTTTGCATGGCAGACGATATCCGGTTTTGCCTCATCTGCAAAGGCCACCAATTTTGATCCATATCCGGTGGCAACCGCCCGGGAAATGTCCCCCGATGACATCCCAGATCGGAAAAGTAATGCGTTTCTTACCCTTTCGGCAGCACCCCTAAAGTCTCCCCCTGAGGAACACTCAAAAGAACCCAAAGGGCTCCGGTCATCAGAGTGATCACTTA
>Ga0153915_10006798_pt1 | contig 10759 bp, 8 predicted proteins | sample Opewatmetagenome_2_FD_107003 | JGI IMG/M metagenome (GOLD analysis project Ga0153915, IMG submission 107003) | Freshwater wetland microbial communities from Ohio, USA - Open water 3 Core 3 Depth 3 metaG | ecosystem: Environmental > Aquatic > Freshwater > Wetlands | place: USA: Ohio, Lake Erie...
GAGGGCGCGGTTTTCCTCAGCGATCACATCATTCGCTTTGAGGATTTTTGTGAGCACCTTAACTTCTTTCATTGGTTCTCCAGTCAAAGATTCCAATTTGAGACGCAGATTCCTGGCTCCGGCTCCTTCTAACCTTCTCCTTCTATGCTCATTAGATCGAGTTCCATTCCCCTGAGCAGTGCAGTGTCGGAAGAACCACACGATGGGCAAACGAGAAAAAAGGATTGTTCTACGGCAAAAATATGCTTGCAGGAATTGCAGCGCGCCTCGGCCTCGACTTTCTCAATGATCAGGCTTGCCTTGCCGGCAAGAGTGTCCTCTTTTGCGAAGCCAAAGCAAAAATCAAGAGCCTCGGGCACGATCGTGGTCAAAGATCCAATCCGAACTTTTATGCCTGTGATTCTGGAAAGACCGGAATCTCTGGCCTTTTCCTCGGCGATTTCGACAATTCTCTGGGCAATCGATAACTCGTGCATTCTCTAAAAACGAACGGGCAAGAGATTTCTCTTCCGACAGACTTCTCTCTTAGGGTTCAAAGCTGCTCCAGCGGCCGCCACTCCCCAACCCTCTATTTTAGCACCATTTCGCCCGTTCGGCAGACCTTTTTCAGACCGTAGGCCTTGCTCGGAATATTGACGTGACAAAGCAAACTCGCACTTTGGGTCTCAAAATGCAGGCGTCTTGAGCCGCTCCCAATCACAGCGCCCCTGCGATCAGCCTGACATCATCAATCCACACTGTGCCTTTGCCTGTGATGACCAGATTGAGCTTCACGTTATCGGGATTCTGCCCCTTTTTCAGAAAGAAAGGCGTTTCCATTGTTGTCCAATCTGTGTTGCCGGTTATTGGTTGAGCAAGTCCGCGCGAGAAGTATTCGCCCCGACCTGGAAAACTGCACCACATTTCCAGATAGACGAGACCTTCCTCACCCTCGCAGCGCACTTTCGCTTGATAAATCAGAGCGGCGTTCTCGATGTCAACGTCACCCACTTCAAAAAGTCGAACCACCGTGGAATCGGGAGCAGTGATACGCAAGGAACCCTTGCCATCGCAGGAGATCGTTGTGTCGATTTCAACGTTAGACTTCGTAATGATGCCTGCCATGTTATCCATTGGAAAATAGCGCAGCTCCACGGTTTTCTTGGGCGGCTTGGAGCAACCCGACGCGCAGAGGAACAGTGACAATGCCGTGAGCACAAACGCAAGAAATGAAAGCAAGCGTCTCGTGTTCATGTGTATAAACTTCTCCTCATCTAGAGTGATGTGAAATTCCCCTCGTTAAGTGTGATGCACCGTCTGGGTCCTCTTCGGTGAAGAGCTCGCGTCACATTTTATGACCGGCTCCTCCGATTACGCTCCCTCCAGCTCAGAAGTGCAAAACGGACAGCGGGTCGCCTTAATCGGAATACTGGAGAAGCAATAAGAGCACTCCTTCGTTGTAGGAGCTGCAGCCGCCGGCTTTTCCGTGCGCTTGAGCCTGTTGATGCTCCGAACGAGAAGAAATACTGAAAATGCGACGATGACGAAGCTAACGAGGGTATTGATGAATGCACCGTAGTTGATCGATACTGCGCCCGCTGCGTGAGCCTGCGCGAGCGAAGCATAAGGGCCCGCGACTTCACCTTGTCTCAAAACTATGAAGAGATTGCTAAAGTCGACGTTACCAAGAAGCAGGCCGATTGGGGGCATGATAATGTCCGACACCAGCGAGCTAACTATGGTGCCGAATGCCGCCCCGATTATGATGCCGACGGCCATATCGACGACATTGCCCCGCATGGCAAATTCCTTGAATTCCTTGAGCATGCTCTACCTCCTTTGTGCTACGAAGCCTTCACGCCACAATCGCACCTGAATGTGGGACGATCGCCCTCTCTCATGCCGGCGATTCCCTCTTGTTTTTGCTCTTGCTATTGCTCTCGCCTTCGCTCTTGCTCTTGTCCAGCTCCCATTTCAAATATCTTTGCCAGACCCTCAACCATACCCGGGAAATAGAATCAATCGCGTCCGCTAGAGCTGCCACGCTCACCTCGTCGAGCGAGGGGGACTTGAGATTCTCAAGTTCTTGTGGAGTAACCTTCTTGTAGTCGCTATCCTGAGGAATCATACAATAAGACATCAGATACGAATGCTGGCATATTGCGCTCATGAAATCCCAGACGTTGTCGTTCTTGCTCCCGAAATTCTTGCTGAATTTGCGACTGGTTAGAGAATCATCAAGCGTTCTCAGAAACGACGACTCATAGTCTTCCTCCGCGCTCAAGTTTCTGGCCGGATATCCGTCAAGGTCGTAGAGAAATCGCTCGTCCTTCTCATCTATCAGGTAATGCTTCACGATGGCGTTGTCCCACCTGTCCTCCAGGTAGTCGTGCAGCTTACTTAAGCCCCTGGCGTCGCAGTGAAACGGCACGTGCGCGTCGGCAACATAATGGCTCAGCATGAAGAGTATTAGCGCGATCTGATTATCACTGGGAGAGACGGACGATCCCTTTTCCTCGGTCTCTCGAGTCTTGAGATGATCCACCACTGAATGCGCAATTGACTCGCATCGATCGGGCAAATTGGTCTTCCCCTTCACAACAAAAGACTTCTCTCTCAAGGGAGATTTCACCGCGTAACGAGGGATTAGATACGTTGCTGGAAGGGTCTTGAACTCGTTCTTGCTTTCAATTTTCTCTGCGGGGGCAATTTTGAGAATGTGACTCTTTGCCATGTCTTTTATCATCTCGTCGGGATACCAGGCTCCCCTGATCACGCCGTCTCTGTGATTTCCGAACCACTTGACCAAGTTATCGGCCCCCGGCCGATCCGCGGCAGACAATTCTGTTTGGTCGAGCCTTTTGACGGCCATGAATGCCAGCCAGGCGTGAGTGTATTTTTTCACGGCAAGCCTCCTCGGGTTCGCAGGTTTCCACCTGCCAATGGGCGCCTGATAGGAAGAGGAAAGGAAACAACCTGCCGCTGTTGATGATATCGGGTCCTGCCAGGAACCCGCATGGTTCACAGACTATGACAACCAAGACCGCGGGTCAATGGCAGAGTGACGCCCTGTCCAAGAGCGTTTTCTCCTGAGAGCGTTTTCTCTGTGAGCGTTTTCTCTTGATCTACCGGGAATAGTGTGATATTCTACCCTTCTGCAACAGGCTAGACAGACTTTATGTGATGCCGTGAATCTCGCTCTATACTTGAATCTCGCTCTATAGATGTCCAACCGGAGACGTGGCCAGTGCTGAGGCGGCAGATGTCCTCATTTATGATCTTTCCTACTATGGATCGTATCGTTCTTTACGCTCTGGTGCTCACACACCAGCCAAAAGGGAGGGCAAAATGAACCCAGTAATTGCACGAAGCTATTTGTCGCCGACCTTGGTTCTCTTGGCCATGGATTGGCCTGACGGCGTTCAGCACAAGGATTTCATAGGTTTCGCGGTCAACCGGACACCGGGCTTCTGGAATCCCAAGACAAAATCTCACGAACCTTCGAGCTGGCTTCCAAACAGAATCAATTTCGACGGGCCTCCGCCTGAAGGGCAGCCCGATTTCCCCTCTGACAAGGCACCCATCCAGAAATTCCTGTGGTGGGACGCGCGCATCGACGAGGACGATCGAGGACGGTCCCTCACGTACGAGATCTGGCCTGTGCGCGGTAACAAGAACAAACAGGACCTGGTGAAGGAAGCGAAGACCGTGCTCCAAGTTACTCTACCGCAGCACGAAGAGAAAGGTGTGGGAACTTATTTCAATCGCGCGGTGGTGAGTTCGCAGGCTTTCTCCAAGAAACTCAAGGCCATGGGCGTTGATCCCAAGGTGAAGCCTGGTCCTGAGAACGAAAAGATCCTGCGCGCCTGGTTGGCGAACGACATGGAAAGAGTCATTCCCGATTTTCTGGACAAGGCGGGAGAAGTCGTCGGAGCCATCTACCACCTCACCGACAACACGTGGATTATTCCGGCTCTGCACGGGTTCAGCGAAACCAAGCGAGCGGCCATGGTCTACGACGCGAAGGAGGTCAGAACAAAGAGCGGGAATAAACCCGGTCCCAACGAACCGGTAGTCGCCGGCCTTGGAGACACGGTCGAGTTTCATCCCAGGGACAAAGTCGCCATCATGCACAACAAGTTCATGGTCTCCGGCAGCGGACTCGGAGCGCACACGAACTCTCGCCCCGTACGTGTGGTGTGCGGATCCGCAAATTATACCACCGCCGGACTCACGAGCCAGGCCAACCTGATGCACACGTTCGACTCACAGGATCTGGCCCGTTACTACCTGGAGCGCTTCGGTCTGCTTAAGGAAAATCCCACTCTCGGAGAGACAGCGAAGCAGAACGCGGGCTGGTCAGACATGGTCACAGTGGGCGACGCCGGCATCAGGGTCTTCTTCTCACCCGAACCGACCGGTCAGAAAAAATCGGTGGACACAATTGTGCAGGCCATACACAATGCACGGAGCTCGGTTTGTTTCTGCCTGTTCACGCCAACGGACAATGATCTCCGGGACGCTTGCTTTGCAGCGGGCGACAACGGCAAAATGATGTTCGGTCTGGTGAATCGAATATCAAAACCGAAGGATCCTGATGTTGATCCGGAGGATCTGAGATCGGATCAATTGGCAGCGCTGGAGCTCTATCATCGCTCCAAGGACAATCGTGACGTGATCGGGGCGGAGTATTTCCATCCGAACACCGTTCCACAGGGGTTCGAGCCTGAGTTGTTGCTCTTCCCCGGCGATCCCAAACCGCCGTATCCGCCTGTGATTATCCATCATAAATTTATAATCATCGATGCGGAGACCGACACCCCGATCATATACTCGGGCTCGGCCAACATGAGCAAGAATTCCGTAAACAAAAACGACGAGAACCTCCTTGAGATCGTGGGCAGTAGACGTATCGCTGCCATTTATCTCGCTGAATTTATGCGGCTTTACGAACACTACAGAGCTCGTGCCGCCTGGATTCATAATCGGGAGGAAGGATCAAAGGCAACGGGCTTCAAGCTTGCGGAAGATAGCGGTTGGTGCTCGACCCACTACACACCGGGGACACCGGAGTACAAGGCTCGAGTGAAGATGGTTTGTCTGTAGGAATGAGAATTCTGGACATTGCGCGCCACTCGGGGCAACAAGCGAGGCAAGAATGAAAATCCTCTACGTCTTCCCGCACCCGGATGATGAATCCTTCGGACCGGCAGCGGTGATGCACTCTCAGATCAAGAACGGTCATGAAGTCTACTTACTCACTCTGACCAAGGGAGGAGCAACACAACAGCGACACAAACTCGGGTTGACGGTGGCGGAGATGGGCAAGGTACGATACAAAGAGATGCTGGCAGTTGAGAAGGTGCTCAATCTAAGCCAAATGACGGTTCTCGATTATCCAGACAGCGGTCTCAAGGAACTTGATCCGAGAGTACTGGAGGCAGAAATTCAGAAGCACGTCGAGAAGATAAGACCTGCTATTGTCATCACGCATCCGGTGCACGGCATAAGCGGGTTCCACGATCATCTGGTAACCCACGCAGTTGTGAAAAGAGCGTTCGTCGAGCTCCGGGGAGCCGGCGTTGGTTTTGCAAGGCGATTGGCTTTTGTTACTCGTCCAGACAGCGGAGAGCCGACGTGGACTCCAGAAGGATTAGCGAGACTCAAGCTGACTGAGGAAGCGTTGGTAGATTGCATCATTCCGCTGGCAGTCGATGATGTCGAGGCAATGAAGAGAGCCCTTGCTTGTTATTCAACCTACAAAGAAACAATCGAGAAGGTTGGAGTGGTCGAAAAAGTGGGAAATCGTGCTTACTTTGAGATCTATGGTGAATCCTTCTCGCCTCCGCTGGGTGATTTGACGGAACGCTTACAGCCTTAAAAATCTGCCCTGGGCGTCTCGCTTTCGCTGAATGATTTGACTGAACACAGCACTGGGTCCGGCCGCGCCCTGTGCCTCGGTCCTCTCAAGCACTGGGTCCGGCCGCGCGCTGTGCCTCTGCCCTCTCAAAGCATTGGGTCCGGCCACACGGCGTACTGCCATCTGAACGCCTGACAATTGACAGCAGCGTAAATCATCGGTATTCTAGATTAGGTACATCACGGCGGAGTAGGCTGACTTATCGAGAATTGCAGTTGAATGTTGCGGGATCCTGCTGAGCCATTAACTCGAGGGGGAAGTTTCACATGAAGGCAAGAATCTTGCTGGCCATAGATGGTTCTGAGCCGTCAATGAGGGCCGTTCGCTATGTTGCCAATCTGCTCGGAAACCAACGTGACGTGTCGGTCACTCTTCTTCACATACTGTTGCCTGTTCCGCCCGCGCTGCTCGAGGCGGGGAGTTTCGAGGTTGAGCCTCAATTGGAGCTTGAGAGGGTCAATTGGGTGAAGGCCGAGGCAGCGGTCGAATGTAACATTTTCGATCCTGTGCGCGAAATGCTCACGAAAGCAGGATTCGACGGCAAGCAAATACAAACTAGGTGCCAGCGTCTGACGTCGCAGTCAGACGTGGCTCACGAGATTCTAAGAGAATCCGAAAACGGAAACTATGACACTATTGTCATGGGTAAGCGCGGCGGTTCCCGCATTGCAACATTCCTGACCGGCAGTATCACCGAAAAGGTCGCGAGGCATGTCAAGGGTCGTGCCGTGTGGATCATCGACTGACCGGAGATTCTGATCGCTTATAATTTAGTGAGATTGCCCGAGCTCTCTTGTTCCAATAGCTGGGCTACAGTTGCTAACGCAGGAGGAGGATTTGAAGATGCTGAGAAAACGATTGAACTTGTTGCTACTGGCGTTGGTTGTTGCAGGATTAGCATTGACCGGCTGCGACAAAACTACCGAACCTCACGAACGACCCACGACAGGGCCGGCGTGGGTGACGTACGACGCTGTAAGTAGCGGTCTGGCGAGCGACGCCGTGACTTCGATAGCTCCTGATCCTTCTGGAAACGTGTGGTTTGGAACTTACGACGCCGGCGTGAGCAAACTTCACAGTAGGTCCTGGACCACATACAATATGTCCAATAGCGGCCTCGCCAGCAATCAGATTTACACTATTGCCATCGATGATGTCGGTAACAAATGGGTGGGAACTCCTTCTGGCGTGAGCAAGCTCGGAGCCGTTTCGTGGGTCACGTACGACATCTCAAACAGTGGTCTGGCTGACGACGATGTATTTGCCATTGCGTTCGACTCGCAGGGGAACGAGTGGTTTGGAACTGCTGGCGGAGTGAGCGAGCTACACGGGACTGTCTGGACGACATACAATTCCATAAACAGCGGTTTGACCTACGATAATGTCGCCGCAATAGTAATAGACTCTGCGGACAACAAATGGTTTGGAACTTCTTCGGGCGTGAGCAAGTTCGGCGGGATTGATTGGACGACCTACAATACCTCAAACAGCGGACTAGTTGGTGACAATGTCGTCGCAATGGCGATTGACACCGCAGGCAACGTGTGGTTCGGAACTCCCAGCGGCGTGAGCAAATTCGACGGTGCCAACTGGACTTCGTATACCATGTCAACCAGTGGTCTCGCCAGCGACCTCGTCACTGCAGTCGCAGCTGATGGGGTGGGCAACGTGTGGTTCGGAACCCAGGACAACGGCGCCAGCAAGTTCGACGGAACCAACTGGATCACGTACAATACCTCGAACAGCGGCCTGGCCGACAACCACATCACAGCAATAGCCATCGATTCAGCAGGCAACAAGTGGTTTGGAAGCTACTTCAGTGGGGTGAGCAGGTTCCACGAGTAGGTCGTGGAGGGTCGCGGATCCCACACATTCGACGCCGCAGATTAGGTATCCCCCGATTGATTTTTGGCTGAAAGCGCTTCGGTTTTACTTGAAATCGGGTTCTAAAAGTGTTACAGTAATCATGTTGGGTAGCCCTACCGCGATGTTCTCCCGTTGATGCGGGGGTGCGAAATTGCTAATTCGACTTGACAGACGCATTTCAAGGTAGAGGTGCGTTTTTTGTTCTTTTGCATAACGTCCTAAGACTCCACTTGCAAAGCATCACAAGGATGCTGACACGCTTCTCTTTCCCAAGGAGGCAGCGCATGGGAGTCCGTCCCGCCCGACCTGTTTCGAATGCACGGAAGTGCTTCAGGGAGCATAGAGCTTCTTCCACTCCGCTTTTTCCGCATCCGTGGATCCTCATCTTCTTTGTCGGTTTGTCTATCACGTTACTTTGCGCGAGCGCGTCTGGCTCCGGATCCGTATCCGGGCCCGATCCTCGAGACGCGTCGAGTGTCCGCACAATGGTGGAATTTCCGGGAAATCTATTTCCCGGCGACTGGGTACTTGCACCTGCCGGCTTTCCACGGGGCAGCACAACCGGCTACTTTCAGAACCAGGCACGGCAGGCACCTCTCACACCTGGACCGGACTCTCCTTCTGAATTGGGTCCCGCATTTGGAATCTCAATTGGGATGGCGAGCTGTACTAGGTCGTACGTCGCGGAATCTTACGAAGAGATTTTGCCGGCTATGGCCTTCGATGGAATGAACTACTTAGTCGTGTGGATGGACAGACGTTCCGGAGCATACGACATATATGGGACCCGCGTTGATAAGAACGGCGCTCCTCTCGATACCGCAGCGATAGCAATATCAGTTGCCTCTTACGACCAGTATCTTCCGTCAGTCGCCTTTGACGGAACAAACTATCTTGTGGTCTGGGAGGATTGGCGTAGCGGCACAAACTGGGACGTGTACGGAGCACGAGTCGATACGGCCGGTCATGTTCTTGACCCCGAAGGGATAGTGATTTCAGACGCTTCCTCGCACCAGTGGGCACCTGACGTGGCGTTTGACGGAACAAACTATCTGGTTGTCTGGGCCGATGGACGAATATCGGGTACCGAGCCAACGGCTGACGTCTATGGCACCTTCGTTGACAAGTCTGGGAACGTACTTAACCCCGATGGAATAGTGATTGCTCAAAAACCCCAAATGCAGGCGGCAGTGGCAGTGGAATTTGCCGATACGACATATCTGGTTGTTTGGCAGGACACGCGCAACGGCAACACCGATATCTATGGAGCCCGCGTAAACGAATCAGGAACTGTTCTAGATACAGCCGGCATCCCGATATGTACTGCGGTAAGAGAACAAGTGCGTCCTGACGTTGCATCGAACGGGACAGACTGGATGGTTGCCTGGCAGGACACGCGCAACGACGAGCGCTACCCCGATATCTATGCAGCCCGCGTGAGCGCAAACGGCGCCGTACTCGATCCCGGAGGAATAGCCATTGCAGTAGTTACCATCAATCAAACACTGCCAGCCATCGCGTATGGTGAGGCTGATTATCTTGTAGTCTGGCAGGACACCCGCTCTTTCGTTGAAGACATTTATGGAGCCCGTGTCAGCACTTCGGGAAACGTGTTGGATCCCAATGGCTTTGCCGTGTGTGCAGATGCGGGGAGACAAGTCAATCCTGCCCTATCCTATGACGGAGAGAATTTTTTTGTAGTTTGGGAAGACTATCGCAATGATTCTGGAGGAGACATAATTGGCACGCACCTTAACTCCTCCGGGCAGATCGTCGCGACTGACTGCCCGGGTGATGACAAAACATGGGCTGCAGTTGCTTCAGATGGAACGAATTTCTTGACAGTATGGAGTGAATATAGCGGCACCAGCTTTGACATCTGTGGGGCCAGAGTGAATTCATCAGGGGTGGTACTTGATGCTACGAGAATAGTTATCTCGGACGCGAGTGATTCTCAATACTACCCCGCTGTTACTTTTGACGGGGTCAACTATTTAGTCGTCTGGCAGGACTACCGCAGTGGGAATAATTGGGACCTGTACGGAGCAAGAGTTGATACTGCTGGCAATGTGCTCGACCCCGGAGGCATTGCCATTTCGACTGCACCAAACTATCAGTTGACTCCGTCACTGGTTTCTAACGGGAATGGTTCTCTGGTGGTTTGGTCAGACTCCCGAAGTGGCTTCAGCAATATCTACGGTGCACGGGTGACGTCAGACGGAGTCGTGCTTGATCCCGAGGGCATTCAGGTATCTTCCGCATCCAATGAGCAATATTGGCCATGCGTAGCGTTCGATGGGACGGCGTACGCAGTGGCGTGGGCAGATCTGAGGAACGGCGCAGATTATGACATCTTTGCTTCCAGGGTGGACTTGTCCGGAAACGTGCTTGACCCTGAAGGTATTGCCGTCTCCACTGCATCGAACGAGCAGTATGTTCCGTCTATCTGCCGTGCAGGGGAGAACTACTTCGTGGTTTGGGCCGACAAAAGGAACGCCAATTGGGACATCTATGGAGCGCAAATGAACGCCGAAGGCGTCGTGCTCGACCCAGGGGGCATCGCAATCTCTCTGGCTGCAAACGACCAGTACTGGCCGGCAGCAGCGTCAGATGAAGATGATTGTCTGGTAGTGTGGGAAGACGACCGTAACGGTTCACCTGGCTGGGACGTCTACGGGGCTCGAATCGCCGCATCTGGGGCGGTGCTTGATACCCTGGGTTTCCCAATCTCAGCAGGCGAGGGCTATCAACAGTACCCTGCCCTGGCCGAAGGTGAGCCAGGTTGGTTGCTCATTGCCTATCAGTCACTGACGAGCGTGACCCCTCATTCGGTTTACCAGATTTACGGGAATGTGTGGGCGGGTGATATTGTAGATATTCCAACTGAGAGCGTACCCGGAGCTTTCATGCTTCGTCAAAGCTATCCTAACCCATCGCGTCACATGTGCACGATTCATTTCGAGCTTCCAGAGGATTCACCGGTTAGTCTATTGA
>Ga0153915_10006799_pt1 | contig 10758 bp, 6 predicted proteins | sample Opewatmetagenome_2_FD_107003 | JGI IMG/M metagenome (GOLD analysis project Ga0153915, IMG submission 107003) | Freshwater wetland microbial communities from Ohio, USA - Open water 3 Core 3 Depth 3 metaG | ecosystem: Environmental > Aquatic > Freshwater > Wetlands | place: USA: Ohio, Lake Erie...
CCATGAGTCGAGGTGTCCGCTCAGGACAACGACCTCGTCCGGTTTCTCTCGACCCCGCAATTCCCCCACGACGTTGGCCGACTCCGCATCTTCGAGAAAATGAGCCCCCATTCTTAGCCGCACTACGGCCACCTGTCCGCGGTCCTGGTAGCGTTGAAGCATCTCGGCGTCCTCCAGACTTATTGCAGCGGCCGGGATCTTCGGGTCCCGCTCGGCGTAGGAGAGGGCCCCAGTGTGCGGGGTCCTGAGACCCGCCAGACCGACGGAGCGCAACAGCACGGCGCTGGCGCCGAGCCTGGCCGCCCTGGATGCACCCGAGGCCCGATACTCGACTGTTCGGCCGTAGCTGACGTACGGAACGTTGTAGACCACGATCCTGCCGCGCACCCGCTCGCCCGCGGCTTCGAGTTCGTCGAAGTTGCGAACCACGAGGGTCTCTGCCTCAATTCCCTCCTCATCCGTTCCGATGCTTCCGCCGAGTCCCAGCATCACCAGCGGACGAGAAACCGGCCGGATGACTTCCGCACTCTCGGCGCCGCGCACCCAGTGAGGGACCATGACCTTCTCCGCGTGCACATTCTCCAGCCCGTCCTTTTTCATGCTGTCGAGGGCCCAGAGGATTGCGTTCTCGAGCTGTGGGGAGCCGGACAGTCGAGGTCCGAAACTGTCGGTCAGCTCGGCGAGCCGGTCCCAGGCGAGTGTACTCGCCAGCGCGCCACCGATGATGCGGCTGGCAGGTTCGCGATACGGATCCAGCCAGGTCTCGCCGGCGGGAGCACCGGCCGCGGCCCACGATGTTGTCAGGGCAAGAGCAGTGATGGCGAGGATGCGGCCGAAGGCCGTCAGCCAGTACGCATGTCGGCAGGACTTGGACAGCATTATTCCTCCATTGTCGAAAAGCGATTGTCGGCGTCGGAGATGGGATTAGATCATCGGCAGACGGATCCCCCTGCTTTGAGCGAAATCGACTGCCTCGGGGTAACCGGCATCCGCATGGCGCGCGATCCCGATCCCCGGATCGTTCGTGAGGACCCGCTCAATTCGGGCGTTCATCTCGGGTGAGCCATCGGCGACGGTCACCTGGCCGGCGTGCAGGGAGTAGCCGATGCCGACTCCTCCGCCATGGTGGAACGAAACCCACGAAGCCCCGCTGGCCGTATTCAGGAGGGCGTTCAGTATCGGCCAGTCCGCAACTGCGTCGGATGTGTCCCGCATCCCTTCGGTTTCCCGGTAAGGTGAGGCGACCGACCCACAGTCCAGATGATCTCGGCCGATTACGACGGGCGCCTGGATTTTGGTGCGTGCAACCAGATCATTGAGCCTCAGGCCGAAGGCGGCCCGTTCCCCGTAGCCGAGCCAGCAGATCCTGGCCGGCAATCCCTGGAAATGGATCTTCTCCCGCGCCATCCGGATCCAGCGGCGCAGGGACTCGTTCTCGGGGAACATCTCCAGCACCAGGTCGTCGGTTATGGAAATGTCCGCAGGGTTGCCTGAGAGTGCGACCCAACGAAACGGGCCGCGGCCTTCGCAGAATAGCGGACGGATGTAGGCTGGCACGAACCCCGGGAAATCCAGGGCGTCTGAAACGCCGGCCTTGAGGGCCTGGCCGCGTATGTTGTTGCCGTAGTCGAATGTGACTGCGCCGCGGGCCTGCAGGTCGAGCATGGCCCGCACGTGGATGGCTATGGAATCCATGCTGTGGCGCAAGTACTCCCCCGGATTCGATCGGCGCAGATTGAGGGCATCCTGCAGCGGCATGCCGGCGGGCACGTACCCATTGAGCGGGTCATGGGCGCTTGTCTGGTCCGTCAGGACGTCGGGCGTGAAACCGCTGCGGATCAGTTCGGGAAGCACTTCGGCGCAGTTCCCGACCAGGCCGATCGACAGGGCCTCACCGCGGCTCGCGGCGTCTTCCGCGGACCGGAGAGCCTCGTCCAGGCTCCATGACATGCGATCGCAGTACCCCGTTCGGAGGCGCTTCTGAATTCGCTCGGGATCCACCTCAACGCCGATGAAGACGGCGCCCGCCATCGTGGCGGCGAGCGGCTGGGCACCACCCATGCCTCCCAGGCCGCCTGATACGAGGATCTTGCCACTGAGGGTTCCCCCGAAGTGCTTTCGCGCCACCGAGGCGAATGTCTCATAGGTTCCCTGCACGATCCCCTGGCTGCCGATGTAAATCCAGCTACCCGCCGTCATCTGCCCGTACATCATCAAGCCGAGGGCCTCGAGGCGGCGGAACTCCTCCCATGTTGCCCAGTTGCCTACGAGGTTGGAGTTCGCTATCAGCACACGCGGGCAGTATTCGTGCGTGCGAAATACCCCGACAGGCTTGCCGGATTGAACCAGCAATGTCTCGTCATTCTTCAGCTTTTCCAGCGCGGCCACGATGGCCCGATAGCACTCCCAATTGCGCGCCGCCTTGCCGCTTCCCCCGTAGACGATCAACTCGTCCGGACGCTCAGCTACCTCCGGATCCAGGTTGTTCATGAGCATGCGCAAGGCAGCTTCCTGCTGCCATCCCAGACATCTTAACTGTCGCCCCCGCGGGGCCTGGATCTTCGATTGGATCATCTGGTTTGTCGACCGCGGATGCGGCCAGGTGAGCACACACAGCGGACGTCCGTCTCCGCTCCGCTTGCTTTACGTCGCATCGGCGCTGCCGCTCCTTATTCTCATATTATAGCTCTATTACTGGATCACCCGGCCTGTTGCTGCTTGCCGCCGACAAGCAGCGCGCGGTGCTCGGGGTTGAAATGTCGCTCCGCGAGCCGGGCCAGCCGTACAAACGGCAGTCCGATCAGGAAGTACATCCCTGCTGCCAGCAGTCCGATGCCCAGGTAGTCGTAGTGGATGCTTGCGAGCTGACTGTAGGACTTCGTGAGCTCCACCATCGTGATAACACTCACGAGAGACGAGTCCTTCAACAACGCGATGAAATCGTTGGTCACCGGCGGAATTACGAGTCGCATCGCCTGGGGAACTATGACATACCGCAGCGCCTGGATTCGCGTCATGCCCAGCGCGAGGGCCGCCTCCATCTGGGTCCTGGGAATCGACTGGATGCCGGCGCGGTAGTTCTCCGCTTCGTAGGCGCTGTAGTTGAGCGCCAGCCCGATGATGGCGGCCAGCATCGGGGAGAGCCGGATCCCGGCGTGTGGTAGCCCGTAGAAGATGAGGAAGAGCTGAATCAGCAACGGCGTGCCGCGGATGGATTCGATATAGACGCCGGCCAGGGCTCGCACCGGCGCGGTCGCGTACAGCCGCGACAGCGCAATGAGGAGACCGATAGCCACCGCCAGGGCCATCGCAAGGACGGAAAGCTCAAGCGTGACGACCGCTCCCCTTCCGAGCAGAGGCACGTACCCGGCATATTGCTTTGCTCTCTCCCAGGCGGATCGTTCCGCGGCTCTGCTGCCAAGATATTCTTCGAGAGCGACCGGCGGCCGGCTGCCAGGGGATTGGTCGCCAAAGTGGTCGGCGCAAGCGTGCGTCCAGATTCCCCATCTCTCCAGGATTCTCCTGAGTTCTCCCGAAGAGATCATCTGTTCCAGGGCTCGATTCACCTCTGTGAGCAGTTGCGTGTCTTCCTTCCGCACACCGATGCCGTACTCCAGCCGCCCCACAGGCGAACCCACCATCCTGAGTCCCGGGGTCGGCGCGACGTTGTAGAGCGCGATGATGTGATCCATGAGCACGGCGTCGAGGCGGCCGTTGAGCAGGTCCTCGTAGGCGTTGATCTGCCCGTCGTAGCTGCGCGTTTCGATGCCTTTCCTGGCCTCCAGAATCCGTTGTGCGAGGCTCCCGCGCAGCGTACCCACCTTCCTGCCCTCGCAATCATCGAGGGAAAGAATCGCGTTGTCGCTCCTCCGGACAGCGAGCTGCTCGAAGGTGACGTAGTATGGACGGCTGAAACTGATGACCTCTGCCCGGTCGGGTGTGATCTCCAGACCGGAGACGATGATGTCGTAGTTGCCCCTTTCGAGTCCCGGAACAAGGCCGTCCCATTGATTCTGAACAAACTCGGTCCGACGGCCCAGGATCCGGCCGATCACCTACACGATGTCAACCTCGAAACCGATAACCCTCCGCGGGTCCCTTGGGTCCTGGAACTGGTACGGCGCCCCGCCCTCGGCATCGCCTCCCCATGTCAATGGCGCCGGGGCTGGGGTCTGTGCCGGCAGGAGACTGGACGTGCCGAGAAGGCAGATGCAGAGAAGTGAAGCCGATAGCCACTCCCGGGCAGGCTTCGAGGCGGTGCACATGAAGTGGCGACCGGGCAATTCGGGCGTTCTCCTCACAGGTAACGCTTCAGAAACTGACGGGTCCGCGCATCGTTCGGATTCGAGAAGATCCTGTCGGGATCCCCTTCCTCGACGATCATCCCCTCAGACATGAAGGCGATCTTGTCGGCGACGTCCCTGGCAAAACGCATTTCGTGTGTGACCACGAGCTGAGTGATGCCTTCGCGGTCCAGTTCCCGCATCACTTCGAGAACCTCATCGACAAGCTCCGGATCGAGGGCCGAAGTCGGCTCGTCGTAGAGGATGACCTTGGGTTTCATGGCAAGCGCCCTCGCAATTGCCGCGCGCTGCTGCTGCCCACCTGAGAGCTGGTTGGGATAAAGAGCGGCCTTGTCGCCGAGTCCGACCTTCTCGAGCAGCCGGACGGCCTCGCTCCGGGCCTGATCCGGAGGCACCGAGCGGACGATGACCGGAGGGCGCGCCACATTTTCGAGGGTCGTCATGTGGGGGAAGAGGTTAAAGGCCTGGAAAACCATTCCCATCATTCCGCGCAGCTGATGCGTGACCCGATGGTATTCCCGGTCGACATGACTGTGACCTGCCCGCCTCTCCAACCGGAGCCCGTTAACGGAAATCCGGCCTTCGTCGAAAATCTCCAGCCCGTTGAGGCAGCGAAGCAACGTCGATTTACCGCACCCCGAAGGTCCTATCAGTACAGTGAGCTGTCTCGGCGCCACGTCCAGGTAGATTCCCCGCAGGACCTCGTGGCCTTGGAAGTTTTTCTTCAAACCTGAGATTTCAATGATACGCTCTGCCATGGAACCGTCGGGATTCTCCCACAACGCTGCCTTCGCAGGGTAGGGTGAAAAGCGGTACACTTATTCGAAGATGTCGGGATCGGGCTCGATATCGGCATCGACCAATAGTTAACGTCAATCCGGAAGCTCGTCGGCTGATGATTTCGAATGCCGATAGCGATTGCGACCCCGATTCCGGTTCCGACTCCACGGGTCGCTTCGATTTGCCCTGCTGTGCAGGCAGGCCAAAGTCGGCGATTTCCTTGCAGCTCCTGACAGGACACCTGCATCCGCATTTTCCTGCCCAGTCCTGTTCCACGGTATATATAATGCCTCGGACAGCACTGATGTGATCTTTGTATGAACGCCGGAGACTCCATGACTACACTGATTAAGAACGGAACTATCGTCACCGCGACTGACGCTTACAGGGCTGACATCCTGGTTAAGAACGGCGTGGTCTACGAGATTGGCCGCGAGATCTCGAAGATTGCCAGCGAAATTATTGACGCGACGGACAAGTTGGTCCTCCCTGGTGGGGTTGACGCTCACACTCACCTGGACTCGCAGTGGAATGGGATGCCGACCGTGGACGACTTCGAGACCGCCACGGCCGCGGCTGCGGCCGGGGGCACGACCACGGTTGTTGATTACGCGGAGCAGGCTCCCGGCATGAATCTGATGCAAGCACTCGAGGACTGGAAGGGTAAGGCAGGCCCGCGGGCGGTCATCGACTACGGCTTTCACATCGCGCTCTCGGAGGTCAACGACGGGACACTCAGCCAGATACCCTCGATGGTTGATGCCGGCGTCGCCAGCTTCAAGATTTCGCTGGATGCCGAGGCGGAGCACCGGATCGGGGATGCTGCGGTCATGGAGTTCGTCCAGAGGGTAAACGCCGCCGGAGCGCTTGCCTGCATTCATGCTGAGAACGGCGAGGTGATCGAGCTGTTGGGCCGCCGCATGGCTGCCGAGGGGAAGACCTCCGTAAAGTATCTGAACTCCATCCGCCCGCCGGAACTCGAGGGCGAAGCAACCGGACGGGCTATCTCCCTCGCTGAACTGGCAAAGGTCGGCATCTATGTCACAGGTGTGTCTTCGGCTCACGCGCTGGAGAAGGTGAAAGCAGCCCGTGACAGAGGCCAATCGGTGTACGCAGAAACGTGCCCTCACTATCTTGTGAGCGGAAGTGATCGTTACGACGAAGCGGAGGGGATCAAGTATTACACCACGCCTCCCCTGAGGCCCTCCTGGCACCAGGAAATCCTCTGGAAAGGAGTCACTTCCGGCGACATCCACGTCGTGGCCAGCGACCATGCAGCATTCAACCATGCCGGTCAAAAAGACGCCGGCAAAGAAAACTTCAGCCTAGCCCCGCGGGGTTTTCCGGGGATCCAAGAACGCATTGCGCTGCTCCATGCCGCGGGCGTATCCGCAGGAAAGATCACCGTCAACCGCCTGGTGGAGCTGATCTCCACTGCCCCCGCAAAGCTGTTCGGCCTGTTCCCGCGCAAGGGGAGCCTCGCAATCGGGAGCGACGCAGACATGATCATTTTCGACCCAAAGGCTGAATTGACGCTTTCAAAATCGATCGGGCTGTCCCGTGCCGACTTCTGTCCGTACGAGGGCATGAAGGTTCGTGGGGCGCCATGGCTGGTCCTGCTGCGGGGCCGCGTTATTGCACGTGAAGGCAAGGTCATGGGCCGCCCGGGGTCAGGGGAATACCTGCCGCGTCTGCGGTCTGCTTGATCGGAAAAAGCATCGATGGACGTCGCGGATGACGACCTGGATGTGTGGCTGTTTGCACGAAACGGCGGCTCCCGCCTCTCCCGCTGTCGAAAACCTTGTCACGACTCGGAGGTCGAACAGATGCATCGGTCACTGCTGGCAACATTCGTAATCCTTGTCTCAATACTCCCGATCAGTTGCACTCGACAGGAGACTACAAAGGAGACAGGCCTGAAGCTCTTTTCGTTTGAGTCGGCCGAAGAAATATTAGGCATCAAGCTTTCGGGCGCGCGTGTGGAGACTGTGGCGGACCACGTCACGGACGGCAAGGCCGCACTCCAGATTGTTCTGGAGGCTGGAGAAAGAGCCGGTCTTGATTTCGTGCCCGCCCAAGGCGCCTGGAACTGGCAGGGGTACGACACCCTGGCGGTAGACGTAACCAACCTGTCCGACGCGGAGGTTTCCTTCGGGATACGCCTTGACGATGACCCGGCGGCTACCCAGGCCGATCACAGCACCGCCGGTCGCAGCACGATCTCCCCGCGCCGCTCACTGACCTGTGCCCTTCCCTTCGGGTCAAACTCCTCCATGGCGAAAGGCATGAGGGGCGGCCCGGCGGTCTCGGGCATCGAGCCGTTTACGTCGTTGAGGATGGAACCGCTGGTAAACGAAGCGCACATCGTGGCCATGCACATCTTCGTCGACCGCCCCGCAGCTGAGCGTAAGCTGATCCTGGACAACATCCGCCTGCTGCCGCCCACCTCCTACCAGAAGATCGTCGACCCCTATGGACAGTACTCTCATATGGAGTGGCCTGGGAAGGTGAAGGGTGACGCGGACTTCGGGCGCCAGCGCGCCGAAGAGGAGGCTGCGATCAAGGCGGCGCCGGTTCTGCCGAACCGGGATGAGTACGGAGGCTGGGCCGGAGGCCCGCAGGAAAAGGCAACCGGTTTCTTCCGCACGCTCGAGCGGGACGGTAAGTGGTGGCTCGTGACGCCGAGCGGTCATCTTTATCTCTCGCTCGGCGTGGATGTGCTCCTGGTTTCAGACGGGTTCACGATAGTCGAAAACCGCGAAGACATGTTCGCCTGGCTCCCGGGCAAGGACGACCCACTGGCCAAGCACTACGGCTCCATCGACCACGTGCTCTACGGGCCGACCAAGAAGGGCCGGATGTTCAACTTCTACAGCGCGAACCTCGAACGCAAGTACGGTGCCGATTATGCCGCCAACTGGCGTAAGGTATCTCTGGACCGGCTGCAAGCTTGGGGATTCAATACCGTTGCCAACTGGTCCGACCCCGCGTTCTACGCCATGAAGCGGGTTCCTTACACCGCGACGCTCGATCTCAGCGGCGACTACGCCCGTGTCGCGAGCGGGCAGGACTACTGGGGCAAGATGCATGACCCGTTCGATCCCAAGTTCGCCGCCGCCGTGGACAAGAGCATCCTCGAGAAGATCGCTCCTTACCGAAGCGATCCTTGGTGCGTCGGCTATTTCATAGACAACGAGATCTCATGGGGGTCAACAGGGAGCGACCGCCAGCACTTTGGCCTCGTCTACGGTACGCTCGAAGGCGGAAAGGACTCGCCCGCCAAGGGTGCTTTCATCGAGCTGCTGAAGAAACGCTACAGGAAGATTGAAGGCCTGAACAAGTCCTGGGGCACGGCCTTTACTTCATGGCAAGAGTTCCTGGCGCAGCCCTTCCAGCCCGAAGGCGATCTCGCAGGCCCGATGCGGGAAGACTTCACCGAATTCCTGACAGCATTCGCCCGCCAGTATTTCCGCGTCATACATGACGCGCAGAAAAGGCAAGACCCGAATCACCTTTATCTCGGCTGTCGATTTGCCTGGCGCACTCCTGAGGCCGTGGCGGCAGCTTCGGAATACTGCGATGTCGTGAGCTTCAACATCTACCGGCCCCGTGTCGATCCCGTGGAGTGGGATTTCACGAAGTCATTGAACAAGCCGTGCATTATAGGAGAGTTTCACTTCGGGGCCGTGGATCGAGGGATGTTCCACACCGGTCTTGTGTCCACGCCGACGCAGAAGGCTCGGGCGGAGATGTACAAGGACTACATTCACAGCGTGGTCGACAACCCCGCGTTTGTCGGCTGCGCCTGGTTCCAGTATTTCGACGAGCCCCTGGTGGGGCGGATTTTTGACGGCGAGAACTACAACATAGGCTTAGTCGATGTAACGGACACCCCGTATCCGGAGATGGTCGCCGCTGCGAAGTCGGTCCATGCCGAGGCATACACGCGGCGCTTCGGCCAAACGAAGTAATCCGGCTCCCGAGCCGGGGATGGAAGGCCGGCCTGCGCTCGGCCCTTACGCTGCTGTGCGGGCGCGCACTCCTTCCGCGCCTCCTGTTCAGTGCATGCTGACTTCGCAACTCCCGATGCCTGGCCGCAGGAAATTGAACTGAACGTTGGGATGATCGCCCAGGAGCGACATCGGGACTGCTGTATCTACGATCCGCTTGGAAATCATCAGCGTTGTCAGGCGTATTCCGAAGGGATTGTCATGGCTGCCCGCATGCCAGATGGAGACCTTCTCTGCTTTCCAGGTTTCTACCGGCCCCACCGAAACGGCCTGGTGCGGAACGTTCTGGACCACCCCTCCTCCTGAAGTACGGGCGTTCTGGATCAAGGTTATCGGGTGGAGATCGACGACCCGGGTGCACAGCCTTCGGTAAACCTCAGGGGGCGGCGGAGCTTCTCTGTACGGGTCCTCGCGCCGCGGGGGATCGTTGAACGCCCAGTGCTTCACCTCTCCCTGGCCTCCCTGCATCACCACGCAGCGAGCCCGTTCCCAGGATGCATTGAAGCGTGCGGGATCGGCTGACGGGAAATGGATGTTCTCGGGCGGCATGCGCAACTCGGGCCGGATCCGATTAAAACAGAGCTCCATGTCGGTGCGGGCAAAGCTCAGCGGAAAATCGATGCCCACTTCCTTGCCGTCCACAACCCACTCATCCATGCCCCAAAAGTGGCAGTGGCGGAGGCTCAATTCCAGTTCGTTCACCAGCCTCGCCACCAGAGGCAGTTGTTCCGTGGGTCCTATCGGTCCGCAGATACCGGCCGGCCGCTCCGGAGTGGCCTGACGCCAGGCGGTGATGTATTCCAGAGCCTCGGCCAGATAAAAATCCTCGACGCTGTCATAGAAGCGGATGTCAAATCCGTCCCGGGTCAATCGAGGCAGATCCGCTGCTGTGAGCCGGGCAGCTTCGTCCAGAATCGTCCTGTCCAGGGTTGTGTAATCCCACCACTCGGGAGCGACCTTACTCAGTGGTCTCACGGGTTCCTCCGTTCTTCGCATGGTTACTCAGCGGTTCGGCGGGCGTTGATCACGGTTTGCTGATCCGATGATTTCACCGCACTGAGTTCAGTCGGTAAGCCTATTCGCGAGGCAGGGGGTTGGCAATCCAAAAAGCGATGGCGTGGTCTTCCGAATCTAGATCAGAACCTCGATGTGTTCCTGGACATGCAAGTATCCCGGCCCGCAGTATTCTCGCCCGGGAATCACGATGCTCTCGAGAATGTCAGGGAACGTCTGAAACGCCGGCCTCGAGGAGGGCACGGATACCGCCAACGATGATCGAGACGGCTCTCCGATTGTGTCCTCCCTCCGGGACTATAATGTCCGCATGCTTCAGGCAAGGCTGAATGTATTTCTCGTGCATCGGACGGACGGTGCCCAGGTATTGGTCGGCGACCGATTCGAGCGACCTGCCTCTCTCCCGGATGTCGCGTTGCAGGCGCCTGAGGAGCCTTATGTCCGCCCCCGTGTCGACGAAGATTCTCAGGTCCATCAGCTGGCGCAGGTCAGGATCCCCCAGAATCAGGATTCCCTCGAGGATCAGGATCGGTCGCGGTTCCACCAGGACACTCTGCTCCATGCGTGTGTGAGTGTGAAAGTCGTAGACCGGCCTGAGGACTGACCGGCCGGACTTAAGATCGCCGATGTGCTCCCGCAGGAGCTTCCAG
>Ga0153915_10006801_pt1 | contig 10756 bp, 6 predicted proteins | sample Opewatmetagenome_2_FD_107003 | JGI IMG/M metagenome (GOLD analysis project Ga0153915, IMG submission 107003) | Freshwater wetland microbial communities from Ohio, USA - Open water 3 Core 3 Depth 3 metaG | ecosystem: Environmental > Aquatic > Freshwater > Wetlands | place: USA: Ohio, Lake Erie...
ATTGCTGGAGCTTTCTGCTGATTCTGTCTGCACCGTGCTTAGTTCGTGAAAAAACAAGCACAGTAAACATCCCGCCCTGTTTCAGCATATGCAGCAGCAGCTCCATTTTCTGTTCTCTCGGAACAGAATAAATGTGCTGAGTAATTGTCTCAATCGGGTTGTGCTGTCTGCCAACCTGAATTATTTTCGGATGATCCATTTCGCCGGCGGCGAGAGTATGGATTTCCTTCGGTATTGTCGCAGAGAAGAGAAGTGTTTGACGCTTTTGCGGAAGTGCCGCGATAATTTTACGAACATCGTTAATGAATCCCATATCCAGCATACGGTCGGCTTCATCGAGGACGAGAACTTCAACATTGCGAAGGTCAACACTTCGACGATTCATATGGTCGATAAGTCTGCCCGGCGTGGCAACAATGATGTCAACGCCGCGTTTGAGCGAAGCCAATTGGCCATGAATGTTAACGCCGCCATAAACAGTAAGTGTGCTTGTTTTCAGGAATCGGCCATAATCCTTAATGCACTGCTCAATTTGCAGAGCAAGTTCACGAGTCGGGGTAAGAATCAGTGCTTTTGTGTGTTTGCCTTTGACTGTTTCGTGACTAAGACGATTCAATATCGGCAAAACAAAAGCTGCTGTCTTGCCTGTACCGGTCTGGGCACAGCCAATAATATCTTTGCCTTCAATGGCAAATGGAATAACCTGCGACTGAATTAGAGTCGGAGCGGTGTAACCGGTAGCGAGAATACCACGCACCAGCGGGTCTGAAAGACCAAGAGTTCTAAACGGCATTTGAAAATCCTAAATAAAAAAAATTAGTTGTTATATACCTGTTGGTATAATTATGAACTCAAAACCCTCAATAAAATGCTCCGCCACAGAATAAATATGTCTTATTTTGGCCGCAAATTCCGCAGGGCGGAATACAAAGACCACAGAGATAACAAAACTATAAACAGTGCCTAATCTATGTCTTTTTTTAACATTATGTTGTAAGCTTTAAGAATTCAAGAATGGTATTATAACTCATTTTAAAATTAAAAGTAGTTAAATATTATTTAACTATAAAAATATGAGAAATGAGCCTGCCCGCCAAAATCGGATAAACTTTGCTCTGCGTTACGACGAGTGGTGTACTATTTCATCCAGTGCTGCGCAAATTCGGCAAGGTCGAGGAAATTAACGGTGCCATCGCCATCAGGCTGCGGAGCAATATCTGCGGTGTATGTGCCATCAGACCATAGCCACTGTTCCGCTATCACGGCAAGATCCAGCATATCAACAGCACAATCAGGCTGAAAATCGCCAATAGTTGCACATTGACGTGAAGATTCAATATTTGACCAATCACTTTCAACATCAAACGTATTATTTTTGGCTTTTACTCTGTACCAGTATGTTTCGCCATTGGTAAGATTACAGAATTGATAATTCGCGTCTGCTATCCAGCCGCTGTTTCCATCGACAACGGAAAAAGACGAATCTGTTGAATACTGTGCATAGTAACCGTCAGCGAGTGAAACTTCGCTCCAGGAAATATTATTGCACAGGCCTGAAGTTATATTCGGCTCAGCATTAAGTGTCGGGGCATCAATTGAATCCGGTGCACAAATTGTGAGCATAATGTTCGGTACATACATACTGGAAGAAACTGAAGGCGATGTCGAACCTGTCCAGTCGAGTGGGTCGCCATAGATGCTGTTAGCAGTAGCGTACACAGTTCTGGTTCCGCCGGGAGTTGAATATCGGCAGGAGCCGGAAGAAAACGACTGCGAACTATTATTAAAGCTGAAATCAACCATAAGATTGCCGGTACCGTTATAATCGAATGGCGTGGTAAACGTGAATAAACGCCAGCCTTTACTGCCTGTTGCCTCGTCTGCCTGATAGACTGTCGTCCAGTCCGAAGATTCAAATTCGTATGAATTGTATTCGCTGAGTGGTGTATGCTTCATACGAATCGTCCAATTTGTCATCGTCGTACTCGGCACGGTTGAAACGTAAATCTGCAGTTCAGAAATAGTGCCGGCAGTACCAATTTCATCGGCGAGATAAATAATCTGCGTTCTGCAATCCTGCGAAGATGTTTTGATTGGATAATTCCACGTTGTTGTGCCCGTTCCTATTGTCTGTGCCTGGCAGCCTTCAAGACTTTCAATCGCGTTGCCAAGATTTAAACGTGGCTTTGTAATCGCAACTTTCGTATCGGTTACATCATCGCCTGTTGAAGCGAGAATTTCTCTAACCTGCGCAGGGGTAAGATAGCTTCCCCTAATCTCCTTAGCGGCCTGCTGTAGACAGGCAACAGTGCCCGCAGCATATGGAGCGGCAGCGGAAGTACCGCCAAATGAATCATAATAATTGCCGGTTGAATAACCTGTCGAACCGACAATGTCAGTTGTGCAAGTCTGACTGGAAGGCGCAAAAACATCGAGAATTGATGCAACATTCGAATATGACGTAACCATATCAGCGGCAGTAGAATCCGAAGCGTAATAGCCGGTGGTACAAGCCGTAGATGTATATTTTGTCGCACAGGAAGATGAACTAACGCACGGACTGTATGTTCCAAAAGCAGCATCGTAAACTGCACCGACGGCTATGGTACTCGACAAACATGCGGGCGATGATATTAAATCACAGAAGCCATCGTTGCCGGACGCTGCAACAATCGTAATGCCAGCGGCAATAGCATTGTTTGCAGAATTGGCATACGCCTGGCTTGAATTGTCACAATAACTTGAATATCCAGAACTACTGCCAAGACTTATGCTGATTACGAGAATAGGATAATTCGCATCATCATACTGATGCGTAACGCACCAATCCCAGGATTTGGCAATGCTGTCGCTTGACATACTGCCGGAACTATCCGCAACTTTAAGGGCGTAAATTTTAGCATTGTACGCAACGCCACCAATATAATTTCCACTCGAACCAAGACTGCCGGCAGCAATACCAGCACAACAAGTCCCGTGCGCCCAACTACTAAAATACGTTGGAAACGGATCATCATCGCTGTCGCCGAAATCATACCCGCCAATAACTTTATCGTTTGGGAAATTTCCATCGCCAAGCATTGGATGATTATAATCTATACCCGTATCGCAAATGGCTATCGCAACACCCTGACCGTTATAAGTTGAGCGGTAAAGCGAACCATTTATCAGCGGAATACCCTGTGCAAGATTTACATAGAAATATTCAACAGGTTCAACAGACTCAACATTCGGGTCTGCTAATAACTTTTCCAAAGCATCCGGGGTAACTTCACAGGAAAAACAGGCCTGATTCTCAAAACGATGACGAATATTAAATTCCTTTGAGGACATTTTATTGATAACTTTGTCCTCACGGCTTTTCACATCAGAGTGCAACCGCTTCATCGAATCCTTTGAACGCCAATCAACCTTCTTTTCGCGGAGCATATCAGGCTGTTTAAGATTTATGATAACCTTGACTTTTTCCTCGCCCTGCTCCAATTGCTCAAAAATTTTGTTGGAGTTAATCAGTTTGCAATCAGATGATATTAATTTTGCTGCGCTGCAATTACAATCCTCGGCAGCATTAAGAGTGTTCAAAAATAATGTGAAAACGGCAAATAATATTACCGTATAGATTTTGGATGGCACCCCGGCAGAGAATATAAGTTTCCTTTGATGTAGAAATTGCTGCATTTCCTGTCCTGTTTTTCTATTTTACCTATATTATACTTCAAATAAATCGTAAATTCAAGTATTAAAAACGTCAAATAGACTTAATATATCGTAATTTTTTACTGTGGAATTAACTTATTCAAACTGAATATCGCTTAAAACAAGCTGGATTGAGGGCTGGCCATAGAAATTATCAAGCTGAGGCTCGAAAGCAATACTGAAAAACTCGTTTTCGAGCAGTTTTTTCTCGAGAGGAGCCATCCCAAAACCTATACAGCGATTAGTTGCGGTATTATCCGTAACGACCAATTGCAGATGGTCATTATTTACGCCGACTCGCTTTGGCGCAGCGACAAGTCTTACCCCCCTTGCGGCAAAAATTGGAGTAGGATTGCCTCTGCCAAAAGGCCCTAAAGTCGAAAGCATTCGAAGTGTCGGCAGTGACAAATCCTTCAACGCACAAACAGCGTCAATCTCAAATTTGCTGACAAACTCAGATTCTTTCCAATTCGCAACAGCGTAATTTTCAAACGCTTGAGCAAAATCGTCAATCTTCGCAATATCAATAGTCAAGCCGGCAGCCATCGCATGACCGCCAAATGTATTCAAATATTCTTTACAGGAAGTAATTCCAGCCAAAATATCAAAACCTTCAATTGAACGAGCTGACCCTTGCGATTTGCCATTCGAAATATTGAACAGAATCGTCGGCTTATAGAATTTCTCAACAAGCCTGGCAGCAACGATGCCAATCACGCCAGTATGCCAATCATCACTTGCAAGCACAATCGTTTTGCGTTCCGGATGGTCAATGCCCCGCTCTGCCATCATCGAACAGGCGTGTTTCACAATCTTTCGCTCCATCTGCTGACGCTGTTTATTCTGCTCCTTCAAATACTCGGCAATTCGAATAGCCTTCAAACTATTGTCGCTTGTCAAAAGCTCAACTGCAAGTCGCGCGTGCCCCATTCTTCCTGCAGCGTTTAGCACTGGCGCGAGACAGTAGCCCATATAAAAACTATCGATAGCCTTGCCTTTTATACCTGCAACATTAATAAGAGCTTCTATGCCGGGCAAAGTCGAATCTGCAATCGCACGCAAACCAAAACTGCTTATAATTCTGTTTTCGCCGCGAAGATCCACAACATCGGCAATAGTACCCATTGCGGCAAATATCGTAGCGTTAATCAAAAACTGTCGTAAATGCTGAGGTGTTTTTCCGCCGCCCTTGAAACGGTTGACAACCGCCCAGGCAAGTTTGAAAGAAACGGCAGCACCGGAATTAGACTGCGCGGGATATTTTTCATCAAGATTGGGATGTACAATCGCAACGGCCTGCGGAAGTTTGCCATCGGGCGAAGGACGATGATGGTCGGTAATAATTAAATCCAATCCTTTTTCAGCCGCAACCGGAGCAGCATCAAAAGCGGTAATTCCGCAATCAACACTTATAATCAGTTTCGTACCTGCGGCGGCAATCTGTGTTATTGCTTCGGCGTTCAGGCCATAACCTTCATCAACTCTGTGCGGAATATAATAATCAACTTCGGCACCGAGTAATCTGAAAAGGCCGAGCAAAATCGAAACCGCGGTAATGCCATCAACATCGTAATCGCCATAAACCGTAATCTTCTGCTTTTCCTTCACCGCTTTTTCGATTCTGTCAACAGCGGGAATAATGCCGGGCATAAGTTCAGGCTCGATTAGGTCTGCAAGTTTAGGATTGAGAAAAGTTTTAGCATCTTCGACTGTTCGAATTTGACGATTATATAGAACCTGCGCCAACAGAGGTGGGATTTTCAAATTTGTTACAATATCCCCCAATTTCGGCTCCGCCGGCAAAACGTGCCATTGTTTCTTTTGCATCCTTGCCGATAAACGCATCTATATACCTTACGTAGTTAATAGTTGTTAGTTGATAGTTATTAGTGCTGAAAACTGCTAACGCAGAATCCATATTAGAAATAAATTATAACAGTTCATACAGGAATGTCAAAAACGGTATTCTGTGTAAAAAAATTATCTGCCCCTAAAAAATGATGGCAAAACAGTATTATTCTCATATCTACTCAACCGCCCCGAAGACATTCTGCCATGCCAAATCAACTTCGCATCTTTAAGATTTTTGCACTGCTCTGAAGAAGGAGACTCATAAACAAGACTAAAAAAGCTTCTAATATCATCCAGCTCTGTAAATTTCTCTACAGGAAGCGTTTTTGTGCCTTTTTCGGTCTCAACAACAGACCAGTAAGCATCATTAAAATCTATATTAAATTTATAATTCTGATTAGGTTGTAAAACGTGAACATCTTTGTCTTCAACCACGGCAGTACTCTTTTGCTTTGTCCAAGATATTTTTTTATTTTTTCTACTATGAAAAAAATCATCCAAATCAAGCCTCAAAGAGCTATATCCAGGTAAATCAACTACAGCAACAGGCTTGTCTGAAATATTCGTCAATACCAGTTTACAACGCTGTAAAACACCATCTTTTCTTTCAAAGTTTTCCGCCTTGATTATTAAAGGAGAACGACGATAACCTTTTATTACAGCAATACCATTATCACCAACCGCAATTTTCATATCGAGCGTAAAACTCTCCTCGTCCATCATTCTATTTTCCAGTTGCCTGCCTTTACCCTGCTCAACAAAAAAAGCCTCAATACCATACGAAACATTAATAGATGAATCATAAGAATATCCCTGCCTGCCGCGGATATACAACAGACCTTTCGACGGTTTTTTATCCGTAACATAATCAATGTCCGCCATATTATTATCATCTATTTTTAAAACAGTATAAACCTGTTTGCCTCTATTTTCACGATAAGAAGAATACTCATTATCTTTCTTAGTCTGTACCTTAAGGCCGTCTCTAAAATACGTTTCATTAATGTTGGAAATTTCATAGTTGAGATTGACATAATCACCGCGGAAAAAATCCCGCGGGTCAACAGGTGCTGTGCGTAAGTAAATTATTTTACCAGTATGCAATACATACTCTCTCTGGCCGCCTATAAAGGCAAGCACAAACACCTGCAAAATCACAGAACAAATTATAAGCAGCTTTCTCATTAACTCTCTCGCAATGCCTTTTTCTTCTTCGAATGTATATAGAAAAAGCCCTGACCAAAAATCAGAATGCCAATAACAACAAAAATCAACCCGCGTACAGCGAGATTATCAATAAAATCAGTAAACCTTGCTATCATCAGCGCAATAATAAACAATGAACCAATAATAACAGGAATTAAACGGACATTAAGACATCCTCTGCCCATCAGCATCACTGAATGCGCTAAAAACACAAGATTAAATACTGCGGAAGCAGGCCACTGAAAATACTTTGTTATGCTAAAATAATAATAATAAAGAAAAATAGCCATCAAAGGCATTAAAAATAAATCGGGTGAATAAAATTCAAATGTATTTTTCTTTAAAACCTGTCCGGCAATATAAATCCAGCCGGCAACAGCAATAACCGAAGGCACAAACCAATAAAACAAAATACCAACATCAAAAAAATTCCTGATTTTCACAACTTCTTCAAGTATGCAGGGAAAAGCCAAAAGATACATAACAATAAAATAACCCGCCAGCCCCAGGAAGCTATAACAAGAAGCAAAAAGTTCATACTTAAATTTCTGATGGATTAACCCAGCTACAGTACATACTGAAAAGATGCCAAGCAAAACAGGAAAAACCAGCATGCCCTCTTTGTAAGAAGCAACTACAAAAATAGTCGAAAAAACAAAAGAAATAAGTAAAACTATCAAGAGCGTCCTTGAACGTTTAGCATACGCTATCGGCAGCATCAGCAAAAGAAACGCAAATACATAAGGCACAGAAGAACTAAACTCCATACTTTCAGCACCAGCCCAGATAGCAAACAAAACAGAAGCAAGAATCGCCTGTATAATCGAAGGCATTGTCCACGCCATCAGAAAAGCACCAATTCCCCACAACAAAAATGCGTTAGGATAATGCTCCTCAATATGGTAAATTTGAGCTATTAGCCAAATACCGGCACCAAAAAGCATAGTGCCAAGCAGGCAAAGAGATTCACCAATTCCTCTGAAACGCTCGCTTCGAACGAAAAGCATAATACCAATAAGATGTGCTAAAATAAGTGAACCAAAAACAACTGACAACTTGGCAAATTTACTCATCTGATCCCAGTTATACGAGAAAAGCAAAATAACGCCCAGACCAACAATCACCGCACCAATTCCGGAAAAAACCATTAACGCCCATGGACGTGATGTTTTGGTTTGCGGCAAAGGATAAAGACCACTGATAGACCGAGCCTGTGAAGCATCGACAATACCCTCACGCAACCAACGTTGTACCTCGCTGTGCAGCCAGTTAATTTTATCATCCTGACCAGACATAAACTCCATCCAAATTTAATACAATTAAAATTATATCAAATTAACACTACACTGCAATACAAAATTATTCGTCCAGACTTACTCTTTGTAAGCCTGTTCGACTGCTTTTATAACACTGTTATGCGTTTCTTTGTCAAGGATGTCAGGCAGGAGCATTCCTTCCGGCGCAATTTCTGCTAATGTACGGGCGGCCGCCAGTTGCATCGCCATCGTAATGTCTTTGGCTTTGACATTAAGAGCGCCTCTGAACAAACCGGGATATGCTAATGCGTTGTTAATTGTTCTGCCGTCAGCGGCTATCGCGGCTCCAGCCTCAAACGCCTCTTCAACGGTTATTTCGCCAACCGGATTACTGAGCGGAAAAACCAACGAATTCTTCGCCATCGCAGAAATCATTTGTTTTGAAACTGCTTTTGGCTGAGCAACACCGATAAAAATATCTCTATCTTTAAAACCTTCCAGCAAATTGCCTTTTACATTCATTTTATTAGTAATCTCGGCAAGCTGCTGCTTGTAAGTGTTCATTTTTTCAGTTCGGCCTTTATAAATCGGCCCAAAAGAATCATACACAACAATATCTTTAAGCCCAAACTCCAAAAGCGTTCGCGTAATTGCATAACCCGCAGCTCCGGCACCAAGAATAATTGCCGTACACTTTTTAGGATCTTTATTGGTTCTCTTTAATGCGTTGATTAAAGCAGCCAATAAAACTGTGGCTGTGCCGTGCTGGTCATCATGTAAAACAGGAATATCAAGCTTATCCTGTAATTTCTGTTCTATTTCAAAACAAGTAGGCGCAGATATATCTTCAAGCTGAATAGCGCCATAACTGGACGCCAACATACTTACCACTTCAACAACTTTGTCCGGGTCTTTGGAATCAACAAGAACAGGAACAGCACTGATATTGGCAAACTCAGCAAATATAGCAGCCTTTCCTTCCATAACCGGCAATGAAGGAAGCACGCCAATATTGCCCAATCCCAAAACTGCCGTACCATTAGTTACAATCGCAACTCTGTCACAAATTCCGGTCAGGTCCCACGCCGAAGCAGGGTCTTCAACTATTTTAGTGCAAACGGATGCCACGCCCGGCGTATAAAGCATTCTCAAATCTGTCAGGCTCTTAATAGCTACTCTGCTTTTAATTTCAATAGCACCGCGGCGATGGATTTCCAAAACATCATCTCTGATGTTTAATATTTGAATTCCATCAACTTTTTTTACGCTTTCGAGCAGTTTTTCGAGGTGTTCCTTATTGGTGCAATAAACCTGTACATCTCTTATTTTGCTGTGACTCTCAATGCCAATTGTGCTGATATCACCAAGATGCGTCTTTGTTTGTCCTATTGTGGTAATCAGTTTTCCCAGCATTCCCGGCGTATCGTCAATCTTACATCGCAATGTATATATCTGAGAAGCATGGTAACGCTCCTGCCAACTCATTTTCTTCATTTCGTCGGTAATTTGTTTTTTCATTTTATAATTTCCGTATTTTAGACCAGATAAAAATATTTTTTATGCGCAATCGCCAAGTCATAACTTCGCCCCCGTTTCACAACAAGACAAAATTTATTCTACTCAACTTGTGACTTAGTAATGTCAACCACTTCAAAATGAAGCTCGCCGCGAGGGTTCTTGGCCGATGCCTTTTCTCCTACTGCGAGGCCATGAATAGCATCTCCTACTGGTGAGTAAATCGAAATGCTTCCAGTATCAATATCAGCATCATTAGGACCCAGCAATTGATAGGTTATCTTCTCTTTAGAATCCAGATTCAGCAAAGTTACTACTGTGCCAAACACGGCACGATCACATTGAACTTTCGTGCAATCAATTTTGTCTGAATGGTTTATTGCCGTCCTCAATTCACCGAGACGCCCTTCGATAAAGCCTAATTCCTGGCGACCGTAAATATACTCGCCGTTTTCCTTTAGATCGCCCATTTCACGAGCGTCACTAACTCTTTTCCGCAGTTCAGCCGCTTCTTTTTCGAGCTGCCCCAGTTCCTCCATAAGTTTCTTGAAACCTGTCAGTGAGATTGGCACAAGGTCTAACATCCTGATATATACCTCCACATATCAAATCGTTTATTACCTGATATAACATTAAAATTTGAAGCTAAGCTACGCTGCTAAGCACAGATAAAATATCAAATTAACCTAAAACGGTCAAGTTATGAATTCTGATATAGCTCTGTTCTAAATAATCACAAAGGGTTAATCCATCAGTTTTATTCCGTAAAATTATGTTAATTGGTTAATTAAGCAAGAAGTTTTCAGTAAAACCGTGATTAGAATTTGCCAATTCAAAAAAGCTATAGTAAAATAAGTTCATCAAGAATGCCAAGGCGAAATAAAACGCACGAGTTACACAAACGTAACCCGTTGCATACAAATATATTAGCGCTCGTAGCTCAGTAGGATAGAGCGTCGGTTTCCTAAACCGAAGGTCAGAGGTTCGAATCCCCTCGGGCGCACTTTTTTCCATAATATAAGAAAATAATACGAATCAGGAGGCAACGTGGCAGAAACTATCAAAAATCCGATACTGACAGGTTTTTATCCCGACCCATCAATCGTCCGAGTCAACGATGACTACTATATTGCAAACTCAACATTCGAGTGGATGCCCGGCGTAATATTTCATCATTCAAAAGACCTGATTCACTGGGAACTTGCAGGTTACGCACTGACATCTGCAAAACA
>Ga0153915_10006802_pt1 | contig 10756 bp, 7 predicted proteins | sample Opewatmetagenome_2_FD_107003 | JGI IMG/M metagenome (GOLD analysis project Ga0153915, IMG submission 107003) | Freshwater wetland microbial communities from Ohio, USA - Open water 3 Core 3 Depth 3 metaG | ecosystem: Environmental > Aquatic > Freshwater > Wetlands | place: USA: Ohio, Lake Erie...
GTTCAGTTTCTGAGAAGCTATCTCCGATGGTAGAAAACGTAAAGTTTGCCATCGCCGAAACCTTGCTGGGGTCCATAAATTGGCAACCCGTTTTCTATGGTTTTATGAACCACGTTGTTGAATGCTTCGGCGCCGAGCCTTGGCTGAGTTACGATGAAGTAAGCGACCGTGGTGTTGGTGTAATCCATGGCTTGATCCATCCATGTCGTCGATGGATCTCGAGTCATGTTAGCGAAAAAACCAAACCCTATTGTCTTGTATTCTCCGAAGTAGTATGCTCGTGGGTTCCTGTTTCCAACGAATCTTTCAGCCGCAAAGATGGTCCAGATGTCGCCAATGACAACATATTTCTCGCTAGTCGTCTTGTCAATGAATTCTACTGCCGCAAGCTCGTATGACGTGGTTTGAAGAGGAGCGACTTGAGGATAAGCAGCTGTAAGCGATAGTGTCAACCATCCTCCCAAGGCGACTGAAAACAGCACGTTCACCGCGAGCAGGAGACCAGAAACACGCCGAAAGCTAACTTTTGGCAGGTTTCTCAAACCAACATCTTTCAGAGGCGATGCAAAACTCTTTCTAAGGAAAGACTTGAGCGATGTAAACGCCGTAAGAATCGCCATTGCCACAAACGGAACCACTACAAGGTCTCGGAATATCCAAAGTCTCTCCTCACTGAATGGAACATTCTCCATGAAGAGCTTCAGAATTCGATAATCAGTTATCACTAACAAGAATGCCACAGAAAGAAAAAGCACAGTTGCTCGTGACTCTGTGAGCGGATTTCTCCTCAAATAACGCAGAAGATAGACTATCCCGGCGACCCCGATGATGGGGCCCACAATGACGAGGAAAACTGTCAAGGGGTCTGAAACATACGTAAGTTCGCCAAGCAATAGCAAACCTACAGCTTCCTGTAAAGGCAGTTGGGAGATTTTTTCAAACGTGAAAGCTGTTTGAATTGAAGGACGGAAATATCTCAGATAGATCAGAGACAAGGGCAAAAGCACGACAGAAAGGATGAAAGAGACAACTATCGAGAACCTTGAGGCCGCTGACCTTTCACCTCGTCCTGCGAACGGCTTGAATGCTGTGGCCAAAATGAAAAACGAGATGGATATCATGCCGGTCAAGTAATGGGTGAGAAAAGAGAAGAAACAGAAAATCAACGTTAAGATTATGATTCTGCGTTCATTCGAAGACAGGTATTTCAAGATGAAGTACAGCGAGTAGAAGAAGAAAATGAATCCTATACTGTTGGGAACTGAAATAGCCCCAAAATAGATAGTATAAGGAAGAGCAGAGATCAAGACGCTAGCCAAGACTGAAGTTTTGGTGTTCTTCGTCACAATGAAGGTTATCAGGTAAGCAGCGATAGGAGTGAAGACTCCCCAGAGTACTGGCACAAGGAAAAGGTGAACCCACATAAGGTCGATGCTTAACATTCTTGCCAGAGTCACGGTTAACGCAGCTTGGAAGTTTTCTCCTCTGAACCAATCATAAATCGTTGAGGTTGTTCCTCCCGGATCGAGCGCGCCATACAAGACTGCGTTTTCGTCAACTAGTCGACTTCTGCCCAGCATTGTCTGTTGACCGCCTAAATCGCCTCCGGGAAAAATTACGGAGAAGAATGAATGAATAAGAATCGAATAGACAACGATAAGGATTAGCTTGACGCGTACTCTTTCTTCAGAAGCCAATAAGATTGCAGTCAGGATAGAAGTTGCGACAAAAAGCACAGGCATGAAAGCTGGGTGCATGACTTCCCACACGGTGTGGGCTTCTCCAGCGCGCGATGCAATAAGCGAATAGACTGAGAGACCGATAAGTAGCAGGTAAAGAATTTCGCCTACACGAAGAAGCCTCGTGGAGGCAGCAGTGTCAGACTGCATTCTTTCTGTTCACCGTTTTGTTCAGTGCAGAGGAGATTGTCGTCGTGGCCAGCAAAGCTAAGGTAGACTTGGAGATGTCAAGATTGTAGGTAATTAGTGCAATCCAGTTCATGGAGCCCAAGAGCGTGACCAGCAGTAGGATGCCGAATGCGAGTTTGAATAAGGCGTTCTCTTTCTTGAAGATGGCACTTCCCAGGAAAATAGAGTCTATCAAAAGGAACAGAATTGTCGCGGTAACGCCTAGGACAGGAGACCTAAACACGATTGAATTTGCGTAAATCGCGAGGATTGCCAAATAGGAAATCAACGTGAAGAGAAATGTTCGGTCTCGAGCGACCAGAGATTCCAGCGTGTCAAGTGAGTGGCTCAAATGGGTCACCAAATGAATCTTTTGGCAAAATGAATCGTTATCAAAAGAGAGCCTCGTAAACTGCTTCCATACTGGATACGCACTTGTCCCATGTCGCCTTTTGAGTTATGATTTGCACACATTTCTTGCCAAAGCTTTTCCTGAGTCGTGGGATTTCTATTAGCTCGTTGATTTTCTCTGCGAGAGCCTCAGAGTCTCGAGGTGGAAACAGGAATCCGTTTTGACCGTCTTCTATCCATTCGCGGTTTCCGGCGATATCTGTTACGACTGGTGCCAGTCCACAAGCCATTGCTTCTAGAAGGGAAACGGAGGTGGAGTCCATGAAGCTTGTTGACACGTATATGTCTGCAGAAGAGAGGTATTGAGCCACTCTGTCATGGGGAACCAGTCCTGCGAATCGAACGCTGTTTGAAACGCCCAGCTTCTCAGATAGTCGCTTCAGGTAGTTTTCCAACGGTCCCGCACCTTTGATCAGGAATTTTGCTTCCTCGTGCTTCTTTCTGACGAGTGGAATGGCTTTGACCAAGCAGTCGATGTTGTAATGATGGTTGAAGAAGAATCTTGTACTTATGACTACAACGTCATCTTTGTTCAGATTGAGATCATTTCGGATGGCTTTATTGCATGCCTGCGGGTTGAATATGCTTGTGTCAACGCCAAACGGAATTACATGGATCTTGCGCTCTGAGATTCCCGCTTTGACCCAAATATCTTTGAGGCATTCTGCGTCCACAACAACCCTCAACGCCTTCTTTGCCGTACAGACCGCCAGCTTCCTAATTGGATAATCTGCATTTGGAAGCGTCAAGACTTCAATTCCCCAAGAAGTAAGTATGAAGGGAAAACGTGCCAAGATGATCGCCGGGGCGTAATGATGTTGGAAGTGGAGGTGGACAAGATCCGGGTTGATTTCCCTGAGGGCTCTGATTGTTTCAAGAAAATTCGGAATTAGTCGGCGTGGAGCATTGTTCCTGTTTAGGGTTGGAAGAACGTAGGCTGATATGGTGTTGAGTGACGGGGCACTATGCAAGCCGCAATCAGTGATTAGAGACATGTCGTAACCCTTTTGTTGGAATGCCTCTATCCATCGAAAGCTATGAATTGAGAGGGGACCAATGTAGCATATGTTCATCTTTGCCAATGTTCGCCGTGTCACCCGTCAGAGAAACTAGGTAAATGCGCTGAGCAGTATATATACCAGAATGTCCTAGGAAGGTTCCATGTTTTTGAGCTGCCCAAAGAAGTTGCGATGCTCACGTGACCTTTCCCATTGAAGACCAATTCCGGAAAGCTACATGCAGGTTCTGCAGACTAGGAAATATCTTCACTGCCTTCTTTGTGGACCATGTTGGTCAAAAGCGCATAGTGAATTGCTTTGACAAATGCTTCTTTCATCAAGAGCGGGCTGAATTCCGCATTGACTATTTCCAAAGATTTTCTTCCCATGCGTTCGAGCTCTTCTGAGTCAAGTAACTTCTTCATGGCTAAGTAGAGCTCTTCTTCACTGCCTCCATTGATAATGTACCCATTCTCGCCTTCCCGTATCATTTCTCTGGCTGCCTGAGCGTTCTTGGTGGAAATAACGGGCAGTCCAGACGCCATTGCCTCGTTTACGACGAAACCCCAAACGTCAAAAAGCGTAGGAAAAACAAAGAAATCTGCTATTGCGTAGTATTTGATCAAATCTTTGAGTTCAAGTCCAGAGCCTATGAAACGAACATCTGAGATATTGCCCGAACGGCACATATTCCTCAAGTGATCTGACAACGGTCCGCTTCCAATAAGAACCAATGTGACTCCTTTGTATTCATGTCTTAATCTGCCATATGCCCTTACGAGAATATCCACTCCCTTTCGTTCTATTAGCTGGCCTACACAAAGAACCACCTTCTGCGTCTTTAGCTGAAGTTCTTTTTTCAAGCGCTCTTTGGACTTCTTATATTCAGAGCCGAGCTTAATGAAGAACTCATTGTCTATGGTATTGGGCGCGATGATGACCTTAGACTTGTGTGCTCCCATAGATACCACATAGTCCTTCGACATGTTTCCTGGCACCACTACGGCATCAGCTTTCTGAATAAGAAGCATCCGTACCGCCTTAGTGACCGACCCAGCAAAGGACCAAGGTTCACGAATGCCCTCTGTCCAAAGCAATACCGGGATTCTCAGAAGCTTACCCATGATAAATGCAATCTGCATGGTCACATACATCCACTCCCCAATTATGATTGCGTCAAATCTGTTCTTGATCAATTCAAAGATTATACCAGGGTTGAAAAAGAGACCTTTCATCGTTGCACCATGTAGAAACTTATACTTATATTGGTATTTTCTGGGAAAGGCATCCCAGATTCTGCCAGGATATCCCCAGGAACAATAGTAAACCGTAACCTCGAGTCTCGGATCTTCGGAAATCTTTTCAAAAGCAGGATGTCTGTAAGGAGCCACGATATTGTGTACTATGGCAATCCTGCACTTCATAGCTCAAAGATCCCAAGCCGCGGACTTGTTGCATTTCTCAACCATTGCTTTACCTCTACACAAAATAGTATCTGATTTGTACTGGAATTGCTAATGCTGCCCATGTAGACCCAATTGGAGGCATTTTCAAGAAAAGAAACACTAGAATAGCCCGGAAGGCGCTTCTGATGGTTCTCATCTAGTAGCCTATTTACCATGTGAACCTATATCCGTTCCATGAGTGACGAATCCACAATCTTATGGAATAACCATATCTGCTCTCAACTCAGCCAAGAGATTCGGGAGATTCCTCAGACAAGACAAAGCGATGCTTACCTGAAGGAGGAACAAATATCGACTCAACAAAATCTGTCTTTAACTTGACGCTGCCTAATTGCTCTCGGATTTTTCTCAATACTAACTCAAGATTTTCTGCTGCAAACTCCGAGTCTTTCAGAATTCTTATCACGAATTCTTCCCTCGAGCGTTGTATTACCTGGAATTGCTGTGTCCACCTTTGATCTCGAAAAATGATGAATTGGGCTAGAATATCGCTGACCAACAGATTTCCCTTTGGAGTCGCTAAAACTTCCGAGGATCTTCCATCAACTTGTTTGATGAGCGGTAGTCCTCTTCCACACGAGCATAAGTCGTCCATAGGATGCCCGATATCTTTGATGTTATATCTTATAAATGGCATTGCATAGTTTTCCAGATCGGTGATTACTATTTCTCCTGCTTCCCCAGGGGAGACCACTTCTCCGCTTTTGACAAATTCTACGATGCGATCCTCAGCATTTATGTGTAGCCCTGTATGTTCTTCGCACTCTTGGGCAATTGTGCAGATTTCGTTACAACCATAGTGGTTGAATACTCGACAGTGGAATACTGATTCAATCTTCTGCTTGTGCGTACGGAATAACGTTTCAGATGTGCTAAGTACAACGGGCAGGCTAAGTCTTGAGTGTCCTGCTCTCTCTGAGAATTCTGCCAAAGCATAAAAAGCTACTGGCGAGCCTTCAAGGCTTCTGGGACTGAATCGTTTTGTCCATTGCGAGTACTTCGACAGAGTCAGTTGAGATCGGTCGCAGATCAGCCAGCCCGTCAAAAAGGATTTGAATTCCTTGCTCCATGGCGCGTAATAAGGGAAAAGTCTAAGAAAGGTTTGTTTTGGCTCAAAGAAGCCATACCATGACCTGAAACGGTGCAGAGCCGCCAACTCATGATGAATGGTTCTTGAGTCCTTGTAATATACGAAGGGGTCGCCAGTTGTCCCGCCCGTTCCTCCCTTGAAAAGAGCTGTAATATCATAATCGCTTGCGATAGTCTCGCTTGGAACGTGCGCCTTCAATTCTTCTTTTGTTGTGATCGGCAGTTGGCGTATGTCAGTTAGCCTGCGGATATCTTCTGGCTTGATCCCTGCTTGTCTAAAACTGTTGTGATAGAAAGGAACGTTCTCATAGGAGTGCTTGACGAGTGCCTTCAATTTCATTAGCTGCAGTCGCTGGATTTCCTCGTGAGGTAACCACTGGGACCTCTCCAGCTGTCGAAGATGTTTGAAGACTTCCCAGCCGCGCAAAAGACTGTAAAGATATTCAACCGACGTTGGCATTTAGCTCATTTACCTTCAAAGTCTAGTATGCGCTATTGAAAAAGCGTTGTCTTTCGTAGAGAGTCAGTCTTAGTTCTATCAAAAGTGCATGCAACTAGGTTTTCTTTCGTCGAAGTCGATTTAACAAGGGCGCCATCTGATCTCGGCTGACTACCATATAGACCAAAGAGAGAACAGAGACCGAGAGAAACAGGAAGGGTGCAACCTCATAGAGCAGTTGCTGATTCACATTTACCCAGAATGGGATGGACACAGTGGAATTCTGATTAAACGGATCGATGAAGTGGGCCTTGATCTCAGTGGATCCCCCTCTGAGAGGTTTGAGCATGAAGTAGATGTAGTTCGAGTACCTGCGAACCATCAACTCATCAACATCAGCTCTGAATACAGAAGCGTCATACTCGAGTTTCAGATCATAAGTCTTGGAAGTGAACACTCTCACTGTCATGGGCATTGGAACTCCTATCTCAGCGTTGCCGTTCAGTGGAGTATAGATCTCAAAGTAATCGTAGTCGATCACTACGTTGAAAGGCTGTGTTGTCAGGGCTGAATACAGAGGGTTTGAATTGAAGCTGCACTTGATCGTGTAAGGCGACTGACCTGTCCCCGCAATGACCGTAGTAGCCAGAAAGACGTCGTTGTTAAGCAGCAATAACGAATCCAAGGGTCTCTGAACATCATTGATCACAACAGCCCCGGAAAAAGCGCCCGCTGACCTCACGGCTATTCTGGGATCCTGCATCCCTGCTTGGGCAAGGTCAACCACAACAACAGCCTCATTTGTATCATTCGAGAAATACTCGCCGGTGATCCCGTTTTTGGTCACACGGAGAGCCGCGGTCTGAGTTCTTTCATAGAGCCAAGCGTTATACTTATACAGAAGGAGATAGACTTGCAGGGTGCGGGTGTTTGACGGGAAGCGATATATTCCGCCCTCAACGCGTCCAAGGACATCGTTTGTTAGATCCCAAGGTGCCTGGTTGTTGACAGTTATTGTGCACTTTCTCACTGATTTTGAAGGCACTGTAACATTTACCCTGCCTTCAAAGCTGACCGCTGAAACTGAAGATTCCGAGAAATTGTAGAACAAGGGATCAGGAAAATCATAAGAAACCTCAACCACTTTTACGATGCCGTTCTCCTGGGCTTCCTCTCTTTGGGAGGTAGGTCGCAACGAGCCAGAGACTGCTGCCTTCAGCTTATTTGTCTGAATCCCAGAGATGTTCAAGAATCTTGCCGGCGCAAAACTCATCTTGGTGGAATTGACGACATTTTCGTTTATCGAAAAAGGTTGAGAATGAACCAGAGCATAGTGGAACCGGACGTCAACCTGGGTGGTGTTGTAAGGCATGGGTATGGAGAACAGCTCTGCTCCAACTAGCAAGCCATCAAGCGAAGCCGAAGATAGACCCAGAGTTGAGAAAGCTTTTGCAAGCTGAAGCTGAACAAACCATGGACCAGATGATGGGCCGTATCTAAAGCCATAGAAAGGGAAGTTTCTGCCTAGGCCGGAACCCAAGAAGTACTGTGACGAAGAGTAGCTGTCGACCGAAAAGAGATCAGATATATGAACAATCACGTACTGACGAATTCCCTGTTCATCGCGCAGTAACAAAGCTATGCCTATGTAACCGTCCGAACTATCATAGCTGCTATTAGTGGATAGAGCCAATGAGACGTAGTCATTTTGCGAAACGTTAACACCTTGCACGAAAGTCACATTGTAAGCTGAAATCGCAACCTTAGAGTTGTCTTTGGAGCTGAAGAAGAGACGAAGACCATCCTCCACGTCCCCAAGCGAATCGCCTCTTGAGTTGGCACTACGATAAAGCGAGTATGTGTATCCAGAATTGAACCTGTTCAATGGCTCAAAGTCATTCACAACATCTACGGTAAGATCTGATGGGACAACAGCTGAGGAGTTGCCTAGGTCTATAGAGTTGTCTGAAACAACAAAGGTGACATTTTCATGAGCTGAGACTGAGACAACGGCGCTGCCAAACAGGTCAGCGCTCTCCTGGCCTTGGTTCAGCTGTCCAGGCGTATTGCCAACGAAGCCCTCGCTGACAACACCGAAATAGGGTATCACAACCACTATGGCAATGAGGATCGCAACGGTAGGCGCAATCATCTTTGATTCGGTATGCATAGGACGTCACTCGTATCTTGTTGAAGATTGCAGCGTCAAGTTATCTTATCACCCTGTATACAGCATAGTATCCTGTATACGAAGCCCCTGGACCCTTCTCAACGTGCAACTCGTATATCTGTACAAGGTTATCATGTTCGTCAAAGTATGCCTTTCCGACGAAACTGCTTGTCGTGTAACACCAAGGAGAAATCACTATGTAGTCTACGCCTGCAGCTGTTGGATCAGTTGCACCTATGTAGACATCAAGTGGATACACAGACCACTGCTGAGAATAGACTATGGTATCGGATATGCTGTACAGGGAACTGCGACCAGTGATTCCTGTGAAAAAGACCTGAAGGTAATGATCAGTCAGAACTGTGCTCTCTTTGGGAACCAAACGATCTATTTCTCTTATAGCAATCTTATCCTGCTCTCTTATCTCAAGTTCAGCCGAGAGCACTGCACTTTGCGCTGGAGAGAAGAAGACAATGAATGTATAGAGCAAAATGAACACCCACATTCCAGCGACAACTGTCGAACCTCTAGGAAGACTCACTTTGGGTAACTTGGGATGGAATCTCGTTTTCTCCATCCTCTTAGCTAAAAAGCTCCGAAGGGCACCGAAGTAAAACCTGATCGACAACAAGGTTGCCCCAACCATAACGGAACCAAACAGGATAAGCCCACTTGAGAAACGCTGCGGCATAAAGGCAAGACCAATGACTGGCTGAAGCACGCCCAGAAGGCCTGTCAAGAGGCAGGCGAGAATTAGAAGGAAAGAAGCTCTCTTCTTAATAGCCAAGTAGACAAGTCCCGGAAGTCCCAGAAGCAGAAGGGGCAGTATGTTTGATCTGAATTCAGCAAAAACAGTTGCCAGGAAGGCTGGACCTTTACTGGATGACACGAGCACAGACTGACTGACTCCGAAAAACATGGTGTACAAGGTTTGCAGACCACCCTGAACGTACACGTACTTGAAGGGATTTGTGAGATTCACCAGAAACGGAATTGTTATTACCGCTGAGAGGGCCAGAGAAACGACGACAACCTTTGAAAAATCGACTAACACGGCTCTCTTCCTCTGTCTGATCAAGATGAAAACGAAGTCAAAGAATAATATGAAAAACAGGAACAAGCCGACGATCAGGTGGTACAATGCCACGGCTGTGATCAGCAACGCACTGAGGCCAAGACCTCTTTTTGTCTCTCGCGACAACGCCTCATGGAAAACAGCGGCTGCAAACGGCAAAAGTGCAAGGGCGACATACATTGGGTGGAAATACCAGTAATAAGTTTTCATGCTGGTGTATAATGGTGGTCCAGCGATGAATAGGACGGCGCTTATCAGAGACGCTGTTGGACTCTTAGTGATTGTGTGGGCAAAGTAGAATATGCCCATCATGAACAACGCTCCCAGCATCGTCTGACCTATCACTCCGACCATAGGAGCATCTAATCCAGTTAGCAGAACCAATGATGCAAAAGAAAAGTGGTAGAAATTACTCAGAGTATACACGCTGGGAAGAAGCACGGCTCCGCCTGTGGAGACGATCCGGTTGACAGTATTCATGTGATTAAAAATGTCCCAGCCTCGAGGAGAGACTGTGCCCAATGAAGCTTGAACATAGAGACCTAAGCCTATGGCCAACGCAGCCATGAAAATCATAGCTTTCCCCAAAATGCTGCTTCCTTCCGCCTTAGGCTCTTCTGGTGCTTCTGGCGTCTGGTTTTGGTTTGATCTAGCTTTGGAGAGAAACAGAACAGGGATCGAGAAAACCAGCAAGCCAAGCAGTAGGCTGTAAGGCGACAGCGGTACTAAGATCTGTATTATGTAGGCTAGAAGCGGAACCGAAGCGAAGCTTACCAGGGTTGTGTAGATTAAGAAATCCACGATGTCCTTTTTGTCATGTGCAGACAGCAGTTTCGTAATGCTAAATCCGGGTAAGAAAAAGAAAGCCATTCCAAGCGGCACCTTCAAGAGCGGTTCGGGAATCAGCCACAGCAATGCAAGGACTAGGAGAGCTACTATGTCCCAAAAGCGGCGAAATATAGAATAGAGTCTACCAGGTGTTTTTTCGCTCATGCTCAAGTTTCCTGGAGAATCTCCATTAGCCTCTTAGCTATCTTTGCTCTGTCGAAGGATTCTGTGACTAGTTTTCTGGCTCGTGCTCTCATTTTGTCTCTCTCGTATTCATCCAGATTGTAGAATGCTCTCAAGGCTTGTGCTAACTGCTCGATGTTGAGTGGGTCCGTAACATAACCAATCTTATGCTCATTTATAAGCATGCCTA
>Ga0153915_10006803_pt1 | contig 10755 bp, 5 predicted proteins | sample Opewatmetagenome_2_FD_107003 | JGI IMG/M metagenome (GOLD analysis project Ga0153915, IMG submission 107003) | Freshwater wetland microbial communities from Ohio, USA - Open water 3 Core 3 Depth 3 metaG | ecosystem: Environmental > Aquatic > Freshwater > Wetlands | place: USA: Ohio, Lake Erie...
CACCAACTTGTTAGCTAAACAATTCACCGGTATCGCCCCGGTTCAGATATGTACAGTTTTCGTACATGTGCTTACTGAAGGCGATGAATCCTGGCCCTGGCCGGATAACCAGCATGATCCCGTGGTAATTTCGATATGGGATGATAATGGCAGCGGTCAGCCCGGTTCGGTTATAGCGGAAACGACGGCAACTTGCGAACTCGGAGAGTGGCTTGCCATAGCTTTTGAATCGCCGGTTACCTGCAATACTGATAATTTCTGGGTGTCATTCACCAATGCTACTAATAACTTAGATGCTATAGCTTTAGATTATACTTCGAATTACGTTGAACATGAATGGTACCGCAGCGATGGCGTGTGGTATAATTCTCATATATTTGACGGCGATTCGATGATCCGCGCGGCGGTTACAATCAACAGCGTTACCGAGCTTCTTACCGAAGATAATCCAGTATCGAATACGGTTGCTTTGCAGACATCCGGTTCCGAAAGCGACTATCCGCAACTCTACGATACCGAAGAAATGCTCGGTTACTATATCTATCGCAGTACGTCATCGGATGTTCCTCTCAATGATGATTATCGTATCACGCCCAGTTATGTGACTGATACCCAGTACGATGATGAAAACGTTGTTAATGGGACTACCTACTACTACATCGCGGCGGCAGCTTATGATAATAACGGCGAAGTAGAACTTTCTATAGCCTCCAATGAAGTTTCCGCAACACCTATAGCCGGCGGGCAACTTGCCGTAGATCCCGCTGTTATCAGTGTGACCGGATATACCGGGGGAGTTGTTACTGTACCAATTACCCTTGCCAATGATGGTGGATTAGCGGTTACTTTCAATGTAACAGCCAGCAGTAATACCGTACTTTCTTTGTCCAATACGAACGCTGACTATGCTGGCCAATCGAAATTCTCGATTGTAAACGGCGTTTATGATAAATCCGACATTGCGCCGGAAGATACCTATCCGCCGGTGGTTACTAATAGCGGCGGCCCTGATAATTTCGGTTATAGCTGGATCGATTCCGATGATGAAGGCGGCCCGGAATATAGTTGGGTCGATATCAGCGGTATCGGCGAAGCGATGGAATTTGATGATGACACTAACCTCGGGCCATACTATATGCAATTCAACTTCCCGTTCTATGGTTCGGAATACTCGACATTCAGAGCCTGCTCCAATGGCTGGCTGTCTTTTACTCATGATGGCAATGATTTCTTCAATTGTGAATTGCCATCAACCGACGCGCCATATAATATAATCTCTCCTTTCTGGGACGATCTGAATCCCGCCAATGCCGGCGAATGCTATTATTACGCCGGTGTCGATTCGACAATTATTTCCTGGATAGGAGTACAGGTTCTGGATTCCGAATTACCGGTTACTTTCCAAATTATTTTGCTTTCCAACGGCACTATAATAATGCAATACGGTACGCTTGAAGATGAAGGTAGTTATTGTACCGTTGGTATTCAAAATGGAGATGGTTCCGATGGCCTGCTTATGGCTTACGATCAAAGTTATCTTCATAGCGATATGGCTATAAAGATAAAAACCCAATGGATTAGCGTGGATAGTTATAGCGGTACTATCGAACCGAACGGCTCATCCGAACTTAATGCTATCCTTGATGCCAGTTCACTTGAAGCTGGGACTTACACCGGGACGTTGTTCATTACGGCAAGCGATATTAACCGCACATTGCCATTGATAGAAGTGCCAGTTACGTTTATCGTTGCTGATTCAATAATAGGTATTGATGATGATTACGCAACGCTGCCTACTACCTACTCGCTGGATCAGAACTACCCGAACCCATTCAACGCTCATACCGAAATCAAGTACGCTTTGCCGGTGAATAGCGATGTCCAATTGGAAATCTACAATGTACTTGGCCAGAAGGTAACTACGCTGGTTGATGAAGAACAAACTGCTGGTTATCACAGTTTGATCTGGGATGGCACGAATGAATCGGGACAGGCAGTTTCCTCCGGTATGTATTTGTACAAACTGGTTACTAATGAAGATACTTTCGTTAAGAAGATGGTAATGCTTAAGTAATTACTCCTTTAACATTATTATGGCGCAAGCCATCTCTCACGGGATCGATACCTCTACGGGCCGTCATAAAGGCGGCCCTTTTTTATATCAACAATACGATAATATTCGATAGCGTATTTGCAAAAAACAAATATTTGCTTGACTTAATTCCATGATTTTATTTTATATGCAATTATAGCGGGAATTTACACGGTTAATTGCTCCGCTTAATAAGATGCTAAAGGCCGATTTTAGGAAACCCGGGTTTTAGCGTCCGGGATTTTTTTTACAATTGAATAAGTGGGATTTGTGGCTATTGCAACCACTATAAATGCTAAAACGCCATCGCTCGAGGCTTTTAGTTTTCGGGCTTTTTTTATAAGGAACCAATAGCCGCAAACAAATATTATTAAAAAGCCTTAAGGAGTTATCGAATGGCAAAAGTAAAAGTTGCGCTACTTGGTTCTACTGGAATTGTTGGACAGGTATTCGTTTGGATTTTGTCGCGACATGAATTATTTGATTTGGTGTATATATCAGCCTCCGAATCGAAATGCGGTAAAAAATATAAAGATGCGGTAAACTGGCTGCTTCCTTACCAGCTTCCTATAGAAATTATTAACCATAATATCAACGCCATAGATTATGACAAATTAAAAGCGAATGGCATTAAAATAATATTCAGCGCTTTGCCTACCGAGGTTGCCGCTGTTATTGAGCCGAAGTTGAAAAATCTGGGATTTTGGGTTTTTACTAACGCCAGCGCTATGAGATATAATAATGATGTACCGATTTTAATCCCGGAAATAAATCTTAAGTCGATTAGCCTGATCGAAAAACAAGGTTATCCTCGTGAGGGATTCGTTATCGCCAACGCGAATTGTTCGGTTACGGGATTATCCCTGGCGCTGGCGCCATTGATGAAGTTCGGAATTACCGAATTATATGTATCAACTTATCAATCGGTTTCTGGCGCCGGTTATCCCGGGCTTTCCGCTTTGGATATTTCCGGAAATGTAATCCCCTTAATCCGAGGTGAGGAAGAAAAAATCATACTTGAACTGAGAAAAATACTGGAAACCAATATTAACGTATTTCCATTTTGCCTGAGAGTCCCCACACTGATAGGACACCTCGAAACAGTATGGATTAAGTTTAAAATGTCTGTTGCTGAAAAAGATATTTTAGAAACCTGGCAATCATTCGGAAGTGCCGATATCAGAACGCCATCTATACCTGCTAATCCAATAATATATACCGATAGCGAAGACCTGCCGCAAACTAAAATGAGTTTTAACGGCAATCCCCCCGGTATGCCGGTATATACGGGCAGGCTGAAAGATCATAATGGCCGATTCGGTTTCGTACTTCTGGTAAACAATCTGGTAAGAGGAGCCGCCGGCGGTTCGATTGCCAATGCCGAAGCGTTTTTATCGAGATATGGGAATACCTTATGAGGAAGACAGTTGTTAAAATAGGCGGTTCCAATTTAAAAACAAATGATGATATATCGGGGATCATTAAGGCTATAGGCTATTATAAATCGCCAATAATAATTGTAGTTTCGGCATTATATGGGGTAACGAATACTCTGGAAAAAGCATTAAATCGCGCAAAAAGCAGCAAGGATTCTATTAAGGATGTCGTAGAATTGTTAAATGCTGCCCATTGTCATGTTTTAAACAACTTTATAGATAATTTCAGAGTGAAAGATAGAATCGCGCTGAATATGAATCGCCGTTTAAACGAACTGGAGAGGTATTTGCAGGGTGTAAATTACCTTGGCGAAATTCCCGGATTCGCTAACGATATGATTTTAAGCTATGGCGAAAGATTGATGTCGCAAATGTTTGAAGCGATATTGAATTATAATGGTATTCAATGCGAAGAGCGGCTTCCGGAACAAATCGGTTTGCGGGTTATTGGCGATTATGGCAATGCCGAAATTGACTTCGCTGCCTGCGAAAATAAAATCAATAAAACTTTGTTCGGTCGGCAGACCTATATAATTCCGGGATTTTACGGGATTTCCGCGGATTCCAAGGTGATGCTTCTGGGACGCGGCGGCAGTGATTATTCAGCAGCCGCAATCGCCAGATGCGTTAGGGCATTATCGCTTGATATTTGGAAAGATGTTCCGGGCTTTTTAAGCGCCGATCCTCAAATCGTAAAATCGCCGGTCAATTTAAAACGCTTATCCTATCGAGAAGCGGCGGAGCTATCATATTTTGGCGCCCGGATACTTCATCCTCGAACTGTTGAACCTTTAAGCGACAGGAATATACCAATAAGGATATTAAACAGCCAATCGTTCAATAAAACTCTGAAGCCATTTACGGTCATCGATAACAAAAGCATAATCAAGAAGAATATAATTAAAAGCGTAACCTACACCAACGATATAGCGATACTTAAACTGATAGGACCGGGAGTCGGGATTCAGCCGGGTATTATTGCAAAGGTTGCCGCCGAATTAAACCATGCCCGGATAAATATCAAATCGATAATCACGGCGCAGACATCAATAAATATCTTATTAGGCAAAAATGATCTTGATAAGAGCCTTAGCATAACCAAAGCTTTGGCGTTATCATCGGTAAAAAATATCGTATGCCTGAATGATATATCGATAGTCGCTGTAGTTGGCGAAGGAATGATTGATCGTCCCGGCATTGCAGCCAAAATTTTTAAAGCCGTTTCGAAATATAAAATAAATGTTGGGATTGTTTCCGCGGGGGCATCGGAGGTAGCGATTTATTTTATCATCAATAAGAAAGATACCAGTAAAGCAATTAAGGCTATTCACGAGGAGTATTTCAAATGAAAACGATTGAAGATATTAACAGTAAGATAAAAAAAGGCGAGGCGATTGTCTTAACGGCCTCCGAAGTTAAACAATTGGCGGCAACAAAATCGGCTAAGGAGATCGCCCAAAAAGTTGATGTAGTAACTACCGCGACATTCAGCCCGATGTGTTCTACCGGCGCGTTTTTGAATCTGGGGCATTCCACCCCGAGGACTAAAATGCAGAAAGTGCTGATGGATGGCGTTCCGGCTTATGGAGGTATCGCCGCCGTTGATATATTTTTAGGCGCCGCGGAAAACTCCACTATCAACCCTCACAAAGGCGGAGCGCATGTTATTTGCAAGCTAATTAAAGGTGAAAAAGTAACAGTGGAGGCATCTGGGCAGCCGACCGATTGTTATCCGGGGGAATATGTTAAAGGCGAGATAACGCTTAATGATATTAACCAAGCATACTTTTTTAATCCACGGAATTGTTACCAGAATTATAACGCGGCGATAAACTCATCGGATCGTGAGCTTAAAACATATATGGGGATATTGCGCCCGAATTATGGCAATATCGCCTATGCCGGAGCCGGCGAATTATCGCCTTTATTAAACGATCCCGACTTACGAACAATCGGCCTTAGTACCCCGGTATTTTTCTGCGGTGGAACGGGCTATGTGGCGTGGGAAGGTACACAATTCAATAAAAATCAGGTACGAGATAAACAAACTAATATACCGGTTGGCCCTGCCGCGACTTTAGCGATAATCGCGGATATGCGTCAGGTCAATTCAAATTTTATCAAACCGGTCGTAGTTCCCGGCTACGGAATAAGTATCGCTATTTCGATAGGCGTAGCGATTCCTATTCTTGATGAGGATATGGCTGCGAGGGTTTCTGTCAGAAATCAGAATATAAATACTAATCTGATTGATTATGCCACCGGCGAAAAGGTCGCTACAATAAATTATCGCGATTTGATAGACGGCAAGGTAAAAGTAAACGGGAAAACGATAAGAACGACTACCATGTCCCGCAATCGAGTGGCGCAAGAAATAACGGTAATTTTAAAAGATTGGATTAAAGCCAATAGATTTACGTTAAACAATCCAATTAAAACTTTGCCGATTCATGGCGTTTTAAAACCATTCCCCGGAGCTTAAAATGATATACAGGGATTATCTTCGGGGAATAAATGATTCGTTTGAGTTACATTATAAATATTCTGATATATTCGCAGGATTCGGTAAATTAACAATGAATCGCGATATATTTTACGATAGATTACATGCCGCTCTCATTGCGCTATATGATAATCTGGAATCGTATATTTCCGAACATAAAACTTTCAAGACAACGCTGGAACCCTGGGAAGATAAAGCCGATAACGATCTTATCGCTAAAATGATAAAGTACACATCGATTGCAAATGTTGGGCCTATGGCCTCAGTTGCGGGGGTTTTTGCCGATGAAATACTTGATGAGGCCGAAAAATATACTGATACGGTTTTCATAGAAAACGGCGGAGATATCGCGTTAATGAACGAACAGGATTCGCATGTAATGGCATATTCCGGCAACACGGAGATAACCAAAAGGATAATATTGAAACTACCGCCCGGACGTTGGGGGGTTGCCTCCTCCTCCGGCAGATTTGGGCATTCGTTAAGTTTCGGCCAGGCGGATCTGGTGACTATAGTGGCAGAAAACGCCGCCCGCGCCGATTCATTCGCTACGGCTATCGCTAACCGGGTAGTACCCGGAGCTGAACCCGAAGGGCTGTTAGCCGAATACTCTGATCTCAACGCCGTGTTAATAATCTGGAACGGTAAGATGTGGTACAAAGGTGAATTCGAACTACTATTCGATTGACATGATAATTCAAAGATGAGATGATGATGGGTGTATGAATAAATACGATTTACTGAAACAAGAATTACAGAAAAGAATCCTCGTCCTCGATGGCGCAATGGGGACGATGATCCAAACATATAATTTGAACGAAACGGATTATCGAGGTAATCTTTTTATAAATCACCAGAAAGATTTAAAAGGCAATAACGATATTTTGTCTTTAACGCAACCTGATATAATTTCTAAAATACACGAATCTTACCTCACTGCCGGTGCAGACATAATTACCACCAATTCTTTTAACGCTACTGCTATATCCCAAGCTGATTATCAAATGTCGGTACAGGTATATGAAATGAATCTGGCCGCGGCAAAACTGGCGCGAAAAGTTGCAGATAAATTTAGTATAACAGAATCTGATAAGCCCCGATTTGTTGCCGGGTCTTTTGGGCCGACAAATCGCACCTGTTCGATTTCGCCGGTATTCGATAATCCCGGTTATCGCAATATTAATTTCGATCAATTGTGCGAGGCCTATAAAGAGCAGGCCAGGGGGCTTTTAGATGGCGGAGCCGACATATTCCTCATCGAAACTATATTCGATACGCTAAATGCCAAGGCCGCTCTTTACGCCATACGTGAACTTTTGGAAGAACGCGGGCTTGATGTTCCGATATGGCTATCGGCGACAATTTCCGACAACAGCGGGCGTTTACTTATCGGTCAAACCCTTGAAGCTTTCCTGATAGCGACCCATCACGCAAAGCCGTTTTGCGTAGGCTTAAATTGTTCTCTGGGGGCTGAGGCTATGCGCGGCCACATCGAAAATTTGGCTAATTTGTCCGATACTTATATTTCTATCCATCCCAATGCCGGCCTGCCCAACGAATTGGGCAAATACAATGAAGAGCCGGAATATATGGCTGCCATACTCGGAGAATATGCGGCAAATGGCTGGATAAATATCGTGGGGGGTTGTTGCGGGACTACTCCTGATCATATCAGAGCAATCGCGAAAGCCGTAAAGGGTATTTCGCCGCGTAAGCTGGTTAGCCACGAACGCTACTGTCGTTTAAGCGGCTTGGAACAGTTATCGATAAAACCTGATTCATTATTCGTAAATATCGGCGAACGAACTAATATCATGGGATCGGCTAAATTTGCCCGCCTCATCAAAGCTGAGAAGTACGATGAAGCTCTATCTATTGCTAAAGATCAAATTAACAACGGAGCACAGGTTATTGATATCAACATGGATGAGGCAATGATCGATTCGGCTGATGTCATGGTGAAATTTTTAAACTATATCGCCTCCGAACCGGATATCTGCCGCGTGCCGGTGATGCTTGATTCCTCGCGCTGGGAGGTAATAGTAGCTGGTTTAAAATGCCTCTCCGGAAAAGGCATAGTTAATTCGATAAGCCTGAAAAACGGCGCTGAGGAATTTAAGCACAGAGCTAATTTTATCCGTAAACTTGGCGCTGCGGTTATTGTTATGGCTTTCGATGAGCAAGGGCAGGCCGATACTTACGAGCGAAAAATCGGAATCTGCACACGATCATATCGAATTTTAGTAGATGAAGTCGGATTTCCGCCGGAGGATATCATTCTTGATCCCAACATCTTTGCGGTCGGAACCGGTATCAAAGAACATAATGAATATGCGGTTTCATATATCAAGACTTGCGAAACGATAAAAAATACTCTTCCCTACGCTTTGATAAGCGGCGGAGTAAGCAACCTGTCGTTCGCTTTTCGCGGCAACGATATAATCCGCTCATCCATGCATTCAGTGTTTTTATATCATGCCATAAAAGCCGGTATGGATATGGGAATTGTTAATCCGGCACAATTGACAATTTACGATGAGATTCCATCGGAGTACAGAGAAGCCGTCGAGGATGTCATCCTTAACCGGCGTGAGGATGCTACTGAACGTTTAATTTCGCTGGCTAAAATATTCGATGGGGTATCAACTAAGGAAAGGATCGAAGAGCAAACGTGGCGCAAAAATACGGTCGAGGAAAGGCTGGCGTACGCTTTGATCCATGGAATAACCGATTATCTGAAAAGCGACATACATGAGGCCCGGCAAAAATATCCAAGCGCTTTACGGATTATCGAGGGGCCGCTTATGCGCGGTATGAATATCGTAAGTGAGCTTTTCGGATCGGGGAAAATGTTTCTGCCGCAGGTTATCAAAAGCTCCCGTGTAATGAAGGAAACGGTTTCGATTATAGGGCCATTCATGGATAGCGAGAAAAACGGCAAGCCTATACGAGCCGGTAAGATTCTTCTGGCTACGGTCAAAGGAGATGTACACGATATCGGTAAAAATATCGTGGGGATCGTTTTGAGATGTAATAATTATGAAATCATCGATTTGGGAGTTATGGTATCAGCCGATATAATTGTCGAGACCGCGCGCAAAGAAGATGTCGATATAATCGGTTTGAGCGGCCTGATAACGCCATCGCTTGAAGAGATGGAAAATGTCGCCAAAGAAATGAAACGTCAGGGATTGACAATACCTCTTATGATTGGCGGCGCCACAACATCGAAAATACATACAGCCGCCAGGATTGCCCCATTATATCACGGGCCTTCTATACATGTAGAGAATGCTTCACGAAGCGTAGTAGTAGTGAACGATCTCATGAATAAAAAGGGCAACGATATAGCGGTTCAGGACTATAAACATCGTCATGATATTGCCCTCTCTAAAAATCAAAGCAATAAGATAAAAAACGAGCTTCTTTCCTTAGAAGAAGCCCGTAAGCGGAAATTTAATATTAATTGGCAAAGCCATATTTCCCATACTCCCGAAAAGTTGGGAGTTACCGTATTAAAGGATTTTCCCATAGAAGAATTAGTACCTTATATCAACTGGCCGCAATTTTTGAAAGCTTGGGGATTACACGCTAAGCAAAACAGTGATAAGACCGCTATGACTCAGTCGGAAAGAGTGATTGAAGATGCTCGAAAATTACTTCAACGGATAATTGATAATAAACTGCTAAGGGCAAAAGCTGCTATCGGACTATTCCCGGCAAATGGAATCGGTGATGATATAGCGATATATAGTAATGATGACAGAACCGAAGTTAAGGCAATTAACTATAATCTTCGCCAGCAAGAGGATATAATCTCCAACAAATTTAATTTATGTTTATCTGATTTTATAGCTCCTAAAGAATCAGGCGTTAAGGATTATATTGGTGCATTTGCATTAAGCGTTGGTTTTGGCGCCAACAAACTTTCCCGAACTTTCGAGTATGAAGGCGATGACTACAATCTCATTCTAACTCAATCGCTGGCGGACAGGCTAACAGAAGCTTTTTCCGAAAAACTGCATTTTTTAGTTAGAACAAAATATTGGGGCTACGCAAAAGATGAAAAGGATAACGAAACCGGCATAATAAATAAAAAATATATAGGAATTCGTCCCGCTCCCGGTTATCCATCCTGCCCTGATCATTCCGAAAAGAGGACTATATTTAATCTACTCGAAACTACCGCAAACACGGGTATCGAATTAACCGAAAACTGTGCCTTAATTCCTGCGGCCTCGGTAGCGGGATGGTATATTGCCCATCCACAAGCCTTTAACTTCAGTGTTAGTAAAATCGGCGACGATCAGCTTGCGGATTATGCCGGGCGTAAAGGTATATTGTTGGCGGAAGCGTCGCGCTGGCTGAGATCCAATCTGCCCCCTTTAGTTAATATATAAAAATGTGTATTGTTGTTTAATCTATCTATTCTACTTTGAAATGCTGTTCGCATAATGAGGCAGTTTTATTAAGATATCCAGATATGTTCCTTTTTTATTATCTTATTGTTATTCCAGGCGTAAAAGATTATTATGAATTGTATAATTAAAGCAGGAGAAATATCATGGCAAAGAATAAAGATATAACAACCGAAAAAGGTAAATTAACCTTTTATGGCGCAACTGGTACCGTAACCGGTTCGCGGTATTTACTTGAACTAAGAAAACAAAACTTCTTGATCGATTGCGGGCTATTTCAGGGTATCAAGGAAAACCGGTTGAAAA
>Ga0153915_10006804_pt1 | contig 10755 bp, 10 predicted proteins | sample Opewatmetagenome_2_FD_107003 | JGI IMG/M metagenome (GOLD analysis project Ga0153915, IMG submission 107003) | Freshwater wetland microbial communities from Ohio, USA - Open water 3 Core 3 Depth 3 metaG | ecosystem: Environmental > Aquatic > Freshwater > Wetlands | place: USA: Ohio, Lake Erie...
ATACGTCACGCCGTTCTTGCTCAGCAACTCGAGCTGGTGGTTGTGCCCCGAAAAGACCAGGTCAACCTTGTACTTCTCGAACAGCGGCGTGAGCGCGTTGATCGTCTCCGGATTGTCGTACCAATGCCAGCCGTCCTGTTCCGAGCCCGACCCGTAGTAGAACCCGTGCCCCATCACAATCTTCCAGTCTTCGGCGGGGATGCTTTTGAGCTGCTCCTCGAGCCACTGCGCTTGTTGGGAGGTCCAGCTCTCGGCGCTCCACTCCAGGTCGATGACCAGGAAATGGACCTTGCCGGAGTCGATCCGGTACCACATCCGCGAGCCCGTTTGGACATCCATCCCCTCGGGATAGCAGTACTTCTCATAGTTGCGCAGCCCGGTGAAGAGGGTGTCGTGATTCCCGATGGCGAAACGAGTAGGCACGTTTGAGGTGGTCTGCGAGAGCGTGTTAAACGCCTCCCGCCACTCGCCGACCGAAAAGCCGTGCTGCACGATGTCGCCCAGCAAGAAGAAGTAGTCATAGCGGTTGGCCGGGTCGCCGATCAGCTTGAGCATCCGCTCGGTCACATCGCCGCTGTCAACGCCGAAATGAGCGTCGCTGCCGACGGCGAAGTGAAGCGAGTCAAGCGAGGGCGCCCGGAACGGGAAACTGAGCTTCCCAACCCCGTACGAGTAGTCCGTGTCGGGCCTCAGGTCCTCCAGCATGAAGGCGTGCTGATGTCCCGCGGTCGGTTCGGTGATGAGCTGGCCGGACTTGCCTTGCTCACCCCAGCCCACCGGCTCGCGAATTGAGGCCGCCGTGTTGAACGTCACCGCCATATTCGGAATGCCGTACTTGCCCACACCGTCCGCAAGGAGAAGCTGCGGCGGCGTGTCGCCAACACCCCAGAGCGGAATCCCGCCCACGTAGACAAAGGCGACCGGCGCCAGCACTGACGGCACGGCCAACACGCCTACGACGACCGAAAGCAGCTTCCGCAGCCCGTTCCGGGTCCAACGCACCAACAGCAAGAGCAGGCTGAGGCCGAGCAGCAGCGCTCCCCAGACAATGACCGCACTGAAATACAGCCGGTACGTCCCGTTGACGCGGTACAGGCCGATCGTCCCGTGCAGGGTGAACGACCAGACGACGAAGGCGAGAATAAGCGCGGCGCCGACGATGCCGAGGACGGCGACGGTCTTGCGCATGTCAGGCATTGTACCGCCGCCGGTCGAACCGGTTCAAGAACGGGCTAGCGGCCCTGTTCCAGGTTCAGCAGGTACCGCTTCATCTCGAGGCCGCCGCCAAAACCGGCCAGGCCGCCGTCGCTGCCGATCACCCGGTGGCACGGCACCACCAGCGGCAGCGGGTTGGCGCCGAGCGCCTGGCCAACGGCCCGGGCCGCCAGGGGCCGGCCGACCTCACCGGCCACCCACCGGTAGGTGCGCGTCTGGCCGTAGCCAATCCGCCGCGTGGCCATCCAGACGGCCCGCTGAAAGGGCGTGCCGGCCGAAAGGTCCAGGCGGTCGTCGAAGTCCACCCACTCGCCCCGGAAGTAGGCGTGCAGGCGCTCGATCAGCTCTGTGAACGCCCCCGGCGCCGGCTCTGCCTTCGCCACGTCCCGTCCGAGCGCGCCGAGCGCCGCTTCCTCACTGTGCTGAGGCAGGGTGACGCCCCGCAGGCCTTTTTCGGAAGACAACAGCCCAATCCACCCCGCTGACGTGTTGAATACCGTGTATTTCATGTCCGTCCTCATCTCGCCGCCTTCGCCAGCGCCCGGGCGCTCGTCATGCCAGCCACCTGGTTCACGAACTCTCCCAGCGTCTTGGCCCGGCTGCGCAGAGCAGCCAGCTCAGCCCCGATAGGACTGCTCGAAGCGGGCGTGCCGGCATACGTCCCGTAGAAGGCGAAGTACGCCTGGTTCAGCTTGCGGATGTAGTATCCCTTGGTCTCCAGGTACCGCCGCTGCTCCGCCATGTACTGCTCCGCCCGGTCAACCTGGCCTTCCGCCAGATACTCGTCGACGGTCAACCTGATCTGCCGCATGGCGGCGTTGAAATCGAACTCGGGCTCCTCCGGCGGCAGGGGCGGCTCCAGCAGGGGCGCATAGTATCTCTGATAGACCAGCCCGCCGATCTCCTCGGCGACCATATCGGCCAGCCCCTCGTTCATGGTGGCAATATCATAGCTCCGCCGGATGTCAATGAGGTCCAGCACGTAGAGGAAGCCGAGCGGCTTGAACGCCAGGTACTGGTGCAGCCACTCCTCAACCGCCGTATCGAGCGTGTCCCGCAGCCCCATGTCATTGTTGACGAAGGTGGGAAACGTCGCCCCGATGCCCCCGATCTCAACGACGAGCGAAGAGTAGCCGAGCGCCGCCACGCGCGCCTCGATGTCGTCCCGGTCCGCCGCCGGCAGGCGCGGGTCAAGCGTTATCTCGCGCAGCGGCTCGATGCGGTCGCGCGGCGAGACCACCAGCAGGTTCGGCGGGCGCTCCAGGGCGAACTTCATCGGCGGGAAGCTCACGTGCACCGGCAGCAACGGGTTGTGGATGCCCTGTGCGGCCAGCGTGTCCCGGATCTGCCTTTCTATGGTCCGCTGTATCGCTCCCGTCTGGGACTTGACCTGCTTCCCCACCGAGGCAAGCTGTGACTCCAGACTGGCCATCTCGCTGGTGCTGAATGCCACGCGGGCAACCTCGATCTGCTGCTCCAGCGAACGCTCCCGCCGCAGCAGCCCGAAGTAGTCGAGCACCTGCTGGGACCCGGCTGGCCCGGTGTCCGGCGCGCGCCCGAAATGCGGAAGCAGCGCCGGCGGCAGCCTGGCCAGCTCCCACTCCACCGCGCCAAACAGATGCTGCTTGACGATGGGCTGGAGCTTGCCGTCCAGGCCGGCACGCGGGAAAACGCTGGTGACGAGAAAGACGGCCAGCAGCAGGAGCGCGACGAATCCGGCAATCATGTCAGCCCGCTCCGACTAGTCGGGACTACCCGCGCCGCAGCGTCGCCCGCGCCAGCTCCCACGAGTAGTCGTAGAGGTGCAGCCCCTTGCTCATGGCGACGAGCTCGCCATCGGCCACGCCGATCTCGCCGGCCATGTACTCCTTGAGGAGCTGAATACCGGCCAGATTAGAGGGGAAACCGGCCCACAGGTCCCAGGAGCGGAAGTAGACGATGAAGCTGAGCTTGCCAGCGCGCACGCGCGTATCGATCATGCGCAGGCAGGGCGGATCGGGCAGCTTAATGGACTCGGCATCGCCGACGGCCATGAACGCCTGGTTGGTGTTGTAGCCGTCCTCCTTGTACATCCGAATGACCGCGGCGATCTGCTTCTCGAGGTACTGCCCGTAGGTGTACTGCTCTTCCTCCGCCTTGTGGGCCGTCATCAGGTAGGGCAAATAGCTCTCGACGTATTCCATGGAGGTCGGCGGCGGGACGCCCGGCGGCACGTCCGGGACCAGCGGCCGGGTACCCGGGAAACGCACCTGCACGATCGCCAGCTCGAGCTCTTTGCGCTGCTGGCCCTGGTAGCTGCCGCGCTCGACGGTGTAATCGTACCCGTCGGCCAGGGCGCGGTCGAGGCAGAGGAACCAGGCCTCGGAGAGGTCGCGGGCGGCGATCGTAGTGATTTTCACCGCAGCCCCTTGCGGAAGAGCGCCAGAAAACGGTCCTCGTACTCGTCGAAGACATCCCAGCGGTCAAGCTCATCCTTGAGCTGCCGCGGCTCAAGCTCCCCGCCGCTCACCCGGCGGAAGAGTTCCTCGATGCGCATCCGTGCCTCGGCCGGAATCCCGCGCGCGTCCACCCCCAGCAGCCCGCGCCGGCCCATCTGCTGGACGTTATCGCCCACCGAGCTGCGGGTGACCTCGAAGATGAACTTCAGGAGGGAGACGTCCCACAGCAGGTCTTCGCCGCGGATGATCGCCGAGAGATTGTCGCCGCGCTGGTCGATCTGGGCGTTGATCTTCTCAATGACCAGGCGCATGTCCTCGGAGACGATGTTGAGTCCGCCCGGCTCGTTGCGGTAGGTGTAGAGCATGCCGGGCGCCTGCGGACCGAGGTCCCGCGTGAGCGCCTCGAAGTAGCTGCGTGCCTCGCTGCTGAAGCCCTCCAGCCGAGAGAGGTAGTACGGCGTGACGATGCGGGGGCGCTCGGCGACCACCTTGCCCTCCCGCACCACCGTCTCCGCGGGCGCGCCAGCGTCCGAGTAGACCGGCCGGGTCAAGAGGTAGTAGCTGATGTTGGTCGTGCCGAAAGTGTACAGGCTCTGCTTGGGCGCCCGCAGTATCTCCGTCTGCATGACGGCGTAGCGGATCGTTTCGTCGTTGATGTCCATCGGACCAAGCGCCTCAGTCGATCTCGGAGAGAGTCTGCTTGTACTCCTTGAGCAGAGCGAGGTACTGGGAGTCGAGCTCGTTAAGGACCCGGCGCCACTCCTGCTGGTACTGGGGCAGGCGCTCGACCTCGATCTTGGCCCCCTGAAGCGAGCCCATCCCCTGCTTTTCGGCTTCCTGCCTTACCCTCGCCTCGAGCTCGTTCTTGAGCGCCTGCTGCGCCTGCCGGCGCTGCTTTTCGCCCTGGTCCGTATAGTGGCTGAAAAGCTGGCGCATCCGGCTGAAGACATTCTCCATCTCGGTCTTGCTCGTCTTGAGCAGCCGCAGCCCCTCCATCGCCTTGCGGTTGCTGTTCTTGGCGACCTCGTTCCGGGGCAAGCCGATGTTCCGGATAAGCACCTCGGCGGCCCCGCGGCGCGCGTACGGGCGCGCCTCCTCCGGGAACTGCCCCAGCCCGGCGGTCAGGCTGGCGTCGTCTTTCAGATAGCGGACGGCAAGCTGCTCCCCTTCCGGACGGTACTTCCAGGTCAGGCGCTCTTCCTCGGTCGCTTCGCCGAGGTCTTTGACTTTCTCGAGGGCAATCTCGCGGGCGCTTTTGATATCAGCCATACTCTTTCCAGATAGATTATAGCAGGCGTACCCTGTCAGTCTCAATCAAACGGCGCACCCGGCCGTTACTAACAGACCGCCGCGCACGCCTCGCCTCGGTACGAACAGGCTATTTACCTTGAGTTCTGGATAGGTAGAATTAGGTCGAGGCAATTGTACTGAGCTAAGCGCACTAGCGGATAGGCAAATGCTGTACCAGTCCAAAGTGCCCCAATACGCCCTTCGAGTGCCGTGGCAGCGCCCGCCCGAGGCGGCAGTCCACTTCCAGGCCGTGCCGTCCGACGTGCTGGCGCAGTGTCCAAAGTGCAAGACGGTGGAGACGCTCCAGTTCGTCGGCGAGGTGCTGACGCCGAGCCGCAAGTTCCGCCAGCGCGACGGGAGGGTCTACCACGACTGCGGGTCGGAGCTTCCGTGCCGGCTGCACCGGCAGTCTGCCACCGCCCGGCCGGGCCTGCCGGAGGCACGGTGGTAGCTGGCAGCCGGGCCCGTCGGAGGACTTCCGGCAAGAAGCCGTGGCGGCTGAGCGAATCTGCGGAAAGCGAGCTGCTCGCCCTCTGCCCCGGCTGCAAGGCGCTCGAGGTGATGCGTTTCACCGGCCAGACGATGACGCCCACGCGCAATTTCGCTCAGAAGGCGGACGGCGTTTACCACTCCTGCGGCGCCGGGGTGCCGTGCCGGCTGTTCCGTTCCGGCACGCGGCCGCCGGGGGTGGCCGGGCAAGAACTCGAGGGACACGCTTTTCGCACCCGGCCGGCGCGGCGGGCATGGCTGGCCAGCGTACCGGTGAGGGAGGTGGCCAATGGCGTGGTGGACCTGGATACTGGTCGCGGCCCTGGTGGGCCTCATCGTCGTGCTGATTAGAGTACGCCGGAAGAGCTAGCCGCTCATTTGGCGGCCACCTTCACACACCCGAGACCCGCGCGGCGGCTAGTCCGTGGCGCGGCTGATCTTGGAGGCGATCCGGTTGGCCCGGAAGTCCAGCCGGTCACGCTCGCGCTCAATCTCGGAGTGGACGGAGAGCACGACCTGTATCTTCGTCTTGGCGTCGTCGCTGACGGTCTGCAGCCGCTCGACCTCGGATAGTCCGGACAGCCTTTCGGCCACGTTAAGCGGTTGGGCCAGCAGCACCTGGATGAGCGTGCGGTCCGTCATATGCTCCACGTTGACGGCGGCCACTTCTTCTTGCCGTTCGAGGAACTTGCGGATGCTTTCCATCGCCTGCTTGTCCCGCGGCGGCAGGATGACGATGTCAACGAGCTCCTCCTGGCCTTTGGCGTACCGCACCGGCGCGGTGGACTCGGCCTTGGTCTCGGCAACCTCCGCAGCCTTCGCCGGCTCGAAGACGGACTTGGGCTCCGGCACCTCGTCCAAGGCCGGCTCGGGCACCGTCTCGACCGCCGGGGCAACGGGTTGGTCGGAGCTCACGCGCACTGAGCCGGCGAGCCGGGCGAGGTCCCCCTGGAATGCCTCGAGCCGGCGCTTTGCCTCCTCGGCCTGGGCCAGCATCTGCTCGTAGAGGCGCTCGGCCGCCTGCTTGACCTGCTCTTGCCAGCGGGCGGCGTGCTCTCCCAGGGTCCCCTCGAGTGCTCTCTCGGCGTTCTCCTTGATGGCGCGGACCTCGTTCTCAGTCTCGGCCACGGCCTTGGCGCGCGCCTCTTCGAGGACTTGTCTCGCCTTCTCCTCAGCCTCGGCGAGGACCTCTTTAGCATGGTCCTGCGCCTTCTGCTCGGCGTCCGCCCTGATCTGGGCGGCCAGGTCGTCAGCTTCGGAGACCGTCTTCTCCATGAGGCGCGCCAGGCTCGTCAGATGCTCCTGGCGCTTCAGCAGTTCGTCTCGCTCGGCCGCCAGCCGCTGGATGTAGGCCAATATCTCCTCCCGGCCGGCGACGTTTTCGAGGCTGCGGCGGATCATTGCCAGTGTTGTGTCAGCATTCTTGGTGCCGTCCATCCTGACCTCCTTGGGCCCGGCGAGACCCGCCGGCGCGGGAAACGAAGAACCGACCCATCAGCGGGTCGGTTTCACTATTGGCTCCCTGCCGTCCAAGTGACCATCTCCGGTCGGCAGTTCACTGCCACCCCTACTGCCGGATCACTGTCTCGCCCGGCGCCGCCGGCCAACCGGCAAAAACGGCGCCAGCGCGCTTCTGGACTATTTGCTGCCTCATTATAGGGACGTGTCCACGCCACCGTCCATAGCGAATAGGTAATGGCCCGCGCCCGCTTCCGTGCCTGTGTCACGAGACAGCGCCCGGCGGCGGCGCTATTTCTTGCGGCGGACCACGTAGCAGGTGAGGTCGGTCAGCGAGCGGAGGCTGCGGACAGCCGGCAGGCGGTGCAGGTTCTGGCTCGCCCGCTCGCAATATTCGGCCGCCACCCGGTAACACTCCTGGATGATCTCCGGGGAGCTGCGCACGAGCTCAATGACCGCCGCCGCATTGGTGCGGTCGCCGCGGTCGTGGAAGAGCTCCTTAATCGCCCGCTCCCGCGGATACCGCTCGATCGCAAGCTGGAGCGGCAGGGTGACCGTGCCCTGCAGCAGGTCCGAGCCGACCGGCTTGCCCAACTCTTCCGACGTGCCGACGAAGTCGAGCACATCATCCACGATCTGGAAAGCGATGCCCAGGTTATGGCCGTACTCGATGAGCACCTGGATCGAGTCCTCCGGGGCGCGACTGAGCACCGAGCCGGACTCGGTGGCGGTGGCGAAGAGAGTTGCCGTCTTGCGGGCGATGCGCCGGATATACTGCTCCCGGCTCTGCCTGAGAGTGAAGGTGTTGATCGCCTGGTCAAGCTCGCCGCTGGAGATCGTCTTCAGCGTTTGGGCGAAGAGCTTGATCACGCGCAGGTTATCAGTGGAAGCGGTCAGCGCGCCGGCCTCGGCGAAGAGATAGTCGCCGAGGAGGACGGCCTGCTCCTCGCCCCAGAGCTGGTTGACCGTGGGGCGGCTGCGGCGCACCAGAGAATGGTCGATGGCGTCGTCATGGACGAGGGTGGCGGTGTGCAGGACTTCGACCGCGGTGGCCATCGCCACGAGGCGCTCGACGTCGTACTCATAGAACTGCCCGCAGAGCAGGGTGAGGGCGGGACGGATGCGCTTGCCGGTGCCCTTGAGACTGTGCGCCAGCAGCTTGGAGAGGTGCGGGAAGTCGGTCTTGCTGAGCGCTTTGAGCCGGGCCTCGACGGCAGCCAGCTCGGGGGCAACCGGGGCGTAGATCTCAGCCAGGCCGGGGGTCGCCGGGGCCATCACGCCGGTCCCTTCCCCAGCCGCGCCGCCTCTTCCTCGGCCAGCTTTTCATCGAGCTTAGCGAACAGCGGCTGCGGCAGAACGAGCTTCTGCCCGGGCACCGGCGCCTGCGGCCGCCAGCCAGCCGCCTGCACGTCGCCGCTGAAGCCGAGGTACTCGTGCAGCTTCTGCGCGCTGAAGGGCAGGAAGGGATAAAGCATCGTCTTGAGGTCATTGATGACGGCAACCGTCGTGTACAAAGACGCCGCCGCGCCAGCACGGTCGGTCTTGATCGCTTTCCAGGGCGCCTTCTCGTCCAGGTACCGGTTGGCCTCCTGGGCCAGGCCCATCGCGGTCCGGATGGCCTCGCGAAAATGGCAGGCGTGGAGCAGGCCGTCGACCTTGCGGAGCATCTCCGCCGAGGCCGCCAGCAGCGCCCGGCTCCTGTCATCAAGCTCACCCGCCGGCGGCACCGCGCCCTCGAAGTTGCGGTAGACAAAGCTGAGCACCCGGTTCACCAGGTTGCCCCAGGTGGCCACCAGTTCGTCGTTGTTGCGCCGAAAGAAGTCTGCCCAGGTGAAATCAGCGTCCGACGTTTCTGGCATGCTGATCGAGAAGTAGTACCGCAGCGGGTCAGGGTCATAGCGCGAGAGGTAGTCAGACACCCACACGGCCCAGTTACGGCTCCTGGAGATCTTGCGCCCCTCGATGTTGAGGAACTCATTGGCCGGGACGTCGTACGGCAGGTTGAGGCCGCCGTAACCCATCAGCATCGCCGGCCAGATGATGGTGTGGAAGACAATGTTGTCTTTGCCGAGGAAATAGTAGGCCTTGGCCTGGTCGCCTTCCCACCACTGGCGCCACCTGTCGGGGTCGCCCGTGGAGGCCGCCCACTCCTTGCTGGCGGAAAGGTAGCCGATGACCGCTTCGAACCAGACGTAGATGCGTTTGCTTTCGAAGCCGGGGACGGGCACCGGGATGCCCCAGTCGATATCGCGGGTGATCGGGCGGTCTTTGAGGCCCTCAGCGAGGTAGCCGAGGCTGAAATTGAGCACGTTCGTCCGCCAGTCCTTCTTCTGCTTGAGCCACTGCTCGAGCTGCTCCTGAAAGGCGGTCAGCTTGAGGAAGAAATGCTCGGTCTCACGGAACTCGGGCGCCGTGCCGCAGGTGCGGCAGCGGGGGTTGATGAGCTCAGCAGCGTTGAGCGGTTTCCCGCAGTTGTCGCACTGGTCCCCGCGGGCGCCGGTGAAGCCGCAGTAGGGACAGGTGCCCTCGACGTAGCGGTCCGGCAGGAAACGGCTGCAGGTGGGGCAGTAGGGCTGGGTGGAGGCCGCCTTGTAGATGTAGCCCTTCTTGAGCAAGGTCAGGAAGATGTCCTGCGTCACGGCGGCGTGATTGGGCGTGCCCGTGGAAGTGTAAAGGTCGAACGAGATGCCCAGCTTGCGCCACGACTCGAGGAAGCTGGCATGATACTTGGCGACGATCTCCGATGGGGGCTTCCCCTCTTGCTCGGCTTTAAGGGTAATCGGCGTGCCGTGCTGGTCCGAGCCGGAGACCATGAGGACGTCGTTGCCCTTGGTCCGGTGGTAGCGGGCGAAGATATCGGCGGGCAGGTCGGCGCCGGCGATGTTACCGAGGTGCAGTTGCCCTTCGGCATAGGGCCAGGCGACGCCAATGAGTATCTTCTCAGTCATCTCCGGTCTTCAGCTTCAACGTGAGGAGGCCAAAGACTACTATAGCACAACAGCAAAGCTTAGTCATGAGTCGGGAGGCGAAAGCACAAGGGAAGGCAAAGGATAAACAGGCCCCCGTCGCCTTCAGCGTGGTGTCAGGAAGCCGAAAACTCGGATGGCTCACCCTCACCCCCTGTGTCCCCCTCTCCCGCTCCGGCAGGAGAGGGGGAAGAGTAATCTAGAGAGGGGCTGCAGCCCCTCTCGTAGGACGTTGCCCCTGCGAGGGGGTGGTGAGCTTCTCAACAAGGTCCCGACGACCAGCCATGACACCCAACCCTCCGACTCGTCATTCCGGACATGATCCGGAATCCAGGGGCGGGGCGACCAAGCTACGTTTCAGTGCCATGGATTCCAGCTTCCGCTGGAATGACGTCGCGGGGGTTGTCGTTCCGGCGAAGGCCATGATCTAAGGGGAAATCCCTCTCACTCTCCCTTTGCAGAAGGGAGACGACCTAGTCGTTCGGCCCTGCCGACCCCGCATGAGACACTCCCGGTCCATCCAGTCCTGCTAATGACGCAGGGAATGGGCCCCCGCCACCGAGATTCTTCGCTTCGCCCAGAATGACAAGAGGGTGCTGCGCCGGGAATGACACTGCTTGGTGCTGCGCTCTGAGTGCTGGGTGGTGCTGCCTTGCTTGTCTGGGGCCAAGGCCCGGGCCGTCTGCCCGTTCCCGCGATGGGGCCCCGGATACGCCGGAGTAAGCGCGTACTGGAGATGTGCGCGGGCCGTCTCGGTCATGGACCTTGCCTGAGCGTACTCACCTCCCCCTTCCTCTTTTCAAAAGGAGAAGGGAGAACTGAGGGAGATAGGAACCAAACAGGCCAGTCGGCCAGCAGACAAGGATTCAGACTGCGTGGTCCCAAGAGGGTCGTGGTCG
>Ga0153915_10006805_pt1 | contig 10755 bp, 6 predicted proteins | sample Opewatmetagenome_2_FD_107003 | JGI IMG/M metagenome (GOLD analysis project Ga0153915, IMG submission 107003) | Freshwater wetland microbial communities from Ohio, USA - Open water 3 Core 3 Depth 3 metaG | ecosystem: Environmental > Aquatic > Freshwater > Wetlands | place: USA: Ohio, Lake Erie...
CTGCTACGGGATGCCATGCAAAGAATCAATCAGCTGACAGGACTATTGCCTCTCTATCCGCTGGATGATAATTTTTTCCGACAAATGGGCACGGTACAAATACCAGTCGTAAAAGATTTACTAGAACTGAAGGGCAGGTTATTTACTGATTACAAGATAGATATCCCCTGCATAGAATGGCAAAATCAACACTACCTACGTCTCTCAGTGCAAGGTTATAATACTGCGGAAGATATTAACCGATTGGTCATGGCTCTGGCTGAGCTATTGCCATCTATGAAATCAGGATGAGCAAATGATCGGTAATCGAATTATTGTCGACCAGATAAAAACTGCAATATGCCTATTCTCGATAAATGGAACCTCGAATTAACCATTGATGATGTATTACGCGCTCAAGGTGCTGATCCAGATGTCATTCGAAGACGCCGGCCAGGCCTGGTAAAAAGCACCGAAGAGGCTATCGTGAGGTGGATGCCTATCCTCCAGCCGCGCGTGTTATACGAAAGATATCCAGTACGCAGCCTGGTTCATGAACGTCTGGATCTGGTCGCTCATAACTCAGATCATGGGAAATATTACCTATCAGGCTCTTTAATTGCCCAACATCTCGCCCGTGCCGAAGCAGTTGTGTTGATCTTATGCACCATAGGCCGGGAATTGGATAACACTGTCTCAAGCATATTCAACACCGATCCGATGATGGCATTGGCACTAGACGGGGTTGGTTCAGCGGCAGTCGAGAATCTGGCTCTTCAGGCATGTAATTATATTGAAATCCAGGCGAAAGAGGCAGGATTGAAGACCACCATGCCAATAAATCCCGGCATGGTTGGCTGGCCAGTCGATGTGGGACAGCCACAAATATTTTCGTTGTTGGATTGCGAGGCAGTTCAAGTCTCACTTACTGATGCATGGATGATGGTGCCCAATAAATCCTTATCGATGGTTTTGGGTGTTGGCAGTGAGGTAACAGTCACTGGTTCCACATGCGAGTATTGTAATCTCAAGGGCGTATGTAATTACCAAAATCATTATGCAAAATCCGGTTGATTTCACGATTAATTTTCAGCCTATTGGCAGGCGAGTAAATGCTGACCAGAAGCAATCGCTTTTGTCTGTTGCGCAGGAAGCAGGGATTACATTAGCCTCCGTCTGTGGTGGTATAGGGAGCTGTGACAGCTGCAAAATCCGCCTGATCAATGGTAGGCTCAGTGAACTCACACTTGAAGAAAAAGCTCTCTTCTCAGATAGTGAACTTAAGGCTGGTTTTCGTCTCGCATGTCAGACTTATCCACTCAGTGACCTGACCATTGAAATACCTCCAGAATCACTCACAGCTCCACAGAGATTGCAAATTGAAGGTTTAGGACAATCTATCAAGGTGGACCCTCCTGTTATTCCGATTGAGCTGGAAATCGAACCACCAACGATCGACGATCTTAGAGCTGATACCGTTCGCGTAATGGACAGTCTGAGACAAAAAGGTGTTTCGCAAGCAGTGGAGATAAAATTCCCTTTGCTCAAGACGCTGTCTTCACAATTACGTCGCTATGATTGGAAAGTATCGCTGGCTATGCGCAAGAGCCTGCTTATCAATGTCCTTCCCCAAGCTGTTCCTCTCCTGGGGTTGGCAATCGACATTGGCACCACAAAGCTGGCCGGCTACCTATGTAATCTGGGCACTGGAGATATCCTCGCTAAAGCTGGGGCAATGAACCCGCAAACTGCCTTTGGCGAAGATGTCATCAGCCGCATCAGTTATTCCAATGACCATATTAATGGAAGGAAACTATTGCAAACCAGATTGGTCGATACACTCAATCGACTGATTGATGAGTTATGTTCCCTGGCTCGTAAGAACAATAATACGGTTTCTACGGATCAGATTGTTGAAGCTGTGGCAGTCGGTAACACAGCAATGCACCACCTGTTTGCTGGCTTACCTGTCAGACAGCTTGGAATTGCCCCTTACGTCCCTGCGGTAAGCGAACCGCTTGAGTTAGATGCTAATCAAGTTGGCCTCAAGATTGCCCCCGGTGCAATGATCCACCTCCCGCCCAACATTGCCGGCTATGTTGGTGCAGACCACGTATCGATGCTATTATCTACAGGCATCACTTCATCTACCAAGACAACCATTGCATTGGATATTGGCACGAATACAGAGATCACCCTGGCACATAACAACCAGCTTATGGCTTGTTCGTGCGCCTCAGGCCCAGCCTTCGAAGGGGCACACATCCAGGCTGGTATGCGCGCAGCACCTGGAGCGATCGAGCGTGTTCAGGTGATCAAAGGGGAATTGCGCAGTCAAACGATCGACTATCTTGACCCAATTGGAATATGTGGATCAGGCATCCTGGATGCAATCGCATGCATGCTTCTAGTTAAGGCGTTGGACTATCGAGGTACATTCCTTCCGGATCATCCTCGTGTGCGCCAAACCGATCAGAAACGCGAGTTTTTACTGGTCGACCACCAAAAGAGTGGGAATGGTCGTGATCTGGTGATCACCCGGCAGGATATCAACGAAATTCAGCTAGCCAAGGGTGCCATCCGAACTGGGATCGAAGTTCTCTTGGAATGCGCTGGGATCAACGCCGAGATGGTCGAGGAATTTATTATTGCTGGTGCTTTTGGCAGTTATATAAATTTGCCCAGCGCGATTCGGGTCGGAATGTTCCCTGCCCTTCCAATACACCGTTTCCATCAAGTGGGAAATGCTGCCGGAGCAGGTGCCCGCCAGATGCTCCTATCGATGGAACAAAGGCAAATGGCTGAAGCGATTGCCAAACGCGTGAAATATATCGAGCTATCCACATACCCAAACTTCACCAATATTTTCTCGAAATCTTTATTTTTTGATCAGAAAACCGGTGGATAAATACCCATAGTCATTCTAATATTTGTGTATGGAGGTTTGCTTACGGTTTAAAAACCATTGGAAAATACACTTCCTGTGCACAGGTATAGCATATCGGGATCATGGCTAAATTCAGCATCGTCGGAAGGACATTTACCACCGACACTTTATCCTTAATCGCAGTCAAATATCCATCAGCTTCAACAGTAATGCGATACCAGTCAGCACATAGAGGGATCGAATAAGTACCACTAATATCTGTAGTAAAACTATGAACGAAACCTGTGGAAAATTCCTTAGCAAACCCTGTTGCCGGGTCGATCGGAGCACCTGAGTAAGCATCAGTTACCTTACCGATCAACTCTCCTTGTCCACCAGTAGGGGGAGGAGTGCCGAACTGCGGGTAAAAAATGACTGCCTTGTTACTCGCGAGTAGATAGGGATCATTATAGGCATATTGAGTTGCCTCAGTTCCAAGAGAATTTTCTACACCTGATACCACTTGAAACGTACTACTCACAATTTGGAACTGTATAACAATCTGATTTGTGTCGAAGTCTAGGATGATCTCAAACGTTTCAGGATGTCCTTCCGGATAATGCTCAACCTGATACCATTCGATTACGAAGTAGCGGTTATCAAGGATTTGAGTATAAACTCTACCTTGGGTGCCACCATTAGGATTTAAATCTGTACTGAAAGCATATATCCCATTATTCGGGGTTGCTGGATCGGGTAATGGTCCACTCCATTTGGTTTCACCAATGCCAAATGTCACAAAACCATTCGAACTGATATATATGTTTTGGTATGAGTTTCCATAAAAAGTGAACGAGCGAGCATCCGGAAATGTAACTTTTATATATTCATTATCTCCCAGGTTATACTCAGTCCCGCCCTTGGCATTCATCCAGTTAAATGTTGGACCGCACATCGCATCGATAGAACGATGCATATAGTAATTGTAAATCGGCATTAGTTCAAAATCTTCCGTTAAATTTTGATTTACTGTTACTTCTCGTGAGGAAGCTGAATGACCAGGACTGCTGACATCCATCCAATATGTTCCTTGGGAAATATTAGCTACGTACGATCCGTCGATCGGATTTGTTTGAATAGTCACAGGAGTTTTATAAAAGTCGATCGAAGCGGCTAGCGGATTTTGAGTGATTGACTCAGAAACTATCCCTGATAATGTCCACACAGTGGCAGGTGTCAGGTAGATATTTTGTACTTCGGTTGCTCCTCCTTCTATACCTACTCCTGTAACATTGGCATCAAAATATCCATAATGGGAGCCTGCGATGTTATATATCGCTGCCGGCAATTCTATCAAGTAATTTCCGTCCATATCACTTGAGACTTTAAAATTCCAGCGAGTTACAGAATCAGTGATAATCAACAACGCATTTGATAATGGTTGCATTGTTGATGCATCCCGCACAGTGCCCGTAAGGGTTCCCATGTTTACACCCTTCGCTGCGGTAACAGCATCAAATATGTTCAAGATACCCCATCCCCAGACATCATTCGGGTGGTCGACAAATGGTGTGCACTGATCATTGATCATCGGATCGGCATAATTTTCCAGAAGCATTTGTAAAATATCGATATTGCCCTCCAATTCCGGATTGGCGGAGATTAATAACGCTACCGCTCCAGTTACATGCGGGCTGGCCATGCTGGTGCCTGTCATAAATCCGTAATTATTAACCGGAGTACTTGAACGCACGTTTACACCTGGAGCTGCAATATCAGGTTTAACGACCATATCATGACCAAATGTCACTGGTCCTCGGCTGGAGAGATCGGCAATCGCATCGAATTGGTCAAAGGCTGCTGTTGCAGTCACCTCAGACCACTGGGCAGGGTTGTTAATTGTGCTACAACCTGGCCCATTATTTCCAGCAGATTTCGCTAAAAATATACCCGCAGCATATAAAGCCTGGATTGCAGGATAATAATTTCCTGCTCCACTCCATGAATTGTTGATTACTTGGGGTGCTTTTTCAGGTTTAGGATTATTTCCATACAAATCGGTGGGAGCGAGGAAAAATTGAAAGCAGTCGTACGCTGAAACATAAGGTGACCCAATCCCTGGGCAGGCAATCCATTTCGCGCCAGGTGCAACACCGATTGCATTCCCAGCAGCAGCAGGATTAGATGGTTCGTCACTACCTAAGATCGTCCCCAAAGTATGGGTTCCATGTCCTTGAGAGCTGTAATCAATGGGCGCAATTGATTCACCTCCATCAAACCAGTTGTAATTGTGATCAATTGGGCCGCCTATATTTCCACGATACGATTGAATCAACGCTGAATGATCCCACTGGACACCAGAATCGAGGTGCCCGATGACCACACCAGAGCCATCAATACCCATCGCCCAAACCTCTGGAGCGTGCACTCGAACAATATTCCATTCAATTGAATTGCTGATGCTGGTCTTTGGCCCAAATTCCTTACCAAAATCACTTAATTCCGAACTGGAAACATGAATATCCGAAGCTTGTGGCAATGGCCCAAATTCAGGTCCAAAATCAGGACCGAGATCATTCCCCATCACATCCGGATAAGGTGGTTGGTATAGCTCGATCCGGGCAATTCCAGGTTGTCTGGCGATCACTTGTAACAGTTGAGTATTGACTGTTAGCATCAACATATTTTGTATCCAATAGGATCGATACCTGATACCTTTTAAATCAAGAAAGCTCCTTAATGGTCTCTGTGACCTAATGGCAAGGTTGGTAAGTTGTTGGTATACAAAAGCGCCTTTCTCAGCTTTCGCGTGGAAGTTGATAGCACCGTGCAAATCTGCTTTATCTTCTAATATCACGAGAACTTGGGCAAATCCTTTTTGTTCAAGTTCAATATGAACCAATGGATCGATGATAGCAACTTCCGTTGTACTAATGTTTTGAGAAGCTCGAGTAATCCCCACCCTATCTATTGTAAGTAATGAGAAGATTACAATTATATTAACGCCGAACCAAATTACACCCTTTACTCCATTACGAACTTTTACCATTACATGCTCCGCATAAAATTTTATCAGATTATAGTAATCCTATCTTTCTTTGCTCTTTAATCTTTTCGCCTCATCAAATCAATAGGAAATCTTATTATAAGGGATTCTACCTTGCAAGCTCTTCAAGTAATGCCAGTGTTTCCTTTTTACCCCCCAATCCCCCTTCACCTCCAGGGCCGACGCAGGATGGGCACCCATCCTCACACCCGCAGGCCTCGACCAGCTCACGGCCTCTAAGCATCAATTCTGAATGAATATCATACAGCCTTTCACTTAATCCAATCCCGCCTGGGATTAAGTCATATAAAATGACCGCCGGTTTTCCATCTGCTAGCGAAGATTGTGGATCCGAGTGGATGCCTAAATCACCGATATCACACATCAAAAATAAGGGTGCCAAATTACCCAGGGTGAAGGCTAAACCTGCCATTCCGCTTCTCACTCTGACTGCAGTTTCTGCCTTGCGGTGGCACGAGGTGCACAAGGTGATCAAATTTGCCAGCTGGTTTGCCTGTTCAGCATTATCGAACATGCGGAATGGGATCTTATGGTGGACGTGGTGTTCCTTTGTTCCTTCCGGTTCACCACATACCTGACACCGGAATCCGTCCTGTGCCCGCGCCAAGTCGCGTTGCTTTGGCCAGTTTGGTCCATAATCATTGGGAGCATTCGACCAAAGACCTTCGTCACGCAGCTTACCCACAGTTTCATCGGCAAGCGCCAGCCAGTACCCGTTGGTCAATAATTCTGAAGGTGGCAAGCTGAGGCTCTCGACCCCTAGAGTTTCATTGGTGTGCCAGCGGATTTTCCGAAATCCTATAACCTGCGTTGTGACTTGTACCTCGCCATACGCTTTATCGCCTCCTGGTACAGCAGCCTGGGCTAACTTTTCCACCAGCTGAACAACCGTTTCCACGCGCGGCTCGGTATAATAGTCCACCATGGTTGGCTCAAGCGTTGCCGCGTGTCTCTCCAGGTCAAGGTCTCTGACCAGGAATGTCGTTCCCTCATGCAGGTATATTGCACCTGGATGCGTCAGCCAGTATGAGCTTGATGTATCCACTTCACCGATCGTTTGTATTCTGAGCTCATTCGCTCCTACTTCTTCAGGCACCTGTAATAAGACTCTCTCCGTCGATGCACTTCTTAAGGATACGTTCTGAGCAGGATACTTATCAGCCATCCAGAAATATTTATTTCCTGAGCGATGGAGAACCCCTTCGCGCTGTAAGAAATCCATCATCTCTTGCATATCGGCTTCGTTCACCGATCCAAATACCTCGTTAGCTTGAAAAGGTAACTCAAAGGCTGCGCAGCGTAAATGTCCTAATAAGATCAACAGGTTATCGGGATTGATCATTCCATGTTCTGGTGATCGACTGAAGAAATATTCCGGATGCTGGGCTAAATACTGGTCTAGTGGATTCGGGGATGCCACTAATACCGCCAGTGAAGATTTTTCTCCCCGTCCAGAACGGCCAGCCTGCTGCCAGGTGGCTGCAATCGTGCCTGGGTACCCTACCAGAAGGGAAGCTTCCATCCCACCTATGTCGATTCCCAATTCTAAGGCATTTGTCGCCACCACAACCCTCACATCACCTTTACGCAAACCTTCCTCAATACTTCGGCGTTGGCCCGGTAAATACCCCGAGCGATATCCACGGATGAATTCTTCGGCATGCTGTTTATTGATATTAGCCCCTGTAATTGCGTTATTTGCTTGTTCCCTCAAATAAGTCAATATGATCTCAACCGTGCGCCGCGCCCGGCTGAAGACGATGGTTTGAATATTATAAGTGAGCAAATCTTCCGCCAGGTTCACACCGGCCTGGATCGCACTCCGGCGTAATCCGAGGCTTTTGTCTATGATGGGAGGGTTATAAATCAGGAAATGCTTCTCCCCTTTTTCAGCCCCATCATTATCGATCAATGACACTGGTGCGTTGATGATCTTCTCCCCTAATACGTCCGGATTTCCAATAGTGGCTGAAGTGAGGATGAATTGCGGAGAAGCACCATAAAAATTAGCAATCCGTTTCAGGCGGCGGATCACGTTGGCTACATGTGACCCAAAAACACCCCGGTAAGTATGGATTTCATCAATGACGACAAATCGCAATCCCTTGAAGAATTGCGCCCACCCTGTATGGTGCGGCAGGATCCCGGTATGCAACATGTCGGGATTGGTCAAGATCAAACGTGCTTGCTCCCTGAGTGTAGGGCGCAGACTGACAGGCGTGTCACCATCATAGATGGCGCATTTAATCACATCGTGCTCATGTGCTGGTGCTGTTTTCAGCTCAGGTGAGTCAGCGATTCGAGCGGATAAAGAGTTCAACACGGCAAGCTGATCTTGAGACAAGGCTTTGGTGGGGAACAGGTATAATGCCGTGGTTTCCCCCTCGTTCAGCAGGCAATCAAGGACAGGCAGGTTATAACAGAGTGTTTTTCCACTGGCGGTGCCAGTAACCACGACGACATTTTTTCCTTGCTTGATGGCAGACCATGTGGTAGCCTGGTGAGTATATAGAGATTTTATTCCACGGATGATCAGGGCAGACCTGAGTGAAGGATGAATGCCGGACGGAAATGGCGCAAATTGCGGAGCCTTGCTCGCCATTTTGCGCCACTCAACCAGGTTGGGTCCCACCTGGGGATCAGCCTTCCAATGTGCCAACAACGAAGCTAATGACATATGCCTGGTATTATACTCAACTCGAATAAATCGGAACGGATGGCGGGTATAATTGAGACGAATGCCAATCTGGACAATCTTGCCGTGGTGATTCCTAAGCAAAATCGAATTCACGTAAGCTTTATCGAACAAGACCAACACCCTATATATTCTTAAGGATTGATTCGAAAAAACAATATTGGAGATTAAGCCATGAACTTTCCAAACAAAGATGCGAAACCGGTTAAAATGCTTCCAGGCCTGACCCGCAAAACCTTAGCATTGGGGAAATCCATGATGCTCTGTGAGTTTACGTTCGATGCACAAGTCACGATCCCGGTACATTCACATCCCCATGAACAGGTGGGATACGTGGTTGAAGGACATGTTGAGATGACTATTGATGGTAAAAAATATGAGTTGGTGAAAGGCGACAGTTATAGTGCACCTTCCAACGTCCCACATGGTGCCTTCACCCTGGAGCCATCCGTGATCGTCGATACATTCTGCCCACCTCGTGAGGATTATCAATGAAAATTCTGGTTACGGGTGGTGCAGGCTATATTGGTAGCCATACATGCGTGGAACTACTACAACATGATTATGAAGTCGTCGTAGTGGATAATCTCAGCAATAGTAAGGAAGAATCTCTCCGCCGGGTGCAAGAGATAACTGGTAAGAGCTTGAAATTTTATCAAGTGAATATTTTGGACCGGGATGGGCTTGAGGCGATATTTAAGGAAAATCCTGTTCAGGCAGTGATTCATTTTGCCGGACTGAAAGCTGTGGGTGAATCAGTTAATAAACCTTTGGAATACTTCCACAACAACGTTTCTGGCACATTGAACTTGCTGGAGGTGATGAAAGGGAACGAGGTACATAATATCGTCTTTAGCTCCTCCGCCGTGGTCTATGGGGATGTTAAAATCGTTCCCATCACCGAGGATTTCCCCCTTTCGGTCCTTAACCCGTATGGGCGGACTAAATTGATGATCGAAGACATCCTGCGCGATCTATATCGCGCCGATCCAGATTGGAACATCGCCATCCTGCGCTACTTCAACCCGGTTGGAGCTCATCCAAGTGGGCGCATTGGGGAAGATCCAAATGGCATCCCCAATAACCTGACGCCTTACGTGGCTCAGGTGGCCGTAGGACGGCACCCTTACGTCCCAATCTGGGGTAATGATTATCCGACCCCCGATGGAACTGGGATCAGGGATTATATCCATATCATGGATTTGGCTGCCGGTCACAGTAAAGCCCTGGAAAAATTAGGCAAGAAACCTGGTCTTGTGACTTATAACCTAGGTACTGGCCGTGGTTATAGCGTGATGGAAGTGATCAAGGCCTTCGAAAAAGCGTGCCAGTATAAAATACCTTATAAGGTCATGGAGCGCCGTCCTGGTGATGCCGCGATCTCTTATGCAGATGCAACCAAGGCTAATAATGAGCTGAGTTGGTCAGCGAACAGGAGCTTAGAAGTAATGTGTGCTGATACCTGGCGCTGGCAATCGCAAAATCCGGATGGCTATCCGTAAATTTGACCAATTCTCTTCTTCACTTTATTTCCAGAAGCAAAAATGCCATCCCTCTCAAACCACTTTCATGTATATCACTTCATAATCATTCTTCGCGCAAAAGTATAGCTCGGAAACCCAATTAATCGACACCACTGATCAACAACCAATCTCGATATGACCAAATACGTCGCCGCTATCGATCAAGGTACCACGAGTACACGTTGTATCCTCTTTGATCACAGCGGCAACCTGGTCTATTCGGCGCAAAGAGAGCACCAACAAATCTTTCCACGACCCGGATGGGTCGAGCATGACCCACTCGAGATATGGCAGCGCACGCAAGAAGTCATCCAGGAGGTCCTGGAAAGAGGGAAAATCGTCCCTGGTGAAATTGCTGCCATTGGAGTGACCAATCAACGTGAAACCACTTTAGTTTGGGATCGGAAGACCGGCAAGCCTTACCATAATGCCATCGTCTGGCAGGATACGCGCACCAAGAAGATTTGCGATGCGCTTGCAGACGATGGGGGTCAAGATCGCTTCAGATCAAAAGTTGGTTTACCCATAGCGACATATTTCTCGGCACCGAAAATTATCTGGCTGATGGAAAATTTGCCTCAGCTGCCATCGGCGATAGCCAGGGGTGATGCCCTGGTTGGTACCA
>Ga0153915_10006806_pt1 | contig 10755 bp, 8 predicted proteins | sample Opewatmetagenome_2_FD_107003 | JGI IMG/M metagenome (GOLD analysis project Ga0153915, IMG submission 107003) | Freshwater wetland microbial communities from Ohio, USA - Open water 3 Core 3 Depth 3 metaG | ecosystem: Environmental > Aquatic > Freshwater > Wetlands | place: USA: Ohio, Lake Erie...
AGGTCGGGCTTGTCCGAGCCGTACAGGTTCATGGCCTCGTCGTACGCGAGGCGGCGGAACGGCACCTCGAGATCCTTGCCGATCGACTCCTTGAACACGTGGGCCATGAGGCCCTCGACCAGCCCGAAGACGTCCTCCCGGGACACGAAGCTCATCTCGATGTCGATCTGGGTGAACTCGGGCTGGCGGTCGCCGCGCGCATCCTCGTCGCGGAAGCAGCGGGCGATCTGGAAGTAGCGGTCGAACCCCGAGACCATGAGGATCTGCTTGTACAGCTGGGGAGACTGGGGAAGGGCGTAGAAGCGGCCGGGGTTGAGGCGCGATGGCACCAGGTAATCGCGCGCTCCTTCCGGCGTGCTCTTGATGAACATCGGCGTCTCGATCTCGTAGAACCCCTTGCCGACGAGGTACTCCCGGGTGGCGAATGCCGCGCGGTGGCGCAGCGCGAGGTTGCGCTGCATGGCCCCGGTGCGCAGGTCGAGGTAGCGGTATGTCATGCGTGTATCCTCTTTCGCCTCGGCCCTCTCGTCGACCATGAACGGAAGCACCTCGCAGCGGGAGAGGATCTCGATCCGTGCTGCCTGCACCTCGATCTCGCCGGTCGGCAGGTTGGGGTTGGCCATGGAGCCCGGGCGCGGACGGACAATCCCCTCCACCGCCACGCAGTACTCGAACTTCAGCTGCTCGCTGAGGGCTCGCAGGTCCGACGGCGCATCTGCGTCCACGACGACCTGCGTGAGCCCGTAGCGGTCCCTGATATCGAAGAAACGGATCCCTCCGTGGTCGCGGTGGCGGTGCACCCAGCCGTTGAGCACCACCTTTTTGCCGGCATCACCCGCGCGCAGGGCGCCGCACGTCGTTGTACGCTTCATGCTCTCCATGGGCCGACTATAGCGGACTATCTCGAGCGAGTCCAAGGAAAAGGCCGCGGTTGCGTGCGCGCCGCTCAACCTGCCAGGCGTCGCCCCGGCGCCACCTTCCGGCCCCTGTCAAAACGCGCGGATTTGGGGGCTGGCTGCAGTCCAAGCGGCGTAGCACCCACAAGGCGACAATTGCAGGCAGGCTGCAATTCGTTCGGGCTGCTGGGTTCACGGCTTGGGAACTGCAATGAGCTTGCTTTTTCGAGGGTTTCGCAAGGGTCGCAAGAGCCGCTTTTTTTCGAGATTGCCCTCTTGACATTTCAGTTATAATAACTATAGTTATTATAACTAATGGTACTTAAGGAGGTGAAATGACGCAGAAGACATTCTTCACCAAGGAGGCAGTGGTCGAGGCTGCCTTCACATTGACCCGGGAAAATGGGTGGTCAGCGGTGACCGCGCGGAGCATCGCGAAAAAGCTCGGCTCCTCGACGATGCCCATCTACTCGAGCATGAAGTCGATGGAGGAGATCGAGGCGGAGGTGCGAGCCCGGGCCGAGGCACTGATGCTGGAGTTCCAGGGGAGGAGCTACGGAGGTATGGCAAGCCTGGACATGGCCATCGGCTACGTCAAGTTTGCCCGGGACGAGAGCAGGCTTTTCCGGTTCCTCTACATCGACCGCCCCGTGCAGGAGGCCGCCGGCGCCCGGGGCTCTCGAAAAACGACCACGGCCGAGCAGTTCATGGCCGGCGCCCGTCCAGTGGCTCTCGCCGACCAGGTGCCCACGGCCATGGAAGACCCACGGATCCTGAAGAGCTGGATCTTCACCCATGGCCTGGCGTCCCTGGTCAGCGGGGGTGTTCTGGACCTGCCGGATGAGAAGATCCGCAGCCTCCTGCTCGAATCGGGGGCAGCATTCTTCGGCGAGATGCCGGTTTCAAAGGAGAAGCAATAGATGGAAGAGTCAGTCGTTTCGGTCCGCGGCTTCCGCAAGTGCTACGGGGCCACGGTGGCAGTCCGGGAGCTCAGCTTCGACGTGAAGCGCGGCGAGATCTTTGCCCTGCTCGGGCCCAACGGGTCCGGCAAGACCAGCACGCTGGAGAGCCTCGAAGGCCTTCGGCATCCCGACGGCGGCGAGCTGTCGGTAGCGGGCATCGACCCCTCGCGCCAGCCACGGAAGCTGGCCCGGCTCATCGGCGTGCAGCTGCAGACCTCTGCCCTGCCGCCGGCAATGACGGTGGACGAGGCCATGCGGTTCTTCGCCGGCTACCACCGGGTAGCGGCGCGGCAGGGCCTGGTGGAAAAGCTTGGCCTCGGGGAGAAGCGCTCGGTGCAGTACGCGAAGCTGTCCGTCGGCCAGCAGCGCCGGCTCGCCCTGGCGATCGCGGTGTGCCACGAGCCCCGGGTCCTCTTCCTTGACGAGCCTACCGCCGGTCTCGACGTGCAGTCCCGGGTGGACCTGCACGCGATGATCCGGGAGCTGCGGGAGGGCGGGACCACCGTGATCCTCGCCACCCACGACATGGCGGAAGCGGAGAAGCTCGCCGACCGGGCGGGGATCCTCCTGCGCGGGGAGCTCGCCGCGATCGGAACGCCGCGCCAGCTCACTGCTTCCGGCGCCCGCCGGACGCGGATCTCCGTCTCCACGGAGAACGGCCGGCTGCTGGCGGAGGATGTGGCGATTTCCGGGGCCGAGCTGCGCCGGCGGGACGAGGGCTACGCCGTGTACTTCTCGGAGAATCCCGGCAAGGCCGTTGCGGCAATCCTTGCGTGGCTCGAGCAGGCAGGGGATGCCCTGGTGGACCTCCGCGTCGAGCGGCCCACCCTGGAGGAGAGGTTCCTGGAAATCACGTCGGCCTCGGCCGTCAAAGGAGAGCAGAGATGAACGCATTTCTTCACCATTTTTCGTACGATTTCAAGACCGGCATCCGCGACCGCTCGCGGCTGCTCATGTTCTACCTCTTCCCCCTGGTGTTCTTCTTCCTGGTCGGGGGGCTCATGGGCTCGGTCAACCCCTCCTTCGTGCCGACCATGGTCCCCGCGATGGTAATCTTTGCCGTCATGTGCGCGGCACTGCTGACCCTGCCCAACGTCCTCGTCGGGGCCCGGGAGTCGGGCGTGTTTCGAAGCTACCGGATCAACGGGGTCCCGGCGGCATCCATCCTCGCCATCCCGGTGCTGGGAACCCTCGTGCACATGGCGATCGTGGGCGCCATCGTCGCGGTGGCAGGAACGCGGATCTACGGCGCAACGGCGCCGACCGCGATCCCCGGCTTCCTTGCGGGAGCCGTGCTCGTGTACGCGGCCTACGCGGGTCTCGGCGCGCTGATCGGCGTGGCCGCCGGCAGCGGGACGTCCGCGATCCTCATCGCCCAGGTGCTCTACATTCCTTCCATCATCCTGGGCGGGCTGATGGTGCCCCTCTCGATCCTTCCCGGGGCGCTGCAGAGGATCGCGCTGATCCTCCCGGCCTCGCACGGCATGCGGGTCATGACGAGCCTCGGCGGGATCGGGGCGGGCGCCGGGGTGCCATGGGCGTCGATCGCGGCCCTTGGCTCCGGCGCGGTCCTCAGCTTTGTCCTGGCGGCGCTGCTATTTCAGTGGGACACGCGCGCGAGCCAGCCCGGCGGCGCCCGCATGGCCCTGGCGCTGTTGGCCCTCGTGCCCTACGCCGCCGCGGCACTGGCGGGTTGACCGGCGGTCCCCGGGGCGGGGAAATTCTGCGCTTTGCAGATGGGTCGGCCCATGCTATTCTCTTCCGCGGATCCGAACGCTCATACCAAGGAGGTTCTATGAAGCGATTCCTGGTCTTCCTCATCGTGCTCATGGCGCTTTCGGGCACCATATTCGCCGCGGACATCAAGAACCCTGACACGTTCATCTACGCGGCCTATGGCACGGTCGACAGTCTGGACCCGGCCAAGGCGTACGACAACGCCTCGGGTGGCGTCCTCCAGAACATCTACGAGTCCCTGATCGACTACAAGGGACCGTCGACCTCGGAGTTCGTGCCGGTGCTCTCCACCCAGGTGCCCAGCGTCGCCAACGGGCTGATCACCAACGGCGGCAAGACCTACCGGTTTCCCATCCGCAAGGGCGTGAAGTTCCATAGCGGTAACCCGCTCACCCCGGACGTGGTTGCCTGGTCCTTCAAGAGGAACCTGGTGGTGGACTGCGAGGGCGGGCCGATCCCGCTGATCTACGAGCCGCTGTTCGCCATCGGCTCCTCCTCCACGGATGTCAAGGGTGACGGCAGCAACGTGAAGGTCACCCTGGCCATGCTGGACAAGGTCATCCAGGTGAAAGGTGACTCGGTGGTGTTCAACCTGCCGGCGCCTTATGCACCGTTCATCTCGGTGCTGGCGGGTTACTGGGGCTCGATCGTTGACCGGGACTGGGCCATCTCACACGGAGACTGGAAAGGCACGCAGGAGGACATCGCCAGGGTCAACCGGCCCGAGCAGGGCAAGGAGCCCCTGACGGACACCGCCAGCGGAACCGGGCCCTACAAGCTGGTCCGCATCGACAAGTCCTCGGAAGTGGTCTTCGAGCGATTCGACGGCTACTGGGGAAAGAAGCCGGCCATGGCCAAGGCCATCTACAAGATCGTCGAGGAGTGGGGGACGCGCAAGCTGATGCTCCTCCAGGGAGATGCGGACTGGGTGCGCGTGGATCCCCAGTACTTCGCGGAAATGGACAAAGAGCCCGGCCTGACGGTATCCAGGAACAACACCGAGTTGGGCAACCGAGGCATCAGCTTCAACCAGAAGATCGCCGCCACGGACAATCCCTACATCTACTCCGGCAAGCTGGACGGCAACGGCGTGCCGCCGGACTTCTTCGCGGACAAGGAAGTGCGCCTTGCCTTCACCTATGGCTTTGACAAGAAGACCTACCTGAGGGACATCAACAAGGGATTCGGCATCTCGGCGGAGACCCCGATTCCCGCGGGGCTGCCCTACTTCAATCCCGAGCTCAAGCCCTACCCGTATGACCTGAAGCAGGCGGCGGATCACTTCAAAAAGGCCTTTGGAGGCAAGCTCTGGCAGGTCGGGTTTCAGATTGATCTGACCTACAACACGGGCAACGAGGTGCGGGAGCAGACCATGAAGCTCCTGGCGGAAAGCATCAGCAGCATCAACCCGAAGTTCAAGCTGACCCCCCGGGCCGTGGAGTGGGCCACGTTCGTCAACCAGCAGAACAAGCGCGTGCTGCCGATCTTCTACATCGGCTGGGGCGCCGACTTCCCCGATCCGCACAACTTCATCTACACCTACATGTACAAGACCGGCCTGTACGCCAACCGCTGCAGCTACAGCAACCCCGAGGCGGACAAGTTGATCGAGGAGGCACTTGCGTCGAGCGATCCGGCCGTGCGCAAGAAGGACTACTACCGGCTGCAAGACATCTGGCAGCAGGACGTGCCGGGGATCATGCTCCACCAGCCCATCGTCAACAACTACTTCCGGGACTGGGTCAAGGGCTACTACTACCATCCGATGGAGAACTACCCGAACTGGTTCAAGATGTTCTCCAAAGGCTGATGAGCTTGACAACCTGACCTGACTGACGGCCCCGGGGCGGAAGCCCCGGGGCCTCTTTCTTGACTCGCGTGACCGTTTCATCCATACTGCGCTGAATGCGACTTTGCTCGCCGCGCAAGTCCGCCGATCCTACAAACTATCCAGGGGAGTAATGCCTTGAGCCTCCTGAACTACATCATACGACGCCTTCTGTTCATGGTGCTCGTCATGTTCGGCGTCAGCATCCTCGTATTCGGAGTGCTGATGCTCATCCCGCCGGGCATGCGGGTGGCAGCGTACGTGACCAACGAGAAGGTGCCCCCCACCGCCATCGACGCCATGATCGTGAAGTACGGCCTGCGGGACCCGGCGCCCATCCAGTACTTCCGTTGGATCGGGAAGATCTTCCGGGGCGACCTGGGGTACTCGACCACGGCAAACGGCCCCGTGGTGGAGGGATTCGCGCAGTTCTTCCCGGTCACCCTGGAGCTGGTCCTCTACGCCACGCCCGCGATCATCCTGGTCGGCCTGTGGCTGGGAACGATGGCTGCAATGAAAAGGGACAAGCCAGCCGATCATGCCATCCGTGTGTTCGCCATCATCGGCTACAGCCTGCCGACGTTCTGGCTGGGCCTGCTGCTGTTGATGGTCTTCTATGGCTTTCTCGGGATCTTCCCGCCCGGTGTTCTCTCGGAGAAGCTGCTGGACGTCGTCACCGGCAAGGGCTGGATCCGGGCCACGGGGATGCTCACGGTGGACGCCATCATCAACTGGAGGTGGGACATCTTCCTGGACGCGCTGTACCACCTGGCGCTGCCGGTCATCAACCTGGTCATCCTGGAGAGCGCCCTGATCATGCGCCTGACCCGGTCCAGCATGCTGGACGCCCTCGGCCAGGACTACATCCGAACGGCCCTCGCCAAGGGAGCGAGCCAGAGCACGATCTACCGCATCCACGCCCGCCGCAATGCCCTGCTGCCGGTGATCACCGTCGCGGGGATCCTGTTCGCAGGATTGATGGCGGGAGCGGTCATCACCGAGACGATCTTCGTGCGCAAGGGAATTGGCTGGTGGACGGCCCGGGCCGCCCTGCAGCTGGACGTCTCGGCCATCATGTTCAACGTGCTCTTCCTCGGCGTGATCTTCGTCGTGGTGAACCTGATCGTGGATCTCATCTACGCCGCCATCGATCCACGCATTCGCCTGGCGTGAGAAAGGATCTCTGTCACCATGGGTAACGAAATCGCACCCGTTCGGGAGGCATCGCCTTCCCGGCATCCGGGCTGGCAGGAGCTCGCGTTCTCCCTGAGACGGCTTTTCAAGAATCCCCTGACGATCATCGGCCTGACGATCATCCTCTTCTTCGTTTTCCTCGCGGTGGCGGCCCCCTGGATCGCTCCGCCGCCGCGACCACACGATCCGTACCTGATGCCCCACAGCGGCTGGGACATGACGCCGTCCCCGCCCTCCGTCAAGAACCCGCTGGGGACCCTGCCCTCGCAGTACGACATCCTCTACGGCGTCATCTGGGGAACGCGCAACGCGTTTCGCATCGGCCTGGCCATCGTGCTGGCCAACCTCCTGGTGGGCCTGGTTCTCGGCGCCGTCGCCGGCTACTTCGGGGGCCTCGTGGACGAGATCATCATGAGGGTCGCCGATATCTTCTATGCGATCCCCCTGCTGGTGATCGCCATGGCGCTCGTCATTGCGCTGGGACGAGGCCTGCAGTCCGTCGTGCTGGCGCTGATCATCCTGCAGTGGCCGACCTATACGCGGGTGATCCGCTCGGAGATCCTCGTCCTTCGCAACATGGACTACATCCTGGCCGCCCGGGCCAGCGGCTCGTCCCACCTGCGCATCCTCTTCCGCCACGTGCTTCCCAACTCCATGTTCAGCGCAATCATCGTGGCCTCCATGAACGTGGGCGTGACGATCCTCATCGTCGCCGCCCTTTCCTTCCTCGGGCTGGGGTCCGACACGGGCTACGCGGACTGGGGCGCCATGGTCGCCACGTGCCGCAACTTCATCGTCGGGCCGCCCGGGAACCGCCTGGCCTACTGGTACCTGGTGTTCATCCCCGGGTTCACCATCGCGCTGTTCGTGCTGGGCTGGAACCTCCTGGGGGACGCCGTTCGAGACGTGTTCGATCCCCGGATGAGAAGGAGATAGCCGTTGGAGAAGCTGATCGAGACCCGGGACCTGTACACGGATTTCAACACCTTCGAAGGGGTCGTGAAGGCGCTCAACGGAGTCAGCGTCGTGGTCAACGAGGGCGAGACGTACGGCCTGGTAGGGGAATCCGGCTGCGGCAAGAGCGTGAACGTCCGGTCCATGATGCGCATCGTGCAGGCGCCCGGTCGCATCGTCAGCGGCAAGGTGGTCATCTTCTTCCGGGCGGAGGACCGCAGCCGGGGCATCGACATCGTGGAGCGAAGCGAAGCGTACATGACTTCGCTGCGCGGAGACTCGATCTCCATGATCTTCCAGGAGGCCTCCACCTCGCTCAATCCCGTGCTGTCCATCGGCTACCAGATCGGGGAGAGCTTCCATTTCCACCGCCTGACGCAGATGCTCCAGGAGACGATCGCGGATCTGGACGGCGAGCTCTCCCGCCCGACGTGGATCCTGCCGCGGGGGTGGAAGCGGCTGCAGAAATCCCTCCTCGCGCGGGAGCTGCGGGTGCTCACCCACTACAAGGACCGGATCGACCGGATCGACCACGAGCTGTACGGCCTGGAGGACAAGTCGGACGGCGCGGCGGCGGATCGGCGGCACCTCCTGAACCGGCGCCGGGACCGCCTGCAGAAGGAGAGCACGGTCGCGGAGATCTTCAAGCGCGTCCCGCTCGTTCGCAGCTACCAGCGCCGCGTGGAGCGCACCGTCCGCAGGCACGTCGTGGAGCTGCTGCGCTCCCTGGGCGTGCCGAATCCCGAGCGGATCGCGGCCAGCTACCCCCACGAGCTTTCGGGTGGAATGCAGCAGCGCATCGTCATCGCGATCGCGCTGGCCTGCCACCCGGTGCTGCTCATCGCGGATGAGCCCACCTCGAACCTGGACGTCACCATCCAGGCGCAGATCATCGACCTGATCAAGCAGCTCAAGAAGACGGCGATCTCCTCGGTGCTGTTCATCACGCACGACCTGGGCCTCGTGGCGGAGGTTTGCGACCGGACTTCCGTGATGTACGCCGGAGACATCTCCGAGACGGCCACGGTAAAGGAGCTGTTCCGCAACCCGCTGCATCCCTACAGCCAGGGGCTCCTTCGCTCGGTGCCCAAGGTGGAGCAGACCGGAGAGCTCGCGACGATTCCCGGCGGGGTGCCCAACCTCATCGCGCCGCCCAGCGGGTGCCGCTTTCATCCGCGCTGCCCGCACCGCATGGCAGTCTGCTCCGAGCGCAAGCCGAACCTGCTCGAGCATTCTGCGGGCCACTGGGTGGCCTGCCACCTCTACTCGGAAGGAACACGATGAGCGATCCGCTGATCGATATTCGACAACTGGTGAAATACTACCCCGTGACCGGCGGCGTCTTTCGGAGGCACATCGCCGACGTCAAGGCCGTGGACGGCGTGGACTTGAAGATCGAGCGCGGCGAGTGCCTCGGCCTCGTGGGGGAATCCGGGTGCGGCAAGACCACTCTGGGCAAGACGATCCTGCGCCTGCACGATGCCACGAGCGGCCGGGTGTACTTCTCCCAGCCCGCCGCGCGGATCGAGGAGGTCGAGAAGATGCTCGCCTCCGGGCGGCCGGAGGAGCGCCGCAAGGCGGCGCGGCAGGAGGTCGACGTCACGGCGATGAACGGCCGCCGGCTGCGCGAGCTGCGGCGCAAGATGCAGATCGTGTTCCAGGACCCGTCCAACTCGCTGAACCCGCGCATGCTGATCAAGGACATCGTGGCCGAGCCGCTGGTGGCGCAGCGGATGGTCAAGAGCCGCGAGGTGGAAAGCCGCGTCCTGGAGCTGCTCGGCGTGGTGGGCATGGGGGCCGGGCACCTCAAGCGCTATCCCCACGAGTTTTCCGGCGGCCAGCGCCAGCGCATCGCGATCGCGCGCGCCCTGGCCACGAGCCCCGAGTTCGTGCTCATGGACGAGCCGACGTCGGCCCTGGACGTATCCGTGCAGGCGCAGATCCTCAACCTCCTGAAGCGGCTGCAGAGGGATTTCAAGCTCACCTACCTCTTCGTCACCCACCACCTGCTGGTGGTCAAGTACACCAGCGACCGCATCGCGGTCATGTACCTCGGCAAGGTGGTGGAGCTCGCGGCGACGCCCGAGATGTTCCGCCAGCCCCTTCATCCCTACACCAAGGCGCTGCTGTCCGCCATCCCCATCCCGGACCCCGAGACCGGGCGGGAGCGGATCATCCTCACCGGCGACGTGCCGAATCCCGTCGATCCACCGCGCGCCTGCCGTTTCCACCCGCGCTGCCGCTACGCCAAGGACATCTGCCGCGAGGTGGAGCCCCGGCTGGAAGACGCCGGCCAGGGGCACATGGTGGCATGCCATCGCTGGCGGGAGATTTGAACCGGCACGCCGGCGCTGGCCAGCACCGGGGCTCCGGCACAGGGAGGCTTCCGTGATCGATCCCGCGGCAGTCCGCGCCCATTTCCCCGCACTGGACCCTTCATCCCATCGGGGACCCGTCCCGCTGTACTTCGACGCTCCCGGGGGGACCCAGATCGCCTCCGAGGCGCTGGCGGAGATGAACGGCTACCTGGTGCGGATGAACGCGAACCACGACGGGTCGTTCCGGGCCAGCCGGGAGTCCGACGCCATGGTGGCGGACACGCGGGCCGCGCTCGCGGATTTCCTCGGTGCCCACCGGCCGGAGGAGATCTGCTTCGGACAGAACATGACCAGCCTCACGCTTCACCTGTCCCACAGCATCGCCCGGGAGCTGCAACCGGGGGACGAAGTCGTGGTGACACGGCTGGACCACGATGCCAACGTTTCGCCCTGGGTCCTGGCGGCGCGGGACCGCGGCTGCCACGTTCGGTGGGTGGACTTCGACCCGGCGACCTGCTCCTGGAGCGTCGAGGCGCTCGCCGCGCAGGTGACCCGACGAACGAAGCTCGTCGCAGTCGGCCTGGCCTCGAACTCCACGGGTACGATCAACCCGGTGGCCGAGGCGGCGCGCATCGCCCACGACGCCGGGGCGTGGTGCTTCGTGGACGCCGTGCATTTCGCGCCTCACGGCGCGATCGACGCCGCGGCGTTGGGCTGCGATTTCCTGGCGTGCTCCGCGTACAAGTTCTTCGGGCCGCACGCCGGCGTCCTCTGGGGGCGCTATGAGCTGCTGGACCGGCTCTCCGCCTACAAGGTCCGGCCGGCCGGGGACGCTCCCCCCCACAAGTGGGAGACGGGCACCCAGA
>Ga0153915_10006807_pt1 | contig 10754 bp, 8 predicted proteins | sample Opewatmetagenome_2_FD_107003 | JGI IMG/M metagenome (GOLD analysis project Ga0153915, IMG submission 107003) | Freshwater wetland microbial communities from Ohio, USA - Open water 3 Core 3 Depth 3 metaG | ecosystem: Environmental > Aquatic > Freshwater > Wetlands | place: USA: Ohio, Lake Erie...
ACAATAACTGGAACTGGGCTAAGTACATCTGGATCGACCAGGACATGAAGAACAGGCTGCTCGGCAGATAGGACGACTGAGTCCAAAAGAAATCAAAGGGGCTCCGACGAAAAGTCGGGGCCCTTCATTTTGTGCCAACTATCCAGAGGCCGTAAAGGAGGACGGCTCTAGAGGAAAGCCGCGAAATCCAGGTGCTTCGCTATCAATGCGGCCAAACCTGCGATGCGTCTATCATCGAGTCGGGCTTCCTTGAGGGCAGACTCAATTCTTGCCACGGTTGCCTTCACGTCTTCCTTGGTTGAGACGATGGGGATATTTTTCGCCTCGGCACGGCGGACAACCATCTGGATGGGTGGCTGTTCTCCTGCAAGAACGAGGCAGGTGGTCGGTGTTTCCAGCGCCGCCAATTGCATATCAGGGCGTTCGCTCCGCACGATGACCGCCTTGTTCTCTTTGATCGAATAGTATTCCGGCCCGTGGTCCGGGTTCATCGCTGCCAGCATGATATTCGCAACGACTGTTGACAGATTGGCGGAGCCGCCCACAATGGTCCCCTTCAAGCTCTCTGCTAGTTCATTCACGTTCATGCCGATAAGCGAACGATCTTCCGGAACTGCGCCGAGGAGCCTGACATCTGGAAGCTCCTTCTGGAAATCCCCCTTGACACGCGCCACGCGGCTTCCCGGTATCTTGTTCATCACAACTCCGGCGAGCCGTTTGCCCATCTCCTTGTAGTGCGAAGCCACGCTTTGCAGGCTTTCGGCATAGCTCTCCACGCCGATCACTTTCGCGTCGACTGATGACGCGGCCTCCACGGCACCTTGGCCTAGTCCTGAAGTGCCTTCAATGATGGCGAAATCGGTTCCGCCCGACGTACGAGCAAGTGCAGTTTTGAGCCCGGTTATCAATGCACCTTCGTCCGGAAAGACGGGCGACAGAGACTCCTCGCTCTCTTGGAGTGCGAGAAAGCGCTTCAAGACCGCGGTATCATTGCCGTCTCCCATTATGCCGACGGAAGGTCTGAGATAACCGACCTTTTTGTTCTGGTTGAGCAGCTGCTTGCCGATGGCGGCGGCCATACCGGTCTTCCCTGCTCCGGATGCTAACGATGTCAGGTAGAGAACGACCAAGCTGCACCTCCAATTTGAAACCAGGTAATTATAGCTCTTTGTCCGCCAGGCAGCAAAATCACGGCCGCGCGCTGTATTCCTGGAATTGGGTAAGGCGAGCAAAGACGGGCGTAGTGCAACTCCGCAGGAAACGCTGCCTAACAAGAAGAGGCGGGATGACAATCCCGCCTCTTCTTCCGATCTGGCGGAGGGCTACTTACCGAAAGACTTCTTGAGATCCTGGTCGATCCAGCTGAAGTACAACCAGTGCCAAGGGAGAAAGGCACCCAACTGGGTCGATCCGTAGAAGTTCTTCAACCAGGGCTGCCATACAGTGTATTTGTCAGAGACTGGCATCCAAATGGCGATGGCCTGCTCCAGCAGAAACGGGGTAATGTCCCTCATCGCTTTGCGCCAAGCCTTGTCGTCCACTGCGAGAGTCTTGTTTACCGTCTCCAGCACCGCCCTCGTCTCCGGGCTGTCGAAGAACGATAGGCAGTCCTGGGACTCTTTACGATACTCGAACATGTAGTGTGTCAGAAAATACTGCTTGGAGGCACCCAACCACATTCCCTCGAAGGTCCGGGTCATGGCGAGGTTCGAGTACGGCCCAGTGTCGATAACCTTGATGTCCATGTCGACGCCGACTTTCGACAATTGCTCCTTGATGATGGACAAGAAATCAGTGTCGGTCGGGTTGTTGGAGTAAATGCTTGTCTTGAAGCCGTTAGGATAGCCAGCGTCTTTAAGCAGCTGCTTTGCCTTCTCGACGTTGCCGCCCTTCACCAATTCCTGGGCGCTCGCGGGCAACTGCTCGAGGGGAATATACAGGTCCTTGTACTCGGGAGTCGGGTAATACGGGTACCCCAGCAGCAGACCATGGCCTTTGTAATAATCTCTGAGAATACTTACCTTGTCGACAGCCAGATTGAGGGCCTGTCTGACCCTGATGTCGTCGAAAGGCGGCTTGTCTTCCCTGCCTATCGGCTGGAGAACCGCCCCATAGTTGATCACAGACTCGAATTTGTAGGTCATCGTGTTCTGCATGTCCTGGAAGTCTTCCCATGGCATGGGCATGTAGTAGTCGATCTTGCCGGTTCGGAAAGCTGCGAGCCTAGTCGACAGGTCGGGGATCACAATGAGTTTAAACCCGTCGAGGTAAGGCAGTTGGTCACCTTTACCGGGCCCGACGGGGTTCTTCTGCCAGTAGTTCGGGTTCCTGGCGAACGTCATGGCGGTGGCGGGAACATAGTCCGTTACCATGTAGGCGCCCGTGCCCAGGTTGTTCTGCCAGTCCTTCTGGTTGGGGTAAGCCTCCTTGAGCATCATGTAGCAGCGCTGCCCGTCCTCCCAGAAATGGGTACCCTGGCTGTTCGGCGGGAAGGTCAGCTTGATGGTGTACTTGTCCAGCACTTCGACCGAGGTCAGCCACTCGGTCTTGGCGAAGAAGTTCTGGAAGTTGCCGCCGGGGAAGTCCCACTGGGTCTTGATGTTCCAGGCGGCGTCTTCAGCGGTGAACTCCCGGCCGTTGGCGGGTGGTTTGTTCCAATACTTGATGCCTTTACGGATATGGAAGATGATGTGCTGGTTGTCCGGGATCTCGTAGCTCTCAGCCAATTGCCCTGTGGACAAGCTTGCATTGCCAATGGCCCCGTACAGCCAGCTGGACTCATTCGTCCCAGCCGGGCCTTTGGCCCAATCGCCCATCATGAGTGGCTCGTTGGTGATGGAGATCTGGAAACCCCTGAGGTCCCTGATTTGGGCGGGGTCCCAGTTGCCCGTGTCAGCAGTGATGAATCCTGTGAAAGTGCCGCCGTACTTCGGCTTGTCAGCCGGCTTGCTCGTGACGGGGGCGGCGGAGGTGGTAACGGGCGCAACGGTGGTAGTTTGAGGCGCGGTTGTTGTCGAAGAGCCGGGGCCGCATGATACGAGGATCAGGACTAGCGAGGTGAGAATGCCAAGAGTCAAGAGCACACATTTCCTGGTCATCGGTTCCCTCCTTATGCTTTTTTCGCTTACCCGTATCTTCCTCTGGTGAATCTCTCCTGTTGCACTCTATACTCGTCCCAGTGAAAATTCGCGGTGAGTATAGCACCGCAGTAGCGACCTGTCAATGCGTGCTTGCCGGTCATCTCGAACCCGTGTTTTGCTTCTCAGGAGCCGATGTCTCGCCATGCTATAATGGAACCTCGATGCGTGGCCTCGTTGACACACATGCCCACCTTGAGGAAATCGCAGACCTCGAGCACACGGTTGATGCCGCGCGCTCAGCTGGCCTGATTGCTGTCGTGGCCGTCGGTTCCGATCTCAGTTCGAATCAGCGCGTGCTCGAGATCTCGCGGGCGTATCCCTCCTTTGTCTTTCCGGCATTGGGGCTACATCCATGGAACCTGAGGGAGAATGAACTCGAAGAGACGCTCGCTCTCATCGAGGGACATGCTGCCGAGGCTGTCGGTATCGGGGAAATAGGCCTCGATTATCACAAGCGAGTAATCGCATTGGCCAGCAAAGAACGCCAGAAACAGGTTTTCGCACAGCTGTTGAAGATAGCCGTGCGATTCAAGAAGCCTGCCCTTGTCCACTCCCGCTATGCCTGGCGTGATTGTCTGGACCTCGTAGAACAAGCGGGCGTCGAGAAGGCAGTATTCCACTGGTTCACAGGGCCGTCGAGCGTGTTGCGCGACTTGATATCACGCGGGTACTATGTGTCCGCGACTCCGGCCACCGAATACCACGAAGAGCACCGCAGAGCCGTGCGCGAGAGTCCACTGAATTTGCTCCTTCTGGAGACGGACTCTCCGGTGACTTACGGACGTGGGAGCCAAACAGAATTTCGGGCCCAACCGGCCGATGTTAGGCGTTCGCTGGCGGCGTCCGCCGTTTTGAGGGGCGAGCCGCAGGAGCTTGTCGCGCGAGCAACTACCGACAATGCTGTGAAGTTGTTCCGTCTGCCGCTATAATAGTCCATCTTTCTGTGTGACCAAACTAATGGCCAAGAGATACATAGGAGCCGTTGACCAGGGTACCACAAGCACGCGGTTCAGCCTCTTCGACGACGATGGCAACATCGTCGCCCGGCACCAGATCGAGCACAGGCAGATCTATCCGAGGCCGGGCTGGGTCGAGCATGACGCTCTTGAGATATGGCACAACACCGAAGAGGCCATCAGAGCCACGTTGCAGAAAAGCAGCGTCGGCACAGAATCGATCGCCGGAATAGGCATAACCAACCAGCGTGAGACCACGGTGGTCTGGGACCGGAAGACCGGTCAGCCCTACGGAAACGCTATCGTGTGGCAGTGTCTGCGAACTCAGGATATCTGTGATCAGCTTGAAGCGGAGGGAGGACGCGACCGATTTCGCGAGGCCGTTGGTCTGCCCATCTCTCCCTATTTCTCGGGTCCCAAGATCAAGTGGGTGCTTGACAACGTTGACGGAGCACGTGCCGCCGCCGAGAATGGAGATGCACTGTTCGGCAACGTGGATTCGTGGCTCATCTGGTGGCTGACTGGCGGACCGGGCAAGGGCAAGCACTTCACCGATGTGACAAATGCCAGTCGAACGATGCTCATGGGACTTGGGACACTGCAATGGGACGAAGACATCGTCCGAGCATTGGGGATCCCGCCGCAAATGCTGCCTGAGATTAGAGCGTCCAGCGATCCGGGATTCGGTCTCACGGCTAGAGAAGGTCCTTTCGGCGCTGCTGTCCCCATATGCGGCGATCTTGGAGACCAGCAGGCGGCGTTATTCGGACAGACGTGCTTCGATCCAGGAGAAGCCAAGAACACATACGGTACGGGCTGTTTCCTGTTGCTGAACACTGGCGAGAACCCCAAGCGCAGCTCACACGGGCTGCTGACTACTCTGGGCTACAAGATAGGCAAATCTCCCGCAGTGTATTGTCTCGAGGCCCCTATCGCCATGGCGGGGTCGGTAGTCCAATGGCTGCGGGACAATCTCAATTTCTTCGGCAGGTCCGGAGAGATAGAGGCGCTGGCCGCCAGCGTGGCCGACAACGGTGGTGTGTATCTAGTGCCTGCTTTCTCAGGCTGGCTTGCCCCGTATTGGGATTCACGAGCCCGTGGACTGATAGTCGGCCTGACGGGCCACAGCAATCGCGGCCACATAGCCAGGGCGGCGCTTGAGGCAACCGCGTTCCAGACCCGCGACCTGCTGGAGGTCAGGAGTGAAGACTCAGGCGTCGAATTGAGCCGTCTCAAGGTGGATGGTGGGGTGGTTGTGAACAGTCTGTTGATGCAATTCCAGTCCGACATCCTCGGCATACCGGTCATTCGTCCCAGAATCATCGAGACAACTTCGCTGGGCGCTGCCTATGCGGCCGGCCTCGCTGCGGGTGTCTGGCCCGACACAACAGCGCTACGAAACAAGTGGGTTGCCGAAAAGGTCTGGAGGCCGGAGATGGACCCATCGACAAGAGAGAGTCTGTACGCTGGATGGCGCAAGGCACTTGGGCGAAGCTACGATTGGGCGTAGGTCCCATTCGGTAATAATAGAACACCTGCCCGCTGCTGAAGCATTCGCAACTGCGGTCTTGCGGGTGTGTAAATCGGCCTTAGAAGGGAAACAATGAAAAGGCAATTTGACGGACTCTCCAACGGGAAGTTCGATCTGGTGGTAATCGGCGGTGGTGTAATCGGGACAGGAGTCGCCAGGGATGCGGCGCTGCGGGGTATCAAGACTTTGCTTGTTGAGAAGGAAGACTTCGCCTTCGGCACGACGTCACGTTCGACACGACTGGTCCACGGCGGCCTCCGGTACCTCAGTCATTTGGGTTTCAGGCTTGTGCGGCAGGACCTGAAGGAACGCGAGATACTGTTGAGGATTGCCCCAAACCTTGTGAAGCCGCTCTCCTTCCTTTTGCCCCTGACGAGCTTTTCGCAGCACGCCGTGATGGGCGCGGGCATGCGCCTCTACGATATGCTCTCGTACGATAAGAGCCTCCCATCCTACCGGCGTCTTTCCAAGGGCAAGACCGAGGAGATGGAGCCGCGGTTGAAGATCGAGGGTTTGAAAGGGAGCTATCAGTTCTACGACTGCCAGATAGCTTTCCCGGAGAGGCTATGCATCGATAATGCAATCTGTGCCACCGAACACGGCGCTGTCCTGGTCAATCATGCCCAGGTAATGGGCTTGGGCATGATTGATGGTGCTGTGGACATGGTGCGCATCAAGGACGGTCTGTCACGGGTGACCCGCGAGGTGGAGACCCGTTTCGTCATAAGTGCGGCCGGACATTGGTCGAATGATGTCGTGCGTCTGGCGATAACAACCCCGCGAAATGAGATCCGGACTACCATGGGAATCCATCTCGTTACGCCGAGGATCTCAGACAATGCCATCGTTCTGTTCGCCAAGAGTGACGGGCGCCTCATTTTTGTCATACCCTGGGAGAGGTTTTCGCTTATCGGCACTACTGACACGGAGTACTCCGGCGACAAAGACTACCTGGCGGCTGACGCTGCACAGGTATCGTACCTCGTCAAGGAAGCGAACGCGGCTTTTCCGGACCTGCGTGCCGAGGACATATACTGGACCTTCGCCGGATTGCGGTCTCTGGTAGGTTCACGTGATCGGAAGGCGTCCGATATCTCGCGTGCGCACAAACTCGTGGACCACGAGGTTGCTGATGGGGTAAAAGGATTTGTGTCGATTCTGGGTGGCAAGCTAACCGGTTACCGCGCCATCGCTCAAGAAGCAGTGGATCTTGTCTCAACCAAGCTTGGAGTCAACACGGCGTGCAAGACTGGCGAGACGCCTCTTCCCGGCGCACCAGGGTGTTCCGACGAAGAATTGAGTAAGATGCAGAAGGACAGTGGGCTGTCGTTGGAGACGCTGGTGCATTTGAACTCTTTGTACGGATCGCGCACCGGGCAGGTGGTTGAGTTGGCGACCGCCGATGACAACGGTAAGAAGCCGATATGCCCTCATTCCACAGACATCGTGGCGCAGATCTGGCATGCAGTGAAAGAGGAAAGCTGCGCGACAGCCAGTGATTTTATGCTCAGGCGTGGCACGACCGGTCTGTGTTCCTGCCAGGGGTTGGATGCAGTGGAAACGGTGGCTCTCGAGATGGGGAGGGCGCTTGGCTGGAGTATCGGCGAGTGGCAGAGTCAAGTCGGCGCCTACCGCGACTTTGTCGCGGCCTATTCCCAGTTTAAGCGGGTCCTCTTCGCCCCTTCACAGACCGACCGCCGGGCCTGAGGCGCCTTCGTCTATGGCACCGATGCCGCTCGAGGCTTGGACGGGGAGGCAAGGATTGATTGGACCCTTTCCAGCAGCGGTGGATGCGAGTAATTGAGGAAGACGTAGAAGGGGTGCGGGGTGAGGTTGGTCAGATTGTTGGCCGACAGCCTCTTGAGCGCATTGGCGAGGGTCGACGGGTCTGACGTGGTGAGCGCAGCAAACCGGTCTGCCTGCTTTTCATTGTGGCGCGACACCATGTTCATTACGATCGACAGCAGCATCTCAACGGGAGTGTACAGCAGACTGAAAAAGAGCAACCCGGTGTAGACTGAGGCTTGCACGCCAAAGGCAGCGTACAGGCCGGGGCTCGTAAGGAAGACCGACAACAAGAAGAAAAGAAACCCGGTGTGGACGATGGAAATCACGGTGCCCTGGATGACATGCTTCTTCTTGTAGTGACCGATCTCGTGGGCGAGCACTCCGACCAACTCCCGCGTCGTGTGCTGCTGGACGAGCGTATCGAATAGCGCGATTCGTTTGCTTCGGCCGATCCCGGTGAAATAGGCATTTGCTCTAGTCGAGCGACGAGAACTGTCGACTACAAACAGCTTTGACACGGGGAAGTCATTTGCCCGAGCATATTCGAGAATTGCGGTCTTGAGCTCTCCGTCAGGCATGGGCGTGAATTTGTTGAACAAAGGCAGTATCCACATAGGAGCGACGTATTGGACGATCAGGAGGAACGCCGTGACAGCCGCCCATGCGTAGAGCCAGGCAAACGCACCGCCGTACTCGAAAAGAAAGAGAACTCCCGCCAATAGCGGGGCTCCCAGTATCAGAGCAAGTCCTAGCCCTTTCAGCCGGTCAGCCACAAAAAGGCGCGGCGTAGTCCGATTGAAGCCGAAACGTTGTTCGACTACAAAGGTGTGGTAGATCCCAAATGGCAGTGTCAGCAGGCCATAAGCGCCAAGTAGAATCGCCACATAGATCATGCCCGTCGGTATCAGGGGAAGACCCCAGTTCCTCACTACTCCATCCAGAAACTTGAACCCGCCGCTGAACCAGAAGGCGAGCACCACCACGAGCGAAAAAGTGCTGGACACGAAGCCAAAACCGGTGGCGGCCCGCGTATACTCCTGCGAGCGCCGGTAATCTTCCCGCTTGTATATGCCATCAAGCGCTCTAGGGACGTCAAGCGCGAGCGCTCTCAGATTCAGGAGGTTGGCTGCCAGATCGAGAAGGTAGTCAACGGCCATGGCGACGACGATGATCAGTGAAAATGCGTTCAGCATATATTCCATTATACTTGGGTGCCGTCCGGAGACACGTACTGACGGCGGCTTGACGCCTGCGGCTGACCCTGAAGGTACGGCTCGGCTATAATCCAATCACAACAATATGGGGGACCGCACATGAAGCTGAGCGAGATAATCGAGAAGAAAGGGAAGAGCATCTCCTTCGAGTTTTTCCCACCGAAAGATGAAGCGGCGGAAAGGCGGCTCTTCGGGGTGATCAGGAGGCTGGAGAGCCTCAAGCCGGACCTGGTCTCGGTGACTTATGGCGCCGGAGGAAGTACTAGCAAGGGTACCAGAAAGCTAGTGAGCTGGATCAAGTCCGAAACGCCACTAAGTCCGATGCCTCATTTGACCTGCGTGGACCAGAGCAGCGAGGAACTGAAGGCCATCCTTGAAGACTACCGCAAGATGGGCGTAGACAATGTGCTCGCTCTGCGGGGAGATCCGCCTCAAGGCACCGCGCAATTTGTGGCTCCGAAAGACGGTTACTGCTATGCCGTCAACCTCGTGACGCTCGCTTCTGGCGTGGGTGGCTTTTCCATCGGGGTTGCGTGCTATCCCGAAGGTCATGTAGAGTCGAGCGACAAGGAGAGTGATCTAAGGTATACGAAGCTCAAGATCGATGCCGGCGCCAGTTTTGCCATCACCCAGATGTTCTTTGACAACCGGTACTTCTACGAATTCGCTGACAGAGCAAGGAAGATCGGCATCAAGGTCCCTATCATTCCGGGAATCATGCCCATCTTCGACCTTGGGCGCATCGGAGAATTCTGCGTGAAATGCGGAGCACATCTGCCAGAGGCCGCAGTGAGACGTCTGCAGAGCTTGTCGCCTGAAGATGCCAAACGGGTTGGGCGCGACATCGCGGTTGAGCAGGTCGCAGACCTCGTGAGACACGGCGTGCGTTCGTTCCACTTCTATACGATGAACCAGGCGGAGGCGGTGGCTGATATCTATACGAGGGCCGGGCTGGATAGACTGTAGTTGACTGATGCCAGCCCTTTGCGGCCCAGTGGCATCACTTGATGCCAAGTGCCTGGCTCAAGTCTTTCTTGGCGTCCAGGATTCTCGCCCACGAATCACCGCGCTCTTTCAACAGCTCGGGAACGGACAGAACAGTGAAGTCAGTCGGATACACCTTCCCGACTTCATCCCACCGGAGAGGGAACGAGACCCCGGCTTCGTCGTTGGGGCGGGGAGAGCATACCGATGCGAGAGTCTTCCCGCGCACGTTCTGGGCATAGTCGATAAAGACTTTACCTTTGCGTTTCTCGGTAGCCCACTCCATGGTAATCTCGCCGGGATGTCGTTGCAGGAGGAATTGCCCGATTGTCTCCGCTGCCCTTCTAGCCGCCCGGTACTCCAGATTTCTGACGATGGGAACGTACAGGTGAAGCCCGGTCTTGCCGGACGTCTTGACAAACGCATTCAGAGAAAGACCATCGAGTAGCTCCTTCAGCCACAGCGACACCTCGCAAGCCTTATCAAAGGCGGCGCGGTTAAATTCGGGCTCGTCTCCCGGCTTCTCGTTGCCTGAATAGATGTACGGGTCGACGTCGATCACGATGAAGTCCGGGTAGTCCAGAATGCGGTCTACGGCACTCTCTCCGGCGGCCAAGTCCGGCCGCGCGTCCACCCTGGAGTACCATGTGTGGAATTCGATGTCGGCCCCCTGCCCAAGCCACATTAGAGTCGAGAGGTTGTTGCACAAGATGTACTCACCCTTCTTGTCCGTCTTGGTTGAGTACTCCCGCTTGACGTCAGTTCCCTGAATCTTGATGACCGCTCCCTGGACAGGCTCGCCCTTTTCATTCGTTACCTTGCCCTTGACGATTCTGTTCTGAGCCATCAGAGGTAATGCGAAGAGAGTAACCAATATCAGTGTTACTACGATTGGACCGCACCTACGGATTGACTGAACCATACTATGTCTTGCCTCCCGGCACATAACTGCGATGTAAACTTCCATAACCGGTGCATTGTATGACCGGCTCGGATGGCGTGTCAACAAGGCCCCGGCTCACCGAACCCATGATAGATTGATGAACAAGAGGCCGGCGAGTTGCGGCTGCCGGAAGTTTTTGCGGGAGAATCTCGAAAGAGTGGCCGCCCCGGGATAAGATGGGCGCCGGACCTATACCGC
>Ga0153915_10006808_pt1 | contig 10753 bp, 9 predicted proteins | sample Opewatmetagenome_2_FD_107003 | JGI IMG/M metagenome (GOLD analysis project Ga0153915, IMG submission 107003) | Freshwater wetland microbial communities from Ohio, USA - Open water 3 Core 3 Depth 3 metaG | ecosystem: Environmental > Aquatic > Freshwater > Wetlands | place: USA: Ohio, Lake Erie...
CGCCCTGGTCTTTCGGCTGCTCGATGACGTCGACCAGGCCTTCTTCTTCCGGGAGAACCTCTTCCGCCTTCCCCTTTAATACTATCGCCCGCTGAGCTCACCCACGCGCCACATCCAAGAATTGCTGGACGCCGTGAAAAGGCTCAAACAGGAGGACATCAGGCCGGAAGAATATTTGGCTTACGCCCGGAAGCTCGAGGGGCGGGCTGGGGATGAGGCCGAAGCCGAGTTGGCCGGCAAGCATCTGGAGGTGGCCGGTGTTTACCAGGCCTATGAGGAGCTGCTCAAAAAGGAAGGGAAGATAGATTTCGAGGACCAGGTCAGGCTGGTGGTCGACCTTTTCCGGAAAAGACCTTCCGTTCTCAAAGAGTTCCAACAAAAATACAGGCATATCCTCGTCGATGAATTCCAGGACACCAACTACATTCAGTTCGAGCTGCTGAAGCTCTTGGCCGCCCGGCACCAAAACCTGACCGTGGTGGGAGACGACGACCAGAGCATCTTCCGCTTCCGCGGTGCCTCGCTCAGCAATATCCTCAACTTTCAGACCGTCTTTCCCAGGGCCAGGAAAATTGTGCTGACGAGGAACTATCGGTCCGTTCAGCCCATCCTCGATTCAGCCTATACACTCATTCAGCAGAACAACCCGAATCGTTTGGAATTCCAGGCCAAAGTCGACAAGAAGCTGGTCTCTTCTTCCGCCGAGGCCGGCAAAAGCATCCATCTTCTTCAGTTTGACACGGTTTCTCACGAGGCGGATCGCGTCGCCGAGATCATCCGCGAGAAATGGAAAGAGGGAACCGAGCTGGGAGAGATGGCCATCCTCGTCCGGCGCAACGCCGACGCCGACCCGTTCCTGCGGGCGCTGAACATGAAACAAGTCCCCTTCCGGTTCTCCGGAAGCCGGGGGCTTTATGCGCAGGGAGAGGTCAAGAATATCGTCTCTTTTATCAAGGCCCTGACTGATTTCGAGGACGGCCGGAGCCTGTTTTTCCTCGCCCATTCCGAGATATACCGGCTGGAACTGTATGACCTGTCGGTAATCTCGAACTATGCCCAGCGGAGGAACCTCTCCCTCCACCGTGTCTTCCGGTCGATAGCCGAGGGGTCCCTCAGCCTCGAGATATCACCCCAGACCGTGGAGCGCGTTAAGAGGATTTATGAAGACCTTGTCCATTTTGTCAACGTGTCCGACACGCACAACGCCGGCCAGGTGGTATTCGCCTTTCTCGAGAAGACGGGGTATATCAAGAGCCTGGTGGAGGCGGAAAGCGTTGAGGCCGAGCTCAAGGTCAAGAACATCCGGCTATTCTTCGAGAAGATCCAGAACTTCTCCGGGCTCGCCCAGGACGATTCCATCCAGGCATTCTCCCGTCACCTCGACTTGCTCCAGGAAGTCGGAGATAACCCGGCGACCGCCGAGGCCGAGCTCGAGGAAGTCGCCGTCAACGTCCTGACCGTCCACAAAGCCAAAGGGCTCGAGTTCGAATGTGTTTTCCTGGTGAGCCTGATTGCCGACCGGTTCCCCGGACGGGAGCGGCGTGAGAAGATCCCGGTCCCTGATGAGATCCTGAAGGAAGAACTCCCTCCCGAGGAAAGCTATCTCCAGGAGGAACGCCGGCTATTCTATGTCGGTATGACCCGAGCCAAGAGGTCCCTTTATCTGACCTGGGCACGAGACTATGGCCTGAAACGGCTGAAAAAAGTGAGCCCGTTCGTCCTGGAGGCCCTGGACGTTGCCCAGCTCCCCGACGAGGTGCTTCGCACGTCAGCCTGGGAAGAGATTAAACGCTATGGGATGGGCTCGTCCGAGGACAAGACCCTGCCCCAATTTAAGGTCAGGGACGTCCTCACCCTGAGCCATTTCCAGGTCGAGGACTACCTGACTTGCCCTCTCAAATACAAGTTCCGGCATCTTTTGCGTGTCCCCGTCCTTCCCCATCACTCCCTTGTTTTCGGCCGCGTGTTACACAACACCATCCATTCGTTCCTGAGGAAGAGAATGGCCGGAGAAAAGGCTGGGGAGAAAGAACTCCTCGAGGAATACGAAAGCCTTTGGGTCAACGAAGGTTTCTTGAGCCGGGAGCACGAGGAGCTGCGGAAAAGGGCCGGCCGAGAAGCGCTTCGTCGTTTCTGCCGCCGCGAAGAGGCGTCCGGCTCAAGGCCGGCCTTCCTTGAAAAGAGCTTTAAGTGGCAGCAGGACAAAATCAAGTTCATCGGCCGCTGGGACAGGATCGATATCATGGAAGAGGAGGCAATAATCATCGACTTCAAGGCCTCCGAGGTGAAGAATCAGAAAGAAGCGGACAAGAGGGCGGCCGACAGCCTTCAGATGGACCTGTATGCGCTCTCGTTCTGCAAAACCCAGGACATCCCCCTCCGCGAAGTCCAGCTCCAGTTTCTGGAATCGGACCTCATCGGCCGGGCGAGGAAAGGAGAGAAAGAGACGGGAAGGGCTTGGGAAAAGATTAAAGAGGCCGAACAGGGCCTCTATGCGCGGGATTTCACGGCCCGGCCCGATTTCCATAACTGTTTCTATTGCGAGTACAAAACTATCTGCCCTTACACTTACGCCTACTGAGAAGCGGGTCCTAATGAGGGCGAAGCCAGAAGGGCATGACCGCCCAAGGGTTTTCTTTTTGAAGGACTTGGAGCGTTTGAAGCAATCGGCTCAGGTCGGATGACTCGAAGAGGTTAATTTTAGCCCGTGGCCGGCCGAAAATTGTACCGAGGAGTGATACCTTCGGCGGCCAAACCACAAGTCTGACGTCTTCCTCGGCCGGGATCCCGGCGAGGTTTTTGGCCAGCTCCAGAGCCTTGTCCAGGCCTCCCAGTTCATCGACGAGCTTGATTTCGCGGGCTTGGCGTCCAGTCCAAACCCGGCCCCGGCCGACCCTGTCCACCTCTTCTCTGGTTAGGTTTCGTCCTTCGGCTGCCTTGCTGAGAAACTTATCATAGGTCCAAAGGATCTGTTCCTTTAAGAACTTCCGCTCTTCCGGGCTGAAAGGCCGGAAAGTCGAGAACAAGTCAGCTCGCTCCCCGAAGGTCATGCGCTCGGCCGTGATCCCCAGCTTCTCGTAGAGTCCGGCCAGGCTGAACTTGCCGGTGAGGACGCCGATCGACCCGGTGAGGGTCTGAGGCTGGGCGACGATCCGATGACCGGCCATGGAGATCCAGTAGCCGCCCGAGCCGGCCAGGTCGGACATGCTGATGACCAGCGGTTTCTCCTTTTTGGCCAGGAATGTCTCCCTCCAGATGACGTCTGAGGCGACGGCCGACCCGCCGGGGCTGTCCACACGGATCACTATCGCCGCAATCGAGCGGTCCTCTCTGGCCGTGCGGATGGCCCGGGAGAGCGTCCGCCCCCCGATCATGCTGTAGGCCCCTTCGCCGCCGACGATCGGTCCTGTGGCGTAGATCAGAGCGACATTGCGGCCCGTCTCCAAGCCCAAGCTGGCTGGGCTCGTCCGGATGTACTCAGAATACTGGGTCCGCTTCAGCTTCTTACCCCGGTCCTGGAGGATCGAGGACAGCTCGTCCTCATAAAGCAGGCTGTCCACAAGGCCTGCCTGGAGCGCCTGGTCCCCTTGGTAGAGGCCCCGGTTGATAATCGCCTTGACCTCCTCTTCGGTCTTTTTCCGGGCTTCGGCGACGGCCCGCACGTATTCGGCGAAGATATCCTGGTAGATAGCTTCCATCATCACTCTGTGGGCTTCGGTAAAGCCCTTTTCCATGAACATGTTGTAGGCGGTTTTGTATTCCTCGACATGCTCGAAATGGGCTTCAACCCCCAGCTTATCCAGCCCCTCCTTGAAAAACGGGACCCAGCCGCCGATGCCGTTGACTCCCAGCCAACCTAGAGGGTGGAGGATGATCCGGTCGCAGGCCGTCGCCAGATAGTATTCTTTATCGAATTCCGGAGCTTCCTCGATATAGGCATAGACCTTTTTGCCGGACTCGCGGAATCCTCTGATAGCATCCCTGACCTCGCTGATCTTGGCCCAATCGCACTCCAGGAAGCCGAGCCGCAGCAGGACGCAACGAATGCGATCGTCCACCCTGGCCTTGCGGAAGCTCTCCCAGACGTCATGAACAGACAGCGGCCGCTCTCCCAGGAGGAGGCTGGTCAGAAAATTCGGGGCGGAGACCTCGGGGAAGGGACCTGCCAGGTCGATTTCGAGAAAAGAATCGGCCTCGACTTGGGGCGGCCGTCCGAACTCGGAATAGATGAAGGCAATAACCGTCAGCGTTACCAGGAACAAAAAGAACAGAAATATAAAAAGGATATATTTTCCCTTCTTCATGTCATCTCCTAATCCCTAGTACGGATTCCAGGATGACCGGTTTTTCGTACCCGGGTCCCACTCAATATAGCAGAAAAAAGGAAGCCGGGGATAGAGCTTGATTTCTTTTTTTGGTTATGAAAGAATGAGTTGACTTTTGCCGTTATCGAACCGATCGGGACGGGTCGATAGTGGTAAGAACGCAAGGAGGTTTTTTTATATGTCTGCTGCAAAATTATACGTGGGCAACCTCAATTACAGGACCACAGAGGACAAGCTGAAAGAACTTTTTTCCCAGTACGGAGAGGTGAGTTCAGTCAACATCCTCCAGGGACGCGGTTTTGGCTTCGTCGAAATGGTTAACTCGGAAGGCGCCCAAGATGCCAAGGCGAAACTGAATGGCACGGAATTCGACGGCCGGAGAATCATCGTCAACGAAGCGAGGCCCCGGGCTGAGAAAAGCGGGCGCGTCGGCGGCGAGCGGAGAGACCGGAGAGATTTCGGCAAGTTTTAACATAAACTCCATCCTCTAACGCCCTTCAGGAGATTTCGGACGGTGCGGATCTCAGGGAGGGGACAATACTGCGGGCTTGTTGTTCAGGGGGGTGAACCTTTCTCGAAATCCCTTCGTAGTAGTTGGTGAGCGTATGGAAGAAAGAAGGACGGCTCCGCATGAGGATATCAGTGCTCTGCTCGCAAGAGCCGGGGAAGGTGACCGGCAGGCTTTCAAAGCTATCGTCAGCCTCCATCAGCCAAGAGTTTTTCTCCTGGCCTATTCCATTCTCCAGAACAGGGAAGACGCCCTGGACGTCGTCCAGGAGACATTCATGAGGCTCTACCAGAAGCTCGGTGCTTATGAGCAGGGAAGAAATTTCCAGGCCTGGCTCCTCCAGATCGCCAAGAACCTGAGCATCGACTATTACCGGAAGCATCGCGGCCGGCGGCGTGAGATGGAGTGTGAAAAGAGCGTCGAAGAACTTCGATTGGCGGCTAATGACCACGCCTCAAACCCGGAATCCTCGGAGCTGCGCCACGTCATCTCTCGCAACCTCGACCGTTTGGGAGAGAGGCAGCGGCTGATCTTCGTGATGAAACACTTTAACGGGCTTGAATACCGGGAGATCGCCCAGGTCCTGGGGATCTCCGTGGGGACGGTTAAGTCTCTTCATTTCAAGGCCGTCCGTAACCTCAGGCACTGGCTCAGCCCGCAACTGGGGATGCAACCATGAACATGTGCCGACGCGAAAGACAGGATCTCGTGGCTTATTTGGGAGGAGAGATGAACGAAAGCGATCGGGAAGACATCCGGCGCCATCTCGAAACGTGTCCGGACTGTGCCGCTGAGGTCCGCGCCCTCGAGCGCCTCCTGGAGAGCGCCGATTCGCTGGGGCAGAATATGCAGGCGGCCCTGTCGGGTATCGACTGGGACGCCCAGGCGGAGAAGGTCGTGGCTGCAGTCTGGGACAAAAAGGTGCGACCGCAGGAAGAGCCGAAACGTGGGCGGGGATGGCTTTTCGCGCCCCGGCTCAGGCCCGTCCTGGCCGGCCTCCTTCTCGGGATTGTGGTCGGAGCGGCGGCCATGTTGATCACTTATAGAATGGGAGTGCTGAGGAAGCCGCCGGCCGAGGCGTTTTTCGCCTCCAGCGAGTTCCTGGGTCGTGTCGACCAAGAGATGGCCCGCCGGGAGACTTTGGACTATCTGGAAAAGAGCCAGTACGTGCTGCTCGAACTGGCCCAGACTCAGACCGAGAGCGGGAGTTGCCGCCTGACCGCGGCCGCGACACGCGAGACCAAGGAACTTCTGTCCAAGAAAAAATATCTAAATCCCCAGCTCGAGAAGGCCCGGATGGCCAAGGCTAAGGCCATCTGTGACCAGATTGAATTCCTCTTCTACGAGTTGGCCCAGGTCAGCGAGAACCTGACTCCGGCGCAGTGCCGGGGGATCCAAAACCTGATCGAGGAAAAAAACATTCTCCTAAAAATAAAGCTCTTGAAGAAAGAGCTCCAGGAAAGTGAGGTATGAGGTGAGAAAGACAGCCCTCATCATAATCATTCTGGCGGGTCTCGTCTGCGTCCGGGCGGCCGCGCAAGAGTCAGCGGACGAGAAACTCTTCCAGGAGGCCAAGAGTCTTTTCTTCGACGAGAAATGGGAAGATGCCCAGGAGAAGTTCGAAGATCTCCTGGATGAGCATCCCGAGAGTTCCTTCGTCCCCCAGGCGACTTTCTACAGGGCCGAGTGCCTGGCCAGGAGGAAGGGGCATGAGGAAGAAGCCCTTGAGGCCTACAAGGATTATCTTTTGCGTAAGGGGAGAAACGACAGCCTGGCCGAGGAGGCGGAGTCATCCATCATCGACCTGGCCTATGAGCTCTACAAGGATGACCAGGAGGACTACCTGGACGAGATCGAGCTGCGCCTCGAAAGTTCCAACCGCGTCATCCGCTATTATGCCGCTCTTAAATTGAGCCTGATCAAAGACAAACAGATCGCCGTCCAGGCCGTTCCGGTACTGGAGAGGATGATCGTCGAGGAGAGCGATAAGGAACTCAGGGACAGGGCGAAGATCGCGCTCTTGAGGATATCTCCTGACGCTCTGAAACTTATCGAAGATAAAGAAGAGAGGGGGAGGACCAGGGCCCTGAGGATCTCGGTCATCATCGAGGGGCAGAAGGAGCCCGTGTTTTCGCTCAACATCCCCTGGGCGCTGGCGGACCTGGCTTTCCAGGCCATCCCGGAAAAAGATAAGGCCGCTTTAAGAGCCGAAGGGTATGACCTGGACAAGATCGTCCAGCAGCTGACCCGGATCCGGGGGAACATCATCGAGATCCGGCCCCGGGAGGACAGGACCCGGATCATCAAGATATGGATCGAATGAGTTCTCCTTTTTTCTGTTGATGAGGAGGAGCAGCATGAGGAGATACGCAGCTTTGGCAGTGGCGGCGGCACTCGTTGTTTGCCTGACGGCCCCCCTTCTTGCGGGCGGACACGAGGATGACCTTAGGGTGATTAAAAGGGCCGTCAGGGGTGGACACGCCTGCGAACCGGGCAAAGCCGTGAAGTGGTTCAAGGTCGTCATCACCGACAACAAGTCAGGGACGGACGTCGTCAAACTTACCTTGCCCATCTTCCTAGCTAAGTTCTTAGCGCATGGCTCGAAAGACAGGCATATGCACACGGATCGGTGCGATATCGACGTTGCGGCCGCACTCAGGGATCTTGAGAAGATGAGCCCGATGACCCTTCTCGAAATAGTGGATGACGACGCCACGGTCAAAATCTGGCTGGAGTGATCGAGAAGAGCGCGAGTCTCATCCCATTCAGCAAATCCCGCCCCTGGGGAGGAGGGAGACATCCCGGGCGATCTGTCTCCCTTAATTGACAACATCTCCTCCAATCCCAATAATAATAGACCTCAGGAAGAAGCCATGGCCAGATTGTTCGAGTTTCAAAGCAAGAAGCTGCTTAAACAGGGCGGGATCCCGGTCCCCGCGGGGGAGGTTGCCGCCACTCCAGAAGAAGCCCGGCGCATCGCCGAGAGGATCGGCAAGCCGGTGGTCATCAAGATCCAGGTCTGGGTGACCGGCCGGGCCGGTATCGGCGGGATCCAATTTGCCTATAAACCCGAGGAGGCGGAAGCCAAGACTCGTCAGCTCCTGGGCATGAAGGTGAAGAACTTCGTCGTAGACCGGGTCTTGGTCGAGGAAAAGCTGGCCATCAAGGCCGAATATTTCGTCGGGCTCGTCATCGACGACGCCGCCAAGAAACCTCTCCTCATCTTCAGTCCTGCCGGAGGCACAGGAGTCGAAGAGATCTCGCGCCTCCATCCGGAGAAGATCGCCCGTCAGACCATCGATGTTCTCAAGGGCTTTCCTGAGTTTGAGGCCAGGAACATGCTTATTCGGGTGGGGGTCGAGGGGGCGATCCTGCCCAAGCTGGCCGACCTTTTGACCAAGCTTTACAAAGTGGCCCGCTCGAGTGACGCCCGCTCGGCCGAAATCAACCCGCTGGTCTTGACCACGGATGACAGCCTCTATGCCGCCGACTGCCACCTCGTGGTCGACGACTACGCCGTTTACCGTCATCCCGATTTCGGGATCGAGATCGCCCGGGAGTTCGACCGGCCGCCGACCGAGCTCGAGAAGATCGCCTACCGTGTTGAGGAGAAAGACTATCGGGGGACCTTCTATTTCTTCCAGATGGTCGAGCAGACGGCCGGCAGCGAAAAGTACATCGGGTTTAACGGAGCGGGCGGCGGCGGCTCGATGATGTCGATGGACGCGGTCCTCAACCGCGGTTTCAAGCTGGCCAATTACTGCGACACGAGCGGTAACCCGCCGGCGAGCAAGGTTTACCGGGCCGCCAAGGTCATCCTGTCCCAGCCGGGGATCATGGGCTACTTCGCTTCGGGGTCGGGTGTGGCCAGCCAGGAGCAGTACCACTCGGCCCGAGGCCTGGTCAAGGCATTCTATGAGGAAAAACTGGACATCCCCGCCGTCATCCGGCTGGGGGGGAATTTCGAGGAAAAGGCGATCGTAATCCTCCGGACTTATCTCAAAGATCTCCCCGCTATTGTCGAAGGGTACGGCCGGGACGATTCACCCGAGTTCTGCGCCCACCGGCTCGAGGAGCTGGTGGCTGAGAACGGAGGGAAGCGGTATGAGGTCAGGCCGTTCATTGAGACGCCGATCCCGGAAGGAGCTTATGTCTTCGAGACGGTCACGGGACGGATATCTTTCGATCACTCGAAATGCCCCGGCTGCAAAACAAAGGGCTGTGTGCCGGCCTGCGCCCCCAAAATCCTGAAGCTTGAGGAGGGGAAGCCGGTGCTGGCCGTTTCCAGAGAAGACGCCAGGAAGGGCAAATGTACGGAATGCCTGGCCTGCGAAATTTTCTGCCGCTTCCACGAGCAGGATGCCATCGTCATCCATCTTCCCATACCTGGGCTAAGGGAATATAGGGAGAGGATCCTCGCCGCGAAGCCAAAATCATAATATAAACGGGGTTTATAAGAATAATAGGGAAAGAGATCGACGAGCATGGCCATCTTAGTGAATGAGCATTCGCGGGTCATCATCCAGGGCATCACGGGCCGGGAGGGCATGGTCCGGGCGCAGTTGATGAAGGACTATGGGACCAAAGTCGTTGCCGGAGTAACGCCCGGACGGGCAGGACAGGACGTCTATGGAGTCCCTGTCTATGATTCCGTCGTCCAGGCCTGGGAGAAACAGGGCCCGGCGGACGTCAGCGTCATCTTCGTCCCCGCTGCCCTGGTCAAGAACGCCGCCCTCGAGGCCATCGACGCGGGAGTTAAGCTCCTGGTCATTGTGCCCGACCGGGTGCCCATCCACGACGTCCTGGAGATATCCGCCCGGGCGGTCGAGAAGGGCGCGCGGTTCGTCGGCCCCAACACCCTCGGCCTGGTCAGCCCGGGCAAGGCCGTCTTAGGAATGATCGGCGGCCGGGCCGAGCGGGCCCGGGAATGGTTCAAGCCCGGGTCGATCGGCGTCAGCTCGCGGAGCGGAGGCATGACCTCGGCCATTTCCTACTACCTCAGCAAGGCGGGCTTGGGCCTGAGCACCATCATCCATGTCGGCGGCGACGCCGTCATCGGCCTGTCTCATCCCGAGGTCATGGCCCTTTTCGAGGAGGACCCGGAGACCCGGATGGCCGTGATGTTCGGCGAGATCGGGACGACCCAGGAGGAGCGGGTGGCCGACTTGGTCGAAAGCGGCCGTTTCACCAAGCCCCTCGTCGCCTACATCGGGGGCAAAGCGGCCAAGTCGGGGACACGCTTCTCTCACGCCGGCGCCATCGTTGAAGGCTCGCGCGGCTCTTATGAGACCAAGGTAAAAAGGCTGCGCGAGGTCGGCGTCCACGTCGTCGACGCCATCTCCGATATTCCCATAAAGGCCAAAGAAGTCCTGGGAGCATAGGCTGAATTTTCGGGAATTCGGTCTATGTCCTTTGATTTGAGGGTTGGAGAGGAAGAAAAAATGTCTGAAGATCTTCATTGGAAAACAGGAATCACCAGCGTCCAGCCGAACAAGGTGCGGCTGCGCGGCTATCCCATCGACCAGCTGATGGGGAAGATCACCTTTTCCCAGGCGATCTATCTCGTACTCAAAGGCGAGCTGCCTTCGCCCGCCGTCGGGAAGCTCCTGGATGCCATCCTCGTTTCATCCGTCGACCACGGCGCCGGCCCGCCCTCGGTCCTCACCGCCCGCACCGTCGCCTCGACCGGGGCCGAGCTCCATGCCGCTATCGCGGCCGGAGTCCTGGCCATCTCCCGACTTCATGGCGGCGCGATCGAAGAAGGGATGAGACTCTTTCAGGCCATTGCCCGGCGGGCAGGGGAAAAGAAGATCTCGGAAGAGGAAGCGTCCAAAGAGATTCTGGCCGAGATGAAGGCTCGGGGCGAGCGGGCCTCCGGGTTCGGGCACCGGGTCCATACCCAGGACCCGCGGACTGAAAA
>Ga0153915_10006809_pt1 | contig 10753 bp, 8 predicted proteins | sample Opewatmetagenome_2_FD_107003 | JGI IMG/M metagenome (GOLD analysis project Ga0153915, IMG submission 107003) | Freshwater wetland microbial communities from Ohio, USA - Open water 3 Core 3 Depth 3 metaG | ecosystem: Environmental > Aquatic > Freshwater > Wetlands | place: USA: Ohio, Lake Erie...
CTTTCGTCGGGCTCGAACGAATTCTCCTACAGCACGCCGGCGACGCCGATCACCATCGCCCCGCTCAGCTCACAGACCCTCACGCTCAGGTACGCGCCGCTGGCCGTTGGCGCGGCCTCGGCGGTCTTCACCGTATCGTCGAACGATACGGCCAACCCGTCCACGACGTTCGGCGTCTCGGGGACGGGCTTCATCCCCACGATCACGCTGAGCGTCGCGGCCGAGCGGCTGACGGAGCGGGCCTGGATCATCAAGCGGGACTACGGGCGGATCACCCTGACGGTGGCCAAGAGCGCCGCCTTCAGCGTGACGACCTACCGGCTGTCGCGGCGGACGGGAACGGGCTCGTATCAGTCGATCAAAACATTCGTGGAAAGTGATTTCACGTCCGGCCAGCTGGCGTATATCGATGCTTTCCTCGCAACCGGCACAAGCTACTCCTATCGTCTCGAGGCGCTGGACTGCAGCGGCAACGTCATCGCCGTTTCCGGCGACACCTCGTCCCTGTCGACGTCGCGGGCGGAGAGAACCGTGGAACAGCGCAAGACCGTCAAAAGGTGAACGCCATGAAGAGAACATCGATCGTCCTCCTCCTTATCCTGATGTTCGCGGCGCCGGCGGCGTCCGCCGCCGACCATCTGATCGTTTCCGGCGGGGTGAGCATCATGCAGCCGGCCGACTCCGCCTACCGCGACGTCTACGGCTCGGGCGTGGTTTATCCCGAGGGCGCCGTCGGCGTCAGGCTCTACCGCGACCTGTACCTGATGGGCGGCATCGGCGTCATGTCGAAAAAGGGAGCGACGCCGGAGATCGGGTTCGCCGCCAAGTCCAGGCAGACTTTTATCACCGCCGGGCTCGGCTATCTGGCCCAGGTTTCCGGCGGCCTGAAATGGAAGATCGAGGCGGGCATCGCCGATATCGGCTACAAGGAAACGGCGATGGATTTATCGGTCAGCGGGTCGAGTCTCGGCTGGCAGGCGGAGACCGGACTTCTCCTGATGGGCAAGGTCGTTTTCGCCGGCGTGACCATGGGCTATATTTCCGCCTCCGACACCGTCGATGAGGTCAAGATCAAGCTCGGCGGCGTCCGGGCCTCGGTCTCGGTCGGCTTCAGGATCTAGAAAGGGAGGTGACCATGGCCGTCAACCGGCGCGAATTCATGGCCAAGGCCGGCGCCGCCGCCGTATCCTTCACCATTCTCCGTCCGGAGATCGTGCGGGGAACCCAGGCCAACTCCAAGATCAGGCTCGGACTCGTCGGCTGCGGCGGCCGGGGAGGCTGGATCGCCGGGCTGTTCCGGAAACACGGCGGCTACGAGATCACGGCCGTCGCCGACTATTTCCGGGAGCGTGTCGACGAGGTCGGGGGGCGGCTGGGCGTTCATGAGGCCGCCCGCTTCACGGGCCTCTCCGGCTACAAGCGCCTGCTCGAGCGCGGCGTCGACGCCCTGGTTGTCGAAAGCCCTCCATATTTCCATCCGGAACAAGCGGCCGCCGGCGTCGATGCGGGCGTTCATGTCTACCTGGCCAAGCCGCCGGCCGTGGACGTGCCGGGATGTTTGAGGATCGAGTCCTCCGCGAGGCAGGCCGCGGCGAAGAAGCTCTCCTTCCTCATCGATTTCCAGACCCGGGCCCATCCGTCCTTCATCGAGGCCGTCGAGCGCGTCCATGGCGGGGCCCTGGGCGAGATGGCCTTCGGCGAGGCGACTTATCACGCCGATTGCCCCTTCGAACAATGGTACGACCTCGTCAAGAGCGACCCCGGCAACCCGGAAAACCGGATCAGGGCCTGGGGCCTGGACAAGTCGCTGTCGGGCGACATGATCACCGAACAGGACATCCACGTCCTTGACGTCATGAGCTGGATCATGGACGGTCCGCCGCTATACGCGATCGGCAGCGGCGGGCTTACGGCCCGCCCCAGGATCGGGACGTGCTGGGACCATTTCGTCGTCTATTACCAATATCCGAAGAAGGTCGGCGTCGAGTTCAGCGGCCGCCAGTTCAAGGGCCATGGCACGACCGAGGGCATACGGAACCGGATGTTCGGCTCCCGCGGCGTCCTGGAGACAGAGTACGGCGGCGGCGTCCTCATCAGGGGCGAGAATTATTACAACGGCGGGAAGACGCCGGAAATCTACGAGTCCGGCGCCGTGGCCAACATCGCCGCTTTCCATAAGTCCATCGCCGCGGGCGACTCGGCCCACCCGACGGTCGCGCCCAGCGTCCGGAGCGACCTCGTCAGCCTCCTCGGACGGAAGGCGGCCTACGAGAACCGGCTTGTCACCTGGGACGAGCTTCTCAAGGACGGCGAGCGGCTCGCGCCGGACCTGAAGGGCCTCAAGGATTAGGATTTTCCCGGAGAGCATGAGGAGAACGATCGTGCCAAGAATCATCGTCATCGCCGCCGCGGCCGTGCTCCTGGCGGGCGCGGCCGGCGCCGCCGCGACGGGGCCGTCGCCGGGCGGGAAGGGCATCCGTCTCGGCGTCTGCGACTGGACCATCGGAAAGGCGGGCGATCCGGCGGCCCTGGAATCAGCCGGGAAGCTTGGGCTCGAGGGGGTCCAGGTCAGCCTCAATCCCGAAGGCGGATCGCTGGCCATGGTCAGGCCGGAACTGCGGCGGGCCTTTCTCGAGGCCGCCGAAAGGACGGGCGTGGCCATTCCGTCCTTCGCCATAGGCGCGCTCAACGACGTCCCGCTCAAGAGCGATCCGCGGGCCGAGAAATGGCTGGGGGAGGGGATCGGGATCGCCGGCGACATGAGGGTCGGCGTCATCCTCGTGCCGTTCTTCGGCAAGGGCGACCTCAAGGGCGACGCGCCCGGGACGGAGGCCGCGATTCAGGTCCTCCGGCGGCTGGCGCCGGCGGCCGAAAAGGCGGGGGTCGTGCTGGCTATCGAGAACACTCTCAGCGCCGGAGACAATCTGAAAGTCCTCGAGCGGGTCGGCTCGCCGGCGGTCCGGATCTATTATGACGTCGGCAATTCCCAGGATTACGGCTACCCCGTCGTGGACGAGATCCGCCTCCTGGGAAACCGGATCGTGGAATTCCACGCCAAGGACACAAAGGACCTCTACGGCCGCGGCTCGATGGATTTCCCGGCCGTCCGACGGGCCATGGAGGGTATCGGCTACGGCGGCTGGTTCGTCCTGGAAGGGACGAAGATGCCGCTGGGCGTCGAAAAGAGCGTCGGCTATGACACGGATTATTTACGGAGGGTTTTTTCGGAAAATTAGCCTCCGGAGGGACGGATGAAAAATAAGAAGGGGCTTCTTGTTTTTCTCGTGCTCCTCGCCGTCCCGGCGCTCCGCGTCTCGCGTCCGGCCCCCGCCTCCCGTCAGCCGCGGACCTTGGCCCAGCGGCCCGACTTGTGGGATTCGATGGCCGCCTCGAGGATGGCCATGATGCCGTGGCCCGTGCGGAAGTCCGGGAAGGTGACCTCGAAGGGCCGGCCGGCCCGCTTGGCGGCGACCGCCTCATAATAATCCCGGAACAGGTTGTAGACGGAGTCGTGGTATCCCATGGGGTGGCCGGTCGGCAGGGTGTCGTACTTGCGCGTGCCTTCGACCTGCATCTGGGACGACTCCCAGAAGGTCTCGTTGGCCTTCTCGCGGTGGCCGACCCACAGGTCGTTGGGGTGGACGTGGCTCCAGGCGTAGGACTCCTTCGAGCCGAAGACGCGCAGCTCGAGGTCGACCTTGTGGCCGGCCGCGACCTGGCAGGTCGTGAAGTTCCCGTCGGCCCCGTTGTCGAGCTTGAGGAACATCGCGGCGTAGTCGTCGACCTTGATCTCGACCTCCTCGTGTTCGCCGCCGACCTGGGTGTTGAAGGCCAGGACGCCGGCCTTGGGCTTCTTGCGCATCGGGATGCAGGTGTGGAGGTCGGCCATGATCTCGACGATCCGGCGGCCGGTGACGAACTGGACCAGATCGCAGAAGTGGCTGCCGAGGTCGGCCGCGACGTTGACTTCGCCGGCGATCGACGGGTTGAGACGCCAGGAATAATCCGTGTCGAAGAAGAGCCAGTCCTGGAGGAAATGGCCGACGAAGGCCCGGACATCGCCGAGGTCGCCGCGCCGGACACGGGCCGCGGCCTCCTGGACGACCGGGAAGTAGCGGTAGCAGAAATTGACGGCCGTGAGCGTTTTGTGCTTTTCCGCCAGGCGGACCAGCTCGGCCGATTCCCGGGCCGTCATCGACAGCGGCTTCTCGGACAGGACGTCCTTGCCCGCTTCCATGGCCCGCCGGTTGAGGTCGAAATGGACGTTGTTGGGGGAGCAGTTATGGACGACCTCGATCGCGCCGTCGGCGATGAGCTCCTCGCCGCTGGCATAGACCTTGGGGATGTCCAGCTTGTCCGCCGCCGCCCGGGCCAGCGCCGGGTTGGTGTCGGCGACGGCGACGACCTCGACGCCGGCCAGCCGGCGCAGGATCTCCAGGTGGACCAGTCCGATGAAACCCGTTCCAATCACTCCGATCTTGATCGTTTTCATGCGTATCTCCTTGAATCAATATTTATCCGCCGAGGCCGGCGACGAAGCCCGAGGCCCAGGCCCAGGCCAGGTTGTAGCCGCCGCGTTTCCCTTGAACATCGAGGATCTCGCCGGCGAAATACAACCCTTTCTGCCGCCTCGATTCGAGCGTGCGGGAATCGACCTCGCGGGCGTCCACGCCGCCCGCGGTGAATTCGGCCTCGTTCCAGCCGCGCGTTCCGTAGATGTTGAAGCGCTTGTCCTTGAGCGCGGCGGCCAGCGCCGCCGCGGCTTGGCCGGGATCGCGGACGGCGGCCGGCATCATCCCGGGAATGACGGAGGCGAACCTGTCGGGCAGGATGCCCATGGCCAGGTCGCCCGCGGCCCAGCCGTCCTTCAGCCGCTTGAGGAATCTCGCGGCCAGGACGTGGCGCGCCTGGAAGGGGACGAGATCGATGGCGAGCGCGGCGTTCGCCAGGCCGTCCCGGTTGAGGGCGACGGACAGGGGCTCGCTCGCGTCCAGCACGGCCGTGCCGGACAATCCGTACTGCGTGAAAAGAACCTCGCCCTCGGCCGATGCGGCCGATTTTCCTTCGATGAGGGCCGTGGCTTTGGCGCGGATCTTCAGGCCCTGGAGGAAATGGCACATCTTGTCCCTGGCCAGGACCGGGACCGCGCTCGGCACAGGCGGGACGAGGCCGTGGCCGAACGACTGGGCCAGCCGATAGGCGCTCCCGTTGGATCCCAGGGCGGGATAGGATTTGCCGCCGCCGGCCAGAATGACCGACCGGGCTTCGACCCGCCGGCCGTCCGCGGCGGAAATCAGGAAACTCTCCCCCTGGCGCCGGAGGTCGGCCGCCTCGAAGCCGAGCTCGACGCCGACGCCGAGCCGACGGACCTCGGCCTCCAGCAGGCTGAGAACGGACGAAGCCTGGCTCGTCACCGGGAAGACGCGGCCTTCCTCGGAGCACATTTCCAGGCCGAGCCCCTTGAAGAAATCCGCGATGTCCGCGGCGCCGAACCGCCCGAGGATCGCGGCGACGACGTTGCGGCTGGTGGTGGTGAAGGCGGCGGGGGAGAGGTCCTCGTTGGACAGGTTGCAGCGGCCGCCGCCCGTGGCCAGGATTTTCTTGCCCAGACGCGGCATGCGGTCGCAGACGAGCGCGGCCGCGCCACGTCGGGCGGCGCTGATCGCGGCGGCCAATCCCGCGGCGCCCCCGCCCACCACGGCGACATCGAATCGCTTCGTCATGCCCCCCAGCTTATCCGATAATGCGGTCGGACGTAAAGGGGGGGCGGACAAAAAAAGCGCCTTCCTCCGGGCGGAGGAAGGCGCCCCTGAATGATCTTTCAGTCGGCCCGAGGCCCGGGTTTCGGGCCGGACCGCGGAGCCGTCAACGACTCAGAATCCGACGCCGACCAGAAACATCAGGCTCTTGTTCTTGACCGAGGAGCCGTCGGAGATTTCCTTGGCGATATTGGCCAGGCCGAGGTTATAGCGGATTTCCGCCGTAAGCTTGACGACGGCCAGCTTGAATTCCACGCCGCCGCCGAAGACCAGGCCGTAGTCCGTCGACTTGACTTCGTCCTTGATGTCCACGCTCACGCCTTCGGTGACACCCTTCGCGGCCAACAGATAGGATCCATAGCCGCCGCCGTAAATCACCGGGCTGATGGGGCCCGGCATGACGTTGATCTTGAGGAGGATGGGGACCTGAAGATAATCGAGATGGTCCTCCGCTTCGACCGCGTCAGCCACCATACTGGTGCCCATCCGGACATAGAGGAATTCCGGCTGGAGAGTGAAGAGACCCATGCCCAGGCCGAGAGAGAGCCCGAAGACCGGGGCCTTGAGGTTCGTCAGGCCGGTCATCTCCGACGTACCGGAGACTCGGACGGTCGACAGGGCCAACCCGCCCTTGATTCCCACCGACGCGGCGCCGCTCTGGGGCAGAAGAGCCACGGCGAAAAGGACAGCCACGAAACCGATCAAAACTTTCTTCATAAGGACCTCCTGAAAATATCGCAATTCGTCAGTCCCAGTCTAACAGGCCCCGGGACCGTGGCCATCGTCCGGCCCGATGATATTGAGGGGTGAAAATGGCCGGCCTGTTCTCACCCCCGGCGAGGAGACCCGAGGAGACCCGCGCGGCGGGCCGGACCGCCGCGTCCGATTTGACCGGCTCGATTTTCCATGCTATAAGCACGGCGAAGGGAACGTCCCGCGCCGATGAGCCTCAACCTCCTGGCGGAACTCGTTATCATCCTGGCCGCCTCCGTCTGCATCATCTTCGTTTTCCATAAGATCAAGCTGCCGCCCGTCGTGGGCTTCCTCCTGACGGGCATCCTCATCGGGCCGGGCGGCCTGTCGCTGGTCAAGGACACGCGCACGGTCGACGTCCTGGCCGAGATCGGCGTCGTCATGCTCCTGTTCATTGTCGGCCTGGAGTTCACCCTGGAGAGGCTGAAGCGAATCCAGCGGAATTTCTGGATCGGCGGCGGGCTGCAGGTCATGCTGACAGTCGCCGCCGCGGCCCTCCTTCTGACCCTCCTCCACATCCCGCCGCGGCAGGCCATCTTCTACGGCTTCCTGGTGTCGCTGAGCAGCACGGCCGTCGTCCTCAAGATCCTCGGCGACCGCAACGAAAGCGATTCCCCCCAGGGGACAATCTCCCTCGGCATCCTGATTTTCCAGGACATGGCCATGGTGCCGATGCTCGCCTTCGTCCCCATCCTGGCCAACGTCCAATCGGCCGCCCCGACGGCCATCCTGGTGCGCTTCCTGCTGAGCGCCGCGGCCATCGGCGCGGTCTTCGGCCTCGCCCGTTTCCTCATGCCGAGGGTCCTTCACGCCGTCGTCGGGACCAGGATCCGGGAGATGTTCCTGATTTCGTCCCTGCTCCTCTGCCTCGGCATGTCCGGACTGACATCGCTCCTCGGCCTGTCCATGGCCCTCGGGGCCTTCCTGGCGGGGATCATCATCTCGGAGTCGGAATACAGCCATCAAGTCGTGTCGGACATCCTGCCGTTCCGCGACCTCTTCAACAGCCTCTTCTTCATCTCGATCGGCATGATGCTCCAGGTCGGAAGCCTCATCCAGTCCATCGGGATCGTCGCGGGCCTGGTCCTGTCGATTCTCATCTTGAAAGCCGCGGTCGTCTTCCTGACGGTCAGGCTCCTCGGCTACGATTCGCGCGTCGCTGTTCTCGCGGGCCTGGCCCTGGCCCAGGTCGGAGAGTTCTCCTTCGTCCTGGCCGGCGTGGGGCGGGCCAACGACCTCCTGCCGGGCTCTGCTTTCCAGATCTTCCTGGCTTCATCCATCCTGACCATCATGGCCACGCCGTTCCTCATCCAGTTCTCTCCGGCCCTGGCTTCAAGGGCGCGGGACCGGGCCGAGCGGAAGCGCCGGGCGAGCGGCGCGGGGGAGGGCGACGGCCGGAAGCTCAAGGACCACGTGATCATCGCCGGCTACGGCCTCAGCGGCCGCAACCTGGCCCACGTCCTCAAGGAGGCGGGCGTCTCCTTCGTCGTCGTCGACCTCAACCCCGAGGCCATCCGGATCGCGGCCAAGCGGGGAGATGCGTTCATCTTCGGCGACGCCTCGAGCCGGACGATTCTCAGGGAGGCCGGCATCGGCGGGGCCAAGGCCGTTGTCTTCGCCATCTCGGACCCAGCCTCGACGCGGCGCGGGGTCCGGACGGCCCGGGAGATGGAGCCCGGCGTTTTCATCGTCGTCAGGACGCTCCACGTCGTCGAGATCGAGGAGCTCTACGGGCTGGGGGCCGACGATGTTATTCCCGAGGAATTCGAGACCTCGGTCGAGATCTTCATCCGCGTCCTGCAGCGTTTCCACGTTCCCAGGAACATCGTCGACGCGCAGGTCAAGGTCATCCGCAACGAATGCTACGGACTGCTCCGGGGGACGTGCGAAGCGTTCAGGCCGTCGGCCGAACGGGTCGCCGACCTGCTCTCGGCCGGGACGTCCGATTCCTATTTCATCGGCAGGGGCTCCTGGCCGGCGGGCCTGACCCTGGGGGACGTCGACCTCAGGAACAGGACGGGCGCGACCGTCATCGCCGTCGTCCGGGGCGAGGAATCGTTCACCAGCCCCGGGGCCGAGTTCGCGATCAAGGGCGGCGACACGCTTGTCCTCGTGGCCAGCCACCGGGACATGAACAGGGCCTTTGATTATCTGAGGGTCGGCCCGCCGGGCGAAGACCGGGGCGGGACGGCGGAGAAATGACCATGGACGTCCGGTCCCGGCCTGCCTGGCTGCTCGTGGGGCCCACGGGCGCGGGCAAGACGCCTCTCGGCCGCCTGCTCGAGGAAAGGGGGGCGGCGGGCCGGAGATGCTGCCACTTCGACTTCGGCGCCGAGCTCCGCGCCGTCGCCGCCTCTCCCGGGCGCGTTCCGGGAGTGGCCCCGGCGGATGTCGAGGTCATCCGCCGGTCGCTGGCCACGGGGGCCCTGCTCGAAGACCACGAATTCCCCATCGCCCTCGGCATTCTGAGAGCCTTCTTCAGCGGCCGCGGGATGGGGGAGCACGACGTCCTCGTCCTCAACGGCCTTCCCCGCCATATCGGCCAGGCCCGGATGATGGAGGACACCGTCCAGGTCGAGCTCGTCGTCAGCCTCGAGGCGGAGCCCGAGATCGTGCGGGAGCGGATCATCCTCGACACGGGAGGCGACCGGGTGGAGAGGGTCGATGACGAGCTGCACGCCATCCGCCAGAAGCTGGTGATTTTCCGGATGCGGACCCTGCCCCTCGTCGAATACTATGAAGACCGGGAGGTCGCCGTCGTCCGGCTGGCCGTCGGCGCCCGAATGACGGCGGAGGACATGCTCGGCGCTCTGCTCGAGCGGATGAACCCGGCGAGCGTCCCGAAGCAGGTCACGCCGGTCCGCAGAAAGGGTTGACGGAGCTCGCCCTTTTTCTATATTTCCCTATCTGTTCGGAAGGAGCACCTGATGTTGGCAACCGCGCGCAAGAAAACCTCCGTTTCCCTGGTTGTCCTGGCGTTGCTCTTCGCGGCCGCGACCGCCCTGGCCGCCGAAGCGCCCAGGTTCGGGACCATCCTCTATGGCGCGTCCTACTACTGGGAATATATGCCTTATGAACGGCTGGAGAAGGACGTCGAGCTCATGGAGAAGGCCGGCATCAATTTTATCCGCGTCGGCGAGTCGTCCTGGGGCGTCCTGGAGCCGGCCGACGGGGTCTTTGATTTCGGCTGGCTGCGCCGCGTCCTCGACCGTGTCCACAGAGCCGGGATCAAGGTCATCCTGGGCACGCCGACCTATTCCATCCCCGCCTGGCTCTATAAAGAGCATCCCGAGATCCAGGTCAAGCAGCTGAACCAGCCAAGATACACCTACGGACTGCGCCAGATGTCGGACATGACCCATCCCGTCTACCGAAGATACGCCGAGCGGATCATCCGGCGGCTGGTCGCCGAATTCAGGGACCATCCGGCCGTCATCGGCTATCAGCTGGACAACGAGAGCCACCCGTCGGGCACGGCCGACGTCCATGTCCAAGCCGCCTTCCGCGAATATCTCCGGCGGAAATTCGTGACGCCCGAGGCCCTCGACAAGGCCTGGGTCCTGAATTATTGGGGGCAGAGGATCTCGAGCTTCGACGATCTCCCGCCGCGCGACGGCGCCCTCAATCCCGGCTACAAGCTCGAATGGGAGCGTTTCCAGCAGAAAATCGCCGCCGATTTCCTTGGCTGGCAGGCGGGGATCGTCCGCGGCCTCATGCGGCCGGGCCAGTTCATCAGCCACGATTTCGTCGGCGGCTTCCCGGGCGACGTCAGCCAGCCCGAGATTGCCGCGTTCCTCGACGTGCCGGCCGTCAACGTCTACATGGACGTTCAGGACGGGATGAACGGCAGGTTCATCGCCTATTGCGGCGATATCAACCGGTCCCTCAAGGGCGCGAACTACCTGGTCACGGAGACCACGGCCCAGACGACAGGCTGGGATTCGAGCGGCCAGTTCCCTCCCTACGACGGCCAGCTCCGGCTGGCCGTCTACGCCAACGTCATGAGCGGGGCCAATCTCGTCGCCTATTGGCACTGGCATTCGCTCCATAACGGTCAGGAAACTTATTGGAAGGGCGTGCTCGGCCATGACCTCGAGCCGGGCCGGATCTACGCCGAGGTCTCGCGGATCGCCCATGAGCTGGCCGTGTCGGGGCCCCGGCTGGTCAACCTCAGGAAAAAAAACAGGGTCGCCATCCTCTACAGCCTGGACTCCTGGAACGGCCTCAATGCCATGCCGTTC
>Ga0153915_10006810_pt1 | contig 10751 bp, 9 predicted proteins | sample Opewatmetagenome_2_FD_107003 | JGI IMG/M metagenome (GOLD analysis project Ga0153915, IMG submission 107003) | Freshwater wetland microbial communities from Ohio, USA - Open water 3 Core 3 Depth 3 metaG | ecosystem: Environmental > Aquatic > Freshwater > Wetlands | place: USA: Ohio, Lake Erie...
ACTTATTTTTATTACAGGTCTATTTTAGGGTAAGTAATTCCGCGGAAAAGGAGTCATAAAATGAGCGATGGCGAAAATAAAGAACTTATAGAAGTTCTGAAGCGTATTGAAAAACACCTGTAAAGTATTAAATATGATGTGGCTGAAATCAAGAGAGGGATGCCTAAAGTGCCTTATTACGGAGACCTCCTGCAGGATATAACCAGGGCTGTTGAGAATATCCGCAAATAAGGATCAGGATCTCATCGATAATCTTAAGCTCCGGATGAAGTGCTAATCCGGCGCGTGGCTGTCGAATAGCCGGAAGAACAGGAAGCTAATCTATAGCAAGGCTTTCTTTTTCTCTTCAAATTCTTCTTTGTTTATTTCCCCTTTAGCATAGCGGATTTTCAGAATTTCCAGGGCCGAGTAATTATAGGTTGTATTCTGGGGGGCTCTGTTGTAATGACTGATCAGAGCGATAATCCCCCATATGATTAAACCCAGGATTATCAGCATAATGATGCCCATATACCACGTCCCTCCGTAGCCGGACATCATGCCCGGTCCCATCGTTACCCAGCCGTAGCTGTTTATGGAACCCAGAATGATCGCTAAGATGATAAGAACTGCTAAGACCGATCCGACTATAATTAAAGCCGTTTTAGTACCCTTACCCATTTCCCTTTTCTCCTATTTAACGTAAAGCCCTGTTTTGGCAGCCATTCTGCCTGCTTGCTTTCATTCTAGACCCAAAATGGGCTGTAAAATCCAAAACGTCAATAATTAAACCAATTAAAGTACAAAGTACCAAATTATACATGCATCCTACTGTCTAATAGGTGATAATCCGCTCAGGAAAGTATAAAATAATAAAAATATTATGAAAATTTAAAAGGAGGTGGCGCTATGACTAAAGAAATGACCAGGTACGACATTCCGAAAGAGGTTTTGGATGAAATTCTGACACCGGGTTACAGTTCTCTGGAGACCGGCTACCGTCTTCTGCCGGATGGAAAGATTTACGCGGCTACTTATACCCGCTTTCCCTATGCCAAAGGCAAGATGGTAGAGTGGTGGTTTGGCAGCTTTTTATACAATACCCAGAGTTATAAGCTTTGGCATCCGGGCCACACCACCTTCGTGTGGGACGATAAAAAGAAGCCCGGGACCTGTGTCGGCGCCACCCATATCAGTGAAGAATATATGGGAGATGTAGTTGTCCCCATGCGGATTACTTTTTATGATCCATCTGATATCTTTAATGTTTCAAAATTTAAAAAGGCCAATATCGGCTGCGCGCTGGTGGCTGAGATTAGAAATCCCGAAGGTCATACATTTTCCATGTTTTTACACATAGTGCGGGACACCTCCTTCGGCTGTGAAATGAGAAATCGCTTTTGGATGAATGGCATGTCTGAGGCTGACGCTAAAGAACTGCTCAAGCATAATATCGAGGAAATGGGCTCTCTGGCCGAATTCCTGCCCGGTTTGTATTTAAGAGAGAACCAGGGGAAACAGATCTGAAAATTTAGTCTCAAGGCCCATGGCTAACAGCTGTTTAATCCACTATAATTATTTAGAATCCTGTGTGTGGAGGAGCAAGACTTGTCTGTTTTAATACCCGTTGAATGGCGTAATAATAAGCTGATTATTCTGGACCAGACCCGGTTGCCCGCTGAAGAGGTCTATCTGGAAATCACCGATTATCAGGAAGTGGCCGGAGCTATCCGGCGCCTGGCGGTGCGTGGCGCTCCGGCTATCGGCGTGGCGGCTGCTTATGGTGTGGCGTTGGGTGCTTTGTCAATTAATACCCGGGTTAAAGACGAATTTAGCGTCGGACTTAAAAAGGTTATGCAGACCCTTAGCGACAGCCGTCCCACTGCCCGCAATCTTTTCTGGGCGATTGAGCGTATGGAGGAGACAGCCCAAAAAGGCCAAAATCCCGAGGCGGTTAAAAAGGCGCTGGTCGCGGAAGCTCTCCATATTCACCGCGCCCAGATGGAGTCGGACAAGTCTCTGAGTCAGCTGGGCGCTACGTTGTTGAAGGAAGGCGATACTGTCTTGACCCATTGCAACGCCGGGGCGTTGGCTACCGCGGGTTACGGGACTGCCCTGGGTGTCATCAAACAGGCTTTCGTGGAAGGTAAGAAAATCCGGGTGATCGCTACCGAGACCCGGCCTCTTTTACAGGGCGCGCGCCTGACGGCTTTTGAATTGCAAAAAGCGGCTATTCCTTTTAACTTGATCACAGACTCTATGGCAGGTTCTTTGATGCGTAAAGGCCTGATCAACGCGGTGATTGTGGGGGCCGACCGCATAGCCCGCAATGGAGATACCGCCAATAAAATCGGGACTTATTCCCTGGCAGTTTTGGCTAAAGAACACGGCCTGCCGTTTTATATCGCAGCGCCTATGAGTACTATCGATCTTTCTATTTCCGGCGGCGCGGAAATCATCATTGAGGAGCGCTCTGCGGATGAGGTGACCGGTTTTCAGGGCGTGCGCTCTGCGCCGGAAGGCGTCCGGGTCTATAATCCGGCTTTTGATGTTACACCACATCAATATATTACTGCCATAGTGACTGAAAAAGGTATTGTACGCGGCCGCTATGAAGAAGAACTCTTAAAATTGGCCTAGCCTGACATGATCAAACGCGGATTTGGAATATGATGAAACCAGCTGATAAAAGAGAGCGCCGTAAGGAACGGGGCTTGTTTTATACGCCTGAAAGCATTACCAGCTATATGGTGCAGGAGACTCTCGGGCGTTTTCTCAGGGAGAGAACCTATAGTGAAATAAGCCGGCTTAAAATACTGGACCCGGCTTGTGGTCCCGGCGCTTTTTTAATACGTGCCTATGAGGAACTTCTCAGTTATCATGCCTTTCAACGGGGTAAATCAATTTCCCAATTAGAACCCGCCGAGCGTCTACGTATTTTAAGCGGCAATATTTTTGGAGTGGATCTGGACAAATCGGCTGTTGAAACTGCCCGTCTCAATCTCTGGTCGAAGAGCCGGGTTGAAGATGAACTGCAGCAGGGTTTGTCTGAGAACATCAAGTGCGGCAATGCCCTGGTTTCCGGCCCCGCAGAACAACTTAAAACTTATTTTGGCGAACATTGGGAACAGCAGGTCCCCTTTAACTGGGAAAAAGAATTTGCCGCAGTGATGAACACCGGTGGATTCGACTTAATAATCGGTAATCCTCCCTGGGTATCCCTGAGCGGAAAGCATAAAAGCCTGGATATTACTGGAAAGGAATTGCAGTATTTTATTGATAATTATGACATCAATACCAGCGCGCCTAATTTTTATGAAATCTTTATAGTTAAAGCCTTAAGTTTGCTGAAGACCGGCGGTTTGCTCAGTTTTATCGTTCCGGATAGATTATCAGCTAATCGTCAATTCATCAAACTACGCACGAATTTATTAACTAACTATAAGTTTGAAGAACTCTTTTTCCGCTATCCCTTTCCGGGCGTGGTAGCGGATACCCTGGTTTTTGTGATAAGAAAGGTCAGACCTCTCAACCCTGAAATATATACTGTGGATTATCCGAGCCGGAAGAAGGCCATTGTTTCCCAGTCCTTATTTACAGCCTCAGCGGACCGCGCCTTGTATTTTATCGATCCTCAGGTGGCCTCTGTTTTCGATCAAATAAGAGCGAGGCCTCAGGTAAAACGTCTTAAAGAAGTGGTGGAGTCTACCTCCGGTTGCGGAGCCAGAAGCGGGGTAGTGCATAAGAAAAAAATCGGACCCAATGAGATTAGGTTATTAAAAGGTAAAAACATCAGCCGTTATAGTCAGAATGGGGGATTCTGGTTTGAGTTCGCTTTAGGTAATTTATCGGGTAGAACCAGGAATATTGAAAAATTGGGACAAAATAACAAAGTCTTGATCAGAAAAACCGGTCTGGATATAGTTGCCACCCTGGATGACAGCGGGGCCTTTCCCGATCAATCCCTTTATTTCTTATATGGTTTAGAGCCCTCCAGTTTGACTTATCTGTGCGGTATATTGAATTCCAATTTGATTAACTCATATTACCGGCATTATGCTATCACCAACCGGGGAGCCGTTCCCCATCTGAAGAAGGTTGACCTGGATGAGTTTCCCATCGTGATGGATAATGATAACCGGGATGAAGTTATCAATAAAGTTGTAAAAATGCTCGAACTGAATAAGGAATTATCAACTCTGCAACCCTCCGACCGCGCAGGAAAAGAACGAATTGAGAGGGAAATCCAGGGGTTAGATAATGATTTGAATGATTGTGTGTATAATATTTATGGACTAAATCCCGAAGAGCGTCAAATTATCAAGGGAGGTTGTTAATGCAGCAAGCCAAAATAGGAGTGATCGGGGGCAGCGGGTTGTACCAGATCGAAGGTATGACCGATATCCAGGAGTTGAATCCGGATACCCCTTTTGGTAAACCCAGTGACAGTATAATTTTAGGAAAATTAGATGGAGTAGGCCTCGCTTTTCTACCCCGGCATGGACGCGGCCATCGTATTATGCCTACTGAAATCCCCAGCCGGGCCAATATCTATGCCTTTAAAACTTTAGGTGTAGAACATATTATCGGTATTAATTCCTGTGGAAGCTTTAAAGAGGAGGTCAGGCCCGGGGAGTTTTTAATCCCTGACCAGGTGATAGATAGGACTCAAAGAAGAGTCAATACTTTTTTTGGCGATGGGGTGGTAGCCCATGTCTCTATGGCCGATCCCTTTTGCCGGGATTTAAGTAAAGTGTTAGTGGATTCCGGGCGGGAGGCTGGAGCGGTTGTGCATGATAAAGGCACCTATATCGCTATGGAAGGTCCCGCTTTTTCTACCCGCGCCGAGTCTTTTTTATATAAGTCCTGGGGCGCCGCTGTGATCGGTATGACCGTTTTCCCTGAATCCAAGTTGGCCAGGGAAGCTGAAATTTGCTACGCCAGCCTTTGCTGCGTCACGGATTATGATTGCTGGAAGGCAGAGAATGTCAGCGCTGAGATTATTTTGGGCTATATGAAGCAGAACATCGCCATGGCTAAACAGATCATCAAGCTGGCGGTCGGCAAGATTTCGCTCAAGAGGAGTTGCGAATGTGCTTCTGCTTTAAAAACCGCCATCGTTACCGCGCCATCCTCGATGACTCTGGCGCAAAAGAAGAAGTTCGATCTGCTGCTCGGAAAATATATTACCCATTAATCTACCTTAACCGGATTGATTTTGAATATAAGGTTCAGGAATATCTTTATCAGGGAGGAACATTATCATGCCTCAGGCCAAAATAGGAGTTATCGGTGGCACCGGCCTTTACCAGATTGAGGGGATGACCGATATCCAGGAATTGAACATTGATACCCCTTTCGGTAAACCCAGCGATAGCATAGTACTGGGAAAACTGAATGGAGTTGGCATGGCTTTTTTGCCCCGCCATGGCCGCGGTCACCGCATCATCGCGTCTGACGTCCCCTCTCGCGCTAATATCTATGCCTTAAAATCGATAGGTGTGGAGCAGATCATCGGGATCAACACCTGCGGCAGCTTCAAGGACGCAGTAAAACCGGGACACCTGGTAATTCCGGACCAGGTCATTGACCGCACACAAAAGCGCATCAGCACCTTCTTCGGCGATGGGGTGGTAGCCCATGTTTCTATGGCTGATCCTTTTTGCCGGGATTTAAGCCAGGTCCTGCAGGCCGCCGGCCGTGAGGCAGGCGCGGTGGTCCATGATAAGGGCACTTACATAGCCATGGAAGGCGCAGCTTTCTCTACCCGCGCCGAATCCCTCCTCTATAAGTCCTGGGGCGCGGATGTGATCGGTATGACCATCTTGCCGGAGGCCAAGCTGGCCCGGGAAGCAGAGATCTGTTATGCCAGTATCTGCTGTGTGACGGACTATGATTGCTGGAAGGAAGAAAACGTTTCCATGGATATTATCCTGGGTTTCATGAAGCAGAACGTCGCCTTTGCCAAGCAAATCATCAAGCTGGCGGTCGGCAAGGTCCCGCTTCAGCGTAAGTGCGAATGCGCTTCAGCTTTGAAGACGGCCATTGTAACCACTCCTGCTTCCATGACCCTGGAGCAAAAGAAAAAATTCAATCTCCTGATAGGGAAGTATATAGAGAAGTAGCCTTTAGGCCCACTTGCTCCTCATTTTGTCTGAGACAGCCTTAAGAAGTCCCATGGCCGTGTCAAAGGCGTCTACGGAGAGTCCGGCCATGCCGCAAGCAGGGGTTATCATACTCTGGGCGGCTACCTGCTTGAAGGGGAGTTCTATACCCTTTCTGGTTAATGGCGACATAGTCTCTTCCAGCCGTTCCACCAGGCTGGCGGCGGTTTCCTGTTTTAAAAGGGCTTCATCGTTGGGAATGATGCCCCAGGCAATAGCTTTGCCGTCCGCCAGGAAATTTCTGACTTCTTTGGGATAGAGCGCCAGCGATGCCCCGTAATTGTAAGCATCGAAATTCAGAATGTCCAGCCCGGTTTTTAGTACGACCGACCAGTCGGACTGACCGCAGCAATGGATGCCTTTGGTTCCCTGGATGCCGCTGAAGACTTCCTGGATCAGACTGACCACTTTTTCATGGCTGAGGGCAAAAAAGGCCGATCCTATGGAGTGCAGGTAGGGTTCATCCACAAAAATAATGGTGTTTTTATTGACCCTCCGGAGTTCCTGTTCCATCCAGGCAGCTTTAAGTTTTAACAGTTTGGCTGAGGCGTCCGCCAGCACTTCGTCATAGGCGATGGCGCGGCCGTCATTATCGGTAACCGTCATCCCCCAGCTCACCGGCCCGGTCACATGGCCTTTGACTGCCCGCACCGGCAGATCGACGTTGTTTAAAAAACGGTATAGCCCGGCGGCGTATTCCGCGGTGACCGGAAATTGGGTTAAATCATTTTCCAGGTAAGCCGTGTAAAGCTTTTCCAGCCCGGGATATAAATCCTGTCCGCGGTCAACGAATATCTTGTCCTCGGTCACTGTGATACCGGGAAAACCCTGGCTGTACTGGACATACATATTCTCTGCGAAAGCGCGTTTGGGCAGCTGCGGCCAGGCGGGAATATCCTTCAGGTAATGCATTACCCTGGCGCAGGCCTCAGAAGCGTCTTTAAAAGGCACGGTGCCGATGATAGTCGGCAAGCAGTTAAATTCTAAATTAGACAATTTTTCAAATCCTCAAAATATTCTCAGTATATTTATATTACCTTTTCAGAAGGGTATATTCTAGTTTTTTACTCTCTGTCAGCCGCGTTTAAGCCGCTATTTGATAAAAACAGTTTCTCCGGTATGCGCGGTATCGTAACCGCCAATTTCATTGACTACCTTCTTGAATTCTTCACTCTGGATGATATTGACTAAAGAAACAAATAGTTTGCTCTCATATTTTTCCTGTGGAATCACCAGATCAAATTTTTCGGTGGTCACCGGCATAAAATCCAGATTGCACGACTTGGCCGCGGCTTGAATCCCCAGACCTGTATCGGCTTCTCCCTTAAGAATACTGAGGGCAACCGCCAGATGGGTATCCAGCTCTCGCGCATAGCCCTGTATACCGGCAGGCATTATGCCCAGTTCCCGCAGTTTATAGTCCAGCCAGACGCGTGTTCCTGAGCCTTTCTGACGGTTTACAATGCTGATTTCCGGCCTTTTTAAGTCTTCCAGTGTTTGTATATTTTTAGGATTGCCTTTTCGCACCATGAAGCCCTGAATGCGGTCTGCCAGGTGTACTACCGCTACCGGCAGACCGGGTAAAATATGTTTGATGTAAGGATAGTTATATTGACCGCTTTCTTCATCCAGCAGATGAATACCCGCCATATCGGCTTTGCCCGCTTGAATAGCCAGCAGTCCGCCCAGGCTGCCTGCGTTGGTCATCTCGACGGTAATATCCGGTTCCTGGTATTTCCAGCGTTTTACCAGCAGTTCCAGAGCTACATCGTTGCTGCCGACCACCTGAAGAGTTTTTACGGAAGCAGCTGCCGGGATACCGGGCGAATGCCCCGGAGAATTCCTTTGAATACGCCAGCGGGCCAGGTTGAGTGTAAAAGCGGCTTCCAATTCATCCGGGCTGTAACCCAGGCTAAGGCCTCTCAGTACCAGATCATTGACCATTGATACCAGCTGATTTTGCCGCAGAGGCAGTCTTTGCGGAGAATCTATGTCTCCCAGGACAATGGTCCCGCGCCGGCGGCTGGCTCCCACTATTCCTTCTTGTTCCAGTTCTTGATAAGACCTGGCTACTGTCGCTGGATTTATTTGCAGATACGTTGCCAGTTCCCTCACTGTGGGAATATGATCGCCCGGTTTTAATTGTGAATTAGCTACCCTCTGCTTGATCTGTTCCACTATTTGTTTATAGAGGGGAACATCTGAATGAGTGTTAAGCGAGATACCCAGCATATTCTCCTCCTTTGTACTATATTAACTAGAACAATATAATAATAACGGGGAGATGGCTAATATGCAAGGGCCAGTTTAAGAATAACCTGGCCTTATTTTTTATTCCTGGACAATTGCACATCTTAATTTGATGTTGTATTATGACAGTAATACAAAGAAAAAGGTTAACTGGTTTTTATTTTACTGCTTCTGGTTATTGAAAAAGGAGATGGAAGATGGCCAATGGATTTATGGGTAAAATCCTGTGGGTAGACCTCACCAGCGGCAAAATCACTGAAGAAACTCTGGACGAGAAAATCTGCCGTGATTTCATCGGAGGCTACGGCATTGGCGCGAGAATTATCTTCAGCCGGCAAAAAGCCAAAGTGGATCCGCTGGGTCCTGAAAATATTTTGGGTTTCATGACTGGGCCGTTTACCGGCACTCAGGCTCTGGGCGGCTCCAGATATGCCGTGGTAGGTAAGTCTCCTTTAACCGGGACCTGGGGCGATGCCAACTCAGGCGGTAATTTCGGTCCTTACCTGAGATTTGCCGGTTTTGACGGTGTTTATTTCACCGGACAGTCCCCTGAACCCGTTTATCTGTATATTGAGGATGGCAAAGCTGAGTTACGGGATGCTGCCTTTTTATGGGGTAAGGATACTACTGAGACCGAAGATATTTTGAAACAAGAGCTGGGGGACAAAACGGAAATCTCCTGCATCGGGCCAGCCGGTGAGAAGCTCTCTTTGATCGCCGGTGTTATCAACAACAAGGGCCGGGCGGCCGGGCGCTCCGGTCTGGGCGCGGTTATGGGCTCCAAGAAGTTAAAGGCCATCGCGCTCAAAGGCACTCAGCCTGTTCCGGTTTTTGATGCTGCTCTGACTCTCGAACTAAGGAAAAAATATACTCCCTTGCTAGGCGGCCCGGTCGGCATGTTCAGACAGTTCGGTACGCCGGCGCTGACTGAGGGTACTCTTAAAAGTGGTGATGGTCCGGTCAAGAATTGGGGTGGTGTGGTAGATGTTGATTTTACGCATTTGGAAAAAATCGACGGCAACGCGGTGATCAGTAAGCGGGCCAGAAAGTTCGGCTGTTATCGCTGCCCACTGGCCTGCGGCGGACATATGAAAGAAGGCACCGAAGAATATAAATTCCCTGCCGGCATACATAAACCCGAATATGAAATCCTGGGCATGTTCGGCACCAATTGTCTGAACGATAATTTGGATTCCATTACTCTGGCCAATGATATTTGCAACCGGGCCGGGCTGGATACCATTTCAGCTTGCTCCTGTATAGGTTTTGCTATTGAATGTTATGAAAATGGTTTAATTACCAGGGAAGATACCGGCGGCATCGAGTTAACCTGGGGCAATCATAGGGCGATGATAGCGATGCTGGAGAAATTGGCTAAGCGAGAAGGTTTCGGAGATATTCTGACGGACGGAACGAGAAAGGCTGCTGAGAGAATAGGCAAAGACTCTTCTCGTTTCGCGATGAATATCCAGGGTCAGGAATTCGCTGCCCATAGTCCCAAATTCGGCTATACCATGGCGGTCTCTGTCCGCATGGACGCGACTCCCGGACGCCATACCCGTGACGGCGGTATCAATGCGGCGGGTGTCCCGATGCCCAAATTCGATCCGCAGTCCTGGTCCGGGCGCGGCGATCCAACCAGGATCGCTATCAATTTCGCTCATATCCAGGACTGCGCCGGCCTATGCGACTTTGTTTGTCTGACCTATCCGGACGCCAATTTAATTGTGGAATTTATGAATGCGCTTACCGGCTGGAAAGTCACCATGGACGAATTAATCAAGACCGGTGAGAGAATCACCAATATCCGGCATGCCTTTAATTTGCGGGAGGGTTTAAATCCCCTGGATTTTAAAATGCCTGATCGCATGATAGGCAAACCTCCTCTGACTGCGGGTCCGATGGCCGGTAAATCGGTGGATGAAGCTTCTATTGACAGGGAATATTGCGAGGCGATGGACTGGGACATCAAGACCTGCCGTCCTTCCGATAAAAAACTGATTGAACTGGGCCTGGAAGACGTCGCTAAGGTCATTTAGTCCCCAACAGGCGGTTGATTAATAAAACAGGCGGGGTGTTATTTTACCTCGCCTGTCTTTTTAATCAGGAAACCTCGGTTATCCTCCCGCTAGTAATTCCTGACTTGCCCACTCAAGCCATTTTGACCCGATATTTAGCTTCGGATGGGATGAAAATGGGACATTAATAGGCCTAAAATAAAACCCTGGTTTTTGTTCGAAAAGTGAAAACCGATAACCTTGATATAGCGTTGTTGCTGATAAGCTACCAGCCTTGTGTTTTGTCATGCTGGAGTCCCGATAACCTCTTTTCATCCAATCGGGACGAAGCATCTGGAGG
>Ga0153915_10006812_pt1 | contig 10750 bp, 9 predicted proteins | sample Opewatmetagenome_2_FD_107003 | JGI IMG/M metagenome (GOLD analysis project Ga0153915, IMG submission 107003) | Freshwater wetland microbial communities from Ohio, USA - Open water 3 Core 3 Depth 3 metaG | ecosystem: Environmental > Aquatic > Freshwater > Wetlands | place: USA: Ohio, Lake Erie...
ACGGGTGGCACTGGTGGGCCCGCCCGCGCTCGTGGAGGCGGAGCTCGCCAAGAGCCCGCCCCGGCCAGATGGCATAACGCTGGTGCCGGCCAGCGAGGTCATCGCTATGGACGAGCACCCGGCGCAGGCGGCCCGTCACAAGAAGGACTCGTCGATTGTGGTGGGTCTGAGGCTGTTGAAGCAGGGCGAGGCCGCCGCCTTCGTCTCGGCTGGGAATACGGGCGCGGTGCTGGCAGCGTCGATCATGTACCTGGGCCGGCTGCGGGGCATCGAGCGGCCGTCTCTCGTGGCCCTCCTGCCCCTATCCGGCCGGCTCACGGTCTTCCTGGACGTGGGCGCCAACGCCGACTGCAAGGCGAAGTACCTGCTGCAGTTCGCGGAGATGGGCAGCGTCTACATGGAGCGGGTGTGGAAGGTGGAGCGGCCACGGGTGGCATTGCTGAGCATCGGGGAGGAGGAGACCAAGGGCAACCAGCTGGCTCAGGAGGCCTACGCCCTTCTGAGGGAGGCCCGCCACCTCAACTTCATCGGCAACGTGGAGGGAAGGGACATCCCCGCCGGCGTCGCCGACGTCATCGTCACCGACGGTTTCACCGGCAACGTGGTCGTCAAGACGATGGAGGGCATCGCCAACTTCATCCGCGGCCAGATCGAGAGGGCGATCAAGCGCAACCCGATCTACTGGTTGCCTGGCCTGGCGCTGCGGGGGGCTTTCCGCGGTGTACAGAAGCAGACGGACTATCGCGAGTACGGGGCCGGGCCGCTGCTGGGGGTGAACGGGCTGGTGTTCGTGGCCCACGGTCGTAGCGATGCTCTGGCCATCAAGAGCTCCCTGCGGGTGGCCCGCGAGGCGGCTCTATCGGGCATGCTGGAGGCTCTCCGTCCGGCAGCGGGCCGGGAGCCAGCGGCGGCGCCCAAGGCCGCGGGCACGTAGGCGCTAGGCGGGCGGTGCTTCTTCGTCTGGGCTGGAGGGCACGCCGAAGCGGAGCCACATGCGCAGGGCTCGTTGCAGGTTGCGCAGGCCGGCCTCTGCGTCCATGCTGCCCAGGAGGCAGGTATCGATGTGGCGGTCCATCAGCAGCAGCCCCACCTGGTCGATGCTGCTGCGCACGGCCATGACCTGGGTGAGCACGTCTTCGCACTCGCGGCCCTCCTCCAGCATGCGCTGGAGGCCGCGCACCTGCCCCTCGATGCGACGCAGGCGGGTGATGAGTCCTTCGGCCGACGTGCTCTCAACCATGGCGCTTGACATACCCCCAGGGGGTATGCTACCATAAGTGCGAAGGCGAAGTCAAGCCAAGCGGAGGTGGAAAGGAACGATCATGACTAAGCCGAAAGAGGTCACGGATGCCCAGTTCGAGGGCGAGGTCTTGAAGTCCGAGACGCCGGTGTTGGTGGACTTCTGGGCCCCGTGGTGCGGGCCCTGCCGTATGGTCGCTCCCCTTGTGGAGGAGCTGGCCGACGAGTACGGCCCCAAGGTGAAGTTCGTCAAGGTCAACACCGATGAAAGCTTCAACACGGCTGCGAGCTACGGCATCCGCAGCATCCCCACCCTCATCGTGTTCAAGGGCGGCCAGCCGGTGGGGCAGGTTATCGGCTTCCGGCCCAAGAACGATCTCAAGCGCGTCATCGACCAGGCCCTCGCCTCGTGATGGGGCGAGCGTGCGAAGGCAGGAGCCACAGAAGGGGCTGTCAGCGCGAGGGGCAGCCCTTTCGTATATACTTGAGAAGGCTGAATCGGAAGGTCTAGGGTGGAACAGGACTACGATGTCGTCATAGTGGGGGGTGGGCCCGCCGGCCTGGCGGCCGGCCTCTACGCGGCGCGCGCCCGCCGGCGAACGGTGCTGCTGGAGAAGGGCGTCATCGGCGGGCAGATATCTCTCACCGAGCGTGTGGAGAACTACCCCGGCGTGGAAGCCATCGGGGGCTTTGACCTGGCGCAGAACATGCTCCGCCAGGCCGAGAGCTGCGGACTGGAGACTCACTACAAGGCGGTGCTGGGCCTTGAGCGGCTCGACGCCCTCTGGCAGGTGAGGACCAACGACGGCGACTATCGGGCGAAGGCGGTGATCATCACCAGCGGCGCCGACTACAATCGCCTGGAGGTGCCCGGCGAGGAGCGCCTTACCGGCCGCGGTGTCTCCTATTGCGCGACCTGCGATGCTCCCTTCTTCGCGGGGCAAGAGGTGGCAGTGGTGGGCGGCGGCGACTCGGCGCTGGACGAGGGTATGTTCGCTGCGCGCCACGTGGCCAAGGTCTACCTGATCCACCGCCGCGATGAGCTGCGGGCCAGCCGCATCCTCCAGGAGCGGGTCCTCGCCGACCCGAAGTTCGAGTTCGTCTGGAACACGGTGATCACGGAGGTCCTGGGTGAAGAGCAGGTGACCGGCGTCCGCTTGCGCCACCTGCCTACTGGGGAGGAGCGCGTCCTGCCCGTGGCGGGGGTGTTCGTCTTCATCGGCCAGCACCCGAACACGGCCTATCTGCGCAGCCTGGTGTCGACGGACGAGGGCGGCCACATTCTGGTCAATGAATGGATGGAGACGGATGAGCCGGGCCTGTTCGCGGCCGGCGACGCTCGCCACAACTCGGCGCGCCAGGTGGCAACGAGCGTCGGCGACGGTGCGACGGCCGCCATCGCCGCCGAGCGCTACATCAGCAGCCGTTTTCCTGTAGAATAGCTTCCGCAGGCTGCGGGAGTGGATGGGCCCCGGTGGGCCTCTCGGTCTTCAAAACCGATGCGGGGCGGTGGTCCCGTCCTGGGTGGGTTCGACTCCCATGCACTCCCGCCAGATACAAAATCTAGGTAACGAGGGCGCAGATCGTGAGATTTGCGCCCTCGTTTATTGTTGATCACGCTCAACAATTGGTCACAGGAAATTTTTCACAAATATCTGGGCCTAACCCTCAGGGGACGCCTGAACGGTGCTGACGCGGAAGGCCCAGCATCCGCGTTCGGACTGCAATCGGTGTCTAGGCTCTCAGTAACTGGTCGTTGTCTGGGTAGCACTTGATTGCGAGAAGTTGACAAGGCGGGCCATTCTTTGAACCTAAGAAACGGAAGATTCGCCGGCGAACGAGGCCGCTACCACGCCAGGTTCTACCTCGACCCCACAGCACGCTGACGGGTAACACCCAGCGGGAACATATTCTAGAGACGCTACGACTGTAACACAATGCGTCGCCGTGCGGCTTTATCAAGCGCAGTTTACAAAACCCCAGGATTTGTGTAAACTCTAACTACGATAAACGACCGGGACTAACGAACTGGTGCTAGAACGGCTCCGAGAACAAAACCCTTGGTGGGGCGATCCCTCTGCCATCAATCGCGACCCCGCTCTTCAGGAACTTGCTGAGTCACCGTTTCAGCGCTCCCTTCCTGTCCTAGAGGGGCTGAAGATCGATCGTCCCATCGTCTACACCCTGCGTGGGCCCAGGCAGGTCGGGAAGACCACGGCCCTAAAGATACTAATCCAACGCCTCATAGGCCACGGTATTCCTTCCACTAACGTCCTCTACTACTCGCTGGACTTGGAACGCGAGCCGGAGGCCATCGTCGAACTGGTCAATAGAGGCCGGGCCATTGGCGCTGAGGGCAGGCGCTACATCCTTCTGGACGAGATATCCGCGGTCCCCGACTGGCAGCGGGCGGTCAAGTACCTGCGGGACAATACGCCCGCCAGGAACGACTTCTTTGTGCTCACGGGGTCCATCGCCTCCGACATCCGCAGGGGGGCCGAGAGGCTCCCCGGACGCAGGGGGTCGGCCGCAGATCTTGACAAGATCCTGCTGCCCCTCAGCTTCTCCGAGTTCGTGGCTGCGGTCGACCGGTCGCTGCCCAAGCCTGAGGTTCGCTTGCGGCCGGATTCGCTGGTCTCCAATTCTAAGGAGGCCAGTGAGATCCTCGAACGGCATCTGGTGTTTCTGCCGGCTCTGGACCGCCATCTCGAGGCCTATGTCCGCGTTGGTGGCTTTCCAGCGGCCGTCCGCGACTACCTTGTCGAGGGTACACGGGAAGTGGCCGACCCCACCATTCGAGTCCTGTGGGACATCATCGCTGGAGACGTCAGCCGCATCGGGCGCGATCCGGCCGTAGCCATGAAGATGTTGGAGCGCCTATCGATAAGCCTGGGCACCCCGATTAGCTGGACTCAACTGGCCGAGGCGATCGGGGTGGCATCGCCGGCCACCGCAGAGGAGTATGCACGAGCGTTAGCTGAAGCCTTTGAGCTTCTGGTCGTCTACTGTTGGGATACGTCCCGCGCCACCAGGGCGCCGAAGAAGGGAAAGAAACTGTATGCCGTGGATCCGATCATCCTACGCTTTCCCGAGCGGATCACCTACAGCACGCGTCTTCCTGACTTGTCACTGTTGGTGGAGAACATCGTCGCTCTGACGCTGTTTCGCTCAACTGAGAGAGAGTTGGTAGAGGCGTTTCCCGTGCCGCAGGCGCTGTTCTATTGGCGCTCCGCTTCGGGAAAGGAGATCGATTTCCTCATCGGGAGAGCCCCGGCCAAGCTCCCGGTTGAGGTGAAGTACCGGCACGGCATCAGCGGGCGCGACACTCTCGTGATCCGACAGAGCTTTGGCTCGGGCATTCTCTTGTCGCGTACGACACTCGACCTGACGGGGCCGGTGCGGATTGTGCCGGCGGCCCTGTTCCTATGGCTGCAGGAGGAGTAGCGGGTCGCTAATCGCTCTCGCGGGATGGGAGAGTCAGGGGGACTAGGCCGAGAAATTTCGTCCACCGGCACTTGCGCGCATTCGCACGGGTGTGCTAAATTAGAGCCCACCCTACACCGCGGAGCAGGCACAGGTTAGGAATGCTATGCCGGGAGGGTTGCCACATGGCACAGGTCGCTTCTGTCGTCGGGTCGCCGCCACTCCTTTCGCGCGTCATCACGCGACGCCCGGAGTTCGACAGCCTTTTCGAGGGCTACAATCGGCTCCAGGCCATCTCGTATGTCGTCTCCCCGGACCTGCTGCTCCATTTCTTCGAGGGCGGAGGCCTGAGCGAGGTCGAAGTCATCGTCGGAGAGAACCTGACAGAGCAATACCGCCAGGCACTATCGCAGAAAGGACGTCAGGTCACGACGGCTCTTGCGGAGCTAGTCGAGCAGGGTAAGCTCAGGATCTTCGTCCCGAAGCGGACCATCCATTCCAAGCTCTACGTTCTCCGGCGGAATGGCTTGTGTAGGGTCATCCAGGGCAGCGCCAACCTGACCGAGACTGCTCGGCAGGCTGCAAGCCAGGTGAACTACGTCTGGTATGCCGACCTTCCTTCCGACGATCCGTGGCTGCACCAGGTGCTGGACGACTACAAGGCTCACGTCCAGAACTGTTCTCTCTTCATGGGCGACCTGGTGGAGCTATTCCGCCAGCGCCCCGAGCAGCAGAGGGAGGACCTGGTCGATGCCTGGCTGAAGGGACGCGTCGCCGAGGAAGACGATCTGAAGGAGAGACGTATCCTGCAGCAACTGACAGCGCGCTCGCTTGAGAGCCTGGAGGCGACAAGCGTCCAGCCTATCTTCGCCGTTGAACTCCCTGACGCTCCCAAAGCGAGACAACGGTTGGAGGCGCGTCTGGCGTCGCTGAAGCCCGTCGTCACCGACCGCCATCTGGAAGTAAATGCCTTGAACTATCTGCGGTACGTCCAGGAGACCCACAATCTACCTCTGATGCAGCTGAATCTGGCGGAGCGGAAGCTCCTGGTCGGCATGGACGGCTCGGCATCGACGCGCTCGGAGCCTCCTCCCGACAGCAGCAGCGTCGATGGCGCCCTCCAACACATCGAGGAGTACATCAACACCGTGGACTGGGGTCGCTGCCTCGACCCCCGGTTCGCGAAGACCAGCATGTTCGAGGCGCTGCTGTACTTCCTCGCGGCGCCCTTCGCCCACGAGCACATGAAGCTGCGGCGCCGGACGTATGCCCTTGTGGACTCCCGGGGGCCGCAGGTCCTGTACATCTTCGGCCACGCGCAGAATGGGAAGTCCACCTTCCTCAAGTTCGTCCTCCACATGCTGACTGGGCGGCATGTTCTCCCCATACCAGGCGCACGGTTCAGCAAAACCAAGATTCGAGGCGCGGCGGCGCTCGGGACTGCCTTTCCCCTGGCCTTCGACGACGTGGATCTCTCCAACAAGGGCAGGGCATTTGAGGAAGTGCTCAAGTCGTACTGGGAGGTCTGGTGGCAGGAAGACTGTGTGTCGCCACAGATCATCCTCACGGGAAACGCCGAGAACCTCAAGGAGTGGGCAAAGTCGCGCCTAAAGAGGATCGACTTCGATGTGCAGTTCGCACCAGATGCGGAGCAGAAGCGGAGGCTGAACGAAATCCTCGAGGTCGACAATCCTCTCTTCAAGTGGTTCTCATTTCTATACATGGACCACCTGGAGCGCGGGGCTTCCCCCGGTGAAGACGAGCTGAGCATCGCCCGCAGCGTGATCAAGGACCTGTACCGCCGCGCCGACCGTCCGCTTCCTTCATTCTTTCCCGAGGAACCCATCGAGCATCTGTACAGCCCCGGGCGGCGGGCCTGGCAGGACTTGCTCTATGGGTTGCGAAAGGCGTCTGCCACGGGCGATGGCGAGCGGCTACTCATCGCCTTCAAAGACGATATGCAGCACCCGGAGGTCCGGGCCTACGCGGGGCACCTTCCGCAGACCGTCAAGCACAAGGTCAAGGGCAAGACGATCGTCATTGAGTCCCCGCGCGAGTTCGAGGAATGGCTGGGAGGCAGGCGACAAAGTTGGCCCAGTCGCTTGGTGGCCCGTATTCGAGGCAAGTGAACTTGTGGGTGCAGTCTGTTCTCGGCGACCGACAAATGGGTCCAGCACCGCGGGCCCACCTCTTCGCTCCGACAGGGTGCTGCATTTGCCTCCGCTCAACGCTTGACCAGAACATCATGCGCCCCGGCTGTCACCAGGTACGGGACGTATCGTGCGAGATGGGACAGCGCTCCTGCAGTGGCGAGGGGCCCCGGGCCCGCGCGGAGTGGCCAGAATGTTTGTTCTGATAACTTCGCTAACGGTAGCCTCGAGGCGCCGCCGGCGGAGCGCGGGCCAGTTGGTGTGCATATGCATTGAGGCAGAGGGCACATGCTGTGCATCCCTACCTCATCGATGAGATTCATGGTTGTGCTCCTTTCCGAGGCCCTCTGCGGTCTCCGGAGGGGCGGCGACCCAGGCGGGCTGGCTTTGTGGGAGATGGGGAGCGCACCTGACTATCGCAACGCGGGCAGCGCCGATGACAATGTCTCCTTGTGCCTCCATGTTGTGGACGATATGATTGCGGGCAGCACGCATGTTCGTCCAGGCTGTCGATGGCGCCTGATGGAGGAGATTGAGGGCGGTGCTCGAAGTTCAGGAGATAGAACTGACTCGGCTGCATCCTTGGGAGGATAACCCAAGGTTCAACGATCAGGCAGTGAACGCGGTGGCGGAAAGCATACGCTCATTCGGCTTCAACGTGCCCATTCTCTGCGACCAGAACCTGACCATCGTGGCGGGCCACACGCGATGGAAGGCAGCCCAGAAGCTCAGGATGACGGCAGTCCCGGTAATAGTGATCGAGATGACGGATGCTCATCGGCGGGCGTTTTCCGTGGCAGATAACAAAACGGCCGAGATCGCAGACTGGGACTTTCCAAAACTGCGTGAGCTACTGGAGAGGCTGCGTTCCGAAGACATTGACATCGGAAGCCTCGGGTTCAGCGACGAGGAGATACGGCGGCTCTTGTTAGACGAGACAGCGGATGAGGATTCAGTCCCTGAGCTCGATGATGCGCCGACTACTCAGCCTGGAGACCTCTATGTTCTCGGAAGCCATCGGCTACTCTGTGGTGATTCCAGAGACCGAGACTCGGTCCTGCTGCTCACTCAGGGACGCCCCATGGATCATGTATTTGGGGGACCGCCATACTTCAACCAACGTCTATACGCTCATTGGGATGAGTACCAGGCGTATCTCACCGACATGAGAAAGATAGTTCAAAACTGCCGTGACGTTCTGAAGGATGGTGGCGTATGCGTCTGGAACATCGCTAACGGATGCAGCACTCACCACGACCATGTCAGCCACCACTCCAGGCTCTTCGAGGAGAGCGGCTTCCGCTACCTCGATGCCATCATTTGGAAGAAGACTGGGGCCAACTACGCCGTGCCAAGGAACTTCCATATCCTGCGTAACGGATATTACTATCCGGCACTAGAATGGGAGGCACTTCTCGTCTACCAGAAGCCAGGCCAAATGCCCAAGATGACACGGGAGGGGCAGGAATACATGTCGAAATACCACACCGATGTGTGGGAAATACCTGCCATCACCAACCAGATGGAGCGCTACGGCCATCCCGCGGTCTGCCCAGTGGAAATTCCGTATCGCTCAATTCAGGCATACACAGGCAACAAGGACACCATCTTTGAGCCATTTGGCGGTTCGGGCACCACGCTCATCGCTGCGGAGAAAGCGTCAAGAAGGGCCTACGTGATGGAGCGGAACCCCGCCTACTGCGACGTAATCGTGAAGCGTTGGGAAGCGCTCACGGGTGACAGGGCGGTGCCTGTTTCTAGTGAAGCGCCGTGACGTCCCTGGGCGAAATCGCATGGACGAGTTCAGCCACTGCCAAAGAGATTTGTTCGGGCCAACCGTATTCAGGCCATCCCTGCCGGCTGACTACGAGCCCGTTCGTCCGGCATACTTAGAGGTGTCCCGCATCTACCTGTGCAAGGGGAGCGTCGCGACTCAGGAGCGCAGGCGGTTTGTCGAGCGCGTCTGCGCCCTTTACCCCGAGGCGCAGCTCGAGGAGCGCTTGGATACGCCTCACAACCGCATAGAACTGGGTGAGCTGGATGCACTGAGTCTGCACCAGGCAGGCAAGCAGACTCTTGTGTTCGGGGAGCTTCAGACCGCGGTGCGCCTTAGCCAGGAGCGAGGAAACGCTTGCCCCAACTACTGGCATTTCTCTCCCTACGGCTTCTGCCCCTACGGCTGCCGGTACTGCTACCTCGCGGGGACCCAGGGCGTCAAGTTCTCGCCCTCGGTCAAGATATACGTCAACCTGCCCGAAATGCTTGATGACATCGACCGGATCGCCAAGCACCAGGAAAGGCCCACCGCCTTCTACCTGGGAAAGCTCCAGGACGCCCTGGCCCTGGACACCCTGACGGCCTACTCTACGATCCTGGTGCCATTCTTCGCCCAACACCCGTTGGCGCGCCTGACGCTCCTGACGAAAAGCGCCAACATTGACCGGCTGCTGGACCTGGAGCACGGCGGCCATACCATCCTTTCCTGGAGCGTCAACCCGCCACAGGTGTCGGCGGTCTTTGAGGAGAATGTCCCAAGCGTCGGTGAACGTCTGGAGGCCATGCGCCGCGCCGGTGAACGAGGCTACCCCGTCCGCGCGGTCATGATGCCCATTATCCCCATCGATGGATGGGAAGAGGCCTACAGGGCGTTCACTGAACGCTTGCTACGAACCGTACCCATCCGGCGCCTCACCCTTGGTGGCATTTGCATCTACCGCGGTGCTCGGGAGCTCATGGAGAGAAAGATGGGAAAGGGGAATGCGGTCTCCGCTCACATTGAGGGCAGAACTCCAGGAGATGGAAGGGCACGCTATTCTCCCGCTTTACGAAGCACCGTCTACTCCGTGATCATCGAAACCGCGCGGCGCGTTCGGCCAGACCTGGAGCTCGCCCTTTGTCTGGAGGAGAAGGCCGTCTGGAACCAGGCAGGGCTTCGGGAGAGCTTAGGGCGATGCAACTGCCCGTTGTAGAGAGAGAAAGCTCATTATGGATGAAGACCTCTATGCTGAGAAGCTTGCCTGGTTCAAGCGAAATGAGAGCCCCGAGGCTGTGCTCCTCGTCGCTGACGATCCTGAGTCTATGAAGATCATCGTTGCCTGGACCACTGTGGACGTGCGAATGGTCGAGCAGCCGTCGCCTCCGACAGGGGAATCGCATCGCGAAATATGGGATTGGCTCTGGGCCAATGCCCGTTATTCCCTCGCCGAACTAGCTGAGATAAGCGGCCTGACCGTCCCGTTCGTCGAACGGAAACTCAAGCCGCTCATCAGCAGTCGACTGCTCTACCCAGACAGGACGGCAAACTCGTTCGTCCAGCGCTACCTCCGGGAGCGGGTGCTAAGATTGTTCGATGCGAAGCCGAGAAGGCCGGCTAAGAGTTCGTGACGCTACCCAGGGACGCTGCGCCCCGCTTCGCTTCCGTTCAACGACTTACCACAACTCCGTAAGCGCCCATCGCGACCAGATACGGGACATATCGCGCGAGGCAGAACAGCGCTTCTACGGGGGGGTCCCCAATCGCCTCGGGGTCGCGAAGTTCCTTGGTGGCGATGATCCAGGCGGCTGTGCCCCCACTTGAAGCTGGAACAAAATGCTAAGGTTCTCAGCAATTGGTTACAGAACGGTCACAGAGTTCGTGGTCAAGGCTGTCACAGCCTGGCACGGAGTGGGATCAAGAGCTCGATCACGGCCCGATTTCAGATACGGAATGGGCGCAAAATCGATCTGATGGGAGGCCGTGGGACGGCCTGGGCCGAACTTCAAAACCGATGCGGGGCGGTGGTCCCATCCTGGGTGGGTTCGACTCCCATGCACTCCCGCCAGGATCTTGAATCTGAGAATTGCTCTTGGCACGGCGGCGCTGCGCCTCTTTCTGATAAGGTTGCGCGCAATTGCCGCCATTTTGCCGCCGTACCCGTCAGCCCTGGCCCGAAAGCCAG
>Ga0153915_10006813_pt1 | contig 10750 bp, 12 predicted proteins | sample Opewatmetagenome_2_FD_107003 | JGI IMG/M metagenome (GOLD analysis project Ga0153915, IMG submission 107003) | Freshwater wetland microbial communities from Ohio, USA - Open water 3 Core 3 Depth 3 metaG | ecosystem: Environmental > Aquatic > Freshwater > Wetlands | place: USA: Ohio, Lake Erie...
GGTAGCGTCCAAGACTTTGAGGCATTCAGGGCATATACTCTTCGTTTTCTTTATTGTATTCATGGTTTTCACTTGAAACCTATAGTAGCGCCTTTCGAAGCGCTTAAGAGCGAAAATAGCCATAATAAGGTTTCCAAACGATTACGACGGTGATTGAGGGGAATAACGTGCCAATAAGCGAGAACACCCGGGAAATTCTTCGGGAGATGGGCTTAAGCGCCTACGAAACAGACGCCTACATCGCGCTTCTCGAATATGGACAAAGAACAGCCATGGAGATAAGCCGTGAAGCACATATTCCCTACTCAAAGATTTACGAAGCCCTCAATTCGTTGAAAGAAAAAGGGTGGGTCAAAAGCTCTGAAAACAGACCCTTCAAGTATTATCCTGTTCCGCCTCTGGACGCTGCGACCTCCACGAAGCTGAGACTTGAAGACAAATACCAGAGATGGGAGAATACCCTGGCTGAGGAACTGCAACCTTTGTATGAGAAAAGAGAACTTGTTGAACGTCCAGACATACTCATCCTGCGTGGACAGGAAGCAGTTTTTGCCAAGTTTGGAGAGGTCTTGAAGAAAGCTGCCAAAGAAATCATGATTGCAGCCCCAGAATTCGCTAAGGCCATAGTTGTTTCCGGGGATCTGGTCTTTGGAGGTTTGAAGAAGAATCTCAATCTCAAATTGATGGTTGCTGGAAAAGCGGCTGATTGGCTATTTTTAAAGAAACTCACTGGTGTGAACGAGTTCCGCGTTAGAGATAAGATGTTCGGTGGCGGAATAATTGCTGACGAGAAAGAAGCCATGCTTTTTCTGGGTGAAGAGAAACCTAGCCTGGTTATTTGGAGCAATCACGTAGGGTTGGTCCGATTTGCCAGAGACTATTTCCAGTTTTTGTGGGACTCATCTATTTCGGTCTGAAGCGAAAAGCGATCAATCCTAGAAACTCATCATAGCGAACGTCATGATTTTATATGTACAGAAGTAACTAAGTAAAGAAAAGAAGAAACTCGGATATCTATTGAGAGAAAAGAGCTCTACAGGATAATGTCGAGAATCAAGATATTTACTCGATTACCTGTATTGCACCTTCAGGACACTGGGCTTCGCACGCTCTGCAGACTAGGCACTCGTCAACTTTGGTTGGCACAGATTTGGAGTCTTTGATTTCATAGGTTCCTACTGGGCAGGTGTTTACACAAGTTTCGCATCCGGTGCATTTGGCATTGTCTACTATTATTTTTACCATTTTCTTATACCTCTCATGATTTTTTTATTAGGATTCAAGCTGTGAAATAAAAGCATTTAGGTTGGCTAGCGTAGTTCTTCACGGAGTCGCAGCAAAATTCCGTTAATGGTTGTTTCTGATTTCTCTTTCCGCCGTTGGTAATCCGCCAATTGTTTCTTGTAGTTTTCCAGCGGAAGGTCGCCCCGGCTGTATCGAGTCTCGATTGCTCCGATATTGGTTTCAGTTTCGTCGAGTTCAGTTTCAGCGTAGTCAAGCTGCCTGACTAGGTCTGCGTAAACCCCGCCTGCACTCCTGAAAGTTGCCTTTTGGTCGTTGGTGTTTTTCAGCAAACCTTCGGATCGGATTTCCAGGGTTCTCCGTTGAACTTTATACTGGCGTCTTGGAATCTTGCCTTTCTGCGCTCTTGCGTCAAGCGATTTCAATTCAGAATTCAGTCTGCTTCTTTCTTCGTAGGCTTCTATGAAGGCTCGGATATTTTCTGGTCTTAGAGCAACTGAGGCTTTGGGCGCTACGATTCTTAGCGGTGCAGCACTCTTGGGTCTTCTCCAGATCGCGAGTGCTACAGCTCCGACAATGGCTATGACCCAGGCCCACATTGTAGGGCGAAAAGCCAGCCATAGTGGACTATAATCATATGTGACCTGTAAAGCATCTTCTGCGGGAATCTCATAATCAACTTTGCTGACGCCTGTTTCGGTGAATGACAACTTGTCTTGGAATATGTCTCTGTTCAGAGTTGACCTGGAATCTAGCTCAGTTAGGCTGGGTGTAATAAACCTGGCCCCTTCCGGGGGAACGAAGGTGACGGTTGCTTTGTCAACGTAATAGTTGAAGTCTGGGAAATGAACAAGGTCTAGGCTGAAACGTGAGCCCTGAGATGAAGCGCTTGGTAGGTTGTAGTTGACCGTCAATACTGAAGTCCTGCCGCTGGTTAAGGCTGAAGCGAGCGTGGCGTTAAGCAAACGAGTTCTTTGGTTGCTGGACAGAGTTTTAGTTGTTAGGACAGCCCCAAATTCATCTCTGACTATGACGTTTGTTGCGGTGGACGGTATTATCAAATCAAGGGCGCCCGCCGTGACTGTTGAATTGTTCCTAATTCGGTAGCTGTCAATGGATGTCACATCTCCAGATGCTCCTAATGTAATTTGGCGATCCAGCTCCTCAAATGTGATAATTTGGATGTAACCCACCTCTACAGTGAAAGAAGCTTCTGCTGGAGCGTATGTGAATGCCGGCAAATTGTCTCTGACGTATTTTGCGGCGTCAATCTTCCCATCATCCTTTGTTACGGTAATGCTTTGGGCGTTGATCGGAAGAATTATTGAGACGTTGCAAGTGCCAGCGTTTTGTACGAAACTCGGGTAAGCTGGAAAGTCAAGTTCGAAAATGGTTAAGCCGGCTTCTGTCAGAACGTTTGAGACGTCACGGATGAGGTTGTTTGAGAGGATAAAAACAACGGTGAATACAGTTGGATTTGACTGGCCGAAGTTTATCTGTACGCCATAGAAACCAACTCTATCTCCCATTTGGACGCCTAGGCTTATGGGGTAGATGTTGTTCTCGTCGCAAGCTACAGCCTCAAGAACTTGGGCGCCGTATTTATATGGAAAACCCATGATAAAACCGTTCTTCAGCTGTCCGGTCACGTGTATGGTGTCGCGAACGATTATGTGCCCGGAGTACATGACTTCAACTTCGTGGTCAACTCTCTGTATAGTATAGCTGGCGTTTTGGGCTGAAACGGTTTCAGTGTTGAGGCAAAGAGGCAGGAGAATTGCCAGTGAGAAAAAGATCAATGCAATTACTCTTGCGGTTCTCTTCACCTATATCACCAAGTTTAGATTTCTCTATTTTTATCCTTAGCTTGTTTATTTACTTTTAGAGTGAGAAAACCGGGGTGTATTTATGGTTTCGGTTTCTCATGTTTCACTTTGGTTCTTTTTACGGTGAGAGTTGCCAGAGACCTTTTGAAAACTGATCTGCTAATCGGTTATTGCGTTATTCTAATTGAATTGTTCTAGGGCGAGAGTTAGCCTCCGGGTGCGCCGTGGAAAGGCACGTTTTCCCAGAGCAGTTTCCACCAGTCGGCTTCGGTTATGGTTTCTCCGTGGACGATTATGTCCAGAACAGTTTTCAGCAGGGCATGATGTCTTCTTTCGTCGGCTAGTATTGATTCTATGAGGAACTTGACTTTGTTGTTTTCGATTTCAGGCATGATTTTTTCTATTCTTCTTATGAGGGTCGCTTCTAACTGGATGTGTTTTTCTACAAGGGCTCTCTGTGCGTCGAGGTTTTCCTGAGTCAATGCTTGAGAAGTCTTGGTAAGGAGGCTGAGTGCTGAGGCGTATAGTTCGGCGTGTTTAACCGAGTCTAATGATATTCCTTTTAGAACGCCCTTTACTGGTGGATTCTTTATGTCTGATACCCCTTTGTTTAAGGAGCTGACGATTTCTTTTTCAACTTCTATTTGTTGCTTTATGAATTCGATTAGTTCTGGAACTGAGTCTGGACTCAATGTTCTTCACTTCACTTTAGAACATATTATGGTTTGGGAATAAGGGTTTCGGAAATGCGTTTCCCAAATTCTCTGCACTTGTCAAGCGTTGCGGCGTCGGGTGTGAGTTTTGACAGCAACGGAGGCTCGACTGTGCGCATGCCCAATTTGTTTGTCATTATTTCCAGTGCCAGTTTTGGGGCTTCGCCGCTCCAGCCATAAGAGCCAAACGTTCCGCCCACTTTGTCTTTTAGGCTGATGCCTTTGGCGGTAGCTTGTTCTAACAGTCTCTTTGTGTCGATGGGCATGTCCTTGTTGAAAGTCGGTGTACCCACGAGAATGGCATCATAACCGGCTAAATCCTCAGCGTCTATGAAGTATTTCATTTCGACTTCGGCTTTTCCCGTGCTGCTTATTCCTTCAGCTACAGCTTTAGCCATTTTCTCGGTGTTTCCGGTTCTGCTGTAATAGAATATCAATATTCTGTTCGTAAAATCACCTAACAGAAGAACGGACTAAGAACATATGAACTTTTTCCAGAAAACGCCAGTGACACGTATAAAGCTAAACAAAGAAAAAAGGGGAAGAAGAAACCGTTTGGTTCTTGTTTCTGCTATTACTTCTTCTTGCGTATTCGTTGATTTGGTGAACTTCTTTCATGACCTTATTGGTGAAGTTCTTTTAAGTTCGTACTACCTAAGCGATGTCTGGAAAACAATGAGGGTTAGAGACAGCGATTTGCCTATAGAAGAAGAATGGGCTAAATTCTTCAATCCAAACAGAACACTAAAGCTGTTAGGATTAGACTGCAGGATCAAAGATGCGGCAGACTTTGGCTGTGGCTACGGAACGTTCACCATACCGGCAGCCCAGATTATTAGTGGGAAAATCTATGCTTTAGACATTGAACCTGAAATGGTTAGAACTGTAGAACGAAAAGCAAAGGAGTTAAGTTTGAACAATGTCGTGGCGATTCTCCGGGATTTCATGTCAGAAGGTTCAGGACTCAAGGATTCGAGCGTTGATTTTGTTTTTCTCTTCAATATTTTACATGCTGAAACCCCAGTCGTTCTTTTAAAGGAGGCCTACAGGATTCTGAAACCTGGAGGAAAAGCTGGAATCATTCATTGGAGGTATGATGAGACAATCCGTGACGGGCCTTCTATGGATATTAGACCTAAGCCTGAGCAGTGCAGGCAGTGGGCTGAATCTGTAGGATTCCACTTTAAGAAACAATTCGATTTGAAACCCTATCACTACGCGATCATAATGGAAAAATAGCATGTGTTGCGATGCTTTACGTACCGAAAATGTATTTGTGCCTGTCGCTGAACCTTACCTTTTTCCCCAAGAGGCCTAATTACCAGTTTCTCGACAATCTTTTTACCTTGTTGATTAAAATTTGTTACTTTCTCTGTTTAACAGACAAAACAGCTTCCGATTCTTCGCTTAGCTCTCCCGCTAATAGAGAAACAGGTTCCGATTCTTCGGGTACCTCTTCTGCCACTGTAGGAATAGGTTCAGATTCCTGGTGTGATCGCCCTACGGGGGACCCGAATGCTGAAGGCAATTGCGTCTGTTTAACTTCTGCAAACCTAGTCTGGTCTTCGGTCACAATGAAGTCAAACAGTTTTTTTATGTCCTGCAATGTTGCATTCTCATCGAACGGGGAAGCCCGACTCTCCACTAAACGATGGGGATAATAATATAGTGCAAACAAGCGTTTGTCTTCCGATGGTGTTGCTGACGTCTCCTCTTTAATTTCAAACCAAATCATTTTTTCGCGCTCAAAAATCAGCTTCAGCTTACCTGCGAGTGCCAAGTCAGAATCAGTGAAAACCGGCACTCCTTCTTTTTCTTTAGAATTTCGTAGGTTTGTAGCGTATGCTATCGGAGTGTAGAAATATACCTCGCCTTTGTGTGGTTGCACGAAAGTCACGTTCTTTATTTGCCTTTTACTTTTTCCGAACATTTTGATTCCATAAATGGTGGCTAGCTCGTGCTTCTTATGAATTATGAATCTTGAAAATAGAGTTTATCTCAGTAAAAATTCACCCAGCGCGTGCTATAGAAAAGCATAAGTAAAGAAATAGGAAATTTGGACTCTCGAGCGAATGGCTGATGAAACCAGCCTTACTGGTGGAGGTTACTTTAGTGCCGCCTTGAATAGTCCGAGCTGCCAAAATACGAGATACAACCTCACCTAAAATTGGTTCAAGCTTCTTTGGATTCTTTCTTGTGAATCAAAGGATCACTCAAACTCTGAACAGGTGAGCCATCTGCGTATCCAGCAAGCTTTCGAGTCTCTTCTAAGTATCTTTTCTCTGCTTCTTTTGCCCTGCTTTCTTTGGCGCTAAGTTCTACGCTATTTTCCAGTTTCCGTATCGTTCTGCCCAGTCTCCTTTGCCCTCTCGTGACCATGTGGCATCCTTTCCAACAAGCAATAATCAATCATATAAAAGAATGCATTGTTGCGTGCACTAACTCGTGCAATGGAGACGGATGCAAGATTATTGTGAGCTTCAGCGGGCCCGAGGGGATTTGAACCCCTGTTCTTCGGCTTTCTTCCGCATAAGCGTCCGGAGGCCGACGCCTTGATCCGTGCTGGGCTACGGGCCCCACTTCAAACCGAACACAGACTCTGAATAGAAAGTTAATCGCTGCTATTCCTGAACTATTTCTTCGTTTATCCACCATGCCTTCTTTTTCCCGGATTTTTCACCCCCATAGTAATCCAATATTGGTTTGCCAAATTGTTTTTTTGACTTGCGTTGAATCTTTCTGAGTCTATTGAGCACCATCCACCTGTTGGTCTTTATGTAGTCTGCTAGTTCCGGTGTGGTTGCGCCTTTATAGTGCAAGAGATAATCGACTATTTTGTGGTCTATTTCGTCTATGCAAAACGTATGCGGGTTAACTTTTCCATTTTGGTAGGTTAACAGCTCTAATTCGGCGAGGCATTTTTTTATCTCGCCGAGTTCATTTTCAATCTTGTCCATTCTTTTTTCGAGACCCAGAAGCTTATCCGCCTTTGGCGTTTTCTGAAGTTTCTCCATCAAAGCTTCACGGATGAAGTCGCTTCTGTCTCCCTCAGGGATGCGCAAAACCATCTCATTGTACACGTCTTCGGGGATTTTTGCCGAGACCACTCGAAACTCGCTCACCACTGACACCTTCCAACACTGAATATACGACTCTTATTATTTCACAGTTTCTCCAAAGGTTTCTCTGAGACTTTTTGAAAAAACTTAAATGCAATCCACCCTCAGTTTTAAACAGGGATTGTGAAATGCCGAAGAAAACCACGATCTCTATAATCAAGTGCGATGTTGGCTCGTTGGCTGGCCACCACATTGTCCCCAAACCCCTGTTTGATGTTGCTGAGAAAAACCTCAAAAAAGCCGTTAAAGAGGGCATCATAAACAACTATTACGTTTTCAACGCCGGCGATGACCTTGAATTACTTATGGCACACGAAAGAGGGGAACAGAACCATGACGTTCATAAATTAGCCTGGGAAACGTTCAAAGAAGCCTCAAACAAGGCCTCGCAGATGAAGCTTTACGCTGCCGGACAAGACCTTTTGAAAGATGCCTTCAGCGGTAACGTCAGAGGAATGGGTCCTGGCGTGGCAGAGATTGAGATTGAAGAAAGAAAGTCTGACCCGATTATTGTGTTTGCAGCCGACAAAACCTCTGCTGGATCGTTTAATTACCCTCTTTTCAGAATCTTCGCTGATCCGATGAACACGGCTGGTCTAGTCATTGACCCGAACATGTTGTGCGGTTTCAAGTTTGAAGTAATTGACACTAGGGAAGACAAATCGATAACACTGAAATGTCCCGACGAATCGTATGAGCTGCTGGCTCTGATTGGCACTGTTGGGCGATACGCTATTTCGCGTGTTTGGCGGGCAAACGACGATTTGATCTGCGCGGCAAGTAGCGTGAGCAAACTCTCGTTGATTGCTGGGAAATATGTTGGGAAGGATGATCCTGTCATGATTGCGCGGGCTCAGTTTGGGTTGCCTGCTGTGGGTGAGGTTCTGGCTCCTTTCATGCATAGCTACTTTGTTCAGGGTTGGATGCGTGGAAGCCACTGGGGACCTTTGATGCCTGTTGGACTGAAGTCGTCAAAATGCACTGTGTTCGACGGTCCTCCGAGGATTGTTGCCCTGGGCCTTCAGGTGGCAGACGGCAGAATCTCGAGTGATGACGAAGGAAACCCCATGATCGCTGACTTGTTTGATGACCCTGCCTTTGCCTTGGCAAGACATGAAGCCATGCAGAATGCTTGCGCGCTTAGGAATATGGGTGAGTTTGAACCTGCACGTTTGGGCGCGGAAGAAATGGAGTATACAACGATTCACCAAGTTCTGGAGAAGCTTGGAAAACGCTTCAAGCCGTTGTAAAGGCAGACGTTACTACCGACGAGCATGCTAACAGGCTATTACAGCTAACGCCCTAAGCCTTTTCTCAACAAGGTTCTGCAGTCTTGCGGAAAGGCCAGGTCCTGCAACTTTTCTCTCCTTCAGAAGCAATGCTTTCTTAGCCAATTCTAGATCACCAATCGCTGCAAACCAAGCTTCAAAATCGCCTCGCTTCAAGTGAAATTCTATTGAACCTTGACCGGCTTTCGAGATCTTGCTTGAAAAATCCTGAAGACTGCATGCGTAGACATCCAATGGTTTCCCTATATCAAAGTAAAAGTGAAATGCTTTGTTGCTGGGGAATTGCGCAATTATTGTCTTGGCGGCCTCCTTGCTTGTTTCAGGCAAGCCAAGGGCTTGTTTTCCTTTTCCCGCTATGGCATAAAGTCCTTTTTCAGGCGTATACACATATCCCATGCGGATGAGACCGAGAATGTGCATCATTACTGGCTTGAAGTCTCTTCCAGTATCTTTGGCAATGTCGGTTGCTTTTGCAGGTTTGTCGTTTATCAGCATGGTTTCTAGTATCTCGCGTTTGTTAATTGGCAAACTCATCGTTGATTTACACCTTTGAGGTATTATGTGCAATAGACCTATTCAAACCTTCAGTTTTAGATATTGAGCTTGAGTGATAATAAGCAAAGCTTTAGTATGAAGATACGTAATGCTAAAACTGGAAACTGGTGAAAGCCGAGAATGAAGATTGCCGTGCTTGTTTATGAGTATCCCCCTAAGATCGTCGGTGGGTTGGGAACCTATGCTGCTGAGATAACGCGCAAGTTTGTTCTGATGGATCATGATGTGACGGTTTTTACGATGAATGATGACGCTGGTACGCTTCCGACAAGAGAGATTTGGCGCGGCATAGAAATACATCGCCCCCTGCACATTGATGTTTCAGATTCGCTACCTGACGTAATTTCAGAAGACATAAAGAAATGGGGCAGAGGGCAGATTCTCTTCGGCAAGCTTCTTGTGTATAATTATCTGACTGCTTCAAAACTCATCAATGATCTCATAAAGAAAGAAGGCATGAAGTACGACGTTGTGGTTGCTCACGACTGGCTGTCGGTCATGGGCGGAGTCACAGTCAAGAAAGAGAGTGGACTGCCTCTGGCTTTTCATGTTCACTCAACTGAGAAGGGGAGAACCCTTGGAAACGGTTCCAACGTAGTAAGCAACATTGAAATGCGAGGTGCAAACATGGCAGACATGATAGTCACCGTGTCGTACGCCATGAAAGATGAGCTAGTCCAGCTTGGATTCCCAAAAGAAAAGATCCAAGTGAGCTATAATGGTGTCGATCCTCAGAAGTATAACCCCGCAAACGTGCCTGCTGACCAAATTAGGAAAATCAGAGAAAAGTACGGCATCAAGGACGATGACTTCATGATTCTTTTCCTGGGAAGACTAGTGGGCGTAAAAGGAGTTGACAAATTGATTATGGCCATGTCTCACATTCTCACCAAAGTTCCGACTGCAAAACTCGTGATTGTGGGCGTCGGAGACTTACAAGAGTATCTAACTAACCTGACTCGAACGCTGCGACTGGATGATTACGTGAAATTCTGTTTCGATTTCATTCCCGAGGAAGAGCGGATTTTTCACTATGCGGCTTGCGATGTCGCTGCCTTTCCAAGCTTTTACGAACCCTTTGGCATAGTCGCTCTTGAAGCCATGAGTATGGAAAAGCCTGTGGTAGTGGGCGCGGCTGGCGTTAGTGGTATGCGAGAAATAGTCATTTGTCGCGGAGAAGAACAATGCGGTTTTCACGTTGATCCTAACAACCCATCAGACATCGCTTGGGGAATAATAAGCGCCCTAGAAGATCCTGAGAGAATGAAACTGCTTGGAAAGAACGGTAGAAAGAGAGTTCTAGCCGAGTTCACTTGGAGTAAAATAGCAGAGAAAACAGTTGAACTTTACGAAAAATTGCTCAAGCATTGAATTATAGAATTGAATGGTGAATAGTTGGACGGCAATCCAGGTTTAAGGAGCAGAATTGCCAGGGAAGCTGCTGTCCTTCTGTATTTCGGAGCGGAAAAAGAGTATAGACCGGCAAAGAAAAAAGCCGCAGAAGCTCTACGGGCTAATTTTGTTCCCACAAATCTGGAAGTGGCAGTTGAACTTGATAAAATTGCGGGTGAAAACGAGGGAACCGCTAGGACCGAAAGGCTGATTCAAATGCGCAAAGAAGCCTTGAGAATAATGAACCTCCTAAGGACTTATCATCCTGTCTTAATTGGCAGTGTCTGGCGCGGAACTATTCGTCGAGGAAGCGACATTGACATCGCAGTATACCACGACGCTCCTGGTGAAATTCTCTGCCTCGCGAAAAGAACCTGCAAAATCTCTAACGCTGAGTGGGTAACGGTAACAAAGAAAGGAAAACCACAAACAGCCTATCACATTCACGGTAACACTTCTAACGACGAGAAAGTTGAAATCGTTGTCAGAAGCATGGAAGAAGCGGGGCATAAGAGAAAATGCGAGATTTTCGGGGATGATCTGAGAGGTTTGACTCTTAGAGAACTGGAACAAATCCTTAAAGAAAACCCCGTCCAGAAATTTATTCCTCTATA
>Ga0153915_10006814_pt1 | contig 10749 bp, 2 predicted proteins | sample Opewatmetagenome_2_FD_107003 | JGI IMG/M metagenome (GOLD analysis project Ga0153915, IMG submission 107003) | Freshwater wetland microbial communities from Ohio, USA - Open water 3 Core 3 Depth 3 metaG | ecosystem: Environmental > Aquatic > Freshwater > Wetlands | place: USA: Ohio, Lake Erie...
CGCGCGGTCGACTCCGTCCTCGTCTCGCTGCCGCTGGCGATCGAGGCGCGTGACACCGTCGCCCGCGCCGGACAGAGCCTGACGATCCGCGTCCGCGCGCTCGGCGGCCAGCGCGTCCTGAGCCGCCAGCCGCCCCGGACGGCGCCGCTCCGGCTGGCGGTCACCGTGGTGAGCGACGCGCCCCCGGCGCAGCGCGGTGCCATCACCGGCGGCGTGGCCGGAACCGAGACCGGCTTCCGCGTCATCGAGCTGACCCTGCCCGAGACCTCAATCGGATACCGGGCGCCGGCGTCGGGCATCAGCCGCACGCGGCTGGAGTACGTCGCGATCCATCTCGCCACGCCCGACGGGCAGCGCGGCGTGTTCCTCGGCTCGGCGGCCGTGAGGCTGGAGCCGTGACCTTCGCGCTCTTCTATCCGACCCAGCTCGCCAAGGCCGATCTGGTCAACCTCGTCCGCGGCCGGGAGCTGTCGATCCCGCTCGACGTGGTCGACTTCGCCGATCCACCGCCGCATCGCGCCGAGCGCGAGCTGGCGGTGCCGTTCCTGTCGGGCATGGACGACATCGAGGTGACCGAGGCGCGCCTGGCCTTCCGCGCCGCCTCCAAGCTGTTCGACACCGAGGACTACACGGTCACCGCCAACGGCAGCCACGGCATCTTCCTCTCCCTGCCGGCGCCGGCGCGGCTGCGCAAGGTGGAGCTGACGTACACCCTGCCCCTGCCGCCGGCGCCGAACTTGCGCGTGGTCGTGCGCGCGGCCGCGCCCTCGGGCTCCGCGTTCGTGGCCGGCACGCCGCTCTTCGCCTCCCCGTCGTTCGGCGCACCCGGCCAGATGTTTCCCGCGGTCCTCGCCGGCATGACGCTCACCGATCTCGGCGGCGACCGCCGGCTGCTCACGCTGCCGGGCGTGCTCGGCCAGGCCTGGCTCATCCAGCTCGCGGTCGGCGACGAGGCCACCAAGCTGGATCCGGACCCGCTGGCGATCGTTCCCACCGTGCAGCGCGTGACGCTAGAGGCGGCGCCCCGCAACCTGTCGATCGTGCTGCAGGGCCGCGACGGCGACGTCAAGCTCTGGAACAATCCCGAAGCGCTGCTGCCCGACACCGGCGAGCAGGAGGTGAGCTTCACGCCGCTCGCCCAGAAGGAGCTGACCGCCACGCTCGTCCGGCAGAACGCGGCGGCGGGTCCTGCCGTCCTCACACTGCCGGTGCGGCTACGCTTCGACTCCGAGACCGTCAGCGCCGTCGACATCACCGCCCGCGCGCTCACGGCCGAGTACCTGGTGCGGCCGCTCGGCGCCGCGCGGCTCAGCCGGCGCCTGGCCGGCAGTCCGGCGACGCTCACGCTGAGCGCCCCCGCGGGGCTCACGCCCAAGAGTAGCCAGGTGCGTCTCACCGTCAAGCATCTCGGCCGCGAGCTGAATGCCGCCTCGCCGGAGCCGCCGCCGGCCCCGCCCGCCGGCGGCCTGCGCGTGACCAGCACTCGCCTGGTCGCCACCGCGATGCGCGTGGCGCCGCGTGACGGCGCGGCCCCCGGCAGCCTGCTGCAGCTCGCCAGCGCGCGCCTGCACCTGGCGGCAACCGAGCCGTCGGAGGCGGTGCTCGAGATCCGCGGTGATCTTGCCGGCGCGCCGGGGCCGCTGGTGTCGCCGCCGATCGTGCGCCAGCTCGACCGCGGGTTCTCGGACTGGCTCGAGTTCGAGCTGCCCAAGCCGCTCGACGTGGTAGCCGGACAGGCGCCGCTGTGGCTGGCGCTACGCGTGAACAAGGGCGACGTGCAGTGGTTCGCGTCGCCGACCGGTCCGGCCAGCGCGCGCGTGAGCGCCGACCGCGGCCAGACGTGGGGCGAGCCCGACCCGCGGCTCCTGCCCGCCACCGGTCTGATCGCCCAGCTCTTTCACCGCGTGGTCGACGAGCCGCCGGTGCCCACGCTTCGCCTGCAGCGCGGCGGCGGCATCGTGGTGGCCAGCATTCCGCTGACGCCCCAGCCGCAGTCGACGCGCGAGTTCATCGCTGACACCGCGCTGCCGCCGACGGTGCACGCGCTGCTCGAGGGCCGCGTGGGCGACGGCAAGGTCAGCACCGAGCTGCAGCTATTCTCCCGCGGCGTGCTCGACGTCACGGTCGACGCCTTCATCCTGCGCTACGACCCGTTTGCCGCCCGCCGCACCGTGGCCTAGCCATGTCGTCGATCGCCATCTCGCCGGGCGACCTCGAGACGCTACGCAGCGTGCCGGCGCAGATCGCCACGCTGGCGAGCACGGCGACCCGGACGCTCGAGGCCGTCCGCGCCGGCGCGGACGGGGGGAATCCGGTGAGCGCGCTGCTCGCGGGCCTGTCGAGCCTGTCCGAGCAGGCCGGCCGGCTGCCGTCGATCGAGCCGCTGCTCGGGCCCGTCCGCCAGCTCACCGCCAGCCTGCCGCGCGGCGCGCTCGCCGACCTCACCGCGATCGGCGGCGAGATCGATCGCGTGCTCGGCATGCTAGGTCCGCTCAAGGACACCGTGCTCTCGGGCAAGATCGACCAGAGCCTGACCGACGCCATCGCGCGCACGCTCGACAGCACCGGCTCACTGTTCCAGCCGGGCGGGGAGGTGGGCCGCGTGCTCGGCGACCTCGAGGACGCCCTCGGCGTGTTCCGCGCGGTGGTCGAATGGCAGCATCGTCCGCCCCGTCCCGACGAGGTGGCCGAGCTGATCGCCCGCGGGCTGGCCGGGGTGCCACCCAATCTGTTGGCGGCGCCGGCGGCGGCGCTCGACGCGGCGCTGGCCCCGCTCGCCTCGATCCCACCCGCGGGCAGCGATCTCGAGCTGTGGCGCCAGGCGCCGCAGCGCCGGCAGCAGGTCTGGAAGACCCTGGGCACCCGCGTCGGCGCGTCGGGCAGTGTGGACTGGGGGCAGCTCGAGATCGACCTGCACGCGGAGTCGCGCGCGCTGCTCGACGCACGCGCGGCGCGCGACCGGCTGCTGGCGGCGACGCTCGCCGGCCTCGGCCGCATCGACCTCCGGGCGCTCGGCCAGGTCGGCGCGAGCCTGGCCGGCGTGCCGAAGGTGCGCGACCTGCGCTTCAGCCCCATCGTCGCCGGTCTGCGCCGTCAGCTCGAGAGCACGGCCCAGGACCTCGAGTCGTGGGCGCCCACCGAGGACGAGGCGCGGGCGCTCGTCCGCCGGCTGGTGGAGCGGCTGCTCGCGTACCTCGAGCAGAGCCCGATCGGCCGGGTGCGCGCGCTGCTGGTCGACTTCCAGCAGCGGCTGCTGCTGGCGATCGAGGCGTTGCCGTTCCGCGACCTCGCGCGGGACGCCGAGCAGGTGCTACGGCGCGTGGCCGCCGCCATCGACGTGGTCGATCCCCGCATCGTGCGCAAGCCCGTGCACGACTTCTTCGCCGGCCTCGAGGGCAAGCTCGACGAGGTCTCGGGCGAGATCGTGCGCGGCGCCCTCGGCAGTCTGACCCGCGACGTCGAGACCACCATCACGCAGATCAACACCGAGGTCGGGCGCCTGCGCGACACGCTCCAGGGGCTGGTCGCCCAGTTGAAGACCTTCGCCGCCGCCGCCGCGCCCGCGCTGGCCGCCGTGGTCCAGAGCCGGGGAGCGATCACGGCGACGCTCGAGAGCTTCGATCTGACGGAGTCGGCGGCGGGCGTCGTCGAGAATCTGCACACGCTGCGCGACATCCTGCAGAGCCTCGACCTGTCGGCGCTCCCTGACCCCGCGCTGTCGGCGCTGCGCACCGGGGCGACCGTGTTGCGCGAGATCGACGTGGCCGGCACCGTCAACCCCGAGCTCGAGAAGGCGCTGGCCGCCGTCGATCCCACGGCGCTCATCGAGGAGGTCGCCCAGGGTATCGCGGGGCTCACCGAGCAGCTCGCCATGCTCGATCCGGCCTCGCTGTCCCGCGAGCTCGACGCTCCGGTGAACGCGCTGCTCGACGCGCTGTCGAAGCTCGGACCCGAGTCGTTTCGCGCGCTCGTGAACGCGGCGCTGAACCCCCTCGAGGACGCGGTGTCCCGCCTCGACGTGAGCCAGCTCTTCGCGCCCATCACTCAGCTCCACGCCGAGCTGACCGCCCGGGTCGACGCGGTGCTCGACCCCGAGCGGATCTTCGCGCCACTCGACGCGCTGTTCCAGCCACTGGTGGACATCGTGGACGGGCTGCGGCCCTCGCGCTTCGTCGACAAGCTCACGTCGCACGGCGACAGCTTCGCGGAATCGCTCAGCCGCCCCGGCGGTCCGCCCGCGTCGGTCGTGAGCGCCGGCCTCAAGGCCGCAATGCCCGCCGGGCCAGAGGCCGAGGACGACCTGTTCGGTTTCCGCGTCGGCGACCTGCTCATCCCGCTGATCGATCTGCACCGGCTGTTCGCTCAGGCCTTCGATCGCCTCGACGATCAACTCCTGGCCTCGGTCGGCCGGCAGGTGCAGTCCGGCCTGCATGGAGCGCTACAGGCCCTGAACCCGGCCAGCGTCTCGCTCCGCGTGGGCACCTCGCTGGCGGGGGTGCGCGCGGAGTTCGAGCCGGCCCAGGTGTCCCGGCGCCTGGGCGAGGCGGTGCAGGCCTACCACACGACGGCCGCCGCCATCGGCGCGGCGGCACGCTCGAACCTGCCGGCCGCCGAGGCGGCGATCGCGACACGCGTGCTCGCACTGCTCGGACCGGTCCACCCACTGCAGCTGATGCCGGATCCGGCGCAGTTCGAGGGCGTGCGGGGCGCCAGCGCCCAGCTCGAGGCTCGGGTGGACCTGCGCTCCCTCCGCTCGGCCTTTCCCGGCCTGGCCCAGGTGGACCGGTTGATCCCCGATTTCCTGAAGACGCCCGACCTCGGGGCGGGGACGATTCGGCAAGCCCTGCGCGATCTTGACCCGGGCCCGCTGCGCGACGACATTAACCAGATCTTCGACCGGCTCGGGCGTCGCATCGTCGGGCTCAAGGACGTGCTCCTGGCCGCGCTGGCCGAGCTGGGCCGCGTGGTCGAGGAGTTCCTGCTGCCGATCACGCCCGGCAATCTCGTGAGCCTGGCCGACCGGCTGCACGCCGGGCTCAAGCAGCAGATCCTCGAGCTGCGGCCGAACCGCTTCAAGGACGAGGTCACCCTGCTCTTCGACACGGTCAAGCGCCAGCTCGCCGCGTTCAACCCAGCGCTGATCGTGCAGGAGCTGAACGCGCTGCGGGATCACCTGATCCAGAAGATCCGCGGCCTGGTCACTCAGCTCTTGCCCGACCCGGCGCTGTTCGCCGAGACGCAGGCCCGGCTGGCGGCGCTCAAGCCGAGCGTGCTGCTGGCGCCTCTCACGCAGACACTCGCGCCGGTGACCCAGGCGCTGGCCACGCTCGATCCCCAGGCGCTGTTCCAGCCGCTCATCGACGCGATCGCCCGCGTGCGCACGGACCTGCCGCAGACCATCGCCGCGGTGGAGGCCGCGCTCGACGAGGTCCTCGCCGTCTTCCCCGAAGGCGGTCCCGCCGGTGCCAGCGTCCAGGTCACGACGGGATAGCAATGCGCGTGGCGCCCTCCGTGTCAGGTCAGCCCATGCCGGTCATTGCGGCCCCCGGCGATCGCCCCGACTGGGTGGTGCGGACCGCTCTCCTGGCCACCGGTGCCGAGCGGCGCGAGCACTACGATTTCTTGCGCAAGCTGCAGCTCGTGCAGGAGCCCGACGGCAGCTGGCTGCGCTATCGCCACGACGGCTCAGGCCGCCTGGCCGCGCTCGAGCACTCGAGCGGCGAGCGCGTGTGGTTCCGTCGCACCGAGGGGGAGCTGGTGGCCACGACCGACCGCAGCGAGACGCGCGTGACCCTCGACGCGCGCGGCTTCCCCGAGTCCCTCACGGTGCGCATCGACGAGCGAACGTGGTCGGTCCACTACCAGCGCGGCCAGCACGGGCAGGTGGAGGCGATCCGCTATCCGCAGGGCACCGACGTGCTGCAGGTGGGCCACGCCCTGCGCTGCGGCGACACGACCTACGCCGAGGCCGCGCTGCCGCGCATCCTGTTCGCCAACGGCGCCAGCGCCATCGAGGAGTGGACGGCAGGCGCGCCCGCGCAACTCGCGCGGATCGCGCACGTCGGCGCCGACGGGGCCGCGTGCGTCGACGCCGCCTACGCGCATGAGCCCGGCGGCCGACTCGCGCGCGCGGGCAACACACCGTTCGCGTACGACGAGGCGGGCCGGCTGGTCGGCGCCGGCGATCGGCGCTACGTCTTCGACGCGCGCGGCCGGCCCGTCCACGCCGCGGGCGACGTGTTCGCGTATGACACCGGCCCCGCCGTGACGGTCGCGCGCGGCGCCCGGTTCGACTACGATGCGCTCGGCCGCCGCACCGCGCGCAGCGACGCAGCCGGCGTCACCCGCTACACTTACAACCTCTTCGGCCAGTGCGCGCGCGTGGAGTTGCCGGACGGGCGCGCGGTCGACTACATCTACGACGGCTTCGGGCGCCTCGTCGGGCGGCACGGCCCCGGCGGCCTCGTCTACTACGTGCTCGACCTCGACGGCCGCCGTCTCGCCGAGTGCGAGGCTGCCGGCCGCGTCACCCGCAGCTACCTCTGGCTCGGTCCGCAGTGCGTGGGCATGGTCGACGGCCCCTGTGGCGGCGCGCTGTCCATGTCGTTCCATCGGGCGCACGGGGGCACGCTCGCCGGTATCGGCGACGCCGACGGTCGCATCCGGCCGGTCGCCCACGCCGATCCCTATGGGGGCGACGCGCCGATCGTGGACGGCATTCCCGGCTACGCGGGCCTGTTCGGCGACTCCGAGACCGGGCTGCTCTACGCGTCCAGCCGGTGGCTCGACCCGAGCATCGGTCAGTTCACCACCCCGGACTCCTGGCACGGCACCCACGCGCTCGAGCACCTGACACACGGGCTGCGTCCCGTCCTCGACGCGTTGCCCGGCGGCACCGGCCGACTCGTCGACGCGGCGTCGGCCTACAGCTTCTGCGCGTGGGATCCGGTCAACTACTGCGACCCGACCGGCCACAACGTGCTCGGCATCATCTGGTCGGTCATCTCCGCATTCGTCTGGCAGATGCAGATCACCAGCGTCGCGCTCCAGATGGAGGTGGTCAGCCTCGTGCTGTGGATCCTGCTGGCCGTTCCCGTCTTCATGTTCATCTGGGACTTCGATGGCTGGATGAAGCTGGGCCCCTTGAACGCGATCCCGCCGCTCCTGACAGAGCTTCGACTCAACGTGCCCTTCGCGTTCCCGCTGAACAGCATCTGGAACTCCGGCGGGGCCGTGTTCACCATGGGTAGCGTCATCTGGGTGCGCGGCGATCAGCTCGAGACGCTCGAGAAGACGGCCAAGCGTGACCTGCTCCTGTGCTCGAACGCCGATAGCTATCAGTCGGCCGCCGAGGTCGTGGCTGCCGACGCCTTTCGCGTTCGCAGCCCCCACGCGCGAGGCACGGGGACGGCGAACGCCGCCGGCACCCAGCTCACCGGTGTGGCCATCACGACCCCGCCCGGCGCAGCCGTGGCGGACACGCTCGCGGTGGCGGACTGGCTGTCGATCCGGCTGACGACCGGCGGCGGCGACGAGCTGCGGAAGATCACCAACGTGCTCGGCGCCACCGTCAGCGTGGACCAGCCGCTGCCGGCACCCTTCCTGGGCCAGGCGGTGGAGTTCGCGCGGGCCGACTTCGGCGTGGTCAGGATCGACAAGGATGACACCCGTATCGCCCGCACGGTGGTCTTCGTGCGCGGCCAGGCCCTGCACTTCCAGAAGCAGCTTCCGGAGAACTTCCCGACCGAGGGGCTGGCCGTGACCGAGTACATGAAGTCGGCCAGGCGCCGGGCGACCTTCGCCACCTCGACGGCGGAGGCCATCCTGGTCCGTCTCAAGGACGCGGCCGATCAGGCGCTGTTCGTCGCGAACGACTTTCTGCGCGTGCGCGCCGGGAAGAGCTACTTCGGGCGCGCCGTGACCCGCCTGCGGGGCGCTCGCGACCTCATCCTGGACGCGGCACTGCCCGCACCGGCGCAACCCACCGACTACGGCCGGATCGAGGTGGTCAAGCTGGACGCCGATGCCCAGGCTGCCGGCCAGGCCGCCATCGACACGCGGGTGGACGCCGGCACCCTCACCGCGCTGCGCAAGCAGGACGGGCTGGCGATCACGAACGCCGCCGCGCCGCCCGCGACCGAGCGTCGTATCGTCCTGAAGCTTTTCTTGCGCTGCCCGTTGACCGCGCTACCGGCGGCGCTGCAAGGCGTGTCGATCGCCGTCGACGTGATGACGCCCGACGGCTCGGTCACCGCCGACGGCACCGTCGGGTCCGCCACCGAGGTGACCACGGCCGACGACGAGGCCAAGAAGTTCGGCGCCCACAAGCCGGTGCGCGTGCACAAGGATCCGGCGCCCGACTTCTTCACTACGCTCAGCGCCGTCGACCGCGACGCCAATCTCCTGACGCTCGACGAGCCGCTGCTGGCCGCGGACTTCCCCGCCGGCACGCCGGTGACGGTAACCTTGATGGCGCCGGCGCGGCGGTTCGAGGCCGAGGCGGCGCCAGCGCCGGGTGATCAGGTGCTCGTCGTCGTCGAGCAGCCCGACAGCCCGGTGGTGGGCGACGTCATCCGCGTGCGGCCGTCGGGCGACAAGGAAGGCGGCGTGCTGCGCGCGGTCGGCGCCGCCCTCACGGTGGTGGCCGAGGTCGACAGCGCCGTCCCCGCCTCCCACGTCGCCAACCTCACCGTGCAGCGCTTCGTGCCGGTCGCCGACACCCTGCGCGACAACGCCGCCGCCCCGCTCGTCCAGATCCGCTTGACGATCACGGCAGGCGCGAATCCCTACGTGCAGGACGACGAGCTGCACCTCCTCGGGGACGAGGAGGCCTACGGCCGGGTGCTGGCGAACCCGGTCGGCGCGGACATCGTCCTGGTTGACCCGGTGGAGTTTAGCCTCGGGCCCAATGCCATCACGCTCGAGCACATCACTCCCACCGGCCACACCACGCCGGACGGCCGGCTCGACGAGTCACTGATCATGATCCCGTCCGACCCGGGCGAGCCGCCGATCACGCGGCGGCGGGCCGTCGAGGCGCACGAGATGCGCCACGTGTGGCAGTACGCCGTGCTGGGCCCGTTCTTCTTCAGCCTGCCGCTGCCCTGGCTCATCAACCTGGGCTTCTCGTTCACCGACAGCGCCAATGAGGCGTCCAAGTGGACGCGCTGGTTCAGCCTGGGCAACCTCGACTTTCTGTTCGCCATGTTCGCCTGGGGCTTGGGCGTGGGCGGAGGCGGCTCCGACCTCGTCGGCATCGAAGGCGAGGTGACCGGGGCCGAGCGCAAGATCATCACGGTCTCGCCGAACACCCACCCTGATACGCTCAACGAGCTCAGCGCCGGCCTGCCCTGTGACGTGGCCAAGGACGACTACGAGACCTTCAACACCGTCACGGACTGGGAGCGCGACACCCGGACGATGACGCTCCAATTCGCCCTCGAGGGCGACCGGTTCGCCGTGGGCGACCGGGTGCGCGTGAGCGTGTCACCGTTCGAGAAGATCCGCCGAGTGATCAACAAGTGGTTCAGCCTCAACTTCGAGCGGATCTGGAGCGACCACATCCCGCAGGCCTGGGGGCGGGCCCTGTCGCGGTTCCTCAATCGCGAAAGCTGGCTTCCCCTGCTCGGCTTCTACCCTCTCGCCTGGTTCCGGGCCGGGTTCAACCAGAGCCGCATCCACTTCGAGCAGGACGCCGGCTATCACTCGGGCGACCTGTACACGAACCTGGCCGTGAGCCAGCCCAACGACATCTTCGTCGGCCAGTTCACACGGCTGATGGGGTTTCTCTCGGGCCGTGGCGCGGGTGACACGGCGGTAGGGCTGTCGGACGAGTCGGTGCTGTTCTTCCTGACGGTCGAGGTTCCCGCCGCTCTCGGCAACCCGCTGGCGGTGGTGGCGGGCGCCGTCGACGCCAGCACCGTCGGCGCCAATCGCGTCCGCTTCCGCGAGAACTACTACATCCCGCTGGAGGACAGGGTCGAGAACGCGATCGGCGCCTTCTTCGTCACCTCACGGCCGTTCGCCCAGTCCGATCCGCGGGCGGCGGTGCCGGCCGACGACTACGTCGTGCACGTCACCGGCGAGCTGACCGAGGACGTCGTCCGCACGGTGTCCTTCGACGCCGATTTCCTCGAGCTGCGCAAGCTCAAGGTCAAGCCGCTCGTTGTCACCCCGGCGATCTCGGCCGCGGAGCCGATCTTCGAGACCGAGCAGGTCGTGCTGAACATCCAGGGCGATTCGACCGCCGACTACGAGCTGCGCTACGCCGGCGCGCCGCCGGTGCCGCAGCTGGTGCTCGACCGCGCCCCGGACGGTCCCCGGATCACGGCGCCGGTGGCGGGCCCGCTGCTCCACTCGCTCCAGATCACCGCCGCCTACCCGGAGGACCACCCCGTGTTCCAGGGCGCCGGGCAGAAGGGAGCGGCCCGGCTCACGGCCGAGCAGCGCACGAACCTCTGCCAGGAGCTCGAGGTCACGGTGGCCGTGATCCCGGACGTGGACCTCGGCTCCGTGACGGCCGGCACCAGCACGCCGTTTTCGGTGCCGATCCAGCCGGCCAATGTGACAGTGACCTCCGCGCTGCCGGCCGGCGCCGCGGTCAACGCCAGCGTCGTGATCGGCGCGGGACGCCCGGCCGAGATGACGTTCATCGCGCCGGATGCCGTCACGGCCGCGACCAACGTCACGTTCGTCATGCAGTTCGGCACCGGGGCCATCGTCAAGCCTGTCAACGGCCGGGCCCAGGTC
>Ga0153915_10006815_pt1 | contig 10749 bp, 5 predicted proteins | sample Opewatmetagenome_2_FD_107003 | JGI IMG/M metagenome (GOLD analysis project Ga0153915, IMG submission 107003) | Freshwater wetland microbial communities from Ohio, USA - Open water 3 Core 3 Depth 3 metaG | ecosystem: Environmental > Aquatic > Freshwater > Wetlands | place: USA: Ohio, Lake Erie...
AGGCTCAAGGAACTCCTCAGCCGGCCCCGCAACAGCCGCAAGAGACGAAATATACGAATGACTCCGTCGCCCGGATGAGCTTCGTCGAAGGCAAAACCTTCGTCCAGCGCGCCTCCGACCTCGGCTTCGAGGAAGGCGTCCTGAATACGCCCGTCAACGAGGGCGACCGCCTCGGCACGGCCGACGGCCGGATGGAAGTTCACCTCGGCCGGGGAAATTATCTCCGGCTCGACAACGACAGCAAGCTCGACATCCTGAACCTCCCCAAGAAGGGCGATGACATCACCCGCCTGCGCGTCTGGTCGGGCGGCGCCTACATCGTCGTCGGCAATCTCGCCAAGGAAAAAGGCATCGAGATCCACACGGCCGACTCGTCCTTCTACATCCTCGACAAGGGGATCTACCGGATCAACGTCCGGGAGAACAGGGACACCGAAATCCTCGTCTTCCACGGCCTCGTCGAGGCGGCGGGAGAGGGCGGTTCGACCCTGGTCAAGGCCGAGCAGAGGCTGGAGGTCGCCGAGGGCCGGTTCTCCGGCAAGCCGTCCGGGTTCAGGGCCGTCGCCGACGACGCCTTCGACCGCTTCAATCAGGAGCGGAATTCCCAGGTCGGACGGCAGTTCGCCAAGAAGAACCTGCCGGCCGGGCTCGAGGACTACGAGGGCGAGCTCGACGCGAACGGCCGTTGGGCTTATGTCGCCCCCTACGGCAACGTCTGGATCCCCTCCGGCGTCGATGAGGACTGGCGGCCCTACTGGAACGGGCGCTGGGTCTGGCTGGGCATGAGCGGCTGGACGTGGCTGCCCTACGAGCCCTGGGGCTGGGCGACCTTCCATTACGGCCGCTGGCACTGGGGCCTGGACATGGGCTGGTACTGGATCCCCATGGCCATGTGGGGTCCGGGCTGGGTCGACTGGTGGTGGGATGACTTCTATTTCGGCTGGGCTCCCCTGAGCTATTGGGGATACCCCGGCATTCTCATGGGCGGCAATTACTACGGCGGATATTACGGCCGCTACTATCCGGGCGGATCGCGGGCCCTGACGGTCGTCCGCAGGGATCAGCTCCGGGCCGCCAACGTCTCGCGCGTCGCCGTGCGAGACACGGCGACTCTCAACGGGCTGTCGCGGATGAGCCTGTCGAACCGGAGCCTGAACGTGCGGCCGTCGGGCAGCAGGATTTCCGTCCAGACGATCAACGGCAACCGCATGATGCTCCGCCAGGATTCGTCCTCGAGCGGCCTGGTCACGGGCAGCGGCGCCGGCCGCGGCACAACGAGCTCCGTCAGCCGCACGGCCGGGCAGGGCTCTGGCACGTCCACCGTCAAGCGGGAAGGCAATTCGCAGGGCGGCTCGGACAAGTCGTCGCCGGCCAGATCCTCAGGCTCGTCCAGGAGCTCGGGAGGCGGGGCCCGCAGAATCCGGAAGCAGGACAGCACCGGGGGCGCGTCCACCGGTTCGATGAGCGGATATTCAAGCTCAAACCTCGGGTCCTCCGGGGCGGCCGCCAGGACCGGCGAGTCCAGGGCCATCCGGACCTATCCGTCGTCCTCGTCCATCACCCGGCCGTCCGGCTACGGGGACGGCGGGGATTCGAGGTCCCGGTCTTTCCTGGGCCGCTCGTCGACATATTCGTCGTCGGGCAGGAGCACGAGCTCCGGAACGAGATCGTCGGTCCGCTCGGGGAGCTCGTCGTCCGGCAAGTCGTCGGGATCGTCCCGCGGCGCCGGGAGCTCGCACAGCAGCGGGAGCGGCGGATCGAAAAGGAAGTAACTGACCCCTTTCCCATATCCGGGGGCGTCCCTTTCTTACGAGCCGGTTTGAGAGGGACGTCCCCTTTTCTTTATCTCGATCAGTGCTCTTCGCTGGACTTCTGCAAAGAATAATAATCCAGGCACCGCATGTGGTCGGCGTTCGTGCAGAAGCGGCTGGGCAGGAGGTCAGGGACGTCGAAGAAGACCTCGCGGAAAGGATAGAGGCAGGACGGAGTCGCCAGGAGCCCCGTCTTCTTGTCGATCTCCATGAAGACGAGGTTCGGCGGGATCTCGAAATCCTCGGCCGGGGCGTCGGGCCCGGCGGCCTCGAGCGCCTTCCTCTTGTCGGCGATCACCCGGCCGAAAAAGTCCTGCCAGACGGGCAGGGCGGCCGAGGCGCCCGTCTGCCGCTCGCCGAGAGGGATCTGCTTGTCGTTGCCGACCCAGACGCCGGCGCAGAGCGTCGGTGAGAAGCCGATGAACCAGGCGTCGGAGCACTTGTCCGTCGTGCCGGTCTTGCCGGCCAGGGGCCAGTTGAGGACTGAGGCCGCGGCGCCCGTCCCCGACTTGATGATGCCCTCCATGATGTAGGTCATGACATAGGCCGTCTGGGGGGAGATGACTTCCTCGGATTCCGGCTGATTTTCCTCAAGGACGTTGCCGTCCTTGTCCTCGATGCGGACGATGAAGTAGGGCTTGAACCGGACGCCTTTATTCGGGAAGGTCGAGTAGCCGGAGACCAGCTCTGACAGGGTGATCTCGAAGACCCCCAGGCTGAGGGCCAGGTACGGGTAGACGGGCGAAGTGATGCCGAAGCGCCGGCAGTAGTCGACGCCGACCTGGGGGGAGATGTAGTCCAGCAGGCGGGCCGTGACGACGTTCCGCGAATCCTCGAGGCCGGTGCGGAGGGTCACCGCTCCCCTGAACTGGCGGTCGTAGTTCTTCGGCGACCAGGGCTCGCCATTCCAGCGGTCGATGAACGTCGTCGGCTCGTCGACGATCACGCTCGCCGCCGAGTAGCCGTTCTCGATCGCGGCCGTGTAGATGAAGGGCTTGATGGCCGAGCCCGTCTGCCGCGGCGCCTGCAGGGCCCGGTTGAACTGGCTCGCCCGGAACGAATACCCTCCGGCCATGGCCTTGACCTGCCCGGTCTGGGGCTCAACGGCCAGGAAGCCGCCGTTGCGGATCGGATGCTGGTCGAGGGAAACGCGGGCCTCCCTGGCCGCCTCGTCGACGGAGTTGACGCGGACCTGGATGACGTCGCCGCGCTTGATGAGAGTGTCGAGGAAGCCGGCCCTGGCCCAGGAGATGTCCTTGTTGGTCATCCGGCCCGTGAAGCTCTTGACCCGGACGGACGCTTCCGTCCGGCCGGCCGAGAGGACAACGGCGTCATAGACCTCGCCGGGCTCGAGCGTCCGGTTGTCCCAGCTGAGAAGCCACTGCCCCTCGAGATCGGGCTGGGGCCTGACGACGAGGTCCTTGCGGGTCTCGAGCGAGGCCGTCAGCAGGTTGGGCTTGTCCGCCCGCCAGCCGTTTTTCTGATTCTCGACGTCCCGAAGGCCTTTCCGGAGGGCGGATTCGGCGTATTTCTGCAGGACCGGATCGAGGGTCGTGTAGATCTTGAGGCCGCCGTTGTAGAGGGCGCTCGTGCCGTAGTTCTTGTCGACGTACTTGCGGACCTCTTCGAAGAAGTAGGCCGCGAACTCGTCGCTCGTCTGCCGCAGGGGCAGGACGTTCAAGGGCGTCCTTTTGGCGGCCTCGGCCTGCTCCCTGCTGATGTACTTCTGCTCCGCCAGCCGGCCGATGACGTGGTTGCGGCGCTCGAGGGTGACCTTGGGGTTGTCATAGGGCGAATAGCGCGACGGCCTCTGGAAGATGCCGGCGATCATGGCCGCCTCTTCCAGGCTGAGAGACTTGGCGCTCTTGCCGAAAAACAGGTTGGCGGCCGATTCGACGCCCCAGGCCCCGTGGCCGAGGTAAAAATGATTGCAGTAGATCTCGAGGATCCTCCGCTTGGAATACCGTCTCTCGATCTCCCGCGCCAGGAACATCTCCTTGAGCTTGCGGCGCACACTGACGTCCCGGTGCAGGAACAGGTCGCGCGCCAGCTGCTGGGTGATCGTGCTCGCGCCCTGGGGACGCTTGCCCGACGGGATCCTCAGGATGTCGTCCTTGACGGCCCGCAGGATCCCCCGGTAGTCGATGCCCGAGTGGCTGAAGAAGCGGGAGTCCTCGGTCGCGACGATGGCCTTGATCAGGATATCGGGGATGTCGTCGTAGCCGACCTCGATGCGCCTCTGCTCGGCGAACTCCTTGATGGGCGCGCCGGAGGCCGAGTACACGGTCGTGATGATCTTCGGCTTGAAGTTCTCGAGCTCGGCGATCGAGGGGAGATTGTCCCGGATGGCGTAATACGCGCCGAAGCCCGCTCCCAGGGCGGCGGCGACGCCCGCGATCACGAGGACGAGAAGAGTGCGCAGGAGGTCGCGCTTGTTGAGCCTTCGAATCTTGATCTTGAGGGACGGAATGGGCATGACGTTCAAGAGTCAATGATAGCAAATCGGCCGCGAAAAGACAAAGAGGGGGACAGTCCCGACTGTTCCCCTCTTTTATTGTTTTGCCGGCAAAAGCTTCTCGACGCGGGCCCAGATGGCCCGGCCGACCGCTCTCCGGTCGCCGCGCCCGTCCAGGTGGCAAATGCGCGGGCCGCGGAAGCCGCGGAAGATCTCCCTCACCCGGACCAGGTAGTCCTCGCGCTCGAAGAGCTCGTCGCGCGTCCGGCGGCCGAGGATCCGGGCCAACCCGGCCCCGGCCTCGACGTCGAGGACGATGACCAGGTCGGGCCGCACGGCGAAGGCCTCGTTCAGCCGCCTGATCCGCCTCGGGTCGATCCCCTTGGCGCCCTGGTAGGCGATGGTCGAGAAGTAATAGCGGTCCAGGACGACGACCTTCCCTCTCTCGAGGGCCGGCTTCAGGTTCCGCTCGACGTTTTCCCGCCGGTCCCTGACGAAGAGGTCGAGCTCCTCCTCGGGCGTCAGGGAGCCGTTCCGGACGGCCTTCCGCTTGATCTCCCGGCCCCATTTCCCCCGGGTCGGCTCGCGGAAGAAAGCGGCCTCCCAGCCTCGGCGGCGGAGGCGCCTCAGCAGCGACCGGGCCTGGGTCGTCTTGCCCGAGCCGTCGATGCCCTCGAGGACGACGAGAATGCCTTGATGGAGTCTCATGGGCGTTAAAAAATCATCTTAACCGCATCCCCCCGGGAATGCAACCGTCCGCCGGCCGGCCGGGTTTGTAGAGGGACGACAAATTGAAATTCCCAGGCGGTTATGGTACCTTAATTTGCAGATATCACGGAGGTTAAACAATGAAAAAATACGGTTGGGTCGCACTTTCGGCATTCCTTCTGGGCGTGCTCGTCGCGGGCTATTTCTTCGTCTATCTCCCGGAGAAGAGCGCGCCCCAGGCCAACCTCTTCGATAAGTCCTCGTCCGGCGCTCCGACGTCGAACCTGTTCGCGTCGCCCGCCCCCGAGGTCAAGGCCACCCTGGATTTCGTCACGATTTCCGAGAAGGTCGGCCCGGCCGTCGTCAAGATCGACGCCATGCGCAAGGAGAAGGTCAGCCCCTTCGGCACGGACGAGGGCGGACCGTTCGATGATTTCTGGGACCGCTTCTTCGGCCAGCAGCAGAAGCCCCGCCAGCAGCAGGAACAGCCGGTCGTCGCCCAGGGCACGGGCTTTTTCATCAGCCCCGACGGCTACATCCTGACCAACAACCACATCGTCGAGAAGGCCGAGAAGGTGACCATCAACACCGTCCAGGGCAAGGAGTTCGAAGCCAAGGTCGTCGGCACGGACGCCATGACGGACGTCGCTCTCCTCAAGATCGAGGCCAGGGACATGCCCTTCGCCGAGCTCGGCGATTCGGCCCAGATGAAGGTCGGCGAATGGGTGCTGGCCATCGGCAACCCCTACGGCCTCGACCACACCGTCACGGCCGGCATCGTCAGCGCCAAGGGGCGCGAGATCGATCCGACCGACGGCTCGACCATGCAGGACTTCATCCAGACCGACGCGGCCATCAACCGCGGCAATTCGGGCGGCCCCCTCATCAACATGAAGGGCGAGGTCATCGGCATCACCTCGAACATCTTCACGCCGACCGGCGGGAACATCGGCATCGGCTTCGCCGTGCCCTCCAACATGGCCAAGAAGGTTGTCGTCCAGCTCAAGGAGAAGGGACGCGTGTCCCGGGGACGGCTGGGCGTCTACGGCCAGAACATCTCCGACGGCATGATGAAGCAGCTCAAGCTCGCCTCGAAGACAGGTGTCATCATCGCCAACGTCGAAATCGATTCCCCGGCCGAGAAGGCGGGCCTCAAACAGTACGACGTCATCACCGAGATCAACGGCCAGCCGGTCAAGGACTATAACGACCTCCGCATGAAGATCGCCGACATCCAGCCCGGCCAGAAGGCCGTCATGAAATGCATCCGCGACGGCAAGGAGATGACGATTACGGCGCTGGTCGAGGACCGCGAGACAACCGCCGAGAAGGGCCAGGTCGCGGCGCCCGACAAGAATATCGGGCTCTCCCTCCAGCCCCTGACGCCGGCGCTGGCCCGCCGCTACAGCCTGCGCACGACCGAGGGCCTGCTGATCACCGATGTCGAGCAGTTCAGCGAGGCGGCCCGCAAGGGCATCGAGCCCGGCATGATCATCCTCGAGGTCAACCGGAACAAGGTCACGACCGTCAAGCAGTTCGAGGGCATCCTGGCGAAAACCGCCGCCGGCGACGAGATCATCCTCCTCGTCCGGATCGAATCCGAAAACAGGATCCAGGACAGCATCGTCACGCTCAAGGTCAAGTGATGAAATTCACCAAGCTCCACGGGCTTGGCAACGACTTCCTCGTTGTCCGCCCGGACGAAGAGCTTGACGCGCCGCGGGCCGGCGAGCTGGCCCGCCGGATCTGCGAGCGCCACACGGGCGTCGGGGCCGACGGCATCGTCTTCGTCGATCTGAAAGACGCCGCCGGCAAGACGGCCGTCTTCCGCGTCTACAATCCCGACGGCAGCGAGGCCGAGATGTGCGGCAACGGCCTCCGCTGCGCCATGGCCTTTCTCGTCCGCGAAGGGAATGTCCCGGCGGGCCCCGTCGTCTTCGAAACGGCCGCCGGGCGTCGCGTCTGCGAGGTCAAGGCGAATACGGGGCTGACCTTCGAGATCCGGACCGACATGGGGACGCCCCGCTTCCGCTCGTCCGAGATCCCGTTCGACGACGGCCAGGCCCGCGAGAAGCTCCTCGACCACCCCCTGATCATCGGCGACAAGAGGTACGGCATCACCTGTGTCTCGATGGGCAATCCGCACTGCGATGTCTTCGTCGAACGTTTCCCGGCGCGAGTCGAGTGGCACGCGTCCGGCCGCGAGATCGAGCTGCATCCCTTCTTCCCCAACCGGACCAACGTCGAGTTCATCCGCGTTTTGAACCGGGGCGAGATCGAAGTCCGGTTCTGGGAGCGAGGGGTCGGCGAAACGCTGGCCTCCGGGACCGGCTCCTCCGCCGCGGCCGTCGCCTCCATGGTCAAGGGGCTGACGGACCGGACGGTCAAGGTTCGGACCAGCCTGGGATCGCTCATCGTCGAATGGGCCGAGGATGGCACTATCTTCCAGACGGGCCCCGCCGAGGTCGTCTGCGACGGGGAGTATTTCACCGCGTAGAGGTGGTCCCACGCTCGGGACCGGCCTCGGTGTCCGCCTTCACCTGCTGCGACTTTCTGCCGGACGGGTCCTGTCCCGGCGCGTCCCTTTCCGTCCTCACGTCGCTCTGAGATACCCGCCTTTGGATATGGGCTCTATAGCACGCTTCGTTTTATCCAGGCTTCCCATGATCTTCGTGGGGCGTTGCCCAGGTCGTCCTTGGCATCCCTTCGCTTCGGAACCGCACTTTAAAGTAATAAAGAGGGACAGTCCCCTTTATCTACTTGAAGTGCTCGTAGCCGCGGATCTTCAGCGGTTTTTTCCGGCCGGCTGAATCAACCGCTAGTATCCGCTTCCCCGCCGTGATCCGGCCGATTTCCGTGATCTCGAACCGCTCCGCCAGGGCGCGCAGGCGCGCGGCATTCCGCGGCCGAACGGTGAACAGCAGTTCGAAGTCCTCTCCCCCGTCGAGCGCCAGCGTCAGGGGATCCTTCGAGAAGCGTCGCAGGGCGGCGGAAAGAGGGACGCGGGCCGGATCGATCTCGGCCCCCGCTCCGCTTTCCTCGCAGATGTGGGCCAGGTCCACGGACAGGCCGTCCGAGACGTCGATCATGGCCGAGGCGAGCTTGCGCCGGGCGAGCAGGGCGCCCAGCTCCAGCCGCGGCTCGGGGTCCAGGAACCTCCCGAGAAGACGGCCCGCGGCCCGGACTTTTCCCGGCCGTCCGTCCTTTTCGAGAATTCTCAGGCCGGCAGCCGCGTCGCCGAGCGTCCCCGACACGAAGATGAGGTCGCCCGGCCTCGCCCCGCTTCTCCGGACGAACGTCTCCGTCTCGCCCGTCACGGTCACCGAGATCATGATCTTCCGGGCCGCCGAGATATCCCCGCCGACGAGCGAGACGCCGGCCGCCCGGGCCGCCTCGCGGAAGCCGCCGAGGAACGCCAGCAGCCATTTCCGGTCCGTCTCCCCCGGCACGGCCAAGCCGACGAGCGCGTGAAGGGGCCGGCCGCCCATGGCCGCGATGTCGCTCAGGTTGACGTTGAGGGCCTTGCGGCCGAGCAGGCGCGGCGGATGGAGCGCCGCCCGGAAATCGTAATCCTCGACGAGGAGGTCCTTGGTCAGGAGCAGGTTCGCCGGCCCGCGGACGACGGCCGTGTCATCGCCGATGCCGAGCTTAACGTCCCCCCTGCCCCACCCGCCCGGGTGCCGCCGGATGAGCCGGATGACCTGCCGTTCGCCGAGGTCTTTCAGTCTCACCGGGCTTTCTTGCCGGGCTTTCGCGCCCTTTTCGCCTTTCCGATCTTCCTCTCCAGCGCGTGGGCGAAGACTTCCTTGACGTCCTCGACATAGATGAATTTCATGTCGCGGATGACTTTCTTCGGGATCTCGATCAGGTCCTTCTTGTTCGCCGCCGGCATGATCATCGTCTTGACGCCGGCCCGCTGGGCCGCCAGGACCTTCTCCTTGACGCCGCCGACCGGCAGGACGTTGCCGCGCAGGGTGATCTCGCCCGTCATGGCCACGTCCCAGCGGACCTTGTTGTTGGTGAAAACCGAGATCAGGGCGGTGGCCATCGTCACCCCGGCCGAGGGCCCGTCCTTGGGGATGGCGCCCTCGGGGATATGGATGTGGAAGTCGTTCTGGTAGAAAATCCGGCTGTCGATGCCGAAGTCCGCGGCGTGCGTCCTGGCGTAGCTCATGGCCGCCTGGGCGGACTCCTTCATGACGTCGCCCAGGGACCCGGTCAGGGAGAGGTTCCCCTTGCCCTGCATCATGGTCGCCTCGACGAACAGGATCTCGCCGCCCGTCGCCGTCCAGGCGACGCCCGTGGCGATCCCGACCTGGTCCTTGTGGAGGAGCTGGTCCTTGAAGATCTTCGGCGGGCCGAGGTAGGCCTCGATGCTCTGGGCCGTGACGAGGGTCCGGCCCTTCCGGCCCTCGGCCACCTTCCGGGCGACCTTGCGGCAGACCGAGGCGATCTCCCGCTCGAGGTTCCGGACGCCGGCCTCGCGCGTGTAGAGGGAGATGATCTTCTTCAGGGCGCCGTCGGTGATGCGGATGAGCTTCGCGCTCAGGGCGTTCTCGGCGACCTGCTTGGGGATCAGGTGGCGGACGGCGATCTGGAGCTTTTCCTCCTCCGTGTAGCCGGGGAGATCCAGGACCTCCATCCGGTCGCGGAAGGCCGGCTGGATGGTGTCGAGCAGGTTGGCCGTCGTGATGAACAGGACCTTGGAGAGATCGTAGGGCACGCCGAGGTAATGGTCGCGGAACTGGTTGTTCTGCTCCGGATCCAGGACCTCGAGGAGGGCCGACGACGGGTCGCCGCGGAAATCGGCGCCGATCTTGTCCACCTCGTCCATCATGAAGACGGGGTTCTCGGAGCCGGCCCGCCGGATGCTCTGGATGATGCGGCCGGGCATGGCGCCGACGTAGGTCCGGCGATGCCCGCGGATCTCGGCCTCGTCATGGACGCCGCCGAGCGAGATGCGGACGAACTTGCGGCCCAGGGCCCGGGCGATGGACCGGCCGAGCGAGGTCTTGCCCACGCCGGGAGGTCCGACGAAGCACAGGATGGGCCCCTTGATCGTCTTGGACAGCTTGCGCACGCCCAGGTACTCGAGGATCCTCTCCTTGACCTTCTCCAGGCCGTAGTGGTCGTCGTCGAGGATCTTCTTGGCCTTGTGGAGGTCCAGGTTGTCGACCGTCGCCTTGTTCCAGGGCAGGGCGAACATCGTGTCGAGATAGGTCCGGACGACGGCCGTCTCGGCGGATTCCGGATGCATCTGGGCCAGGCGGCTGATCTGCTTGTCGAGCTCTTCCTTGACCTCGTCGCTGACCTTGATCTTGCGGAGCTTGTCCTGGTAGATCTTGAGCTCTTCCTGGATCTCCGTCCCCTCGCCGAGCTCCTTCTGGATGGCCTTCATCTGCTGGCGCAGGAAGTACTGCTTCTGGAGCTTGTCCATCTCGCCCTTGGCCTCGGTCGAGATCTTGGACTGGACGTCGAGGAGCTCGAGCTCGCGCGTCAGGAGCTCGTAGACCTTTTTCACTCTCTGCATGGGGTCGACGATCTCCAGGATGTCCTGGGCTTCCTGGACCTTGAGCTCGAGGTTTGAGGCGGTCAGGTCGGCCAGGCGGCCCGGCTCGTCGACGTTGGAGGCGATGATCAGGACCTCCGGGGCGATGGTCTTGCCGAGGGAGGTCGCCCGCTCGAGGCCCGTGCGGACGTTCCGGATCATGGCCTCGCTCTCCAGGGTTTTCTCGGTCTTCTCCGGCTCGTTGACGACCGCGACCTCGGCGTTGA
>Ga0153915_10006816_pt1 | contig 10748 bp, 9 predicted proteins | sample Opewatmetagenome_2_FD_107003 | JGI IMG/M metagenome (GOLD analysis project Ga0153915, IMG submission 107003) | Freshwater wetland microbial communities from Ohio, USA - Open water 3 Core 3 Depth 3 metaG | ecosystem: Environmental > Aquatic > Freshwater > Wetlands | place: USA: Ohio, Lake Erie...
AACGGGTTCGTCCATATACTTCGAGGAGTCCAGCCGAACCTCGAGAGAGCCCGCCATTCTCCCCAGCGCCACCCCCTCCCCCTTCGCCGCGACGGATCCGGTCAGGCGGCTCCTCAGGGAGGAAATCCCCGTGATCGCCGCCAGATCGACGTTCCTGAATGTTGCCTCCCCCCGGTATGCCAACGTCCGTGGACCGCCAATGGTGAGCGACACTTCCCTCACATTCAGCTGACCGGCTTCGGCATCCATCTGGAGGGCAGCCGCAAAGTCCAGCGGCGTACCGGTGAACCGGGCGGAGAGTCTGGCAAGGCCGATTCCGGAGAAGTCCGGAAGGTCCAGCCCCGGCAGCAGCTTCCCGAGGTCCGCAGGATCGATGGTATTGTCGTCCATTCGCAGGTCCAGCGTCAGATCCCGCGGCCGGTGCAGATTGCTCACGGTCCCGCGAATGGCGAGAGAGGTTTTGTCATGGCGGAGATCAAGACTCCTGACGTCGAGATGCCCGAATTCTCCACGCACGGACAGACCTCCGGAGACCTCGCCATCGAGAAAGTCGACCTGCGGCAACAGCCGGCGGAGCTCGCGGAAATCGAGCGGCTCGATTCGGAGAGAGGCGGTCAGGGGCGCGTGCTGCAGCGTGGAGAGCGAAAGGCCCCCGAGGAGATTCGTCTTCCCGAGTATCGCGCTCAGGGTCAGATTCGACTTCTCGGTCACGATGTGCAGGTCGGTCACTTCCGTTTCCGCAGCGGTCAGTCTCGCCCGCGCGGAAAGAGCGAGGAGGCGGAACGGAGGGGTCTCCATGTCAAAGGAGAGGTCCTTGATCTCCAGGCGCTTCTCATCGGGCTCGAGACGGCCTGCCAGAGCCAGATGAACGTGGTGCAACGTGAAATTCTGATAATCGACAACGCCCGGTTCTTCCGGATGCTCGAGAACCCAGGAAGAATCCTCCAGACGCACGAGGCCGTCGCGGATTTCGAAACCCTGAAGGTACACTCGCCAGGAGGCCGCGGTGGTGTCGGCCGCGGCGCTGTCGGGGCCTGTCGGGCGAAACAGGCGTGTGAAATTCCATTCGCCTGTCTGCGTGCGGAGGAGCTGAACGGTGGGTCGGACGAGAGTGATTGATCCGAGGGAGATCGTTCTTCCTGGAAGTGCCAGAACGTCGTAGCGGAATTCGACGCTGTCTGTCGCAATGACGGTGTGCCCGTCAACGGTCAGCGAGAGACTGTCGAGCACAAACCCTGCGAACAGGTTCCCCCGGAGCTCGCCGAGATAGATGTCGGCGTTAAGAACCTTCTGGAGATTTGTCAGCGCAATGGAGCGCAGCCGATCACGGAAGAACTGTGTCTGGCTGAACGCCGCCAGCAACAGCACCAGCGTAATCAGAGCAAGGACGACTCTGAGCAGTATGATGGCAACACGTTTCACCTGACCGCCTTACTGGCGCATCCGCTGCGGCTGGGCGGGGAGACGCGTCCGTCCCGAGCCGTAGGTCCGCAGGATCTTCAGGATCATGGCGGTGGTCGATCTGCCGGGGGTTAGCACGATCCTGACCACTTTTCCCCCGTGACGCTCCACGACATCCGCTCCGACAATCGCCTTCTTGTTCCAGTCGGCCCCCTTGACGAGGATGTCCGGAACCAGTTGCGTGATCAGGTTGGCCGGCGTGTCTTCCCCGAAGGGGCAGACGTAATCCACGCTCCCGAGCGCGGCGAGCACCCGCGATCGATCCCGGAGCGGGTTGAGGGGACGGCCCGCACCCTTGATCCTCCGGATCGATGCATCGGTGTTCATGCCGACCACCAGAACGTCTCCCAGGCCCCGTGCGGCAGCCAGGTACTCGACGTGCCCACGGTGCAGAATATCGAATGTCCCGTTCGTGAAGACGACGGTCTTTCGCTCCCGCCGGAGCTGGCGCCGAATCCGCTGGAGTTTTCGGAGTGTGACGGTTGTTCCCATTAGTTCACCCGTTGTTCTGCGCAGTGCAGCGCGGCATGCAGCAATTCCTCCGGCGTCACCGGAACAATACCCACCTGCCCCACCACGACTCCGGCAGCACAGTTGGCCAGCCGGGAAGCCGTCTGCACATCCACACCCGAGGCAAGCGCGAGGGTCAGCGTCGAGATGACCGTAGCCCCGGCCCCCGATACATCCTGGACGTTGGCAGCCGCCGTGTGAATGTGCGTCACCCCTCCTCCCGCCTCGCACAACGACATCCCCTGTTCTCCCCGGGTCAGGAGGACATTTCGCGCTCCCAGCAGGTCCAGGAGCTTCTTCCCTGCAACCTCGGCTTCCGCATCCGTCCTGAAGCGCCCGCCGAGCACCTCTTCCGCCTCCCGGCGATTGGGCTTGAACAACGTGACACCCTTGAAATCGAGGAAGTGATTGAATTTCGGGTCAACGGTGACGATCTTCCCGTACTTTCTTGCCACCGCCAGCAGCTCGTCAATCACTCCCTTCGTCATCACGCCCTTGTTGTAGTCCTCGATCAGGATCGCATCAATCTGCTGAATTCGGTACTTCACAGCGTCAACGATCCGGTGCTGCAGATGCTCGGGGCAGTCCGCTTTCGATTCATTGTCAACCCGCACAACATGCTGGCCGGCGGCAATGACCCGCGTCTTGATGGTGGTTGGTCTCCCTCCATCCACGACCAACCCCTCGGTATCCATCCCCTGATCCTGCAGCATTTCCGTGAAGGTCTTCCCGGGGTGGTCGTCGCCGATCAGGCCGATAAGGAGGGGTGTTCCTCCCAGACAGCGGATGTTGTTGGCGACGTTGGCTGCGCCGCCGAAGCGCACCTGCTCCGACTCGACCTCGACGACCGGCACGGGGGCCTCCGGAGAAATCCTGCTGACCCGGCCCCAGTAGTACCGGTCCAGCATGACATCCCCCACGACCGCGACACGCTTTCCTTCAAATTGAGCGAGAATCAGGCGCAAATCCTGTTCGTTCAGCGTCAACGCTCACCTCCTGTCGACAATATATCCATGAAGCGATTGAATAGCAAAGCGTTAGAGGCACAGCCAGCTACCGGAGCAATGGTGCAAGAGAACGGACAACCCGATCGACCGTCAGGCCGACCTGTCGCTCATCGACATCGACGATCAGGTCAGCCTTCGCGTAGAGCGGCTCCCGGAGGCGAAGCATCGATTCGATCCGATCCCGCAGAAGCTCATCGCTCACCCTCTCCCCGTTCTCGTCGGCGAGAAGCGGTCGGCCCTCCCGTCGCCGGAGACGCTTCCAGAGGGATGCCGCGGGAAGCCGAAGATAGACCATGATCCCCGTGGTGGCGATGGTCTGGAAATTCCCCGGGTCGACAAGCGCTCCTCCGCCAAGCGCCACCACCAGCTTCCGGTCGCGCGGAAGCCGCTCGATCGCCTCTCTTTCACGGAGTCGGAAGTAGTGCTCTCCCCGAAGACGGAACAGCTCTCCGATCGCTGCGCCCTCAGCCTCCTCGATCGTCCGGTCTAAGTCCACAAAATCGTACCCGATGGTGTTCGCCAGAATGGGGCCGACGGTGCTCTTCCCGCTTCCCATGAAGCCGGTGAGGTAGACCCGGTCACGCCGGGCTGTCACGCCGTCTGTCATCGGGTTTATTCCTTCTGCTCCACGGAAGTGCTGCGGAGCTCACAGCAGTTGACCTGGACGTCTCTCCCGTGATGGGCCACCCGGGCACTGCGGTGGCGGAGCGTGTATCCTTCCTTCTCCGCCAGGTCGAAGAACGCGTTCCCGGTTGAGCGGTCCGGGTCACTCAGGACCGCAACGCCGCCCGGCGCAAGCAGTTCGCGGAAAGCCTCCAGCAGGGGACGAAAGTGCCGCCGCTCGTAGAGAATGTCTGCACCCAGGAGAACGTCAAACCTCCTCCCGAGGCGAGGTCGGCGCCAGTCGAGCCGGAGCATCTCGATATCCGCGCCCGGGCTATTACGCAGGGCGTTGTACCGCGCAAAGAGGAGGGCGTCGTCCTCGTAATCCGAGAGGACGACAGCGGCGCCTGCCCGCGCGGCGGCAATACCTGCGAGCCCCAGCCCGCACCCCAACTCGAGGACCCGTTTGCCCCGGAGTCCGGGAAAGGCCAGGCACCAGTCCGCCAGGAGGATAGACGACGCCCAGAGTTCCGACCAGTACGGGAGCCGCTCGTCGTCAGCAAATGTCGCGGGGTCGATCGCATCCAGAAGGGTGTTGGGATCGGCCACCCGGAGGACGTAGAAGCGCGTCCCTCCCACCGTCACCTCCTCCCGGCAGCACCGATACCGCTGCTCGATTGCCTCACGGAGGCGCGATTCCCCCGGCGCCGGGAGAACTCCGCAGGTGGTGCCGGAGGCGGCATCCATTGTCAGAAGCTCACGCCGACGCCGAGCTGAAACACAATTCCATCTGTCTGCACGCTCGACTCAAACGGCGTCTGGGGGAGAGGAAAGAGGGACCCCTGGTAGAGGACCCGGGAGACCTGAAACGCATTCGTGGAGCGGAATTGAAGATCGCGGAATTTCATCTCACCAACGAGGGAGAGCCAGTCGGTGAAGTGGTAGGAGACACCCCCCAGCACATGGATGCCAAACCCTGGCTTGGTATCCGTCACGGCCGCCTCGGCCCCGGCCAGGGTGTACTGGCGTCTCCCAAAATAGACCCCTCCGCCTCCGCCGATGAACACCTTTACCGTCTGGCCGGAGGCGGGAATGATGAAGTACCCCGTTAGTTCGACGGGGATGGCTACATACCCGTCTTCTGCAGGGATTTCCGATTGGTACGACACCTGTTTGGGATTTGACTGCCGGAAGCGGAGGTATTCGGCAGAGAGACTGACGGCGAGATTGGAGTGAGGGAAAAGGTACTTGATCTCGATACCGCTTCCGAGGAAATCCGTCAGTTCGAGCGCCTTTGCGCGCATCTCGGGTTCCGGCGCGTTGGGACTCAGAAAGAGCGATGTTCTCGTCGTCAGATTCCCCTTCATCAGGACCGTCAGCGCCCGTTCCTGAGCCTGGAGACATGCACAGCCCCCCGCAAGGATGACCAGTGCGACAATCCTGGCAAGTAATTTCCCGTGCACGGGATCCTCCTTCCCCCACACCTTCCCGGGTGATGCCGCTCTCTATTGATAGAGCGAGCGCCTGTCGTCGATATCTGCCCGATCCTTCAGAGCCTGCAGCCATTCGGCGAAGAACCGGCTCCGTTTTTCCTGCAGCAGCCGCCCCCGCAGCATTTCGTGCTGGGAGGCATAGGCGACCGAGTCGAAGTCTCCTTTTGAGAGGAGCTGGATCAGATACGCGCCGCGTGTCCCCTGCACGGCCGGAGAGATCTCTCCGACCTTCAGTGCCGCGGCAGTCCCCACGAACGACGGATCCCGGCCGATCCCCGGGATCACTCCCCCGAGGGTGAACACGCCGGTGGGCTGCACGCTCACCCGGGGATCCAGCTCGTGCACGCGCGCCAGGCTGTCTCCCGCCCCGAGGCGGGAGCGGATGTCGGAGGCCATCTGGACCGTCCGTTCGATCTTCTTCTTCCTCAGCACCTGCGGTCTCAGCGGTTCTTTCACCTCCTCGAACGGTCGGACACCCTCATCTTTTTTCTCCTCCAGCGTGAAGACCGCATAGCCGCCGCTGACGGAGAACGGTTCGCTGACCGCGCCGAGTTTCTCGTCGAAGGCCCAGCGGGAGATGTTCTCATTCACGCCGATTCCCGGGACGACGCCTCCTTTGCCCTGCACCTGTGTCTCGCGCACTTCAAATCCCAGCTCCTGGGCGTCCTTGCCGAAGTCCGATTCCCGCGCCGTTGCTGCAAAGTCGCGCGCCCGGTCCAGCTGGTCGTTCCGAGTCTGTGTGCTCGCCTGAATCTTCGACTGGATGACGGCGATCGTTCGTTCGCGCCGGTCCCGCCCCTCCACTTTAATAAGGTGGTATCCGAACGGCGTGCGCACCGGACCGACAATCTCGCCGGTCCGGGCCCTGAACGCCGCAGTCTCGAACGCCGGCACCATCCGCCCCTTCTTGAACCATCCCAGGTCCCCTCCCTGTTTGGCGGTGGCGTCCTTGGAGTAGGTCGCGGCCAGCACGGCAAAGTCCTTGCCGCTGCGCGCTTCCTTCAGGATCGAGAGCGCCTGGGTCCGGACCGCGGCGGAATCCCCCTCGATCGGGAGGAGAATGTGGCGTGCCCGGACATACTCATCCTTCCCCTCCTGTTCCCGGAGAACCTTGAAGAGACGATACCCGTCCGCGTCCTGAAGCGGACCAACGACCTCCCCCACCGTCGCGCTGAACACCGCCTGATCGATGGCGGGAGAGAGCTCTCCCCGACGGAACACCGACCCGCTGTCCGGCTTTTCGCTGTACATCGAGGTCAGTTCCACGAAGTCCATGCCGGACCGTGCCTTCACCGCCGCCTCGTCGATGTCCCTGCGCGCGGCGGCGGAATCCGCTGCCGAGGGGGCATCGGTGAACACGACGTATTTCAGCTTCCGGCTCGCCTCAGTTTTATACTGGTCTATGGTCTCCTCGTAGTACGCGCGCAGATCACTCTCCGCTACCGTCACGCTGTCATCCACGACCAGCGCGACGGCATCAAAGAGCGCGTACAGAGCGTTGAACTGCTGATACTGATCGAGATACCGCTGCAGGACCTCTCCTTCCCCGACGCGGATCGACGCGGTGATCACCCCCTGGAGTTTCTCCTGGACGCGCCGCTGCCGCAGGTTCTTCTCATAATCGGTGAGCCATTTCGTTCCGTATTCCGGGTTCTCGCCGCGGGGATCCTGAATGTACTTGTTCGGGTCCCGCAGGAAATCCTCGAACGTCTGCCGCATGAACTGACCGGTGGAATCGACGAAGAACCGCCGGAGGTCCTCCGGGGGGTTGTCGCCGTAGACCCACTCCCGGATCTCCTCGTCGGTGACCGTGATCCCCATCCGCGATACCTCCTCGTCCAGCAGTTCCTGCGTCAGGAGAGTCTGCCATGCCTGTTCCCTGGCGCGCGCATACTCTGCCTCGCCCGGCTCCTGCCCCGCCTGCGTCTTCAATTGTTCGGTGATCGTGCGAACAAGCTCGTTGTACTGTTGCACCTTGATGGTTTTCCCGTTGATCTTCGCAATGACGTCGCTCCGGCCCGAACGGAGCCCGAGATAGTCCATTCCCCACTCAAAGACAATCGTAATCAGGAACGCAACAAGGAGCAGAATGAGGATGAGCGGCATGTTGTCGCGCATCCGGGTCATGATAGGCATACGGCCAACCCTTCCGGGATCAAAACGGATGATGAAAAGAGGTTAAAATATAACGGAAGCGCGCTGGAAAAGCAACGCCTGTATTGACTTTCTGTCACTTCTGAGGTAAATGTGTAAGCTTGTGCGTGTAGACCTGCTCTCCTACCACATGCGTTTTCCCCGTTCTCCCGATTCTGGAGGTCTGTTGTGGGCAAGTACCGTATTCAGATCATCTTCGTTCTCGCCGCGATTGCGCTGGCATTATACTTCCTCTATCCGACCTACCGTGACTACGAGCTGCATAAGGAACTGGTGGCGCTGCACGGAGAGGACAGCCTCGCGTTCCTCGAGCAGAACGAGACCGCCATTCGCGAAAACCGCCAGAAGCGGATCAAGCTCGGATTGGACCTGCAGGGAGGGATGCGTGTTGTTCTCGAGGTGAACGTCCTCCGGCTCATTGAAGATCTGGCGAAGAACAAAGACGATGCCTTTGCGCAGGTCCTGAAAGAGGTCCGCGAGGAAGCGCGGCACTCGGACGAGTCGCCCGTGCTGATCATGCGGCGCAAGTTTGAAGAGCGGCAGATCCGACTCAGCCGGTATTACGGCAGCCTCCGGGACGACAACGACAAGATTGCCTCCATCCTCGAGGATGAGGCCAAGAAGGCGATCGACCGGGGCATGGAAATCGTCCGCAACCGGGTCGACCAGTACGGTGTCTCCGAGCCGAACGTCCAGAAACTGGGGGGAAGCCGGATCATCGTTGAGCTCCCGGGCGTGTCCAAGGAGGCGGAGGTCCGGCAGCTTCTGCAGGGGACGGCGCTGCTGGAGTTCAAGCTCCTGAAGGATCCGGAAGTCGCCTACCGTGTCATGGAAGCCATCGACAAGGCTCTTGCGGCCACCGGGGTCGTGGACACGGCAGACACTGCCGCGCAGGATCTCCTTGCCGACACGACCAAGGTGGCGACGCCCGAGGGGGAGATGACCCCGGCAGAGCTCGTCAAGAAGCATCCTTTCCTCTCGATCGCGATCGTAAACCCCCAGCAGTTCCCCGGGGAGGCGGTGGTCCTGGAGGAGAACAGGGACAAGGTGCGCCGTCTGCTCGAGCGTGACGACGTCAAGCGCGTGATGCCCGCCGACATGCAGTTCCTCTGGAGCGCAAAGGCCCGTATCTTCGGCGACGGCCGGCGGTACTTCGTCCTCTATCCCGTCAAGTCGACCCCCGAGCTGACCGGCGGCGTCATCACGCACGCCCAGCACTCCGTCGATCCCAACTACAACCAGTGGATCGTCACGATGGAGATGAACAGCGAGGGCGCGAAGGACTGGGCGCGCATCACCGGCGCCAACATCAACAAGCGGATCGCCATCGTGCTGGACGATGCTGTCTTTTCCGCCCCTGTGGTCCGCGGGAAGATCCCCAGCGGCAATTCCCAGATCGAAGGGATGGAGAACCAGGACGAGGCGCGCCTCCTCGAGATCGTCCTCAAGGCGGGCGCACTCCCCGCCCCCGTCGAGATCATCGAGCAGCGGTCCGTCGGGCCGTCCCTGGGCGAAGACTCCATCAGGGCAGGCCTGATCTCCTCGGCGGTCGCCACGGTCATGACGCTTCTGTTCATGTTCCTCTACTACCGGGCCGGCGGCACCATCGCCAACCTTGCCCTGATCCTCTGCCTTCTCTTCCTGCTTGCTGTGCTGGCGGCATTCCAGGGAACGCTGACCCTCCCCGGCATCGCGGGCGTCATCCTGACGCTTGCGGTGGCGGTGGATGCCAACGTCCTGATCTACGAGCGCATCCGCGAGGAGCTCGCCACCGGCAAGACGCTCCGCGCGTCGATCGACGCCGGCTACAAGAAGGCGTGGTCCGCCATCCTCGACTCGAACCTGACCACCATGATCACCGGGATCATCCTGTACCAGTTCGGCACGGGCCCGGTGCAGGGCTTTGCGCTTACCCTGATGATCGGCATCGGTGCGTCGATGTTCAGCGCGATCTTCGTCACGCATATCGTTTTCAACGTGATCACCGACGTCTATAACAGAACCATCAGCTTCGGCTGATCGAATTCTCAGGAGTTCACCCCGTATGCGGCTTCTCGGCAAGACCAACATCGACTTCATGTCCAGGCGGCGCCTCTGGTACGCCGTCTCCCTCAGCGTCATCGTCCTCGGCCTGATCTCCCTGTATATCAAAGGGATCGACCTCGGGACGGATTTCCTCGGCGGCACCGAGCTGATCGCCAAGTTCCAGCAACCCGTCACCATCGGCGACGTGCGCACCGCGATGGAACAGGCGGGGTACGGCAACTCGGAAATCAAGACGTTCGGGAGCGACACCGACATCCTCATCCGCACCTCCGAGCAGCGTGAGGGCTCCATGGTGAGCGACCAGATGCGCGCAGCCCTCACGGCGAAGTTTCCCGGCAACCGGTATGTCGTTCTGCGGGAGGATAAAATCGGCCCGAAGATCGGCGCAGAACTGCGGCGCGACGCCGTCCTCGCGGTCATTGCATCGCTGATCGCGATCTGGATCTATCTCTGGTTCCGTTTCAAGTTCGTCTACGGATTCGGGGCCGTCACCGCGCTGTTCCACGACGTCATGGTCACGCTCGGCATGGTGTCGATCTTCGACGGCGTTCTCAACCTGCAGATCGACCAGAACATGATCGCAGCGTTCCTGACGCTCGTGGGAACCTCCGTCAACGACACCGTCGTCATCTTCGACCGCATGCGCGAGAACCAGCGCATTTTCAAGACCATGCCGCTGGAACAGCTGATGAACAAGAGCCTCAATGAAACGCTGAGCCGCACCATCATCACCAACGGGACGATCTTCGCGGTTCTTCTGGTGCTGCTGATCTTCGGAGGCGAGGTCAACCGCGGCTTCGCATTCGCTATGACGGTCGGTTCGATCGTCGGAACCTATTCCTCGGTCTATATCGCCAGCGCGCTGGTCCTCGAATGGGTCAACCGCGGCACATCAAAGGGGCAGCTGACGTAGTTATCAGGAGGTGCTGTCATGGACTTCACGACCGAAACGAAAGGACCCGCAACGGTCATCTCCCTTGCCGGCAACATGATGGGGGGCCCGGATGCCTCCAAACTCAACAGCACGCTGCATGAGCTCCTTGCTGCGGGGAAGAAGCAGGTGGTGCTCGATCTGAGCCGCGTGCAGTTCATCAACAGCTCGGGCCTCGGACTTCTGATCGGCGGCGTCAATGCCATGCACGCGGGAGGAGGGGCGCTGAAGATCGCCGGCGCCTCGGAGAAGATTCTGGCACTCATCAAGATCACCAAGCTTGAGCGGATCTTTGAGACGCACGCCACCGTCGCCGACGCGCTGGCCAGCTTCAAAAAGTGATTGATTCTCCGCTTTGAATCTCCGACCTTTCCCCTAGTGGAACTGTCGGAGATTTTTTTTGCCCCTTGCTCCTTCATGTGAGGACCCATGCCGGTCCAGGTGATCGTCGGCGCCCAGTGGGGCGACGAAGGTAAAGGTAAAGTCGTCGATATGCTGGCGGAGCACGCAGACATTGTCGCCCGCTACCAGGGGGGCGCGAAT
>Ga0153915_10006817_pt1 | contig 10747 bp, 10 predicted proteins | sample Opewatmetagenome_2_FD_107003 | JGI IMG/M metagenome (GOLD analysis project Ga0153915, IMG submission 107003) | Freshwater wetland microbial communities from Ohio, USA - Open water 3 Core 3 Depth 3 metaG | ecosystem: Environmental > Aquatic > Freshwater > Wetlands | place: USA: Ohio, Lake Erie...
CCATCGATCCGGTGGGCGTACTTCTCCGGAATGTCATCCACGCGCGGGTTCATCTTGAAATAGGGCGCGGACTCACCCTTGCGAGCGCCGGTCCGCTCGGCAATGAGCTCCCCCATCTCTGATATGGGCGTGATCTTTTCGGGATTGGGAAAGCCGAGGGTGGCCGCCAGGTTGGCGTCCGGATCGGCATCGATGGCAATGACGGAGTAACCGGCCTCAGCGAAGGTCTTCGCCAGGAGCGCGGACAGCAGTGTCTTGCCTACTCCGCCCTTACCACTTACGGCAACCTTCACGAGTGTTCCTTGTAGGACATAATTAAAGCTGAGACTTCCCCGGGAAAGCTCAGCTTAGGAGTGTGCCCCTGCCTGCTTACCCAACTAAGTATACAGGCCGCTGAGGTAGGAAGTCAACAAAAAACGCGAGGCTCATCGCGCTGCATACGTATGTCCCCGGATGCCAGGTCATAGTCCTTCGGTACAGTACCCGCGCCCCTCAATCCGGCCCCACCGGCAAGCCGCGCGGGCTATTCGACGGTGACGCTCTTGGCCAGATTGCGCGGCTTGTCAATGTCCCGGCCCCGCAGCACCGCCGTGTGGTAAGCGAACAACTGCAGCGGTATCACGCTCAGGATCGGGCTCAGGAACTCCAACGTCGGCGGTATGTAGACCACGTCATCGGCCAGGTTCTTCACCTCGTTGTTGCCTTCCGTGGCAATGGCGATCACGGGCCCATTCCTGGCCTTGATCTCCTGGACGTTGGACACCATCTTCTCGTACACGCTGTCGCTCGGCATGATGCACACCGAAGGGAAGTCCTCTGAGACCAGCGCCAGCTCACAGTGCTTCGGCTCGCCGCCACGGAGGCCCTCCGCATGCACGTAAGCCGTCTCTTTCATCTTGTGGGCCCCTTCGCAGGCGATCGCGTAGCTGTATTTGCGGCCCATGTAGAGGAAGTTGTTGAACGACCCGTATTTCTTGGCCAGCTCGCGGACCTGGGCATCGGAGTCAAGAGTCCGCCGAACGAGCGCCGGTATACGGGTGAGCTCCTTGGCGATCCGCTGGCCGGTGGTTGCCGAGAGCTGCCGCTGCCGGCCCAGGAAGAGTGCGAACAAGGCGAGCACCGTTAGCTGCGCGGTGAATGTCTTGGTGGCCACTACGGCGATCTCCGGTCCGGTCCGCGTGTATACGCCGGCGTCAGTCGCTCTCGCCTGTGTGGAGCCAACGGCGTTGGTGATGCCCAGCACCAGATTGCCCCTGGCCTTGGCCTCGTTGATGGCGGCCAGTGTGTCGGCCGTCTCTCCGGACTGCGAAATAGCCAGGACGGCTGACCTCCGGTCGAGCAACGGCTTGCGGTACCTGAACTCGGAGGCCGCGTCGGCTTTGGCCATGACTCCGGCGTACTCTTCGAACATGTACTCGCCCACCACGGCGGCGTGGTGCGCTGATCCGCAGGCGACGATGTGGACCTTGTCGATGTCCCGCAGTTTCGCCTGTATCGAGTCAAGGCCTCCGAGCCTCGCCTTGCCTTCTTCCGGCAGCAACCGGCCTTTCAAAGCATTGTCGAGGCTGTCGGGCTGCTCCATTATCTCCTTGAGCATGTAGTGCGGATAGCCGCCCTTGCCCTGGTCCTGAGCCGTCAGATCAATGTCCTCGGGCTTCTTCTCCCGGGTGATCGAAAAGCGGTCTCGGGTGATCGTGGCGATCTCGCCGTCGTCCAGGTAGACCGCTTTCTTCGCATGGGCGACCACCGCGTTCGGGTCCGAGGCGACGATGTACTCGTTCTTGCCGAGGCCGATCAACAGCGGGCTGGACAGGCGCGCCGCCACGATCTTGCCCGGATCGTCCCGGCAGATGACAGCCAGACCGTAGGTCCCCTGCACATGGCTCAGGGCCTCCCTGACGGCTTCGCTCAGGTCGCCCCGGAAGTACTTCTCGATCAGATGAGCGACCACTTCGGTGTCGGTCTCCGAGGCGAAGACGTGACCTTCTTTCTCCAGCTGTCTCTTTAGCGCCCCGTAGTTCTCGATGATCCCGTTGTGGACCAGCCAGATGTTGCCATGGCAATCACAATGCGGATGGGCATTCTCTTCGGAGACCGCTCCGTGGGTCGCCCACCGGGTGTGCAGGAGGATCGGGTTCGCCGGGCGGCGCGGCCAGGACGCGATCCTCCTCTCCAACTGGCTGATCCTGCCGACCGCCTTGGCACTGACCATGCATCTTGCCACCGGGTCCCAGAAGGCGACCCCGGCAGAGTCATATCCGCGGTACTCGAGCCTCCTGAGCGCCTCGATGCCCAGGTCGATCGAGTCCGGGTTATCTACCTTGCTGATATAAGCGACAATTCCACACATAGCTTACCTCGGTAGCTCGCCCGCGCCTTGGAACACCCTTGACCCGGGTGCGATTACCCCGCTCACGACTGCCCCCGGGCCGACAAAGCTGCCGTTGCCGATCATCGTCCCCACATTGACGGACGCGTTGATGCCCGTCTTGACGCCGTCGCCCAGCACCGCGCCGAACTTGCGCCGGCGCGTGCCGACCCCGGCCACGGAGATATCCTTCTCGTCCAGCCGCAGGTTGGCGATCTTGGTACCGGCGCCAAGATTGCAGCCTTCGCCGATGACACTGTCCCCCACGTAGCTGAGATGCGGCACGTCGCTGTCGTTCATAATGATGCTGTTCTTGATCTCAACCGAAGCCCCGATGTGGCAGCCGTCCCCGATCGACGTGCTCGGCCGGATGTAGCAGTTCGGGCCGATGCTGCATTCCCGGCCGATGACCACGGGGCCGACGATGTACGAGCCCGAGCGAACAACGGTGCCGGCCCCGATGGAGACCGGCGCCTTGATCACCACATTCGGCTCCACCTCGCCCTCGATGGCCGGTTCGAGTCCGGCCAGCAGGGCCTCGTTCGCGCCGAGCAGGTGCCACGGGTAGCTCAGGTCAAGCCAGTAGCCGATCCTCTGGAAGCCCACCCGCACGCCGCCGTCGATCATCAGTTGGAGCGTGGCAGTGATTTCGCACTCGCCGCGCGGGGACTTCGGCGTCCGCGCGATGGCCTCGAAGACCTCCGCCGTGAAGACGTACAGGCCGGCGTTGGCGAGATTGGACGGGGCCTTCTCCACTTTCTCGTGAACGCGCACCACCCGCGTCCCTTTCACTTCCAGCAGCCCGAGGTCGCGGGTGTCCTCCACCTCAAGCGCGCCGATAGTGGTCGTCTCCTTCTCCAGCAGACGAGCGATGTCCTGCCGCTTGACCACCATGTCCCCATTCATCAGCAGGAAGCGGCTGCCGACCATACCTTCCACGGTGCGCACGGCATCGGCGGTGCCCGCCTGCCCGCTCTGGCTGGTGTACCGAATACTGACGTTCCAGCGCGCCCCCTCGCCGAAGTAGGCGCGGAGCTGCTCTTCGTGGTAGCCGACCACCAGGATGAAGTCGCTGATGCCGGCCTCACGCGCTTCGATGAGGAGATGCTCGAGGATGGGCCGGTTGGCGATCGGCAGCATGACTTTGGGCCGCGTGTAGGTGAGCGGCCGCATCCGGCTGCCTTCGCCAGCGGCGAGAATGACCGCAGTCGGTGTGCTCATCGCTTCTCTATCAGGCCCCGGATGATGTCGACGGCCTGGTCATACAGCTCGTCCGCCCGGGGGCCCGTCTTGGCCTCGGCAGTGACCCGCACGCGCGGCTCGGTCCCGGACGGCCGCACCAGCAGCCAGCCGTCGGCAAAGCTCAGCTTCAGCCCGTCCATCTCGCTCACCGCGAATGGTCGCATCGCCAGCAGCGGCTCGCGCAGGCGGGCCATCGTCGCGCCGTCGCTGACGAGGCTGCCGCGCCGTATCGGGTAGTCCGGGATCCCGTCAGCCAGCTCGGTGAGCCTGCTCCGGCTGGCGATCTCAACAAGGTAGGCGGCCGCCAGGACGCCGTCCGGGCAGAGCGTGCTTTGCGGAAACACCCAGGACCCGGACGGCTCGCCGCCGAAGTCCCCACCGCGGCGGAGCTGGGCCGAAACGTAGCTATCGCCGACGCTCGTGCGCGTTACGCCGAAGCCCATCTCCTCGATGACCATGCTGGCGTCTACGGTGGTCACGACGCTCTTTGCCCGCAGGTGCCTGGCCAACAGCACGAGCATCTTGTCTCCCGAAAGAACCCCCCCGCGCTCATCGACGGCCATCATCCGGTCGGCGTCCCCGTCGTGCGCGATGCCGATGGCGCCGAGCTCCCGCGCCGCCTTGATGAGGTCGCCCAGATTGGCTTCGACCGGCTCCACCGGGTGCGGAAATAGGCCGGTCGGCTGGCAGTTCAGCTCAACAACATCCGCGCCGAGACGGCGCAACAGCCCGGGCGAGATCACACAGGCCGCCCCGCCCGCGCAGTCCAACACCACCCGTACTCTGCCCGCCGGCTTCACCCGCGCCACGATGTGCTCGATGTGCTCGGCGACCGCGTTCGGACACGGTGAGACCGTCATCGCCATGTCCGCCCACTTCGCCGCCGGCACGCTCTGCATGCGCCCTTCCAGATCCGCCTGCTGCTCCTCGTCGTAACTCGAGCCGTCCGGATTGAAGACCTTGATGCCGTTGTACTCGGGCGGATTGTGCGATGCCGTGATCATGACTCCGGCCGCAAAGCGCCGCGCCGCCAGGGCAAGCGTAGGCGTGGGCACGATGCCGGCGTCGTGCGGGTGCGCGCCCGCCGCGAGCAGCCCGGCGATCAGGGCGTGCTTCATGGCCGGGCTGGACGTGCGAGTGTCAGTAGCAATGACTACCTCGCGGCGGGAGAGTCCCAGCGCCAGTCCGGTCTTGAGAGCGATTTCGACGAGAGTCCGATCAGCCTGCCGCCGGATGCCGGACGTCCCGAACAGTCCCATTGCCTGATTTTAGTCCGGCCTCACCTGAGTGTCAATTGATGATACGTCTTTGACCATTGCCCATCTTGGTGATAGAATTACGCATGACGGCGCTAGTCGAGGAGGGGTAGCATGTCCGGACATTCGAAATGGTCGTCAATCAAGCACCAAAAAGGCGTCGCCGACGCGAAACGCGGCCAGCTTTTCACCAAGCTCACCCGTGAGATCATTGCCGCCGTACGTCAGGGCGGCGCCAGCCCGGACGGCAACTACCGCCTGCGGCTGGCGATCCAGAAAGCCCGCGACAGCAACATGCCAATGGACAACATCGACCGAGCCATCGCAAAGGGCGGCGGCACGGGCGAAGGCAGCTCTCTCGCCGAGCTGGTGCTCGAAGGCTACGGGCCAGGCGGCGCCGCCATCCTGGTGCAGGCCCTTTCGGACAACCGTAACCGCACCGTCCAGGAGATCCGCAACCTGTTCACCCGCGCCGGCAGCAACCTGGCGGCGGCCGGCAGCGTGGCCTGGCTCTTCGACTCCGTCGGCCTGATCAACGTCAAGACCGACTCCAAAAACACCGACGACCTGGAGCTGATGGCCATCGACGCCGGCGCCGAGGACGTGACTGTCGACAAGGGCTACATGGAAATCCGCACCAAGCCGGACAAGCTCGAGTGGGTCAGGAAGTCGCTCGAGGCCCAGAAAGTCACCGTCGAGTCCGCCCAGATCGCCATGGTGCCCAAGACCACGATCAGCCTTGACGAAAAGGCCTCGCTGCAGACGCTCAAGCTCCTCGACCGGCTCGAGGAGCTTGATGAGGTCCAGCATGTCACCGCCAACGTCGATTTCTCGGACGAGGTGCTCGAGAAGTACCAGTCCGGCGTTCCGGTATGAGAGTCCTCGGCGTTGACCCCGGGACGATCCGAATGGGTTTTGGGGTCGTCGATGACGGCGGCGAGACACCCTCCGCCATCGACTTTGGCGCCATCACCGCCTCCGAGCGCTCGCCCATCGGCGAGCGTCTTCTTCTGCTCTACCAGCGTCTGAACGAGATCGTCAGGCGCTATCATCCTGAAGTGCTCGCCGTGGAGCAGCCCTTCATCAACAAGAACCCCCGCTCGGCGCTGGCCATCGGCCGGGCGCAGGCAGTGGCCATTCTGGTGGCGGCGGCCAACGGCGTCGCCGTTCACGAGTACACGCCGGCGCAGGTCAAACAGCGGGTGGCCAGCTACGGCGCTAGCTCCAAAGAGCAGGTGCAAGAGATGGTCCGCCTTCAGCTCGGCTTGACCGAGGTCCCCGAGCCGGACGACGCCGCCGATGCGCTGGCCATCGCCTTGTGCCACATCGGCGAGACGCGCTTCGGCCAGCTCGTCGAAAGGCAGGCAAAGGGCTAGATGATCGCCAGTCTGCACGGCCACCTCGAGGCCATCGGCCCGGACTGGGCGATCGTGGACGTCAACGGCGTGGGCTACCAGGCCTTTCTGCCCACTTCGGCGTTGAGCCAGCTCGGCCCGATCGGAGGCGAGGTCCGCCTCTACACGCGTCTGCTGGTGCGTGACGAAAACCTGGTCCTCTACGGCTTCGCCACGATCGAGGAGATGGGCCTGTTCGAAACGCTCACCAGCGTCTCGGGCATCGGGCCCAAGCTCGGGCTGGCGCTGCTCTCGGCGATGAAGCCGGAGCAGTTGGCCGCCGCCATCGCCGGGGGTGACGTCGACCTGCTGACCACCGTGCCCGGCGTTGGCAAGAAGACGGCCGCCCGCATCGTTCTTGAGCTCAAAGACAAGATCGCGGCCAGCGTGGCCCTGGCGCCCGCCCAGGTCGCTCGCGAGAGCGCCGATGTGCTGGCGGTGCTGGCCTCGCTCGGGTACTCACCCGCCGAGGCGAGCCGGGCCGTCGCCGCCCTGCCGGCAGGCGACCTCACCCTCGAGGAGAAGGTCCGCCAGGCGCTCGCCTATTTCGCCCGCCGCTAGTCCTGTTGGGCGCCCGGCTCCGGCCCCTTGTCCTCCAGGCGGTGGGCCAGTCCGAAACAGACAATTCCGACCAGTGCGGCGCCGGCATGAAACGCCAGGCTGGGGACCAGCTCGACGAGCGTGTTGGCCGTTTCGTCCTGGTTGACAACTGCCACACCAATGTAGACCACCAGGACCAGCGCCCCGGCAAGGAAACCGGTTCCCAGCATTCTCAACAGCGCGCTCATTCGCGATTGCTCCTTTCGGCTATCTCACGGCGATCATGAACATCCACAGCGCCAGGACGGCGAAGACGCCGTGAATCAGGTAGCCAACGATCGAGTTCTTGCTCCAGGCAGTCTCCTTTTTGCGGAACACGCCCGACATTACAGCGACGATTCACACGAAACCGAACAGCCAGGCGGCGCTAGCGCCGATCCACCACCACATATGCTGGCCTCCTTCCGGCACAATGTTACTGCGTCATCGCCGCCGGTGGAACCCCTGCCAGGCCGGTTTTAGACCTGTACTTGCGGCCAGGTCGGCTCGAAGGCATTCTCCCGAGGCGTGGATTCCGGATCAGGCCCGGAATGACGACCGAGAGTGTGGCTCGTCGCCGGCGATCTGGCCCCGTTGAGAAGCCGCACTCTGCCGAAAGTGGAAGTCCAGGGAGTGAGGTCAGAGCTTAATCGTCGATGCCCGGAACCGGGAACCGCGAACAGAGCTGCTTGACCTCCTCGCAGACCTCGTTCTCGATTGCCTCGTCGCCGTAGTGGCTGATCACGCGGACGAACCGCTCGGCGATGAACTTCATCTCATTCGGGCCAAAGCCGCGGGACGTGACGGCCGGCGTGCCGATGCGGATGCCACTCGTCGTCCACGCCGAGCGCGCGTCAAACGGAATGGCGTTGTGGTTGACCACGATGCCGGCCCGCCCGAGTGCTTCCTCGAGCTTACGTCCGCCGATCCCGGTCGGCGTTATGTCAACCAGCATCAGGTGGGTGTCCGTACCCCCGGAGACTAGCCTCATCCCCAACCGCTTGAGCTCGGCGGCCAGCGTCTGGGCGTTGTCCAGGACCGCCCGGATGTACTCCGTAAAGCTCGGCTGCATCGCTTCGTGGAAGGCGACCGCTTTGGCCGCGATCACGTGCATCAGCGGGCCGCCCTGCATCTGCGGAAACACGGCCCGGTCGACGGTCTGCGCCATCTCCGGCTGGCAGACGATGAACCCGCCGCGCGGCCCGCGCAGCGTCTTGTGCGTCGTCGAGGTCACCACCTCGCAATACGGGATCGGCGTCGGGTGCAGGCCGACAGCGACCATGCCGGCGATGTGGGCGATGTCCGCCATCAGCCGGGCACCGACCCGGTCAGCCACCTGCCGGAGCCGCTCGAAGTCGATAATGCGCGGGTAGGCGGTGAAGCCGACCACGATCAGCTTGGGCTTGTGCTGGACGGCCAGTTTCTCCATCTCGACGAAATCGATCCGCTCGGTCTCCCGGTCAACGTTGTAGTTAATCACGCGATAGGACTTGCCGGAGAAGTTGAAGTCGGAGCCGTGAGTGAGGTGGCCGCCATGGGCGAGGGTCATCGCCATCATAGTGTCGCCGTACTCGAGCTGGGAGTAGTAGGCCGCCATGTTGGCCTGGGCGCCGCTGTGGGGCTGGACGTTGGCGTGCCCGGCGTGAAAGAGCGCCTTGGCCCGCTCGATGGCAAGCTGCTCGATGGTGTCCACGTTCTCACAGCCGCCGTAGTGCCGGCGACCCGGGTAGCCTTCAGCGTACTTATTGGTCAGGAACGAGCCCTGCGCCTCGAGGACTGCCCGGCTGGCATAGTTCTCCGAGGCGATGAGGTTGATCTTCTGCTTCTGGCGCTGCCTCTCCAGCTCGATGGCACAGCTAATCTCGCGGTCGGTCTGGCTCAAGCGGCTCATGGGTGTCTTTCTCCTTTGGATGAAGTCTACACTGGCCTCTTTTGGACTGTCAATCGGCCGTATGGTCAGATTGACTTGCCCCACCTGCCGTGCTATCATAGCCGCCAGAAACAGGCCGGTTCCCCGGCTCACTCCGGCCTGGCGCAACATGTCGAATCTGAACGGTCTCTACCACGAAATCGCCGTCTGCCAGCGTTGCAGCCTCTACAAGAACACCACCCATGCCGTTCCCGGCGAAGGCCCGGAAGCCGCCCAGCTCATGTTCATCGGCGAGGCGCCCGGCTTTCACGAGGACCAGCAGGGACGCCCATTCGTGGGCGCCGCCGGACAGTTCCTCGAGCACCTGCTCTCGCTGATCAACCTTACCCGCGAGCAGGTCTACATTGCTAATGTTGTCAAGCACAGGCCTCCGAACAACCGCGAGCCGCTGCCGAGCGAGGTCCTCGCCTGCCGGCCTTGGCTTAGCCGCCAGATCGAGCTGATCCAGCCCAAGATGATCATCACCCTGGGGCGCTACTCGATGGAGATGTTCTTCCCCGGCAAGAGCGTGAGCAAGATCCACGGCACTGCGCTCAAGCAGAACGGCGTCATCTACTTCGCCATGTACCACCCGGCGGCCGCCCTTCACCAGCAGAACCTGCGCCAGCAGATCGAGCAGGACATGCTCAAGATCCCCACTCTCCTGGCCGAGCTGAACGCCCCGGCGGAGACGAAGCCCTCCGCCGAGCAGCTCAAGATGTTCTAGGTACGGCCATGGCCAAGTCCAAGATCAAGATCATCCCCATCGGCGGCCAGAACGAGGTCGGCAAGAACATGATCGTCCTCGAGTACGCCGACGATATCATGGTCGTTGATTGCGGCCTGATGTTCCCCGAAGAAGAGATGCTCGGCATTGACCTCGTTGTGCCGGACATCAGCTACCTTCTGGAGAACCGCGACAAGGTGCGCGGCATCGTCATCACCCACGGTCACGAAGACCACATCGGCGCCCTGCCCTACGTGCTGCCGCAGCTCAACGTGCCCGTCTATTCCACCCGCCTCACGCAGGGGCTGATCTCCGTCAAGCTCAAAGAGCGCAAGATCACCAACGCCGACCTCAACGTCATCCCGCCCGGCGGCTCATTCAACCTGGGCAACTTCAGGGTCGAGTTCTTCCCCGTCTGCCACAGCATCCCGGACTCGGTCGGCCTGATCATTCACACGCCCATCGGCGTACTCGTGCACACCAGCGACTTCAAGCTGGACCTCACGCCCGTATCCGGCCAGCCGACGGACCTTGCTCGCCTGGCCCAGGTCGGCGGCAGCGGCGTTCTGCTGTTGATGTCCGATTCCACCTACGCCGAGCTGCCCGGGTACACTCCCTCCGAACGCGTCATCGGCGAGACGTTCGAGCGGATCATGGCCGAATCGCCTGGGCGGGTCATCATCGCCACCTTTTCCTCGCTCGTGTCCCGCATCCAGCAGGTCATCGACGCCGCCGCGTTGTACGACCGGCGCGTGTTCGTCGTCGGCCACAGCATGAGCGAAGTGGTCAATATGGCCATTGAGCTCGGCTATCTCAAGCCGCCGGAGGGCGTTCTCGCCCGCCTCGACGAGCTGCGTAACACGCCGCCCGAAAACGTCGCCATCGTGACCACCGGCACCCAGGGCGAGCCCACCTCGGCGCTCGTCCGCATGGCTAACCGGGACCACCGCCAGCTTCACATCGTCGAGGGAGATACCGTTGTCATCTCAGCCTCGCCAATCCCGGGCAACGAGGACGTCATCGCCCACACGATCAACAACCTCTTCCGGCAGGGCGCCCGCGTGCTCTATGACAAGGTCGCCCAGGTGCACGTGCACGGCCACGCCAGCCAGGAGGAGCTGAAGCTCATCCTGCACCTCACCCGGCCGCGCTTCTTCGTTCCCATCCACGGCGAGTACCGCCAGCTCAAGTTCCACGCCAACCTCGCCGAGTCCGTCGGCGTCCCGCACCAGAACATCTTCATCCTGGAGGACGGGGATGCCCTCGAGCTGA
>Ga0153915_10006818_pt1 | contig 10745 bp, 4 predicted proteins | sample Opewatmetagenome_2_FD_107003 | JGI IMG/M metagenome (GOLD analysis project Ga0153915, IMG submission 107003) | Freshwater wetland microbial communities from Ohio, USA - Open water 3 Core 3 Depth 3 metaG | ecosystem: Environmental > Aquatic > Freshwater > Wetlands | place: USA: Ohio, Lake Erie...
CCGGCAGGCTCGTTCCGGTCTGGAAGAACCATGCTTCCTCCACGCCGAGCGCACCGGCGCTCTCGACGAGCCGACGCTGTGCGGTCATCCCATGACCGGCCTCCGGTGGCAGCCAGGGGACCGCGATGATCCGCACCGCCTGCTCGAGATCCTCCGGCAACAGCTCCTCGATCACGGCATCCGCATCGGGGATGAGCGGCGCCATGTAGCGGAGCAGCTCGAGCAACGCGGCGCGCGACACGGCCTGACGGAGCCGCAGCACGCAGAACGCGAATGCGGTCTCTCCCTCGACGGGATCGAGCCCGTGCACGGTGACCGCGCCCATCAGTTGCCCTCCCGGCGCGCATGCCAGTCGCGGAACAGGGCCTTGAACTCCGGCCATTCGAGGAGCGGCCCCAGATCCGCATCGACCTCGACCTTGCCGACGTGATCGTAGTCGTGCGCGATCGCGAGCTTCACCTGCTCGAGCGCCTTCGCGTAGTTGCCGACCGCAGCGTAGGCACACGCGGCGGAGTGGTAGATGTACGGATTCTCGTGCGCGACGGGCTGCGCGCGGTCCGCGATCCGCACCGCGGTGTCGTATGCCTTCGCGGCATGCGCCTGCACGCATGCATTGTTGAGCGCGCGGAGGTAGTTCGTGCGCTCGTCTCCTTCGTCGGGAATCGGTAGCTCGAGGAGGCGCTCGTAGATCGCGATCGCCCGTTCCCGCTCGCCCGCCTGCACCGCCCGCCACGCGAGGGAGGACAGCAGGTTGACGTGCGCTGGCAACATCGGGACGAGTGCGTCCAGCTTCTCGGGGGCGCGTTCGATCACTCCATCCGCGAGCTCGATGATCAGCTCGTCCGCGACCTCGTCGTCGGGAATCGAGCCCGCCGCGAGCACCGTGTCGACCGCGTCGGCGAACCGTGGATGATCCTGCTTCGCCATCCGCACCGCGATGTTGATGCGGTTCGACAGCGTGTAGCGCGGCAGCGCGGTCAGCAGCGCTTCGAGCCTGTCCTCGATCCCTGCGCGATCGGCGTCGAGCAGGAGCATCGCGTGTGTGAACTGGGTGTCGTCATCGCCGGGCGCGATCCGCAGCGCGCGTTCGGTCATCGCCAGCGCTGCCCGGATCTGCCGCTCGCTCGGCTGGTCGTCGTCCTCGTCCTCTTCGTCGTCCTCGTCCTCTTCGTCGTTCTCGTCCTCTTCGTCGTCCTGGTCCGCTACTTCTTCGTCGGCGCTCTCGTCCTCGTCCGCTCCCTCGTCGTCGGCGGCCTCGTCGTCCTCGTCGGACGCTTCCTGCTCGTCGTCGGCGGCATTCGCGTCGGCGATGAGCCTCGTGACCTCGGCCGGATCCGCGACACCGCGCACGGCGACGGCAGCACCCGTCTGATCACGGATGATCGTGGGCGTCACGATGATTTCGAGTGCCGGCCAGCTCTCGAACCGATACGTGCCCGCGAGCCCATCACGCAACGTCGCCTCGATCTCCGCGATCACGGCCGGCGACAGCTCGAGCGACAGCTCGTCCTCGCCCTCGGCGACGCTCACCGACGTCCCCGGCGCGAGTCGCAGCACCGCGTTGCCCCCGCGCAGCATGTAGTCGCGGCCGTGTCGCAACCGGCCCCGCATCGCGCGCGGCAGCGACGACGCATACAGTGCGCCCATCTCGATGCGGACGCGTCCGTCGTCGACGCTCAGATCCATGTCCCCCGCGAACGACATATCCTCCGATGAGCCCTCGGCGTCGACACGCCGCCGCACCTCGTCGGCGAGCGCCGCATCCGCGAGCACCGAATCGCGCGCCAGATCCGTCACGAGCAGCGGCAGCTTGCGGCGCAGGATCTCGACCAGCCCGGTCGTCGACCACTCCTGGATCAACCGGTACTCGTCGTCGGTGATGCCGACGACCTGGATGAAGCGCGCCGTGCCGAATTCGGACTCGAACGTACCGAGCTCGGGGTCCTCCGCGAACAGCAGCGCCGTGAGCTTCGTGTCGAGCCCGGCGGCGATCGGACCGTTCAGACCCATCTTGTGCCCGACGCCGAACCGGTTGCCGGTGCCGAACACGTACCGCGCGAGGTTCTGCAGGAACCCGAGCGCCCATTCCGGCACGGTCTTGTCGCCCGCCGCCCGCGCGATGCGCAAGGTCAGCTCGAAGCCGAACCCGCTCACGTCGGGATCGTCGGTGTCCTTCGCGAACAGGTCGGTGAGCCCGTAGGTCACGATGTGAAAGTGCGGCACCGGTGCGTCGCACAGATAGACCGAGATGCCGTGCAACGGATCGTTACCGCCGAGGGCGTATGGAACGATGCTCCCGTAGTGCGCGTGCGGCTCGGCACCCTTGTAGATCGGTGCGAGGGCCTCGTCGATCGCGTCCCATCCCGGCGACGCTTCGTCGGCACTGGCCTCCTCGTCCTCCACGTCCTCGTCCCCGCCGCCCGGCACCGCGAGCACATCGCCCAGATCATCGTCGCGGACCAGGCTGCCGACGAGCAGCGCCTCGATCTCCGGCGCGAGCTCTCCCGCCAGCCTGGGCAGCACGAGCTCGCGTTCGTCGTCGGGTATGCCGCGCAGCTCGTCGAGCATCGCGATCTGCGCCGCGAGCTCCGGCACGTCGGCCATCTTCTCGAGCAACGCGCGGTGCGCGATCCCGTCCTCGAGCCAGCGCCACGCGAGCTCCGGCCACGCGGTGCGCGGCACCCTCGCGAGCTCGGCCTCGACATCGCGACGCCTCGTCGCATCCGCCTGCTCGCGGGCCTCGGCTTCGGCCTTGCGCTGATCGGCGCGGCGCGGATCGAGATCGAGTGCACGGAACGCGGCAAGCCGCGCCCGCATGTCCTTGATCGTGCCGAGCTCGTTGCGACCGTCACGCAGGTCGTCGACGAGCTTCGCCGCATCGCGCACGAGCCGCGACTTGTGGCGCCTTCCGATCTCGAGATACCGCGCGAGCTCCGGCTCGTCGAACAGATAGGCGCGCCACATCGAGTACAGCGCGGTCGGGATGACCTTCTCGCATGCCTCGAACCGTGCGGCGAGCTGATCCTCCGGCAGGATCTGGTTGAAGTCCGGCATGAACAGCGCCGGGATGTCGCTGACGTCGGTCAGCTCGCGGTTCTCGAGGAGCGCGACGATCCAGCGCGAGCGATAGAAGAAGAACTCGGTGTCGCGGCGCTTCGCGTCGAGCGGAACGAACTCGGGATCGTGATCCGCGATCCCGAAGTGCCACGTCGGCGCGACCTTGCCGCGCAGCTTGCGCAGGCCGATATCGAACGCCTGTCCGGAGATCTGACGCGTCTCCTTCGCGCGAACGAGCGCGGCGAGATAGACGAGGCTGTCGAGGGAATCGGCGACGACGCCGGTGAACACGTTCGTCTCGTGATCGTAGTGGAGCACCTGTCTCGGGCCGTCCCACTCGTACAGCTCCATGTGATAGGTGTCGCCGTTGTCCTGCGCGCCGATGCAGAACACGCCGCAGAACGCATCGGTGAGGCCTGCGTCGAGGAGGCGCTCGAACAGGTTCTCCTCGCCGACATCGCGCAGCAGCTTTGCATCCAGCCGCAGCTCGTCGAAGCAGTCGCGACCGCGCGTCGCGGCGAACAGCGCCTCGACCTCGGCCGGCAGTGGCGCCCCGTAGATCTTCGCGAACTCCTCCGCGCTCGGCGGGCCCGTGTCGTCCTCGAGCAGCTCGGACTCGACCGCATCGACGTAGGCCGGCAGCTTGCCGATGAAGCCTTCCGGCCCCGCGGCAAACACCCCGTCGAGCGGCTTCACGCCGCCGAACACGTTGATCCGATCGCTCCACGTCTCGTCGCCCGCAGGGGCGAGCTTGAGGATCATGCCCTCATCGCCGGTGATCAGGACCCCGTGGGGACCGAACCGCTCGACGGACCACAGGTGCGAGACGATGTCCGTCGCGATCGTCGACCAGGTCCGCCCGTCGTCGGCCGATACCATGATGATGCCGCGATCGCCGACCATCACGACGCGCCCGTCGGCGATCGAGGCGATCGCCTCGATATCGATCTCGACGCCGCTCTTCACGCGCGAGAACCACGACCCATCGGGCGATCGCGCCACGAACCCGCCATCACCGGTGAGCAGCCACGATCCGTTCTTCGTGATCGTCAGCGCGGTCAGGGGCCTCGTCGCACCCGTCGGGATCTTCGCCACGACGCCGGCGCGCCAGCGAACCATCACGCCATCGAAGCCGAGCGCGATCGCCTCGTCGCGGATGCAGTAGATCGCCGCGAGCCTCGCGGTCGTCTTGAAGTCGATCCGCTCGAGCCGCTCGTCGTAGACACGGGCGACGTAACCGGCATCGCCGACCACCCACACTGCGCCATCCGGCGCGAGAGCGAGCGCGAACAGGCACAGGTCCGTTCCGGTATCGAACAGCTTCCAGGTCGCGCCGCGATCACGCGACAGCGCCAGCTGGCCGTACTCGCCGCAGATCCACAGCACATCGCCTGCGATCGCGACGTCGCGTAACCCGAGCTGGCGCGGCGTCTTGCGCGGCTCGAAGTGGCGCGCATCCGAGGACACGAGGACCGTCGGCGCATGGCTCGAGGTGCCGCCGGCAGCCGCGATCAGCTGCTCGCCGATCGCGAGACCAGCGATGTAGCCGAGCTCCTGCTTGGCCCGCTGCACCACGGTCAGCTCGAGGTCCATCGGGCACCGATTCTGACCTACTGAACAAGCGCCTGGCGTCCGGAGTGGCGCCGGAATTCCGTGGATTGGCGCGACCTTTGGCCGCCCAGCGGAATGTGGTGTTGACACGCCATCCGCTATTGCGGATGATTTGCCAGAGACGCGAACGAGCCTGCCGCCTCCTCCTCTCTCGGCAGCCTCGTTCGCGTCTCCGACGTTTCGGGCACACGGATCGATCTACCCGCCGGACGAGCCTCCGCACGCCGCGAACCGCCTATGGAGGATCGTTCGCATCCCAGTAGTCGACTTCCGCCTGGACGAGCGCCGACAGATCTTCGCCCTGGCCACCTTTGATCGCCCACAGATAGTCCGTGAAGAAGTTGTTGCGCACGCGCGTCGAGCCGTGATGCGGCAGCGTCGCGAGGATGTCTTCGGGGGTCAGCTCCGTGCCGCCGTGCTGGTGGCAGCCGATGCAGTTCGTCCCGACGTTGCCCGCCCCCTTCTCGAGATACGGGTTGCTGCACCACGTCGGCGCGCCGACGCCTCCGTTCACCGCCTCGAGCGCATCACCGAGCGAGCCCACCTGACCGCCGCGCGGATCCGGATCGCCCTCGAGGTACGAGGTCGCGACGCACATCTTGTAGTTCCTCCACGGCCCGGGCAGCGACGCGATCGCCGCGGGACGATCCGCGCCGAAGTCGGTATCCGGCGACGACGAGTACCACAGCGTGATCCACAGCCAGTGATCGAGCTCCTTGGTCATGATGTGGAGCGCCGGCATGCGGAAGATGTTCCCGTTCGGCAGCGTCACCGTGTAGATCGCCGACGGGTCCGGGTTCTGGCTGCCATCGCCATCGGCCCAGTCGAGCATCGTCGCGAACCGCTCCTTCATGCGCGCGGCCGACGTGTCGTAGATCGGCAGGTTCTCGCCGGTCAGCACGCGCCGCCAGTCCGCCTTCACGAGCACGGCATCGCGCGGCATCTCGCCGTCGAGGCAGGTCGGCAGTGCGACGTCCTCGGCGGTGTAGTCGATCGAGATCTGCGCGTTGCTCGCCTCTGCGCCGAACACTGCGACGTAGACCGGACCGTTGCCATCGACGGTGCACGTCTCCGTGCTCGTGCCACCGGAAGATCGACAGTCGTGCTCGTCCGGCGTCGGCGCCGATCCTCTTCGCACGTACACGTCGATATCGCCGTCACCGCTCGACGTCACCTTCACCTTCGCCGCGCCGGCCGCGTAGGGACCGAGCACCTGCCAGCCGCACGTATCGATCGCGACCATCTCGACCTGGTGGACGGGCGCGCCGGCACGAACGGGCTCCGGTGCGAACGGATCGGGCGGCGCCGCGACGCGACACTGGTACTGCTGATCGTAGCTGTGGATCAGCTGCCGCATCGCGCCCGTCGAGTAGCCGACGCGGCTGATGCCTCCGATCCCCTGCGCCTGCTCCTGCGTCGTGATCGCGGCGACGTAGTCGAGGTAGCGCTGCTCCGGCCAGTCGGCGAGCTCGTTCAGCGCGGTCGTGTTCCAGTCGAAGCCGGCATCGATCGTCGCGGCATCGAGCGTCGCTCTCGCCCGTCGCGCATCCGGTCCCAGGTCGCGATACAGCTTCTTGAACACGCGATCGAAGTCCTCGCGAGAGAACCAGGTGTGCCACGCGGGGATCGTCGGCTGACCGCCGAAGTTGTTCGCGAGTGCGGGCTCGCCGAGCGGCGTCGGCTCGAGGACCTTGCCGACGACATCCCATGCGGCGGCACGGCGCGCAGCGATCGACGCGTGCAGCTCGTCATCGCGACCGGCGAGCGAGAGGTCCGCTCGATACGGAACGACCGCCCCGATGATCTTTCGATCCTGGACGGTCGCCGCGCTCCGCGTCTGCGCGAGATCGAAGTGGCACGCGTCCGTCTTGTCCGTCCCGTCGCCGCAGGCCGCGACGACGATCAACAGGACAGCAGCGCGCCGCACAGGGCGAGGTTACCAGACGAGGGCTGCGTCGCTGGCGACGGCGTATTCCTTGTTCGTGTTCTTGTCACGCACGAGGAAGTAGATCCAGCCGTCCGAGCGCCAGTGTGGGTAGATCGCGTACTGGCCGGGCTTCATGTTCGTGACGCGAGCCTTGGCGCCCGTGGCGAGGTTCACGATGTAGATGTTCGAGGTGCCCTTGGCGAGCATCTGCTGGAACGTCGCATCGCTGCTCGACGAGAACCCGAGCTCCTGCCAGTCGTCCGGACCCACGTAGTGGTGGATGACGAAGTACTTCTCGTCGTACGAGATGGCCGGCTTCGCACCCTTGACACAGTAGCGAGCGATCTCCGGCGTCGACACCGTGTACGACGAACCGGTCGGCGTCGCATCGACGCGGCGGAGCACGTAACCGAGGTGCTCGTTCTCGTTGCCGAACCGGCTGATCACGAGCTTCGTCGACGGCGAGACCACGCTGTCACCCTCGAACGGGCTGTTGGTCGTGACGCTCGGCTTACCGACGTAGTGGGTGCCGTCGTAGACCATCGCGGTGAACTTCATCGTCGCGCTCGCGGCGAACGCGGCGCTCGGATCGCGGTTGACCGCGCCCGACGGGTTGTCACTCGTGAACTGGCTGTTGATCGCGAAGTAGTCGCCGCCGCCCAGCGCCGAGCCGAGGTGCTGGTACAGGCTGACGCCCTCGACGTGACTGCACTCGGGCTCGCTGAAGTCGATGCGATCCGGGTTGCGGACGAGCAGGCCGGTCGAGCAGAAGCCGCCGCCGATCGGCGTGCCCTGGAACATCCAGCCGCGGTTATCCGGGAAGAAGCCCGGGTCGTACGCCGCCTTGACGCGCATGTCCTTGTTCGACTGGAGGTCGCTGATCACCGCGCCGTCACCGCCGGTCGCGCCGTTCGCGACGAAGCGGCCGTCGGCCGAGCTGCGCATCCAGTAGTACGTGTTGAACGACAGCTCGCGGAGCACGCGGAGCGTACCCATCGCCGTCCAGCCGGTGCCGTACGACTTCGACTGCGCATCCGGCAGGCTCGTCAGGCACTCACGCGGGTTCGTCGAGTTGCCGCAGCCGAACATGCGGATGTCCGCGCTGCGATTGACCGCCGCCCAACCCTGGCTCGCCATCGCATCGACGTGCGACTGCACGGCCGACGAGATCGACGGGGTGCACGACGTCGGGCCGGTATCCGGCGCGATGTACGTGGTCAGACGCGGCAGGCCGCGCGCGAACCACTCGGCGACGATGTCGAGCTCCGTCTGCGCGAGGCGCGGGTGGTTGCCCTTCGGCATCGACACGCGGTTCTTGAACTTGCCGTACTCGATCGCCCAGGTGTCGGGGTTGTTCGCGTCCTCGTACGCCGCCTTGAACACGCCCTGGAAGAAGCCGAGGTGCGCGGCCGCCGCATAGATGCCGGCCTTGCTCGGCACGTACGGCGAGTCCGAGCGACCCGGCTCGAGGCGGAGGCAGTCGACGATGACCTTCGGGTCCGGCGTGTTCGGGCCGGGCTTGCCGTAGCTGATCGTGATCGTGATCTTCGAGCTGTCGGCAAAGCCGTTCGCACCGATGTAGAACTTCGCCGGGCCGTTCGCGTTGTACTGCGTGGGGAGGCACTGCTCGTTCGGCTCGCGGCTGAACGGGCGGCAGTCGTACGAATCCTTCGTCGGCTCGGCGCCCTTCTTCACGTAGAGGTCGGCGTCGCCGGTGCCGGTCATCTTCACTTCGATCTTGCCGCCGAGTGCGACCTCGTACGGGCCCCAGGTCTTGAAGTCGTCCTTGCCGATCGAGACGTTCTCGACCTTCTCGGTCGTCGCGACGCCGCCGTCGCTCGTGTTCTTGAGGCACGAGGCGAGCGCCTCGTCGGTCTTCATCTGCCAGTCGCGCAGCGTCGTCTGGTTCGGGGCATGGCACTCCGCGCACACCTGCGACGGCGTGTTCTTGTTCATGCCGATGATCGTCGTCGCCTGCTTCGCGAGCTCGTCATCCGACAGGCTCACCGGGTTGCGCAGCGCGCCGCCGGCATCCTCGCCGGCAACCTTCGTCGGGATGTCCTTCCAGATGCAGCTCGGGTCCGCCGAGTTCTGGCCGCACTTCTTGATGAAGTTGAGCGCCGTCGCGAACACCGAGCCGGTCCACGCCGCTTCGGTATCGAACGCGACATCGGGCGGCATCCAGTACTTGTGGCTCGCCTCGTTGAACTTCGCGGTCGTGATGCCGGTCCACGACGAGTCGGTGCCGTCGAGGCGAGTGATGTACGACTCGGTCCACTGACCGCCGCCCATGCGATGGCACTTGAGGCAGGCGCTCGCCTCGGGCGAGACGATCTGCTTCTCGTACCTCCAGCCCTGGCCCTTCGCGTTGATCAGCGAGTACGGGGTGTCGAGCGCGCCGAGCGCGAGGTCGGAGTCGATGCCCATCTTCGGGACGATCGGGCGGCCCTGCGCATCCTTCGCGCCGTCGATCCACGGCGAGTGGATGAACGGATCCGCGTCGTGGCAGTGCGCGCACTCGATGCCGGAGCCGAGACCGCCATGCACGCCGCTCCACAGGTCCTGCGACTTCTGCTTGTCGGCCGGGTGCGGAACGTGGCCGCCGTCGGTCTTCGAGTAGAGCGCGTTCTGGAAGAAGCAGGTCTTACCGGTGAACGGGTTGTGCCCGATCATCGCGATGTCGTTGTACTTGTTCGACGCGTAGCCGCCGACGCTCTTGCGGCACAGCAGCACCCAGCGGGTGCCCTTCTCGTTCGTACGCGAGGCGACGCGCGGGCCGGCCTCGCACAGCGAGTAAATGTACTGCGGCTGGTCGCACGCGCTGACCGTGCCGTCGCGCGGCTTGTCGACGCTGCCGTCGGACTTGGTGACCGTCATCGGGATCTCGGTCGAGTTGAGGCAGTCGTACGTCGAGTACTCGCCGTCGCCGGTCTTCTCGAAGAACGGAATCTCGCCGAGCTCGGCGACGCAGCGCTCGCCGTAGGCCTGCGGGCTGTTGATCATCTGCTCGCCGCTGTCGGCGTCATCGGCCTTGCCGCCGATGCCCTGCTTGCGGGCGTCGTCCCATGCCTGGAACAGATCGCGCTCCATCTGGACGACGACATCGCTGCCGTCCATGAGGCAGACATCGATGATCGAGTCCGTGCCGAGCTTCACCTGCTCGAGCATCTGCGCGGTCGGATTCATCCACTCGGGGCCGTCGTAGAACGGCTTCGTCAAGGAGGGATCGACGAAGGGACCGTCGATGCGATCGCCCGACGTGTCCTCGACCTTCGTCAGGCTCTCCACCATCGTCTTGCAGTCCAGCTTGTTGAAGCTGCCGCGACGTACCTGGACGAACAGCTGCTTGTCGCTGATGTCCTGGTTCACCTGCACCACCACACGCCCGTTTGCTGGGTTGTAGAGAGGCTTCACCTCGAGGTCGTCGCTGCATGCACCGAGCAGCGCGAGGACGGGGATGGCAACTCGAATGGCCGGTCTTGTCCGCATTTCGCCCGGACAACCGCAACAACGGCGCCAGATCTGCGCCCAGTGATCTCGCGATCCTGCGTGGGGGTAGCTACCGCGCTAGCCGGTGGATCGAGAGGTCACCATCGAAGGCATTCCCTTGCACGAACCACGTAGTTGCTTGCTAGATCCGGTCATGACGCGTTGGCTCTGGGGCCTCGCCATGCTCGCCGCGTGCGAGGTGAAGCAGCCGCTCGCGCCCAGCTACTTCCATGCACAACCGCCACAGCCGTACCCGAGCTGTCAGGACACCGTCGCGTGCTACCCGCAGTGCGATCCGCCGAGCGAGGAGTGCATGACCGCGTGCGATCAGCGGACGAAGCCCGAGACCGCCGCTGGGGCGCGCGCGGTCGAGAGCTGTCTGCGCGAGGCGCGCTGTCATGACGAGGCGTGCGCGCAGTCGACGTGCGGTCCGCAGCTCGCGGCGTGCACCTCCGTCCGCGAACCGGTGCCGCGCTAAACCGCGCGACGCTCTGCACTCACGAACCCTCGATGGAGAACTGCCCGTGCCTGACGGACGACCAAGAGCGAAGAGTTGCGCTCGTGAGGTTCGGGCGATCAGCTGCCTTCGACGAGCCCTCTCGTACAAGTGATCTGCAGCTTGGCCACGACGCAATACTGGGGGCGTGGGAGAGGACGCCAA
>Ga0153915_10006820_pt1 | contig 10744 bp, 13 predicted proteins | sample Opewatmetagenome_2_FD_107003 | JGI IMG/M metagenome (GOLD analysis project Ga0153915, IMG submission 107003) | Freshwater wetland microbial communities from Ohio, USA - Open water 3 Core 3 Depth 3 metaG | ecosystem: Environmental > Aquatic > Freshwater > Wetlands | place: USA: Ohio, Lake Erie...
ACGGGAGGGAGGACTGCTGATCCGAAACGGTCACTGCCGCCAGGATCATGGTCTCCCCGAACTGCACCAGCGCGCTGCCCGCCGCCTGCTTGGCGAGCCTGCCCGTCTCCAGCCGGAGGGTGCGGCCGCCGACGGTCTGTTCCAGACGTTTCACCATAGTTCCTTGGATTGTGAGGGCGCCCATCTCAACGCGGAAAACCGGGCCCAGCCCGGCGGTCCCACGCCTCGTTGCCCGATGGATGGTTAGTGGCGCAGGCCCAGCTCATCGATGAGCCGGCGATAGCCTGAAAGGTCCGTGCGCCTGAGGTACTCGAGGAGGCGGCGTCGCTTGCTGACCATCATGAGCAGGCCGCGCCGGCCGTGGTGGTCCTTGGGATGCTCGCGAAAGTGATCGGTCAGGGAGTTGATCCGTGCGGTGAGCAGAGCCACCTGGACCCGCGCGGATCCGGTGTCGGTGGGACCCATATGGTGCTGCTGCATGACCGCGTTCTTGTCAAAGCCCATGAAACGTGTATCCTCCACAAGCGCGGGCCCCATGGCCCAGGGACGATGTCCATATTGATACAGCACAAAAATTTAGCCCTCCTTGGGAACCCTGTAAAGTCTGGCCTATGCCTCTGGAACCGGAACAACTGCTGGGAAAGCCCATCGGCCCTTACACCGCCGACCGGCTGATCGGCCAGGGGGGCTTTGCCTGGGTCTTCGCCGGCCACCACACCGCCCAACGGGCCCCGGTGGCCCTCAAGGTCCTCAAGCCCCGGTACGCCGGGGACTCGCAGTTCGAGAGCCGCTTCCGCAACGAGGCTCAGGTGGCCTCCGAGCTCCGGCACCCTAACATCGTGCGGATTCTAGACATCGGGAAAACCGGTGACATCACCTACTTTGCCATGAACCTGTACCCGGAATCGCTCGCCTCGCGCCTGGCGCAGGGCGGTCCCATTCCGGAGCCGGAGCTGCTCCGGATCGCCCGGGACGTCACCAGCGCCCTGGCCTTCGCGCACGCCGGCGGGATCATCCACCGCGACATCAAGGTGGACAACATCCTTCTCACCGCCGACGGTACCGCCGTCATCGCCGATTTCGGCATCGCCCGGGCCGTATCCGGTTACGCCACGGCCACCGGCGTGAACATGACCATCGGCACGCCCCACTACGTATCCCCGGAGCAGGCCCAGGGCCGGCCCCTGGACGGGCGCAGCGACCTCTACGCCCTGGGGGTCACGCTGTACAAGGCAGCGACCGGCGAGCTGCCCTTCCGGTCCAGCGACTGGTTCGAGCTGGCCCGCATGCATGTGGAGGAGCCGCCGGAGCCGCCCCGCAAGCGGCGCCCCGACCTCTCCCGGCGTGTCGAGCGCATCATCCTCAAGTGCCTGGCCAAGCACCCCGATGACCGCTACGCCTCGGCCGACGACCTGTTGCGGGAACTGGGAGCGGTGGAGAAGAAGGACGCCCGGACCGAGGCGTTCGGCGTCCCCGCGGCGACCCGTCCGGGGGCTAGCGGCTCCCCGGCCGGCCGGCTCCCCGGCGGCCTGTCCCGGTGGCTGCTGCCCGTCGCCGCCGTGCTGGTGGTGATCGTGGTGGCCCTGCTGGTGGTGCTGCTGGGGCGGCGTTAGCGGCCGAACAGGCGAAGGAGGTCGTTAGCCAGCGCCAGAGCCATGATGGCCAGCAGGATGGCCACGCCCACCTGGCTGAGCCGCGTGCGCACTCCCACCGACAACGGCCGCCCCCGAACCGCTTCCGCAAAGAGAAACAACAGGCGCCCCCCGTCCAACACGGGAATGGGGAGCAGATTGAGAACGGCCAGGTTGACCGAGAACAACGCCACGAACGCCAGGAAGGACTCCAACCCGAGGCGGGCCTGCTGGCCGGAAAGCTGACCAATGAGAATGGGCCCGCCCAGCTCGCGGGGTGAAATCTGCCCGACCAGGAGGCCCTTCACGATGAACAACACGGCGCCGGCCGCGCCCAGGGTCTGGCGGTTGGCCTCCCGGATGCTGCCCAGGAACCCATACCGCACATGGCGAACGTCCGGCTGGGGGCCCACGCCGATCTTGCCGACCGTGCGCCGCCCTCCGGCCACGAGGTCGGTGTCCTGGTCCGCGCTGGGCACCAGGCTCACGTTGAGAATGGAGTCACCCCGCGCCACGGCCAAGCGCAGCGTGTCCCCGGGATGGGCCTCGATGACCCGAACCAGCTCATGCCAGTACCGGAGGCTGTCGCTTCCCACCGTGAGAACCAGGTCGCCCGATTTGAGCCCTGCGGCGGCCGCGGGCCGGCCTGGCGCCACGTAGCCCAGGCGCGGCGCCCACGCCGGCTTGAGCGCCAGGTACAACCGGGCGCGGGCGTCCATCCGGGTGCCCGGAACGGAGAGCACCACGCCGGAAGTCCTGCCCGCGAATTCCATCGTCAGGCGGCTGGTGGTGGGGTTCGCGATCGCCGCTTGGACGTCGTTCCACCAGCGGACGGTGTCACCGTTGATGCGCGCCAGGTTCAGCGGGTACGACAGCCTGGCCAGCTCCCGGGCCCCGTCGGGCAGCAGCGCGGAGTCCACCGCCGCCACGGTGGTGGTGGGATCCTGCTGGGTGCCATAGCCGGCAGCCGTTCCCACGTAGAGCACCCAGGCAAACACGATGTTCATGATCACGCCGGCTGCGATCACCAGGATACGGGCCCAGAGCGGCTTGCGTTCGAACAGCTGCTCCGGCGGGTAGGGCCGCTCCGGCGCCTGCCCCTCCAGAGCCGGAGCCTCCTCTTCGCTCGCCATCATGACGTAGCCGCCCAGGGGGATCCACGCCACGACGTACTCGGTCTCGCCCCGGCGGAAGCGAAGCGGTGTGGCCGGCCCGAATCCGATCGAAAACCGGACCACCCCCACGCCGGTGGCCTTGGCCACCAGGAAATGGCCCAGCTCGTGCACGAAGATGACCGCGCCGAGCACCACCACCGCCGCAACGATCGTCAGGAGCATCGGCCCTCGGCCCGGCCCCGCGCCCACGCATCGGCCGCCAGCACCGCCGCCAGCTCGCTGGCCGGACCGGGCTGATGCGCCTGCAACACCGCATCGATGGTGTCCGCCACCTGCCCGAAGCGGATCCGCCCCGCCAGGAACGCGTGCACCGCGACCTCATTGGCGGCGTTGTACACCGCCGGCCCGGTCCCGCCGGCGCGGCCCGCTGCCACGCCCAGATCGAAGGCGGGAAAGGCGCCCGGCTTCAGCTGTTGAAAGGTGAGCGAGCCCGCCGCGGCAGGGTCGAAGCGCCGCACGCCGGCATCGGACACCCGTTCCGGATAGGTCAGCGCGTACAGGATGGGCAGCTCCATGGACGGAAAGCCCATCTGGGCCAGGACCGAGCCGTCGGCGAATTCGGTGAACGCGTGCACGATGGACTGCGGGTGCAGCACCACTTCGATGGCGTCGAACGGAATCTGGAACAGGAAGTGGCCTTCGATAACCTCCAGCGCCTTGTTGGCGAGGGTGGCGCTGTCCACCGTGATCTTGCGGCCCATGCGCCAGGTGGGATGGTTGAGCGCCTCCTCCACCGTGGCGCGGGCCACCCGCTCCGGTGGCCAATCCCGGAACGGCCCTCCCGAGGCGGTGAGAATCAGCCGCTGCAACGGGCGACCGCCGGCCGAGGCCAGGCACTGCAGCGCGGCGCTGTGCTCCGAATCGATGGGCACGACCTCGCCCTGTCCCTCGCGCGCGGCGCAGCGCACCAGCTCACCGGCCATCACCAGGGTCTCCTTGTTGGCCAGCGCGACCCGCTTCCCTGCCCGCAACGCTGCAAGGGTAGCCGGCAGCCCCGCCGCTCCTACCACCGCATTGATCACGATCCCCACGTCCGGCAGGGTGGCCGCTTCCACCAGACACCGAGGGCCGGCCCCGCCACACACCAGGCCTCCGAAGCGGGCTCCGGTTTCCGCCTTCTGCCGTGTCAGCAGGTCAGCCGAGCTGTTGGCGGTGAGCGCCACCACCCGGAACCGCTCCCGCTGACGGGCCAGCACCCGCAGCGCGGCGGTGCCGATGGACCCGGTCGAGCCCAGGATCGCAACGCCTGTGGTCACAGGGTCCCCGCGGCCGAGAGGATCAGCGCCACCGCCGGGATGGCCCAGTACAGCGAGTCGAGCCGGTCCAGCACGCCGCCATGGCCGGGAAACAAGGCCCCCGAGTCCTTCACGCCTGCTTCCCGCTTGAAGAGAGACTCCGCCACATCGCCCGCTTGGCCCAACACCGCCACCGCGGCTCCGCAGGCCAGCAGCAGCACGGGAGACAGCGATAGCCCCAGGGGCTGGAGCACCCAACGGCCCCAAAGAGGCGCCGTGACCAGGGCCCCGACGCTTCCCACCAGCGCGCCGGACCAGGTCTTAGCCGGGCTCAGGACCGGCGCCAGCTTGGGCCCCCCGAACATGGCCCCTCCCGCCATCGCCAGCGAATCGCAGATCCAGGTGGCCACCAGGGGAAGCAGCGCCAGGGCCGTCCCCATGCCGGCACCGCCCGGGGCTGCAGGATGCCGCAACAGCAGCAGGAACGCCGGCAGGCCACCGGCGTAGAGCGCTCCCAGCACCGTGACCCCGATAGCCGCGGTGGGTCCCTGATCCGGTCGCCGGGTGCCGGCCGCCACGCCCACCACGACGATCAGCCACACCGCCACCGGGAACGCCAGCCACGAAGCCCCCAGTGCCCGCCCGGAGGGCAGCGCCAGCCAGGCCGCCACCGGCAGCAACGCCGCGCCGGCGGCACCGGGAAGCACCAACGCCTGCACCTGTCGCAGGGCCGCCAGGCGATACAACTCCAGCGCTCCCAGGACGCCCAGCACCGCGAGCGCGATGGTCAATACCCAGCCTCCCAGATAGAGGAGGCCGATGGTAGCGGGAATGGCAATGACGGCGACGGCTACGCGTCGCAACATGTGGTGGGCCATCAGCGGGGAGGTCAGACCTCCATGATTTCTTGCTCTTTGCCCTTCACCAACGCGTCGACGCTCTTGATGGCGTCATCGTGCGCTTTCTGGACGTCCTTGTCGGCACGCCGTTTCTCATCCTCGGAAACGTGTTCCAGCTTCTTCACGTTGGCGATGGCCTCGGTCCGGGCGTGGCGGATGGCGATGCGGCCCTCTTCCGCCAGCTTGTGCACCACCTTGACCAGCTCCTTCCGCCGCTCTTCGGTGAGCGCCGGCAGGGGGACCCGGATCAGGGTGCCGTCGTTCGAGGGATTGAGCCCCAGGTCCGAAGTCTGGAGCGCCTTCTCGATGGCGCCAATCAGCGAGCGGTCCCAGGGCTGAACCGTGATCAGCCGGGGCTCCGGGGTTGCGATGCTCGCCACCTGGTTGATGGGGAGCTGCTGGCCATAGGCTTCCACCCGCACCGTGTCCAGCAGGCTGGTCGTGGCCTTGCCGCTCCGGATGGTCGCCAGCTCGCGCTTGGTGTTCTCCAGCGCCTTGTGCATCGCGTCTTTGGCGTGCTTGGCGACATCGGCCAGCGAGGTGAGCGGGCTCATCGGACCAGGGTGCCGATCCGCTCTCCCGCCAAAACCCTGGCGATGGCGCCCGGCTGGTTGACGTTGACCACCACGATGGGCAGGCCGTTCTCCTTGCACAGCCCGAACGCGTTGCTGTCCATCACCGCCAGCCCTTTCACGAGCACCTCCTGAAAGGTGATCTCCGGAATGAACGTGGCCGTGGGGTCACGCTTGGGGTCGGCGGTGTAGACGCCGTCCACCCCGGTGGCCTTGATGATGACCTGGGCCTCGATCTCCAGCGCCCGCAGCACCGCCGCCGTATCGGTGGAAAAGTATGGATTCCCGGTGCCGCCGGCGAACAGCACCACCCGACCCTTTTCGAGATGGCGCTGGGCCCGCCGCCGGATATAGGGCTCGGCTAGCTCCTCCATGCGGATCGCGGTCATGACCCTGGTCTCGACCCCGTTGCGCTCCAGGATGTCCTGAAGGGCGAGGGCGTTGATCACGGTGGCCAGCATGCCCATGTAGTCGGCCGAGACCCGGTCCATGCCCTGCTGGCTGGCCGTGGTGCCCCGGATGATGTTCCCGCCACCGATGACCAGTCCCACCCCCGCGCCGGACGCCACCACGCTCTTGATCTCGTTGCTCAAGCGATTCACCACGCCGAAATCGATGCCGACCCCACGATCGCCGGCCAGCGATTCGCCGGACAACTTGATGAGCGCGCGGTGATACTTGAGCGTCGGCATCAGGCCTCGCCCAGCTGGAACCGTACGAACCGGCGCACCACCACGTTCTCGCCCACCTTGCCGGACACCGCCTTGACCAGCTGGCCGATGGTCTGCTTGTCGTCCTTGACGAAGGGCTGCTCCAACAGCACCCGCTCCTCGTAGAATTTCTTGACTTTGCCCTCCACCATCTTGTCCCAGATCTTCTCCGGCTTGCCGGACTCGGCGGCCTGGGCCTGGTAGATCGCCTTCTCCCGGTCCAGCACGTCCTTGGGGACGTCCTCCACCGAGACCGCCAGCGGGGCGGCGGAGGCGATGTGCAGCGTCAGATCCCGCACCAGATTCTGGAAATCCTCGGTGCGGGCCACGAAGTCGGTCTCGCAGTTGACCTCCACCAGCACGCCCACTTTGCCGTTGAAGTGCACGTAGCTCCCGATCACGCCCTCGGAGGCGCCCCGACCCGCGCGCTTCTCGGCCTTGGCGATGCCCTTCTTGCGCAAGAGGTCAATCGCCTTTTCCATATCGCCATGGGTCTCCTCCAGGGCGGCCTTGCAGTCCATCATGCCGGCGCCGGTCCGTTGCCTGAGCGCCGCCACATCCTTTGCGGCAATAGGTGACGTCATAAGCCTGGGTGTCGTCTCCTTAAGTCCATACATGAAAACCGCCGCCTCTGAACCGTCATCCGCGGTCCGGGGAGCGGCGGTCGCTTTGCCGTGGCGTCTTGGCAGGGTCCTTACAGTCTTACGCCTCGGGCGCCTCAGGTACTTCGGCCGCTCCGGGCGCATCGGCCGCCTCGCCGCCCTCGCCCTCCCCCTGCGGCTCGCTCTTGAGCCGGGCCACGATCGCTTCCGGTTTGGGCCGCCGCCGCCTGCGCGCCCGCCGCCGCTTCTTCCGGTCCTCGTCTTCACCTTCCGAACCAGTGTCCGTGCTGTAGGTGTAGCCCTCAGCCTCCTCGGCCGCCTCTCGCAGCGGAACCTGGGCCCGCGCTTCGCCGATCACGTCCACCAGCGCCCGCGTAATCAGCGACACGGAGCGGATGGCGTCGTCGTTGCCGGGCACCGGCACCGTGATCAGGTCCGGATCGGCGTTGGTATCCACGATCGCCACCACCGGAATCCCCAGCTTGTTGGCCTCGGCGACGGCGATGCGCTCCTTCTTGGCGTCCACGATGAACAGCGCCCCCGGCAAGCGGGCCATGTTCTTGATGCCTTCCAGGTTCCGGTTCAGCTTCTGCCGCTCGCGTTCGAAGAGCAGTTGCTCCTTCTTGGTGAAGAACTCGAAGGCGCCATCCTCCAGCCCCTGCTCGATCTCCTTGAGCCGGCTGATCTGCTTCTTGATGGTGTGGAAGTTGGTGAGCATGCCGCCCAGCCAGCGCTCGGTAACCCAGAACGCCCCACACCGGTCCGCTTCGACCCGGAGAATACCCTTCAGCTGCTTCTTGGTGCAGACGAAGAGCACCCCGTCCCCCCGCATCACCACGCCGCGCATCAGCTCCTGGGCCGCCTGGAGCTGGCGCAACGTCTTCTGCAGGTCGATGAGATAGATCCCGGAGCGCTCGGCAAAGATGAACCGGCGCATCTTGGGATTCCAGCGCCGGGTCTGATGACCGAAATGCACGCCGGCTTCGAGCAGGTCCTGCAACTGCGGCTGCGTCATGAACCTCGTCCCTGGGTTAGATCCGCCATCGCCTTCATCTCCCCCGCCGATTCAGCAATCGCTGAACACCCAGCACGGGATCCGGCGATGTGAGTGATGGCCGTCAGCACTCGGCAGTCAGCCTCTCGTGCTTCTGACTGCTGACGGCTGAAAGCCGCTTTACCTCTTGCTGAACTGGAACCGCTTCCGCGCTCCCGGCTGGCCGGGCTTCTTGCGCTCCACCGCCCTGGGGTCCCGCGTCAGCAGTTTCTGCTCCCGGAGCTTCCGCCGATGGGTCTCGTCCGCCCCCACCAGGGCCCGCGCCACCGCCAGTCGCAGGGCGCCCGCTTGTCCGGTCATGCCACCACCCACCACGTGCGCCCGCACGTCAAAGGCGCCCAGGGTGTCGGTGGCGCCGAACGGCTCCTGGATATGCTGCACCAGCGAACGCCGGGGGAAGTAATCGCCCAGGGTCCGCCCGTTCACGTCCCATTTGCCGGAGCCCGGCGTGAGATACACCCGCGCGACCGCCGTTTTCCGCCGCCCCACCGCGTGCCAGCGCAGCTCCGGGTGCTCCACCGTCATATCCGTACCTCAGGCTCCCTTTTTCAGGCTCAAAGCCGTGGGCTGCTGCGCGGCATGCGGATGCTCGGCTCCCCCATACACCTTGAGCTTCTTGCGCAGCTCCTGCCGGCTCAACGTGGACTTGGGGAGCATGCCGAAAACCGCCCGCTCAATCACCCGCTCCGGCCGGGTGGACAGCACCCGCGCGACCGGAGTGAAGCGCTCATGCCCCATGTATCCGCTGTGCCGGAAATACTGCTTCTGCTCGCGCTTGCGGCCGGTCAATTTGACCTTGGCCGCATTGACCACCACCACAAAGTCGCCGCCGTCCATGTGGGGCGTGAACTCCGGCTTGTGCTTGCCCCGGATCAGCTGCGCCACGGTGCTCGCCAGCCGGCCCAGGGCGATGCCATCGGCATCCACCACATACCAACCGTGTTTGATTTCGCTCGGCTTGAGCGTATACGTCCCCATGCCGTCCAGACTCCGCCTGCAAGACATCTGCTGTTGAAGGCCGTAAAGCCGCGTAGCCAGTTATCTTAGCGGGCGCCCTCGCTCGGGTCAACCCCGCAACGTTCAGCTTTCCGCGACGACTTCAACCAGGGGAGCCCCTTTCTCCACCGCCTGGCCCGGCTCGACCAGAATCGCCTTCACCCGTCCCGGCCCGGGCGAGCGGATTTCGTTCTCCATCTTCATCGCCTCGAGCACCACCAGGCCCCCGCCGGCGGCTACCTCCTGGCCGGTCTCGACCTCCAGCCGCAACACCAGCCCGGGCATCGGCGCACGAACCAGTCCCGGCGCATCCCTGGCCTGAGGATCCCGCTTGAGCGCCCGCAGCCGGTGCGTCTGCTCGTCCACCACCTCCGCCACCCAGGTCACCCCGCCTCGCTGGACGGCCCATCCCGTGAGGTGCCGCGTCAGGGCGTAGCTCCGATCGCCCACCTGGGAGACCAGTTGGCAGAGCGGCGTGCCCGGAACCCTGAGCAACGCGGCCGGGAAGGTGCGATCCCCCACCCGCACCTCGGGGCCTAGGACCTCCACCTCCAGGCTGCGGCCGTCCAGCTCCACCACGAACTTCACCGGCCCTCCAGCACGGCGAGCGTCTCCACGTGGCTGGTCTGCGGAAAGAGATCGTAGGCCCGGACCTGAGCCAGCGCCAAGGAGGGGATGCGGGTCAGGTCGCGCGCCAGCGTGGCGGGATCGCAGGAGATGTACGCCAGGCGGACCCCTGGCCGCCCGGCGCCCCAATCCTCCAGGACACCGCTCACCCGCGCCGCCAACCCGCCGCGCGGCGGGTTGACCACCACCGAGTTCGGCGTGGGCAACCGATGCAGGCTCTCCTCGACGAGGCCCGTCACCCAGTGGATCGAGTCCGCCCCTTCCTGGCGACGCGCCCACTCGATGGCGCCGCGATCCCGATCCACGCTCCAAACGGTGGCACCCCGCGCCGCCAGCAGGCGGGCAGTGTCGCCCACACCACCGTAGAGATCCCACACCACGCGGCCGGTCAGCTCCCCCAGCGCGGCCACCGCGTCCTCCCTGATACGAGACCCCAGCACCGGGTTCACCTGCTCGAAGGCCAGGGCGGGAAACCCCGTCTGCGGTCCCGCCACGACGCGCGCGGCACCGTCCTGGGGGCGCCACCAGTAGGAAACGCCGTTGCCGCCCACCGCCGCCGCGAGGGGACCCGCATCCCATGGCTCTCGGCCCCCTCCGGCCACCAGGTGCAGACCCCCGGCCCGGTCCTCACGCAGGACCACGTCCTCCAGCTCAGAGGGCAGCAGCGTCCGATGCCGCGAGACGGAGGACCACAGCTGCATCAACGGTTCCCGCGTGATGAGGCAATCCCGCAGGGCAAAGACCGTCCCGGGCGCGTCATGGGGGCGCAGCCCAATCCGCTGACCCGAGGCTGCCAGGGTGATTTTGGTGCGGTAGCGCCACACCGAGGGTGCGGGAACGATCTCGGGGTTCGGTACCTCACGCCGGCCGATCCGCCGCAACGCATCTCCCACGATGCCACGCTTGACCTCGAGTTGAGCGGTGGGGGCGAGGTGCTGCAGCTGACAGCCGCCGCAGCGATCCGCCGTGTAGTGGGAACACTCGGGCTCGACCCGCACCGCACCGGGCCGGACCAGGCCCACCAGCCGCGCCCGGGCATACCGCTTGCGGCGCTCTTCGATCTCCACGTCGGCCTCATCTTCGGGGGCGGTCCGGGGAACGAACACCACCAGGCCGTCCGGAAGCCGCGCCACGCCGTCGCCCCCGGCGCTGATCCGTGTGATCGCCACCACGGTCACCGCAATCCCTCCTGCCGCGCCGCCCGGAGCCACTGGGAGGCGGTCCGCCCCTGGCTGGTGGGCGC
>Ga0153915_10006821_pt1 | contig 10743 bp, 10 predicted proteins | sample Opewatmetagenome_2_FD_107003 | JGI IMG/M metagenome (GOLD analysis project Ga0153915, IMG submission 107003) | Freshwater wetland microbial communities from Ohio, USA - Open water 3 Core 3 Depth 3 metaG | ecosystem: Environmental > Aquatic > Freshwater > Wetlands | place: USA: Ohio, Lake Erie...
AATATGTCACATTCTAGCCGCTTCGGAACGCGATTGCAAGACCCGCGCGGAGGCGGCCAAGCGGTCATCGCGCGCCGCCAGATCGAGCCGCCGGCTTCTCCTAGCAAAGAGGCTCCCCGCTCCTGATCGAGGAGCGGGGAGCCTCTAGCTTGCGAACGAGCGCTGCTAGTGGATGGCGTAAGCTACCGAGACGGTGGCCGGGAGGGCCGTCTCGCCGGGGCTAATGGGTGGCTCCGCCGCTCCCGCAGCCATGTCCAGTCCGCCGCGGATGGGCACCGGACCGGGCAGGTAGGAGCTTTCCGAGATGTAGGTGGGCCGGCCCAGCGTCACGCCGCCGGCTTTGGCCATCTGCTCGGCCTTGGCCTTGGCATCGGCCATCGCCTTGTCGCGGGCCTGGGCCATCAGCGCGGTCGGGTCGTCAATGGTGAAGGCGATGCTGTTGACCTGAGTGGCATCACCGCCGGCGGCCGCGGCCGCATCAATGATCGTGCCGACCTTGTCCAGGGTCCGGATCTTGGCCCGCACGATGTTGGTGACCTGGTAGCCCAGGGTGACCTGCTGCTGCGTCTTGTCATCGTAGCGGGTGAGCCGCGTAATGTTGAACTGGGTAGTCTGGATGTCCTTCTTGGCGACGCCATTGGTAGTAAGGGCGTTCATGACGCCGTTCATCGCCTGAGTGGCTTGGGCCTGGGCAGCGGATACTGTTGATGCCTGCGCCTGTACGCCGAGCTGCAGAATGCAGACGTCCGGCGCGGCGCTGACCTTGCCCTGCCCACTCACCCAGATGCCGGTCTGCTGGTTGGACAGACTGAGTGATTCAATCGTGTTGTTGGCTGCCGGCACATTGTTGTTGGGGGTGTTGGTACTGCACGCTGCCAGTGACCCCAGCGCCAGCACGGCGAGGGCAGCAACTGCTAGTAGTAACCACCTGGATCTCCTCATGCTATCTCCTTAGAGGGAAGGGCCTTTTCGTCCATCCCTTAATGCTTCGGTTAGGGAACTCCCTCGAGCGACTGGAGCGCCCTCTCATACCCGGTCTCCGAAACGGCGATGGCCTTGAGCAAAGCGAGCCGGACCTCCGGCGAGGCGTTGGCCAGGGCTGCCTTCAGCCGGGCGGGATTGCTGGCCGATTGGGCGATGAGCATGGCGGCGAGCTTGCTCCGCGCCGATGACTCGCTGCCGTAGGCGTTGTCCGCCGAGCGGGCGCCTGCGTGGAACGCGCCGGATTTCTCTCCCGGTGGTACCGTAACAATGATGCTCGTCGGCTCGAGTTGGGTGACGGTTATCGGCGGGGTAGCAGTGATGGGCGCGGGCTGGTCCGGTGAGAGCGCCGGGGCCGTTGTCGGGACGGCCGTGGTCATCGGGGGCGGCGGGCCGCTGGCGCCGGCAACGGTAGTGCTGGGAGCGGCCATCTCGAAGCTGTCCTGGTCTCCCTTGGGGGCAGCTACCGCCAGGGTCAGCTCGGAGATGCGGTCAAGATAGCTATCAAGCTGGTCGGTAACCTGCTGGACGAGCCCCGGGTCGTCCCGGTCGGCCAGGTAGACGATCTCATTGACCCGGCGGTCGGCCAACTGAGCGTACAGCTCGGCCTTGCCCATCGGCGAAGACGTGAGTGCGATGCGGGCCTGCTCGGTGGCCTGCTTCACCGGGTAGAGCGCCTGGCCGGGCATGCTGCGGCTGGCCGCGGCGACGGTGCCGCCGCTCATCAGGACGACGGCGACGACCACGCCCACGGCCGCCGCCCAGCGCGGCTGCCAGTTCCAGCTCCAGCCCGGGCCGGCCCGCCTGGGTTGGGCCGCCGGCGCCTGCAAGAGCTGTTCGAACTGGGCGCGGGCGCGGGCACGGAACTCGGCGCTCGGCTCGACGGCAGTGGCACGCTTGGTTACCAGCGCCGTCTCGAGAAGCGGCCTCAGCTCGTCCGCCTGCTTCGGGTAGCGCGAGACACACGAGTCGATCGTCTCGCCGCGGTTGAGCACGAGTTCGAGGCACTCCTCGAAAATATCTTCAAATCGTCTCGATCTTTTCATCCTGTTTCACCAATAGCTTGCGCAGGGCGATGATGGCGCTGTGCTGGAGCGCCTTGACCGCTCCCTGCGTGCGGCCCATCGCCCGGGCCACCTCGTCGATCGACAGCCCGGCGGCGAAGCGCAGCGAGACCACCTCGCGCTGCGCCTGGGTCAGTTTGCGGGTCGCCTGAGCCACTTGCTCCATGTCCAGGTTGTGCTCGGCAACGGCGAGCGGATTGACGCCTCCCGTCAGCAGTGGCTCGTTGAGCAGCGTGGCTGGCTGCCGCGTCTTCCGCCTCAGGTGATCGACGATCTGGTTGTGAGCAATGCGGAACAGCCAGGCGGAGAAGGGTTTCCCCTGCCATCTGTAGCCCGTAATGGACTTGTAGGCGTTCACGAACACCTGCTGTGTCATGTCCTCCGCCTCAACCCGGTCGCCAATCTTCAAATACACGTACCGGTAGATACGGTCGAAGTACCCCTCGTACAGCTCGGCAAAGGCGCGCTGGTCGCCCGCCACGGCCTGCCGGACGAGGTCTCCCTCTTCATGCACCTGACAACTCCGTAAGCTGGACCAGGCTTCACCTGCATCCGGTCCAGCGGTGCGGTGTTACCCAGTGCATAATACTATAACGGTGCAGTGTCCGAAAGGATAGCGAGGCAGGATGGGAGCGGCAGTGGAGAGCGGCTAGCTCTTCCTCCCGATAGGAAGGATGTACAGGGGCGATTCGCCGTCTGCCAGACCCGCGGCCTCGGCTACCTGAGCGTCATCGAAAGCACCGACGGTGACCACGCCCAGGCCGAGCGCAGTGGCCTCCAGACAGACGTTCTGGGCAGCGTGTCCGGCCTCGAGGTGGACGAACCGCTCGCCCCGCTCGCCGTAGCGGGCGGTCGTCCGCTCGTACGCTGCCGCGATGACGATGTCGACGGCAGCGCTGCCGACGGACGCCTGGCCTAGGGCAGCCGACGCCAGCTTGTCCCTGAGGTCGCCCTCGGCGGTCCGCTTGAGGGAATGAGTTGCCGGATCATAACGGTAGACGCCGGGCGAAACACCGTCAACCGAACCGACGACTACCAGTAGCTCCAGAGGGTAGGTGGCGCCGGCGGAAGGTGCCGTACGCCCGCCCCGGTCGTCGGTGATCCCCTGGGCGGCCCACAGGAGCTGGGACAGTTCGGGCAGCCGGAGCGGGCCGGATGTGTAGCTCCGTACCGACCTGCGTTTGGCGAGCGCCTCATCGAGAGGCATTCCTCCCTTGAGGCTGGGCGTGGGCAGCGCCACGACGGACAGGTCTGTGCTGGCTGGGGCGGTTGTCTGAACGGAAGAGGCAGAACTGCAGGACGAGCCGAGCGCGGCTACCAGAAGGAGGACCAGCAGCAGGTACGCCCGTTTCACACGGGCATTATAGCAGACGTGATACGGGCTGTCTCACCAGTCGCGAGCGAGGGCTTGATGTCGGGGCATTCAGATTGCTTCGTCGTCCCGGCTGGTTGGGACTCCTCGCAATGACGGGATGGATCTACGCGATCTTCTCGAGACGGGCGAAGCTGAGGAGGAGCTTCTTGACGCCGGCATTGAAGGCGACGACCACCTCGGCGTCGTCCTTGAGCACCTTGTAACTGACGACGATGCCGTTGCCGAACTGCTCGTGGTGGACACGCTCGCCAGCTTTGAACTCGGTGGTGACCGGCTGCGGGGTGACCGGCCGGTTCCACGAGTAGACGGCCTGCGCGATGCGCTCTTCCTCTCCCTGCCAGGCCGCTTTCACCGAGGCGACCTTGGCCGGGATGTCGGCCAGGAACCGGGAGGGGGCGCTGACCATTGTGCGGCCCATCAGGTTACGGCGGAAGGCGCGCACCAGGTAGACCTTGCGCTTGGCCCGGGTGATGCCCACGTAGGCCAGCCGGCGCTCTTCCTCCATCTGGTCCGGATCGTCGAGCGACCGGAAGTGGGGCAACAGCCCCTCCTCCATGCCAACGATGAAGACGACGGGGAACTCGAGGCCCTTGGCCTGGTGCAGCGTGATGAGGGTGACCGCGGCCGCGCCGGCCTGCAGACTATCGACGTCCGAAACCAGGGCGACCCCCTCCAGGAAGGCGGCCAGGCCCTCGGGCGGCTTTATGTCCCCGTAGTCACCGGCCACGGTGCGCAGCTCCATCACGCTCTCCCAGCGCTCATCTCCCTGGGGCTCGGCGAGGACATGCTTCTTGTACGCGGAACGGTCGATGAGCATGTCAAAAAGGTCGACGAGCTTGAGCTGCGGGCACTGTGCGATGAGCTCCTCCATGAGGCGGAGAAAGTCGATAAGCTGGCGGCTGATGTGTGTGCTGAACGGAAGCTGCGCCTTCGGCTCCTGGCGAACGGTGGCGGCCATCTTGCGCAGAGTCTGGAAGATGGATAATCCCTGCTCGCGGGCCCAGGCGGCCAGCTTGGTCTGCGTCTGCTCGCCGACGCCGCGCTGAGGCACGTTGATGACCCGCAGCAGGCTGACGTTATCATCCGGGTTCTGGATAAGACGCAGGTAGGCGATCACGTCCTTGACCTCGTGCCGCTCGTAGAAACGGGTGCCGGCAACGAGGCGGTAGGGCGTGCCATAGCGGATGAACGCCTCCTCGATGACGCGCGACTGGGCGTTGGTGCGGTACATGACGGCGATATCGCCGACGGCGGCCTCGCCCTGCTCGACGAGCCGCTCGATCTCGCTGACGACGAACTGGGCCTCGTCCTGCTCGTTGTAGGTCTCGACCACGCCTACGGGCTCACCGGGGTCGTTCTCCGTCCACAGCTTGGTCGGTTTGCGCTGCTTGTTCAGCGAGATCACCCCCGAGGCGGCGTCGAGGATCGTCTTGGTGGAGCGGTAGTTCTGCTCGAGGAAGATGATGCGGGCGTCCGGGTAGTCCTGCTCGAAACTGAGGATGTTGCGCAGGTCGGCATGGCGCCAGGAGTAGATGGACTGGTCCGGGTCGCCGACGACGCAGATATTGCGGTGCTTGCCGGCGATGAGCTTGACGAGCTCGTACTGGACGAGGTTGGTGTCCTGGAACTCGTCGACGAGGACGTGGAGGTAGCGGGACTGGTAGCGTTCGAGCGTCTCGGCGCTGGTGCGGAAGAGGTGGACGGTCTTCATCAGGAGGTCATCGAAGTCGAGGGCGTGGCTCTCATTGAGGAGGGCCTCGTAGTGCTCGTAGACGCGCCCGGTGACCTCGTCGAAGTAGCTGCGGCCGCCCTGGAGCACTTCGGACGGCGTCTGGAGGCGGGCTTTGGCGGCACTGATGGCAGTGGCGACGGCGGCCGGGGCGTACTGCTTGGGGTCGAGGTTGAGCTCCTTCAGGCTGCGCTTGATCAGGCTGGTCTGGTCGTCGTCATCATAGATCACGAAGCCGGGCGGAATGCCGATGGCACTGCCGTCGCGGCGCAGGATGCGGGCGCAGATGGCGTGGAAGGTGCCGAGGGTGAGGTCATCGATGGCGGTCGGAACAAGCTGTTTCAGTCTCTCGGCCATCTCGCGGGCGGCCCGGTTGGTGAAGGTGACGGCCATGATGCGGTACGGCTTGACGCCGCGGGTCTTGACCAGGTAGGCCACGCGGTGGGTGATAACGCGGGTCTTGCCGCTGCCCGGGCCGGCGAGAATGAGGAGGGGGCCGTCCGGGGCGCCGACAGCTTCGCGCTGCGGCGGGTTGAGCTCGGCCAAAATGTCCACTTCCCCATTATAACATCGCGGTCGGGTGGGCCGAAAGTTGTGAGCGTGGGGAGGACTAAACTCCACCCGGTATGGATGGTTCTCAGGTTGTGGTTGGTGTGCGGCCGCCCAGTTCACGCTAGAACCACTTGTAGATCTCGGCTAGCGCGGCGATGATGCCTACCACGAGTCCCAGTAGGATCACCCCATAGGCACCCCATTTCAAAGGCGCATGTTGCTTCTTGGTGCTGAATTGACATTGGACGATGCACGAGAAGCCGATTGCGATTATGTCAGTACCTGTCCCCCTGATCGCGGTCATCTCGCTCTGCAACAGAGACGATGCCCCCACGAACGCCACAGCGATGCCCGCCACGATGCTGACAATCCCAAAGTTTCGTAGCTTTCCACGGTTCTCAGCCCGCGGACTATCGAAATGCGTGACGTTGGCGGTGTATCGAATGACTGCCAGGGTGAAGCCAAACACAAACAAGAATCTGGACAGGTCAAACAGATTCAGCCCCTGGAGCACGTTCATGTGGTCACTCCCGTACTAGCTACCTCATTCTAGCACAAAAGTTCTCACGATGTAGGTTGCGGGGGGACTAGCCCCACCCGGCACCGAGATTCTTCGCTGAGCTCAGAATGACAATTAGGACGGGCTCTGGGGAGCCAACCGGACGCTCCGTCTCAAGGATGCTCGAAGGGGCGAAGCCCCTTCGAATTTTCCTCCCCCTTCCCTCAGGGAAGGGGGTCAGGGGAATAGGCGATGAGACAAACCGCAGAGGGGGTTGTCAAAGATTGTTTCGTAGCTTGCTGCGCTCGCTACTCGCAATGACAGGTGTCGGCCAGCCTACAGCCCCATCGACTGCGCGACCAGCTCACGGTAGTGGTCCCCGTCACCGTAGGAGAGGTCGGCGGCCTTGCCGTGGCGGGTGTAGAACTGGAGGTCGTGGTCGATCGTGCAGCCGATGGCGCCGTGTACCTGGTGGGCGAGCGTGATGACCCGCGTGAAGGCGTCGTTCATCCAGGCCTTGGCGATGGCCACCTCGCGCGTCGCCGGCAGTCCCTGGCCGATGCGCCAGGCGGCCTGGTACGTGGCGAACCGGGCGCCGTCGACGTCCGTCGCCATCATCGAGCAGTAGTGCTGGACGATCTGGAAGCTGCCGATGGCGCGGCTGAACTGCTTGCGGTCTTTGGCGTAGTCAACGGTCATATCGAGCGCCCGCTGCATGTAGCCGACCATCTCACAGCACCTGGCGACGGCCGCCCGCTCGATGGCCCGCTGCACGATGGGCCAGCCTTGGTGCAAGCCGCCCACCAGCCGGTCGGCCGGGACGGTGACGCGGTTGAAGACGACCTCGGACTGCTTGTCGCCGGCCATCGTCTTGAGGGGTGAGACGGTCATGCCCGCCGTGCCGGCATCGACGAGGAAGAGGGATATCGCATCTTCGGCCGGGCCGGTGCGAGTGACGACAAGGAGGTGGTCAGCCACATGGGCATCGGGAACGAACAGTTTGGGGCCGTTGATCACGTAGCCGGCCCCCGAAGGCTCGGCCGTCACCGTGACTGAGCCGGGCCCGTAGCCGCCGTCCGGTTCGGTCAGCGCCAGGGTCACGATCGCCTCGCCGCGGGCGATGGCGGGCAAGTAGGCCTTCTTCTGCGCTGGAGACCCTCCGTCGAGCAGGGTCAGCCCGCCGAGCACCACGGTCGTGAAGAGCGGCCCCGGCAAGCACGCCCGCCCGGTCTCTTCGAGCAGGATGGCGAGGTCAAGGAAGCTCATGCCGCTGCCGCCGTACTCCTCGGGGAAGACGAGGCCGGTCCAGCCGAGTCCGGCGATCTCCTTCCAGAGGGCGGGCGGGTAGCCGCGCTCATCGGTCTCCATCGCCCGGACCAGGGACTTGGGGCAGCGGGCGGTGAGGAAATCCCGCGCAGAGGCGCGCAGCATCTCCTGCTCTTCGGTCAGCTTCAGGTCCATCGTCGTCTTGTCTCCTGGCCGCCTAGCCGGCGGGGAAGTACTGGATCTCGGCGTTGGGATAAAGGGCCACGGCCGCTTTCTTGCCATGCGTCTTTTCGAGCGTGCTGGTGACTGCCGCCCAATCGCCAGTGAACACGATCCGGTCCGAATGGGCGAACATGCTGTGGCGGGCGATGTCCGGGTACTCCGAGTAGACGATCAGGCGGTGGACGTGCGGCGGCAGCTCAATGGGATGCCACAGCGGGCCGCCGGTCGTCTTGCCGAGCGGGCCAAGCAGGTAATGCGTTACCTGGCCGTCCGGGTTGTTGACGATGAGGACGATATCGCCGCCCTTCGGGCCGAGGGCGCCGAAAGCTGCGCCGGCGGCGATCTGGGCCTCATTGGACTTGGCAAAGCTATTGGCGATGACGATCTCCTCGCCGGACACGCGCTCGCTCGCGTAGTGCTGTCTCGCCTGCGCGATGGCGGCCGCGTGCTCGGCGGCGACGGCCCCGGCGAACAGAGCCGTCGTCTCCCCCCACAGGTTTACGAGAGCATCGATCTTGATGTCCAGCCCGGCGAGAGCGGCTGCCTCCTGGGAGTCCTGGTAGGAGGGGTTGTTCTCGGAGTTGCCCGGACCGCCGGCCTTCTTCGGCCAGTTCTCCAACCGGGCGCGCCGGGCCACTCCGTGGAACATCTGGCAGGTCTCGATGGCCGACACGCCGGGCAGAATGATCTTGGCGCCGCCGCCGAATCCGGTCGACGGGTGCGGCACGACCGAGCCGATGGCGATCTTGAGGTCGCTCTTCATCACCTCGGTGTTGATCGAGACGCGCGTCCCGGCGCCGGTGGTGCCCACGTACGACGTATTCTCGAACGAGCAGTGGTTGTAGACAGGGAAGCGGGCAAGCACGTCCTCACCGAGCTTCTTGACGAAATCGGTCCGCGAGAGCGCCCCGTGGTTGCCGAGAGCGCAGACGAACTTGATCCGGTCGTCCGGAACGCCGGCCGCGGCTAGCTCCTCGAGGACGGCGGGCACGATGCCGGCGACGCGGGTGACCCGGCTCATGTCGTCAAAGATGATGACGACCTCTTTCTTGTTGCGCGCCAGCTCACGGATCGGGGCGGCCTCGATCGGCTTTCTGACGGCCGCTCGGACCTGGTCCGGAGCCAGCGCCGGCTTGGCCGAGCCGGGCATGTCGTAGGTCTTCACCGTCCAGCCGTCGGGCAGGGGGAGGTCGAGCGTCTTGGGATTGAACCAGGCAAGCTGCGGGACTGAGACTTTGGGCATCAATCACTCCTCAGATCAAGCTTCGGGCAGCCCGAGGCCGCGCGTGGCGAGGACGTTGCGCAGGATCTCGGTCGTGCCCGCTTGCAGACTGTAGCCCATCGAGCCGAGGAACGAGTGCGGCGCCATGCCGAGAACGGGCGCCCACTTGGAGCCGGCGATGAGATTGCCGTACAGGCCGAGGATGCGGGTGGCCGCATCGGCGAGGTGCTGCTCGAAAGCGGTGCAGAAAGCCTTGGCCATGGCGGCTTCCCAGTTCGGGGCGCGGCCCTCATCGATGACCAAGGCCACGCGATAGGTGAGCAGACGGCCCACTTCGAACTCGACCTGGAGCCGCGCCAGGCGATCGCGCACGAACGGCTCCTTGCCGATGGGCTGGCCGTTGCGGTGAGTCTGCTTGCTGAACTCGATGATGGCTTCGAAGAGGGGGTAGTTGCCCATCAGCCGCTCGAGTCCGGAGCGCTCGTAGTCAAGCTGGTTGACCACCTGGTAGAAGCCGCGGTTCTTCTCACCGATGAGGCATGTCTTGGGCACGCGGACGTTGTCATAGAAGACCTCGCCCCAGGCCTCGGTCCCGGTGATATCGATGGTGGGGCGGATGGTGATGCCGGGCAGATTGGCCGGGATGATGAACTCGCTCAGGCCGCGGTGCCTGGGGACCTTGGGATCGGTCTCGGTGCGGGCAAGGAGGTAGACGTAGTTCATGTAGCGGGCGCAGCTCGTCCACATCTTCTGCCCGTTGATGACGTAGGAGTCGCCGTCCTCGGTGGCCCGGGTCTGGACAGAGGCGAGGTCCGAGCCGGCCTGCGGCTCGCTCATGCCGAGGCCCACATAGGCCTCGCCGCTCAGTATCTTGGGCAGGATGTCCTGCTTGAGCTCGGGGTTGCCGTAGTGGATGACGGCCCGGCCGATCTGCCGGTCAGCGAACCAGTGCAGGGCGCAGGGGGCGCCGTAGCGAAGGAGCTCCTCGGTGAGGACGAAGCGATCGACGTTGGACCGGCCCAGGCCGCCGTACTCCTCGGGCCAGCTCAGGCCGATCCAATGCCTTGCGGCCAGCTTGCGGGTAAACTCGGGAGAGAAGCCCTGGATCCAGCCGTCACACTGGGGCCGGAAAGCGCCCTGCCTGATCTCGTCTTCGAGGAACTGGCGGACCTCGTGGCGGAAACGCTCTTGCTCGGGTGTGAAGCTGAAGTCCATGCTGGTCTCCTGAAGCTAGATGACGAGGCAGGTCACCGTTCGGGCAACGCCCGGGATGGGCTGCATTCGCGTGGTGACGACGGCGCCGACCTCGGCCAGCGAATTGGCCTCGACGACGCCGATGATGTCATAGGGTCCGGTCACCACATCCACCCGGCTCACGTGCGGCAACTGCCGTAAGGCGCTCACGACATCGGTGTTCCGGCCGGCCACGGTCTCGATCAGAACGTACGCCCTGGTGCCCATCAGTCCCCCTCCCCCCGGCCCTTCGGATGAAAGGCCGCCCTGGCTGCGAACCCGGGCCGCCGGTGCGAAAGCGCCGGAATCCCATGATAGGGCAACATAACTGAAAAGTCAAAATGAGCAGTCAGAACTGCAGTTGAAAAACCACGGCGAGGAATCTCCAGGAAGCGGTGCGTTGGTCAGAGGGCAATGACGGGACGAAATCGGGCCGGGACACCTCGTCCCGGCCCGATTTCGTCGCTCTTCTGGGGCGATCAGGCTACGTCGCCTTCCGTCTCCTTAGATAGTCGATCATTGGCTGGGTGACCAGCGGCACCACGTCACCGATCATATGGGGCATCAGATTGTCCATCACCCGGGGCATCATCGCCGGCA
>Ga0153915_10006822_pt1 | contig 10743 bp, 7 predicted proteins | sample Opewatmetagenome_2_FD_107003 | JGI IMG/M metagenome (GOLD analysis project Ga0153915, IMG submission 107003) | Freshwater wetland microbial communities from Ohio, USA - Open water 3 Core 3 Depth 3 metaG | ecosystem: Environmental > Aquatic > Freshwater > Wetlands | place: USA: Ohio, Lake Erie...
CACCTCCCTCACGGCGGCGCCGGTGCGCACGAGCGCCACGTCCTGCAGCGGGTACCCCAGGAGGCCGCCGGCGACGGCCGCCTCGCGGGCGACCTGCTCCGCCATCTCCAGCGTCTCGCCGCGCAGGAACGGCAGCGCCGCGGCCCCGGGCGCGACCCGGAACCGGAACCCCTGCCCGCGCGGCAGCGGCGCCACCCGGACCGAGGCGTTTCCGTAGAGCCGCTCGTCGCCCACGGCGCGCTCGAAGGTGGCCTCTCCCTCGGCCTCGGCGGTGAGGGTCTCGCGCATGAGCACCTGCGGCTGGCCGGTGCGGACCTCCAGCCTGAACTCCCGGCGGATCCGCTCGGCGACGATCTCGAGGTGCAGCTCCCCCATGCCGGAGACGATGAGCTGGCCGGTCTCGGCGTCCTCGCCGTAGCGGAAGCTCGGGTCCTCGTCGGCGATGCGCGAGAGGGCCTCGAGCAGGAGTTCCCGGTCGCGCAGGGAGGCGGGCTCGATGGCCTCGGAGATGACCGGCTCGTAGCGGGGGATCTGGGCGAGGACGAGCGGGCGGTCGCGCCGCGAGAGCGTGTCCCCGGTGCGGGTGTCCTTGAGGCCGACGACCGCGAAGATCTGACCGGCCCCCAGCGCCGGGACCCGCTTCTTCTGGGCGGCGTGCATGAGGAGCACGCGCGAGATCTTCTCCGCCTTGCCGAGGTTGGCGTTCCAGACGTCGTCCCCCTCGGCGATGCGGCCGGAGTAGACGCGCACGAAGACGTGGCGGCGCAGCTCGTCGAGCATCGACACCTTGAAGGCCAGGGCGAGGAGCGGGCCGGCCTCGTCGGGCGGGAGCGTCACCGGATCGCCGGTCGCGGGGTCCTCGGCCGGCGGCGCCGGGACGTCGAGCGGGGAGGGGAGGTAGGCGCAGACCGCGTCGAGCACCTGGGGCACGCCCTTGTTGCGGAGCGCCGAGCCGCACAGGAGCGGGACGAAGCGGCCGGCGAGCGTGGACCGGCGGAGGGCGGCCTCGAGCGCGGGGCCGTCCAGGTCCCGGTCCGCGAGGACGGCCTCTGCCGCGGCGTCGTCCACGTCGCCGAGGGCCTCGAGCAGCGCCCGCCGATCGGCCTCGCCCGCGGCCGAGAGGCCCGGCTCGGCGTGGAAGGCGCGGGGATCTTCCGGATCCGGGAACCGGATGCGGCGGCGGGCGACCAGGTCCTCGATGCCCTCGAACGACGCCTCGGCGCCGATGGGGCGCTGGATCGCGGCGATGGCGTGGTCGGGGAAGTGGCGCCGCATCGAGGCGAGCGTCATCCCGAGGTCGGCGCCCACCCGGTCCATCTTGTTCGCGAAGGCGATCCGGGGGACACGCCAGCGGTCGGCCTGGCGCCACACCGTCTCGCTCTGGGGCTCGACGCCGTGGGCGGCGTCGAAGACCGCCACCGCCCCGTCGAGGATGCGCAGGCTCCGCTCCACCTCGATGGTGAAGTCCACGTGGCCCGGCGTGTCGATGAGGTGCAGCTCGTGGCCGCGCCACTCGAAGCTGGTGACGGCGGAGGTGATGGTGATGCCCCGCTCCCGCTCGAGGTCCATCCAGTCCATCACCGCCTGGCCCTCGTGGACCTCGCCCATCTTGTGGGTCCGTCCGGCGGCGAAGAGCAGCCGCTCGGTGAGCGTGGTCTTGCCCGCGTCGATGTGGGCCATGATCCCGATGTTCCGGATGGCCCGCACCCGCCGCCGGGACGCCGGCTCTCTCCTGTCCTGGCCCTCGCTCATGGCAGACTGCCGGGGAGTATACGTTGGCGGCGGGACGCCCAAGGAGGCTGCCATGGCGAGGCCGAGGCCGGTCCGGATGCTGTGCACCTACCGCGTCAAGAGGGGACGCGAGGCCGCCTTCCTCCGCCTTCTCGCGCGCCACTGGCCGACGCTGCGCCGCGCCGGCCTCGCCACGTCCGAGCCGGCCCGGGTGCTCCGCTGCCGCGGCAAGCGGGGCGGGACGTTCCTCGTCGAGACGTTCTCGTGGGCGGACGCCGGCGCGTCCGGCGCCGCACACGCGTCACCGGAGGTCATGTCGGTGTGGGGGCCGATGGAGGCCCTCGTCGAGTCGATGGAGTTCGCCGAGGTCGAGACCGTTCCGATGCCCTTCGGCAAGGTCCCCGGGCCCCGGCCTACACGTCGGGCGCCGCCGAGACCGCGGCGGCCGCGCCGTCCACTCCCCTCGGGAGGACGAGGTTCAGGATGATCCCGACGTAGGTGGCGAGCGACATCTCGCCCAGCTCCACCGGGCCGATGTGGATGCGGGCGCCGCCGATGCCGACCACCAGGACCACCGAGGCGATGATCAGGTTCCGCTTCTGGGAGAAGTCGATGCCGGCCTCGACCAGCATGCGGATGCCGGCCGACGCGATGATCCCGAACAGCAGGATGCAGATGCCGCCCATCACCTGGGTCGGGATGGAGCGGATGAGCGCGCCCACGGGCGGCAGGAAGGACATGGCGATGGCGAGGACGGCGGCCCCGCCGATCACCCACACGCTGAAGACGCGCGTGATGGCCATGACGCCGATGTTCTCGCCGTAGGTGGTGTTGGGAGGGCCGCCCATGAGGCCGGCCACCGCCGTGGCCACGCCGTCGCCGGCGAGCGACCGGTGCAGGCCCGGGTCCTTCACGAAGTCCCGGCCCACGACGTTCTTCGTCACGATGAGGTGGCCGATGTGCTCGGTGATGACGACGAGCGAGATGGGGGCGAGCGTCAGGATCACCCCCCAGTCGAAGCGGGGCAGGACGAAGTGCGGGACCGCGAACGCCTTCGCCGAGACCACGCCCGAGAGGTTCACCTGGCCGGCGGCGAGCGCCACGAGGTAGCCTCCGACGATCCCGATGAGCACGGGGATCACGCCCAGGAAGCCCTTGAAGAAGACGGCGGCGGCGATGGCGATGGCGAGCGCGGCCAGCGCCACCCGGAAGAACTCGGGGCGGTAGGTCCCCGTCCCGCCCTGCATGGCCATGACGTTCACGGCCACGCCGGCCAGGCCGAGACCGATGACCATGACCACCGAGCCGATCACCACCGGCGGAAGGAGCGTGTCGATCCAGCCGGTGCCGAACTTCGCGATGGCCGCGGCCACCGCGATGTAGATGAGGTCCACCACCACGCACCCGCCCATGGCGAGGGCGATCCGCTCGTCGGGGGCGACCTGGCCGGGCTTCACGGCGAGGATGCCCGAGAGGGCGGCGATGAAGGCGAAGGAGGAACCGAGGTAGGCGGGGATCTTCCCCTTCGTCACCGCGATGTAGAGGAGGGTGCCGACGCCGCTCGAGAAGAGCGTCACGGAGGTGTCGAGGCCGACGAGGAAGGGCACCAGCACGGTGGCGCCGAACATCGCGAACAGGTGCTGGAGCGAGAGGGGGAGGGTCTGCAGCAACGGCAGACGCTCGTTGACGTCCACGGTGCGCGATCTCACGTTGGCTCCGGGTCAGGCGAGGACGAAGTAGACGAGGAAGGCGGCCGCTGCCCCGTACATGAGCGGGTGGACCTCCCTCGCCCTTCCGCCGAGGGTCTTCAGCACGGCATAGGAGATGAAGCCCGCTCCGATGCCGTTGGTGATGGAGTAGGTGAACGGCATGAGGGTGAGCGTGAGGAAGGCGGGGACGGCCTCGGTGACGTCTCCCCAGGGGAGGCTGCCGACGTCCCGCATCATGAAGAAGCCGACGAGCACCAGCACGGCGCCGGTGGCCTGGGGCGGGACGACGCCGGCGAGCGGCGAGATGAAGAGACAGGCCGCGAAGAGGAGGCCGGTGACGATCGAGGCGAGGCCCGTGCGCGCGCCCGCCGCCGCGCCCGCGGCGCTCTCGATGTAGGTGGTGGCGGAGCTGGCGCCGGCCGCGCCGCCCGCCACGGCGGCGAGCGAGTCGATCATGAGCACCGTCCCGGGGCGCGGGAAGTTTCCCTGCTCGTCCACGTACTTCGCTTCCTGCCCGACCGCGACCACCGTGCCCACGGTGTCGAAGAAGTCGGAGAGCATGAGGGAGAAGACCGTGAGCGCCGCCGCCGCCGTCCCGAGCACGCCCACGAACCCGAAGCTGAACGCGCCGAGCTGCGAGAAATCCGGCCGGGCGAAGGGCGAGGCGGGGAGCACCACCTCCCACGGCTTGAAGCCGGCGGCGTCGCCGAAGAGGGCCTTGGCGAGCACGGCGACGACCGTGGTGGAGAGGATCCCGACGAGCAGGGCCCCCTTCACGTTCCGCGCGACGAGCCAGCCGGTGAAGAGCAGGGTCAGGACGAAGAGGACGATGGGGAAGCCCTTCAGGTGGCCGCCCGTCCCGAGCGCCACCGGCACCGGATCGGCGGCGTTGCGGGAGACGAAGCCCGCGTCCACGAAGCCGATGATGGCGAGGAAGAGGCCGATGCCGATGCCGATGGCCTTCTTCATCGCGGTGGGGACCGCCCGGACGACCGCCTGGCGCAGCCCGCTGGCGACGAGGACGGTGATGGCGAGGCCCTCGGCCACGATGACGCCCATGGCCTGCGCCCACGTCAGCTTCATGGTGGCCACGAGCTGGAAGGCCACGACGGAGTTGAGCCCCATGCCGGCGGCGAGCGCCAGCGGCAGGTTCGCGAAGATCCCCATGGCGAGGGTCATCACCGCGGCGACGAGCGCCGTGGACGTGAGCAGCGCCGGGAAGGCGAGCTGCGTCCCGGCGACGTCGGCCACCTTGCCGAGGATGGCCGGGTTCACGAAGACGATGTAGGCCATCGTCATGAAGGTGGTGGCGCCGGCGACCACCTCCGTGCGCACGTTGGTGCCGCGGCTCGTGAGGCCGAAGAGGGCGTCGAGCCTTCCGGTGAGGCCATTGGGTGCGGTCATGGCGCGGCCCATGCGAGCAGGTGGACCGGGGCGCGGCCGACGACGGGGTGTGCGGGCATGCGCGACCCTCCGCTGGAGCGAGAGGCCGCACCCTAACGGGGGGGTCTGACGCTCTCGCGCGGAGGTCGGCGCTGGAGGGGCGGGCACGCCCCCCAAGTGAATGGATCACCGTCGGGCGCGAGGCCGCATAGGATCTCGGCGGGGCTTTCCGTGCGTTCGTCGACCGTCATCGTGGCCGTGCCTCTCGCGCTCCTCCTCGCCGGGTGCCCGGGGAAGAAGTGCCCCTCCGGAGAGACCAACTGCATCGGGACCTGCATCGACCTCCAGACGAATCCGATCGCCTGCGGCGCCTGCGACAATCCGTGTCCGACCGGCGCGACGTGCACGAGCGGCCAGTGCCAGTGTCCGGCGGGCCAGGACCCGTGTGGCGGGGCCTGCGTCGACGTCCAGAGCGATCCCGCTCACTGCGGCTCCTGCTACGTGTTCTGCGGGCTCGGGACCTGCTCGGCGGGCGCGTGCGCGTGCGACCCTGGGACGACGACGTGCACGGGGCCGGGCGCGGCGTGCGTGGACCTCTCGACCGACACGGGGAACTGCGGCACGTGCCGGAACGGTTGCCCGGCCTACGCGGCGTGCGCGTCCGGCGTCTGCCAGTGCGTCGCGCCTCGGGTACCCTGCCCGGTGGTGGGGAGTAGCAGCTTCACGTGCGTCGCGACGCTGACCGACCCTGCCAACTGCGGGGTCTGCGGCAACGACTGCCCGTTCACCAACGACGTCTGCGTGAATGGCCTGTGCGGCTGCCCGGCCGGGCTCCCGGACACGTGCGGGTCGACCTGCGTGAATCTGCAGAACGACGAGCTGAACTGCGGCGCGTGCGACACTCCATGCGCCACGGGGGCGACCTGCACCGGAGGCCACTGCGTCTGTCCCGCGGGCGAGGTCGTCTGCGGGACCGGCACGAGCGCGGTCTGCACCGACGTCCAGACCGACGCGCGGAATTGCGGGACCTGCGGCAACCGCTGCGCGATGGGCGCGATCTGCGCCTCGGGGGCCTGCTCGTGCCCAGCCTCACCCTCCGTCGTCTGCGGCGCGAGCGGCGCGAACCCAGGCCAGTGCTGTGCCGGAAACGATTGCTGCAGCGGCGCCTGCGAGACGGTCCACTCGAACGGGCTCGGCCAGAGCTACTACGACTGCTTGAGGCTGGACCAGCACACCCTCTTGGAGGCTCAGCTCGCCGCTATGGCGTGGAACCCGAGCGCGTCGTTCGTGGATGGTTCCTTGACACCTTGCGCCGACCCGAGCTGCCTCTGCTACCAGACGAGCACGCAGGCGGCCATCTGGTGCGCCGCCGGGAGCCAGACCGGGCGGGAGGGGCGGGTCGCGGTCACGAACTCCCCCAACTGCATGGCGGCGACCTGCCCGTCGGCGTCGTCCGGCTCCAGCTGGAACTAGCCACCGGGATCGCGCTCGACGGGCTTCCGCCGCGGGGGCTGAGGCCGCGCCGTCAATTTCGGACGCCGCCGGCCCGAGGAAGGCGAGCCGCGCCTCGCGCCGGACAGCGGTTCCGGGTCGGACCGGCGCATGGGCAGGGGGTCGAGACTCCGCGGATCGGCGCGCGCCGCGTGCCGTCTCCTCGAGGCGAGCCAGGCGCGTCCCGGGCCGGTGTCCACGCCGAACCTCTGGAGGCCGGGAAAGACGACGTCTTCCAGCGTACGGGCGAAGACCTCGCGCTTGATGCCGTGGGGAACGACCCCGTACTCGAGAAGCGCTGCGTCCTCCTTGGCCGGCGAGACCGCCTCGAACAGGTCCGGCGCGGCGCTGCCCTGGAGCATGGCGGGCACGAGCGGGCCGAGGAACGACGTGACGCCGGCGGCGTGCTCGCTCGCGAGGTGAGCCCAGCCGAGCCGGCTGTGCCGGACCTCGTCGGAGGCCAGCCGTCGCAGGACGGCGCGCATCCGGCGGCTCTTGACGGCGGCGAGGAGGGTCGTGAGGACGCTCATGCTCTCGGTCTCGGTGATGCAGCAGGCCGCGACGACCTCGTAGAGCACCTGGCCGCGCGCAAGGAGGCCGGTAGGAACGATCTCCCGAGGTGCTGCGGGACGATCCGTGGGGACGCTCGCGCCGAGACCTTCTGCGAGTCGGGCGCAGATCTCGGCGTGCCGGCGCTCGTCCCGCGCGGAGCGCCGGGCCAACGCGACGATGGAGCGTGCGGCGCCGATGGCCGCGAGCCGCTCCGCGAGCCGCTCGAAGCGCAGCCCGGCGTCGACCTCCACGCCCCATCTGAAGAGCCAGGCCTCGGCCGCGACGCGGCGGACCGGATCGGCGGTGGAGGCGGAGGCCCCGCTCACCAGCCCGGCGTCCCGCCCCCGTCCGGCTCGTCGGCCCGGCCGGCGGAAGGCGCTCCGGTGCCGCCTTGAATCGTCAGCGCGGACGCGATCGCGAGGGCCGCGCCGCCGATGACGAGCACCTTGAAGAGCTTCGAGAGTCTCGAGCGCGCCGATGCTTCGGTGGGAGCCTGCTCGTTCCTGGGGGATCTCATCCTGGTCGTCTCCTCGCCGCGTCACTTAGGCGCCCGGGTCGTTCTCCCGCCATGCTCCGCGATGTCCCCGTTGGGTCGTCCTGGGACGGCGGGTGACGGGTTCGCGAGCCGCCGGCGCGCCTGCTATATACTGTCGGGCCCCATGGCCAAGCCCGTCACGCTCTTCCAGAAGATCTGGGACTCGCATGTCGTCGCGCAGGAGCCCGACTCGCCCGCGGTCCTCTACGTCGACCGCCACCTCGTCCACGAGGTGACCTCGCCCCAGGCCTTCACCGGCCTGCGATCGCGCAAGCTCGCGGTGCGGCGCCCCGACCGGACGGTCGCCACCGCCGACCACAGCATCCCGACTCGCGGCCCGGTCGTGGACGAGATGGCCCGCAAGCAGCTCGCGCAGCTCGCCGACAACTGCCGCGACTTCGGCATCACCCTCTACGGCCACGGCAGCGCCCACCAGGGCATCGTCCACGTCATCGGGCCGGAGATGGGCTACACGCAGCCGGGCATGACCATCGTGTGCGGGGACAGCCACACCGCCACGCACGGAGCGTTCGGAGCGCTCGCCTTCGGCATCGGGACGAGCGAGGTCGAGCACGTCCTCGCGACCCAGTGCCTGCTCCAGACCCGGCCCAAGACGTACGAGGTCCGGGTCGAGGGGCGCCTCGGGGCGGGCGTCTCGGCGAAGGACGTCATCCTGGCGCTCATCGCCAGGATCGGCGTCGGCGGCGGCACGGGTCACGTCTTCGAGTACACCGGCCCGGCCATCCGCGCGCTCGACATGGAAGAGCGGATGACGGTCTGCAACATGTCGATCGAGGGGGGCGCGCGCGCCGGCATGGTCGCGCCCGACGACACCACCTTCCAGTACCTGGCGGGCCGCCCGCAGGCGCCGCGGGGCGCGGAGTGGGACCGGGCGCTGGCGCGCTGGAAGGCGCTCCCCACCGACCCGGGCGCTGCGTTCGACCGGACGGTGACGCTCGACGTGGGGAGCCTCGCGCCGATGATCACGTGGGGCACGAACCCCGGCATGGGCATGCAGGTGGGCGACCGCGTGCCCGACCCCGCCCAGGTGGGCGACCCGGCCCAGAAGGCGGCGCTCCAGAAGTCGCTCGCCTACATGGGCCTCGAGCCCGGCAGGCCGCTCCTCGGCCACGGGGTGGACGTGGTCTTCATCGGGAGCTGCACCAACGGGCGCATCGCCGACCTCCGGGCGGCCGCCTCGGTCATGAAGGGGCGCAAGGTGGCGCCGAGGTTGCGGGTGCTCGTCGTCCCGGGCTCGCAGGCGGTGAAGGCACAGGCCGAGGCCGAGGGGCTCGACCGCGTCTTCCGGGATGCGGGCGCGGAGTGGCGGGATCCGGGGTGCTCGATGTGCATCGCCATGAACGGCGACCAGCTCGAGCCGGGCCAGTACGCGGTCTCCACCAGCAACCGGAACTTCGAGGGGCGGCAGGGCAAGGGGGGGCGGACCTTCCTCGCCTCGCCCCTCACCGCGGCGGCGGCGGCGGTCACCGGCAAGGTCGCGGACGTGCGCACGCTGCTCGCGCGCTGACGACGAGGACTCGCACACATGGCCCAGTTCACTACCCTTGCCTCCCGCGCCGTCGTCCTGCCGGTGAGCGACGTCGACACGGACCAGATCATCCCGGCCCGTTTCCTCAAGGTCACCGACAAGGCGGGCCTCGGCGACAGCCTCTTCGCCGACTGGCGCTACGCCCCCGACGGCTCGCCCCGGCCCGATTTCGTCCTGAACCAGCCCGGCGCCAAGGGGGCGGCCATCCTCGTCGCCGGCGACAACTTCGGCTGCGGCAGCTCGCGGGAGCACGCGCCCTGGGCCCTCACCGGCTTCGGCTTCCGGGCGGTGGTGAGCACGTCCTTCGCCGACATCTTCAAGAACAACGCGCTCAAGAACGGCCTGCTCCCGGTGGTGGTGGACGCGGCCACGCACGCGTCGCTCCTCGACCTGCTCCGCAAGGATCCCCAGGCCCTGCTCGCGGTGGACCTCGCGAGGCAGACCCTGACGCTCCCCGGTGGCAGGTCGGTGACCTTCCCCATCGACGGCTTCGCCAAGACCTGCCTCCTGAACGGCGTCGACGAGCTCGGCTACATCCTCCGCTTCACTGACCGCATCGGCGAGTACGAACGGACCCACGGGGCTTCCGCATGATCCAGATCTACGACACCACGCTGCGCGACGGCACCCAGCGTGAGGGCATCTCGCTCTCGTGCGACGACAAGCTGCGCATCGCGCTCCGCCTCGACGAGCTGGGCGTGGCCTTCATCGAGGGCGGCTGGCCCGGCTCGAACCCCAAGGACGCCGAGTTCTTCGAGAGGGCGCGCGACGTGCCCTGGAAGACGGCGCAGATCGCCGCGTTCGGCTCGACCTGCCGGGTGGGCGGCGGGCCCGAGGACGACGCCAACATCCAGGCGCTGCTCGACGCGCGCACGCCGGCGTGCACGGTGGTCGGCAAGACCTGGACCTTGCACGTCACCGACGTCCTGCGCACCACGCTCGAGGACAACCTGCGCATCATCGAGAAGAGCCTCGCCTTTCTCCGCGAGAAGGGGCGGCGCGTCATCTACGACGCCGAGCACTTCTTCGACGGGTACCGGGCCGATCCCGCCTACGCCCTCGAGACGCTCCGGGCGGCGGTGCGGGGCGGCGCCGAGACGCTGGTGCTCTGCGACACGAACGGCGGCTCGCTCCCCTGGCAGATCGCCGAGGTGGTGCGGGCGGTGAAGGCGGCCGTGAAGCACCCGCTCGGCGTCCACACGCACAACGACGGCGAGTGCGCCGTCGCCAACGCGCTCGCGGCCGTGCACGAGGGCGCCATCCAGGTGCAGGGCACCGTCAACGGCTACGGCGAGCGCTGCGGCAACGCCAACCTCTGCTCCATCATCCCGGGGCTGGAGCTGAAGCACGGGCTCCGCTGCCTGCCCGAGGGGCGGCTCCACACGCTCTACGAGGTGGCCCACTTCGTGGCCGAGGTGGCGAACCTCGCCCCCGACGAGCACCTGGCGTACGTGGGGAAGTCGGCCTTCGCGCACAAGGGAGGCATCCACGTGGCGGCGATGCGCCGGAGCGCCGTCTCCTACCAGCACATCGACCCCGCACTGGTCGGCAACCAGATGCGGGTGGTGGTGAGCGAGCTGTCGGGGCGCGGCAACCTGCTCTCCAAGGCCGAGGAGTACGGCCTCGACGTCGCGGGCGGCCACGAGGTGGCGGGGGTCCTGAACGAGATCAAGGCGCTCGAGGCCAAGGGCTTCTCCTTCGAGGCGGCCGAAGCCTCGGTGGCCCTGATGATGAAGCGGCAGCAGCCCGGCTACCGGCCTCCCTTCGAGCTCATCGACTTCCTCGTCAACGTC
>Ga0153915_10006823_pt1 | contig 10742 bp, 8 predicted proteins | sample Opewatmetagenome_2_FD_107003 | JGI IMG/M metagenome (GOLD analysis project Ga0153915, IMG submission 107003) | Freshwater wetland microbial communities from Ohio, USA - Open water 3 Core 3 Depth 3 metaG | ecosystem: Environmental > Aquatic > Freshwater > Wetlands | place: USA: Ohio, Lake Erie...
TCTCCGGCCGAGGCTGTTTCGGATTCAGCCCGGAGTAATTTACTTTTTCTGGGGAAAACTCGATGTCCGCGAAGACGACGCCCTTGGTTTGGAATCCGGACGAGGCGACAAGCCCGCCGTAAGGGTCGACGATCACGCTCCGCAGCCCCGGGTCGGAGGTTTTCCAATGGGCGCAGGCCATATAGCAGCCGTTGTCGATCGCCCGTGCCCGAAGCAGGAGCTCATTGTGATAGCCGTCCGGTCCCCACATCTGGCTCGGGTCGAGGATGAGTTCGGCTCCTTGAAGGGCGAGGACGCGGTCGATCGGAAAAGAAAACAGGTCGCCGCAGGTGTGGGCGGCGATCCGGGCAAAATCCGTGTCAAACACTTTCAGGGTTTCCGTGCCTGTCGTCCAATAGATCGGCTGAGCATACACGAGGGCTCCGCCTCGATCCCAAACCCGGGCCGCTCCGTTCGGATACTTTTCGTCGCCGATGCCGCCGATCGCCACGTAGCAGCGATGGGCCGCCGCCCAGCGAGAAATGTCATGGAGGCCTTTTTGAACGTCGGGATGCCCGATCTTCCGGATGGAATTCTCGGAAAAAAGAACGAGATCGGGTTTAGACTCCCAGGCTTTGTCTAAGAGGTCGAGGATCGCTGCAGGATACCCGCCGTCCCGCCATATGTCATCCGCCGGAGCCGAGGCCACGGCGATGCGGGCCGTCCGTTTCTTAAAATCGGGGAGGATCGGCTTCCGCCATGGCTGGGCTAGGGGCCGAAAAGCGGCCCGGCCGCCGTTATTCGGGACATAAAAAAGATTTTCAAAGTTAGGCGTCATCGGATAGACGTCCAGCTTTTTCTCGTCGAGGTCCAGGTTGAGCACGGCGATTCCGTGCCGATAGCCGGTTTCCGCGCGGATCGACCCCGAACGGTCAATGATCATGCTCCTCCCAAACGCGGCTCCGCGCATGCCGTAATCGAAATTATTGGTGACATAGGTCCGCGGATCGGCGTAATGGGCGGTGACCAAGAAGGCATGAGAGTCAAAGGCCCGGGCAAAGAGAAGGGGGAGCCACTGATAATGCTCGCGCAGGCGCTCGGGAAAATCCTGCCAGATCAGGACCTCCGCGCCCTTCATCCGGAGGACTTCAAAAATCTCGGGGAAATAGAAGTCCGAGCCGACGGCCATTCCGATTTTGCCAAATTTCGTCTCGAAAACTGGGAGCTCATCGCCAAGAGAAACGGCTTCGTCCCACGCTACATGGTGGCTTTTCCGGTATTTGCCGACGATGTTGCCTCCGGGACTGATGAGCAAAGAGGTATAATATTTTTTTCCCGTTTTCGCTTTTTCGGCCAGGGCGATGACCAGATGCGTCCTTTTTTCTTTAGCGCAGTCTAAAAATTCCTGGAGCTGGGATTTTTCCTGGCCTTCATCAAAGCTCAGGAAGGGCATCAAGGGGGTCACTAAGAGACTCTCGAGACGCGATATCTCGGCCTGGCGCAGGAGCGTCAAAACATGGTCCTTGTTCTGATAGGGCGGGCCGTCCAACAGGCAGACCGTGCTGATGGTCCGCAGCCGGCCTGACGGCGATGCTTGGGAAAACAGGAGTCCAGGCAAGAAAAGCCGGCCGACGCCCGTTATGATCAAGAAGAGCAAGCCACGCAGTCCGGCTGCGAAAAGGACTTTTTTTTCATAGTGAAAGGCCGTCCGAATCTTCATCGAAGCTAGGATTTAAATATCCCAGAGGGCTTTCCGCGGCGACGGATGATGTTACCCAGGCAGATGAGGTTCTGCATCAGGTGCCGAGGATGATGGAAAATCTCTATCCGCGTATGATGCCTGACAAAAGTCACGAGACGGTCGGGCCAGTCATCATAGAGGGGCAAGCCGTGTTTCCGGAGGGGATATTTGTCCTGGACAAAGGCGAACGTTCGGGCAAACCAGTCCTTCGCCCAGGCCGCTCCCGTATGCTCGATGATGAACAGCGTCCCGATCAGCGCCTCCTCCTGCGTCCATAGCGGCTTGTCCAGAATCCAGAGGTTGGCATAGACATCCTTAAGGCCCCGGAAAAAGCCGCCGAACACGGTATCCCAGGCGACCTCCATGGTCCGCTTCAGAAGCTTCTCCGCTTGTTCGAATAGACTTTTATCCCGGCGTCGACGGGCCTCATAGAGGACCATCCAGATTGTCTCGATGCCGTGACCAGTGTAGACAAGGTCGCGGTATTCATTCGTCGGCCTGGAGTAATCGTGGTTCAAAACCTCGTTGAGCAGGCCATAATCGGGATTAAGGTGTCGGTTTAGGATGGCTTCCAAGCAGCGTTGATTGAGCTTTTCTAGCTCCGGGTCCGGCTTGGTCGATAGCATCTGGGACGTCATGTTCAGGAGCAGCATCGCAACTCCCATGATCCGGGCGCCCGGAAGAGACGCGGCGTCTTTTCCGAGATAGACCTGAACGGCGTTGGGCGCGTAATCGGGCTTGTCGAAGATCCGGACGCACTTAAGGATGATGTCCTTAGCCTGGTCCCAAAAGCGGTTGTCCCCCGCCGCCTTGGAAAACTCGGCCAATCCGTTGGCGATGAACAGGTCTCCGGACACTTCCTGGCTAACGGGATAGTACTTGCCGCCGATAAACTGGCCCTCGAGGATGATCGGCTCTCCCTCCTCGGTGAATTCTGGGGCCCAAAGCGCGTCCCCCTCCGGGACGTGACGAAGGATGAACTTGACGGATTTTTCGGCGATATCGAGATATTTCTGTTCCCGGGCCAGGTTGTTATAGAGAAAAGAATAGGCCCAGATGCCGCGGCCGCAGTACCAGGTATTTTTCACGGTGTTGTGCCGCGTTCCGTCGCGGTCGACGTTGGTCATGAAGCCGCCGCGGGCATGGTCGATAACAAACTTGTCCAGGAAGGGCAGGAAATCTTCAAAAAGGTCATGTTCGTACTGCTTGCGCAGCTCCCGGAGAGAAAAATTCCCGATCCGGACGCCGGACCAGGACGGCGCTTTTTTATCCTTCGGCCGATGCGTTGTCCCCATGATCGCCTCCTTCTTTGGCGGGAATCCCCGACGCTTATTTTTTGGTCAAGGCTTCAATGACGGATCTGGCCGCAGCCGCCTGGGGCGACTCCGGGGCAAGCTGCAGAAATTTTTTGAGAGCCTCCACCGCTTCCTCGGACTTGTTCAAAGCGACCGAGGCCATGCCCAGCTGATAATAGCCGTCGGCGAATTCCTTGTCGACCTCTACGGCTTTCTTGAAATATTTCGCGGCCTCGGCAACGTTGCCCGAATTGTAGAGGACAACGCCCGCGTTATAGGCCGTGTCGATATCTTGGATCTGGTCAAGCGGAACTTTTTTATACCATTCGGCCGCCCGGTCTTTCTTACCCCAGTTGTTATAAGCATGGGCGATCGAGGCTATAACATCTGCCCGGTCCGGCTGCTTGTCGAAAACTTTCATGTAGCACTCGAGAGCCTTTTCATAGTTTTCTGAGGCGAAATAGCAATTGCCGATGCTTTTGTTCAGGACGTAGACGTCCGGATTCTCGGCCAGGAGCTTTTCATATATGGCTCGGGCCTCGTCATACTTTTTTTCAGCGAACAGCTTATCGGCCCGCCCCATATCCGCAACAATCGTTTCCTTGACGACCAGGTTTTTAATCTTGCGCAGCTTGATTTCGATCGGCTTTTCGAGGCTGCCCGGATCAACGACAACCCGGTAGCTCAGGGATTGAGGGATATAGCCGACCTTTTCGAACTCCAGCTTCCACATCCCCGTCTTGATAAAATAGACGCTCCATTTGCCGTCCCCGCCCGTGACGGGCGAAGGGAGATAATAAGCGTCCACGCTTTCGCAATACGGCCTGACCGTGACGCCGGGAAGGGGCTGGCCGGTTTCTTCTTCGTAGACGATACCCTTCATTTTGGCTTTTCCCTGAGTCTGGGCGAAGAGGCCCGCCGACAATATGAAACTCAAGCTACAAACGCAAACGAGAGTCTTTTTCATGATCATCTCCCCGGATTCGGCTTTAGCATAAAAAAATTATAAAAAAATCTGACCCGCCTTTCAAGGCGAGAAACCGGGGCCAGTCTTGATTCAAGAGGATCAGAATTCAGAGAGAACCTGGTCCAGAATCGCCACAGACCGATCGATCAAATCCGGCGTGATGACCAAGGGAGGGGCGACCCTCATGACATTCCCGTAGATCCCCAGTTTGCCGCACATCAGGCCTTTTTCGACGCATTTGAGGACGACATCTCGCGCCAGATCCGGCGCCGGCTCTTTGTTGGTGCGGTCCTTGACGTATTCGATCCCGTAGACAAGCCCCATGCCGCGCACCTCGCCGATCATCTTATGCTTATCCTGGAGTCGAAGAAGCTTATCCTTAAGAAAAGCGCCGTTGGCGGCCGCTTTTTCGACGAGCTTCTCTTTTTCGATAATCTCAAACACGGCCAGAGCGGCCGCGCAGCTGAGCGGATTGCCGCCCGACGTCGAGGACATCTCTCCCCGCTCCAAGCCGGACATAACGGCCGATCGGGCAACGACGGCGGCAATCGGCATTCCGCTCCCGAGGCCCTTGCCGAGGACGAGGATATCCGGCTCCAGCTGTTCATGCTCCAGGGCCCACATCGTCCCTGTCCGGCCGAAAGACGATTGGACTTCGTCCAAAACAAAAAGTATCCGCTGCCGCCTCGCCCAAGCTTCCAGCTTTTTTAAATATCCCGCGGGCGGAAAAACAAAGCCGGAGGTTCCTTGATAGGGTTCGACCATCAGGCCGGCCAAGCTTCCCGCCGATTCCACCTCGACGATTTTATCCAGGAAACTCAAGCAGAAGAGGTCGCAGTCCGCGAGCTCCTTTTCAAAGGGACACCTGTAGCAGTAGGGATACGGCGCAAGAATTGTGCCGGGCACAAGCGGGCCGAAATTCTTTTTTATTTTTGACAGTCCGGTTAAGCTCATCGGCCCGAAGGACCGACCGTGAAAGCCGCCCCAAAACGCGACGATCTCGTACTTGCCGGAGGCTCTCCTCACCAGGCGCATCGCCGCATCCATGGCTTCCCCGCCCGTAGAGATAAAAAAGACTTTTTCGAGATGGGGCGGCGTGGCCTCGACGATTTTTTGAGCCAGATGTAGCCGCTCGGGCGTCGGGAAGTCAAACGGGTTGAGCAGGCGGTGGCTTTGACGCGAAATGGCCTCGGCCAGGTGGGGATGGGCGTGTCCGACATTGGCCACGAGCACGCCGGATGTCCAGTCGATATAATGACGGCCGTCGACATCCCAGATTTCCGCTCCCATAGCGTGATCCCAGACAACCGGAGCCTGCCAGTTCATGCAGGCCGGCTCGTATTTTTGGGAGATTCCCAAGAAGCCTTGAGCCTGAAGACCGGGTTTTTTCATCGGATAAACCTACGCTTTGGTTTTGGCCAGGGATTCGAGGAGCGCCTTGGCTTTTTGGGTCAGGGTATTCCAATCATTCTGGGCGATGGCTTTGGTGTCGAGAAGAGCGGTGCCGATGGCCACACAGCAGGCGCCGTTCTCGATAAAGTCTTTCGCATTCTCGATGCTGACCCCGCCGGTCGGCATCAGGCGGATTTGCGGCAGCGGGCCCTTGAGGTCTTTAAAATATTTAGGCCCGACCGAAGTGGCCGGAAAAATTTTGACCACGTCCGCTCCGTGCTCCCAGGCCGCCGCTATCTCGGTCGGCGTCAGCGCCCCGGGCGCGACAAATTTATCGTATTTTCGACAAGCCTTGATCATCTCGAAATTGGAGATCGGAGACACGAGAAAGTCGGCCCCGGCATGAATCGCGGCCACGGCGGTCTCGGCGTCGAGCACGGTCCCGGCCCCGATGAGAACATCGGGAGATTTTTTTTGGGCGATGGTGTTGATGATGCTCAAGGCGTTCGGAACGGTCATGGTGATTTCTATGGCCTTGACTCCGCCGAGCCGGATGGCTTCTGTGACCTTGAAGAGTTTTTCGGTATCGGCCATGCGGATGACAGCGATGACTTTTGTCCCAAGAATGATTTTTAAAGCTTCATCTCTGGTCATGGTTTCTCCCTATTTACCGAAATGTCCCGATCTTAAAAAGCGTTTCAAACGGGCGCAGGGAAAGCCGGAGGACGGTTGCTCCGTCACTCATGAAGCTCTTCATCGAGGCTCCATTTTGGCACCGTTAATTTTAGTGAATCCTGCCGTCCCTTTGATCATTGACAATTGGTTAAGATGAATGCTATATATCATATATCTTATACAATATCAAGGGCTATTAAAGCCCCAAGAATAGGGGCTGAAAAAGAATCAATTTTCTTGTATTATTCTTGACGAGCTTGCCAGCCATGGAACCGCAGGAATTTAGGAAAGCCATTGAGAAAAATCGTGCGGCCGCAACCCAGCTCCTGTCCCGATTGATTGGGTTCCCTTCGACGAGGGGCCAGGAAAAAGACATTGCTGTCTTTCTCAAAAAAAACGTGGCCTCTTTTTCGGATGAAACGGATCTTGTGCCCATCCCTGATTCTCTCATGGATGATCCGGATTATTCTTTCCGGCTTGACGGCTTCACCTATGCCGGAGCGGCCAACCTGCGCTGCCGCTTAAAAGGAACCGGCGGCGGAAAAAGCATTGCCTTCAACACGCATCTCGACGTTGTCCCCCCGACCCCCGGCCAAGAAAACCCTTTTATGGCGGTCCTAAAAGGTGGGACGATATTCGGCCGAGGCGCATGCGACGCCAAAGGTCAGATCGTTACACTGTGGCTTGTCTTGAAATGCCTCAATGACCTTTCTCTCAAGCCCGGAGGCACGATCACCATCGACTTTGTCATCGAAGAAGAATGCGGCGGAAACGGGACCCTCAAAGTCGTCCGTGACGGCCTCGAGGCGGATGCTGCCGTCATTCTCGAACCCACCGACCTTCAAATCGCTCATCTCGTCCGCGGCGCCGTCTGGTTTGATGTACTGACCAAAGGGAAGGCCGGACACAGCGGGAGCCCGGGCTCAACGGTGAGCGCCCTCAAGGAATCCGTCAAGGTGATGGAGGCGATTGAAAAGGTCCGTGAAGAGCTCCTTCCGGTTTCAAGGTCAGCCGTTCCAAAAATCGCTTCCCATCCCAATCCCATGCCCTGTACGTTTGGCATGCTCCATTCGGGAACCTGGCCGGCGGCGGCGCCTTCGGAATCGATCCTGAAAGGCGTCTTCGGATTCCTGCCTCCTTTTAGACGCCAAGACATTCAAGAAAGGCTGACCCGGGCGATCAGCCCGTTTCCCTCCCAGGTCCGATTCGACATGCTGAACAGCGATCCCTCCTTTATCCCGGAGGATCATCCTCTCGTCCAGTCGCTTGGCGAGGCGGCCCGGCGGGCGGGCATCTCCGCGCGTCCGGAATTCATGAATGCCTCCTGTGATTCCTGGAGATATACGGAACAGCTCGGAATCCCGGCCGTCGTCTTCGGCGGCGGTTCCATCGCTTCGGCCCATGCCGCCGACGAGCAGATTTCGCGGAACGCCATGGCCAAGGCGGCGGAAGCCCTGATGATTTTCATTCAAAACTGGAGCGGACTCAATCATGCCTGAAAAAACGATGACGGCCTTGGTGAAAACCGCCAAGGGAAAAGGTTTTGTCGAACTCAGGGAAGTCCCCGTCCCGGACATCGCCGACCACGAGGTTTTGATCGAGATCAAGGCGGCGGGGATTTGCGGCACGGACCTTCACATCTTTCACGATGAATTCCCCTACTGGCCTCCCGTCATTCTCGGCCACGAATTTGCCGGCGTCATCGCCCGGTCGGGAACAAGCGTTTCCGATTGGAAGCCCGGTGACAGGGTCGTCGGAGAGCCTCACACGCTGGCCTGCGGGAAGTGCTGGCTGTGCCGTTCCGGCAACCGTCAGCTCTGTCCTTCCAAGCGGTCTCCCGGCTGGGGTATCGACGGCTGCTTTGCCAAATTCATGCGATTTCCCGAGCCGGCCCTTCTCCATCATCTTCCTGACGAGCTTTCCTTCGAAGAGGCCGCCCTTGTCGAACCCGCGGCCAACGTCGTTCATGATGTTCTGGAAAGAGGCCGCGTCGAACCTGCCGACGTCGTGGCCGTGGTCGGACCCGGCCCGATCGGGATGATGGCGGCCATGGCCGCCAAAGCCAGCGGGGCATCGAAGGTCATCCTGCTCGGCACGAACGAGGATGAAGAACTGCGCCTGCCCGCCGCCCGGAGCATCCCTTCCATGGACCATGTTTGGAATGTCCAGAAAGAGGACGTTCTTTCCCATGTTCTGGAGCTGACCGGAGGCCGTGGAGCCGATCTCGTCGTAGACGCCAGCGGAGCCGAGGCAGGAATTTCTCTCGGTCTCGCGCTTGCCAGGAAGCTCGGCAGGGTTTCGGCGATCGGGCTGACCGGCAGAGAGAAAATCCAATTTCCCTACGACACGGCCATGTTCAAGTCCATTGATTTCTTCTTCAATCTCTCGACGTCCTACACGTCCTGGGACCGCGCCATCCACCTGATCGCTTCCGGGAAGATCGATGTTAAACCTTTGTTGACCCATAAAGGCGGGCTGGACCACTGGAAAGAATTTTTTGCCGCCCTTGACGCGAAAAAAGGCTTGAAAGGCATTTTTATTCCTTAGCATCTCAAGAAGGAGGGGACCATGGCCATCCGGATCGGTATTATAGGGACCGGCATCATGGGCAGCGCCGTGGGAAGGATCTTTCGGCTTCTCCCCCAGGTTGAGCTGGCCGCGCTGGCCGATCTATCCGAGGAGCGGCTCCGTCAATGCGGAAAAGAATTCGGGGTCTCTGCGCTCTATACGAATTACCGGGACATGCTCGGCAAGGAGAAGCTCGAGGCTGTGGCCGTCGCGACTCCCGACCACTATCATGCAGCTCCCGTCCTCGACTCCCTTCGAGCCGGCTGCCATGTCCTCGTCGAAAAGCCGCTGACCACAGCCCAGACGGAAGCCGAAGAGATCTATCGCCTGGTCCGGAAGACCGGCAAAAAGCTTCAAGTCAATTTCAATCACCGTTGGCTGTCCCCCTACCATAAGGTCAAGGAAATGGTCCTCAACGGCCAGATCGGGCAGCCCCTGATCGGCTATGCCAGAAAAAATAATCCTCTCCATGTTCCCACGGAAATGATCAAATCCTGGTCGAGCCGGACCACCCCGGCCTGGTTTCTCTCCTGTCACGATATCGACCTGATGACATGGTGGTTCGATGCCGACCCGGTCGAGGCCTATGCTAAAGGCATAAAAAAGGTTCTCGTGGAGAAAGGCTTCAACACCTACGATGGGATCCAGGCCTTGGTCACGTACGAGGGAGGCCGCTTTGCCACCTATGAGGCCGTCTGGGTTTATCCCGATACGAGTCCTTACATGCCGGATTCCTATATGGAGCTCGTCGGCAGCCAGGGAGCCCTTCAAATCGACAGGCAGGCCGAAGCGATCGATGCCATGATCCAGGAAAAATTTACCTGCCCGCGCACTTTTTTAAACTACAAGGTCTTCGATGAATGGCAGGGCGCTTTTCCGGCCGCCGTCCGGGGGTTTTTGTATGCCATCGAGCACGACACAGAGCCCCATGTCAACGCCAAGGATGGCGTGAGGAGCACGGCCGTGCTCGAAGCGATCCACAAATCCCTCGAATCTCATAAGCCGGAAACTATCAAGCTTCATCTCTGAAATCGGCGGTTTGACTTTTGAAATGACATCGTATTTAATATATGAAACCCGATGACAAAACTCTATGATTTGGGCTATCGGTCTCTTAAAGAGCTTGTTTACAACTATTTACGGACTCAGATGCAAAAGGGTGAACTCAAGACGGGCGATCCCATCAACATGGACCAGACCGCCAAAAAACTCGGCATCAGTAAAACTCCATTGCGTGAGGCCCTCATCAAGCTGGAAACCGAAGGTTTTGTCAAAATCGTGCCCTGGCAGGGAGTGTTCGTCAATACCCTGACCCTTAAGGATTTCGAAGACTGCTACCAGATTATCAGCCTCCTGGAAAGCGCGGCGCTCCTGTACGCCTCTCCCCGAATCAAAAAGGAGCACATTCAGAAAATGCAGCGGCTGAACAACGAGATGAGGGAGGCCATCGACAGGGGCGATTTTGACGCCTATTACCAGAAGAACATCGAATTTCACAGCACCTACATCGATCTCTCCCAAAACCAATTCCTGGTCGACATGATCGACATTCTCAAAAAGAGGCTCTACGAATTCTCCCGGCCTATGGAATTCATCAAAGAGTGGGAAGACATCTCCATGGCCGAACATCAACATCTCATCGACCTTCTGGACGAGGGAGAATTTGAAAAAGCCCGGCTCTATCTGACGAACGTCATCTGGTCTTTCGATCAGCAGAAAAACTTTATCATTAAATACTATCGTTTCGACAAAGAAGAGAGACCCGCATCCTGACGTTCAAAATCACGGACTTCATCGAACCCGACCTCCGTTGGGAAGAAGAGGAATGCCGGAAGCTCGGCCTCCGTTTCGCCCATTACCAATTGAAGGATGCCCCGCCCGCCGAAATCATTAGGCACGTCAAGGACGCCGAGATCGTGCTCGTCAACATGGCCCGCTTTTCCGCCGAGGTCATCGCCGGCCTCGAATCCGCTGCCCTCATCATCCGCCACGGCATCGGCTACGACAATGTCGATGTCGCCGCGGCGACCGCCTCAGGAATCGTTTTCGCCAATGAAGCCACGGCTTCCAGCGAGGACGTCTCCGAGCACGCCGTCATGCTCATCCTCGAAACATTCAAGAAAAA
>Ga0153915_10006824_pt1 | contig 10741 bp, 10 predicted proteins | sample Opewatmetagenome_2_FD_107003 | JGI IMG/M metagenome (GOLD analysis project Ga0153915, IMG submission 107003) | Freshwater wetland microbial communities from Ohio, USA - Open water 3 Core 3 Depth 3 metaG | ecosystem: Environmental > Aquatic > Freshwater > Wetlands | place: USA: Ohio, Lake Erie...
ACAAAAATATAATCCGGCGATAAAATATCAATTTCTTTGGTAATGTAGTTATTCAACATAAAATCAGCATAATTATCCGCCAAGGGCGATCTCAGCATTTCCGGATGCAAAACGCGCTTAGTTTTAGTCCATAGCGAAAACTTGTAAAAATTGGTATATGCCATATATTGCAATATCTGACTTAAATTTTTTTCGATAATTCCGCCTCTGCTCGCTATCAATAGTCCTGCTAAGGCTGGGAATACGCCCGAAGCAACAGAATGAGCACCAATATCAAGCGATCCTTTTTCGTCAAGGCACAAACGCTCAAGCGCGCTACGGGGATGGCTGATATAACCTTCTATTAATTGCGCGTTGCGGCCGCTTAAATTCTGGCTAGTACCGCCAATAAATAGAATCTTTACCGTCGTGCCATATTCTCGGCCTACAAAAGGAATATAAGCGCCGGGATAGACCCTTTGGTCATGTTTTTCCCCATAAACACAATGCTGCCTTATTCCATTGGGCAGTTGGGGAGCATCGGCAATAACCTGCAAACATTTGTTCTTAATAATTTGAATGTCCATTTTTACACCATATCAAAACCACTCGAACGCCGCGTTGCCGCCGCGATCAGATTAGATATAGCCATAAGACTGGACACATAGCAAGGGAAAATCCACAGATAAAGCGATGCTTTATCTGTGGAACATAATAAGGTAGGCCGAATCAAATTTACTTTAGAATGCCCTAAGCATATTAAAAGGATCGGCAATTTTCTGATAGCGCCCGGTAAGCGGATTAATAGTGCCCATCACATTACCCGGCATCTTGGCTGAACCCAGCCGCCTTAAAACATTTGCCACGGCTTCCATATTGTGACAAGGATTGTTAGCGGCCAACTGCACAGCCATGCCTGTAGCATCCGGCCCGTCATCAAATTTCGCTTTAGGGAAATATCTAAACTGATCAATCAATGTTTTTTGCAGACGATGAAATTTGAGCATACCGTTTTTAGTCAACGGTTGCAGAGTTTGAATTCTTTCCCTCTTGTTCTTACTGCTAATCACTGTCTCAAATGCGGGATAAATCCCTTGCGCCGCGCCCCTTCTCTCCATTTCTTTAACCATAAGGCTTTGAAAATAATTGCCTTCTACAACAAATCTGAAAAACTTGTACCTTCGGCAATAGGCTAGGATATCATTCATGGATTCATCCGGCGTACGCTTTTTTATATCGGCTTCGATAACATACATATTGCCATCTCTGCGGTCTCTAGCCAAAATAATAATCGCTGTATAATCGCCTCTCCCCGTAGATTTACCCTCTGCCGGATCACACGCCCCTAAAAACTGCGCATTATCACCCATCCAGCTTAACAATTCTTCTGCCGAGCGGTAAGAATCATTCCAATAGTGAAACTCGTCAGGATTAAAAAGGCTCTCCCTAGAGCTGGTAGGTTCATTCTGCTTTTCCGAATCAAAACTCGATTCCAACTCCTGCTCGCGCATCACCATCAACGCGTAATAATCTTCCTTCTCTTCCCAAAGTACGCTTGTGCCTTTCAACATATCCTGTTTATTATCCAAAAAATAAGCAAGCGCGCCTTCCTTGCCGGTTTTACCCGAATAATCCTCTTTGTTGTTAAAAATCACCGCCCATTTTTGCCAAAGATCCTGGCGCTCCGCCCAAGAAATAACCGACTTGTAAATACTTTTGTTCCACCCCGGCATTTTGTCTTCTCCGGTAAGCTTTGCCAGCAAAGAATCGTAATGTTGTATAGTACCGACCACGGCTACATTGGTCATAGAAGACCCTGCCTTTAATACCGCTTTGGTAAACCAGTCAAAAAGCTTTTGCCGCGATTCTTCGGATTGCGTATTCTCATCATTTTCAACATCATCGAGAATAATAAACGATGGCCGCAACTCCCGATTTCTTCTGCCGCGAATTTTTTGCCCCGCACCCAACGCGGTCACGCGCACGCCGTTACGCGTCACAATTTCACTCTTAGTCCATCTTGGCGGCATAGGTTTTTGGCCGGTCTCACAGATATCAGGAAAACTCTCGATTAACAGCTTATTGTCCTCTAACTCAGTTTTAATGTGAGAAAGAAAATTTTCGGCCTGGTCGCTGGTATCCGAAATCAAAATAATATACCCTTCCTTTTTGTAGCAAATACTCCACAATACAAATAATAGACTCACGATGGAACTTTTGGCACTGTTGCGTGGCGCGGCAACCGCCAACCGTTCGCCTCTTTTTTGCGCCATCCCGGTCAACATAGCGTAAAACTCCCTATGAAACGCGCACATCTTCTGCTTCAGGTAGTGTGAAAAGTATAGCTCCGCAAACACCTGAAGTGATTTTTCGCCTGCATTGCGGCGCAATTTGGCACTTTTGCTAATTAGATTCCTGATCTCCATGGCAACCCTCCTGCGCTTGTGAATCAGTTTTTTTACCCCCACTTAATTCATCTACCCGCGATAGCAATTCGGCTTTATCGACCTCTTTCTGCAGCGATTTAATATTTTCTTCCGTCGCCCGGTCTAACGTACCAGAATCTTTGGCAATTCTTTCGATGTCGGCAATCTCTTCGCGCAGTTGAGCATAACTTCTACCATCGCCATCTTCATGATGGTAGATATCGCTTACCACTTCCTGCGGTTTTAAGGGCAGATACCCAAGAGTCTGGAGCTTGTCAATCATCTCCCGCTCGATACGCCACGACAAGAATTCGGCTTGCGCTTTTTCGCCAGCCGAGGAACTGTCCGCGCGGGCAATCCGCATCAAGTGAGCCCTGTGCGTACCAGCCTTTTGCACCATATCGCCGACAATCTTTTTGACTAATTCCAAATCCGGACTTAGGGCATTATTTTTACGGATCACATCCAGGTCACGTCGAATCGTGCGTTCGCACTTATTTAAAAGCTGGGCAATTTGCACAATCGTATAGCCCTCACCCAAAAGCGCCTCTATGCAGCGCTGACGGTCTTCCTTACCTAAACTCTCCGGTGCGATCAAGCGCGCTTTAAGCTTCTGCAAAATAGTCAAAACAGGTATCTCGTGTGATTCGTTACCACAATTGTCATAAGGCATGTTGCACCAGATTGTATTTTTTTAGCAGTTCCTCTGAAACATTTTGTGCACCAACAAAATTAACGTATCTGGACACTATCGCGTCACAATAAGCCGCATCGAGCTCTGCGCCAAAACAGCGTCGGCCAAGACTCTCCGCGGCGATCAGAGTGCTGCCGCTGCCCAAAAATGCATCCAGAACAATTTCACCGCGCAGCGATGAGTTTTTGATCGCGCGCTGGGCCAGAGCAACAGGCTTTTGCGTCGGATGACAATACTGGGCAGTATTGTCGCGGGCTACTTCCCAAAGGGTACTCTCGTTAGTCGCGCCAAACCAGCGATGCGGACCATTATCTTTTTTCCAACAATACTGGCAAAATTCGGTTTGCTGGTTAAAATCACCGTAACTAATAGCAAAAGTTGGCTTAGCCCAGGTAATAATACACGACACGTGAAATCCCAATTTATCCAAGATATTACTCATCGGCGCAAATTGTCGATGGCCATTCCACAAATACATCGCCGCACCGGGAATAATGTGCGCGGCAATATTAATTAAAATCTTTTCCATCCAGGCTTCAAATTCAGCCTGCGGCAGGTTATCGGAGTAGATTTTCTTCCAAATACGAGACTTTTTCGGTCGCGTATCGGGACTGGGCCGATCGCCGCCAGAATAATTAACGTTATAAGGGCTATCGGTATGTACCATATGCACTTTTTCTCCACTCATAAGTCTCGCAAGCACACTGGGGTCACCGGAATCACCGCAAATCAAGCGATGAGCGCCAAGACAAATCAAATCGCCTGTTTGAGTAATAGGCACTTCGATAATCTCTGCGGCCTTAACCGCATCAAATCCATCTTCACCTTTGTTGTCACCGTAAAAGTCAAAAATTCTACTGATTTCCGGCGCAGAAAAACCGGTTATCTCAACGTCAAAATCCGGTATGGCCGCCAACTCTTCCAGCAATACCGCCAATTTTTCGTTATCCCATACGCCTTGAATTTTATTTAAAGCTAAGTTCAAAGCCTTTTCTTTTTCGAGCGACAGACTTACCACGCTCACCTCGATCTCCGTAGCACCTCCAGCCACGAGGATTTTAAAACGCTGATGACCACCAACCAAGTTATTGGTTTCCTCGTTCCAAACCGGCAGATCAACTAATCCAAAAATATCGATGCTTTTCTTAAGTTGCTCATACTCAACATCACCAGGCTGTAAGTCCTTACGTGGGTTGTACGCTGCCGGATTAATTTGCGAAACCGGTACTTTTGCAATTCTCATACAGTGACCCTCCTTGTTGTGATGCGTAACATGTTACGCACTGGTTACGTTACCGAACAAAAAGATGCCTCTTTTAGAGGATATCCATATCCTCCATTTTCTTAATTGTTTCTTTCATGGGAACACTTTCCCCGGTTAGCCAACGAAAAAGCTGCATCCGAGATACATCAAGCTTCTTGGCCAACGCGTCCTTCGTCATGCCTTCTTTGGAAAGATAGAGCTTAATCTTAGCGGGAATAATCTTATCGTAGGCATCCTTATTATCTTTCGTTGCCTCTTCGTATTTCCGAACTTCTTTGACTATTTCTTCGTAAAGCTTACCGACATCTATATTGGTTATTTTATCCATTGCAATCTCAGTGTAACATATGCGTAACTACTTGTCAAGGAGGGGTACTATTAGTGTGTGTTTCGCGAGCTACTGGCTATCGGCGATACTATGTTCGGAACAACCATATTCTCGCTAAAGAACATGACTTCCTTGCCCTTAGTGGCTCTTGCGGCGCTATAATTGATAGAGTATTCAAGCCTTGGCAATCCTTCATACAAAGAAACTATTTCAGGAGTATAGTCATATGACACGATCCAACGCGGACGTTTGAATTTTTTAATCGAACGGGCAACTTTGGCATGATCATGGGCTTGATAGTGATTCACGTATAAAGCGCGGCCTTTTACGTAGTAAGGCGGATCGAGATAAAACAAAGTTTTCATCGGCAACTTTTTGGCAACAGAGCTTAATAATTCACAAGCATCAAGATTATGTAATTCAATCCGGCTTTTATAGGTAGCTATGCGCTTAACGCGCTCAACAAGATCGCCCTTGTTAAATCTGGCATCAATCTTCCATTTACCCGACTGGTTCAATCCTCCGATCACTCCACCCTTAATGACACCAGAATAATTGGTACGATTTAAATAAAGAGTAGAAAATCCAAGATCCAGTAAGGCTGCCTTTTCTTTAGCCTGCTGAATAGACCGCTGTCGACGCCATTCATTTATATCTAATTTCGCCCGATCAACCAATCGGCATAATTCATCCGTTTTATTGATCACTGAATACCAGAACGCATATATGGACCGATCGATATCGTTGATAACAACCCGTGAAGCATATTCTGTGAATAACAAAGATAAAGCTATCGAGGCCCCACCAGCATATGGCTCGACATAGTACCCATCACATAATAAATTATCCCTAAAAATAGTTTTTACGAAATCGGCTAACTTACCTTTACCACCGGGATACCTCAACGGGGAATAAAAGTCCATAATTACTTAATGTTCTCCCACAAAATTCCCATAAAATCTTGCATCCCGTCCCATGTAATAATGAGATTAGCGGACAGCGGTGAAAATCTATTATTGTGAACATACGCATTCCACGTATCTAGCCCAAGCAAGCCATGTTTATCTTTAATGGCAGCTCGAATACCTTTGCAAATAGTCGCGTCAGCTTTCTTGGTATTCTCTAAATGACTGGCCACATTATTAACCTTCTGCTGTAAATTCAAACCTGAACTATTGGCCGATGGCGTTTGAACCATTTTATGCTCCTCTAGATAACAATCCATACTCAACTCGATAAACACACGATATAAAACGGCCGCAGCGTTAGTAAATTTAGTAATGTTTAATTTTTTAAGCTCATAAAATATGGCATTGACTCGCGGCTTGCCAATCTTTAGCCTACACGAACCAGGGATTAGCGTCTTTCTATCTTTCGGGTTAGATTTGATCTTGCTAGTGGACACCGAAGAGCCACCAGAAAATGATGTAAATTGCCACGGCTTTACCGCTTTTTTGCTAATATCAGGCATGGATGCCTTGGGTAGTTTTGACACATAGTCCCGCCGATCATCCTTTGTGTAGATCTGCTTAACGTTAAACTTGGGATCTAATAAATCCTTCACTACATGCAGCAATCCGCTAACGACTTCGCCCTGCTCAACATCTGATTGGATAACCCCACCCTTGATTTCCACGCCAAGACATTTTCTTACTTGCGGATCGGAAAGCAATCTGTCAAGGTTTGTAGTTTTCAACCCGGACAAAGAACTTTTAACATCCTCTGGCACTAAAGACGAGCTTTGCAAAAGCTTTACCGTCTGCAAGGCTATCGGGGTCTTACCCTCAGTCCTCTCGGCGAATCTTTGCTTCTGCAACGGATCCCATTCATCAGTACCAACACCATTAAGCCCGTAACCGTGTTTTATTCCGATCCATAATTCTGCCTCCCGCGGATCGTCATAAATATTACAAGCCAGGGTCTTAACAAGTTTGCTCTTATTTTCATCATGAGCTTTCTTGAACTTACGCTTAAGCGCAGCATTTTGGTCAATAAGATCCGGGTGGGCTAATAATTTCAAGGCCACCACACGTCGGTTCCCTTCCAATACAATATACTTTGTTTTATCATGGCTTGACGCAATAACCTGAACGTTATCGTTTGGATTAAGCCCGTGCTTAATCATATGATCGACTAAATTAAATAATTTGTCGGACTGATCAGAAACCATCTTGTCAATCGACTCTTTTTGATTGGCTGATGTCTCAAATCTGTAATTTTCGGGGTTTACGAGCAGATCAACTAAATCAATATTTTTTATAACCATACGCCTCCTTACGCGCATCGCAAAGTACGCCTTATCGTTTTTTATTCTACTACGTTTAATACAATATCACAACACAACAAAATATCTCTTTAGCCTTGCTATGTCTCGAACTGTATGGCTATATGTGAGGTAAGAGAGGTGAACAAAATGCAAAAAGAAGCACTATTATCGCAGATTATGGCGCTTAAGGAAGCTGGCCTGGATGAGCTAAAAGCCAAGCATAAGGAGCTATTCGGCGACAATGAGCCAACCTCCAACAATAAGGTCTACTTATGGCGCAGGATTGCCTACCGGTTGCAAGAACTCGAATACGGCTCCCTTGCCCCGGTAACACAATCCCGTATCCAGCAGTTAATCCAGCAATACGACCCGATCAACAATAAGGCCTTGCGGCCTGATGGTGTTACGGAAAATAGGCCGAAAAAATCCGCCCTTAGCCGAGATAAACGGCTACCGATACCTGGCACAGTGGTTACTAAGGAATATAAAAGCATTAAGCTACAAGTTAAGATCTTGGAATCGGGATTCGAATATAACAATAAGGTCTATAAAACTCTTACGGCAATCGCCAAAGAAGTCACCGGAGCGCATTGGAACGGATATTTATTCTTTAACCTGTAATACCTATGGAAAACGAAATAAAACAACAACTTAAAAAACGAACCTACTGCGCGATATACACGCGCAAGTCCACCACGGAAGGCTTAGACCAAGACTTCACATCGCTGGACAATCAGCGCGAAGCCTGCGAAAACTACGTAAACAGCCAAAAACACGAAGGCTGGACGTTTTTACAAGAACGTTACGATGATGGCGGGTTTACCGGCGCCAACATCGAGCGGCCTGGCCTGCAAAAACTCCTATCCGATATCAAAGAACATAAGGTTGATTGCGTAGTGGTTTACAAAGTTGACCGGCTATCGCGCTCTTTGATGGACTTTGCCCAGTTGCTGGAGTTTTTCGATAAAAACAATGTTACGTTTGTGTCAGTGACGCAGGCCTTTAATACCAATACTTCCATGGGCCGGTTGACCTTAAATATACTTTTATCTTTTGCTCAGTTTGAACGTGAAATTATCAGCGAACGCACTAAAGACAAAATGGCTGCCGCCAGAAAACGCGGCCAGTGGTTAGGCGGCAGAGCGCCACTAGGCTATGACGTAATCAAGGAAACCAAAAAGCTCACCATTAACCCCGAAGAAGCCAAACTCGTTAAAAGAATCTTCGATCTTTATCTGCAAGGTAATTCCCTGCTTGATGTGGCCGCGATATTAACCAATGAAGGCTTACGCAGCAAAGAAACAACCTCCAAGAAAGGTAAAATATTCGGCGGTTATAAATACAGCGCGACTAAAGTTCAATATCTAATCAGAAGCGTCCTTTATATCGGCAAAGTGGAATACGTCGGCCAAGTCTACGATGGCCAGCAAGAAGGCATTATCAGCGAAGAAACTTTTAAAAAAGCGCAGGAACTGCTTAAACAAAACCGGGTTAAACGCACACCCACCAAAAATACCGACTGCACCAGCTTATTAACCCATCTCCTGTATTGTAAGCATTGTAATAAATTTATGATCCACACCTACACCATAAAAAACGGCAACCATAAATACCGTTATTATGTCTGCTCCGGCGTGATCAAACACGGCTATAAATCCTGCCCCAATAAATCCATCAACGCGCAGGCTATCGAAGATACCGTTGTGAGCTGCTTACAAAAAACATTAACCAATAACGAGCCAAGAAAAAACGATCCCCACAAGCACGAAACCGAGGCAATCCTATCACCTATTTGGGATACCCTCTACCCTGAAGAAAAACGCCGTATTATTAATACGCTGGTTAAAGAATTATCCTACGACGTAGGCACCAAGATTTTAAAAATGACGCTTTGTAAAAACGATCAGCAGTTAGAGTTTAATGTCGATTTAAAACAGGTTAGACCTCTCAATAAATGGCATAAAGAAAAAGAAATAGCGAAAGAGCCCAAAATCAGGCAAAGCTTGATCCTTGCCCATCACTTACAAAACTTAACCGATCAAGGCAAAATCACCAACCTTAAGGAAACCAGCCAGTGGCTCAACCTAAGCCAAGCGCGGCTTAACCACATTCAAACATTATTGCTACTATCGCCAGCAATTCAAACCGAAATCATCATCGGAGATAACCAAACTATCGGCGCAATACCCGAATACAAAATCCGCTCGTTAGCCGAAGAGATCGATTGGAACAAGCAAGCTGAAATCTGGCAAACGATCAAAGAACCTCTCTCCTCTAAATAACCCATCTCTCCTCGCTATAACGGCATATTCTTAGTAAATGGCTAAAAACCCACTGGAATATTGCGATAATATTGGCAAAAAACCATTTACTAGGAAGCATTTACTAAAGCGCGATTCAGAGATGAAGAGATAGGTTAGCCATATTTACTCGGCCTTTTTTAGCAAACTTAAGGCGAGATAAAACGGTAAACGCAGTAAAAACGAAGTGCTCAGCGAAATAGCGTCACAACTCTTTGACACGTCGCAACATAAAAAATCCCGCATAGGACATTGTTCCATGCGAGATGGATTATCTCTGCGGCTTAAACCGCAGAGATATATATGGCGCGCCCGGCAAGATTCGAACTTGCGACCCTCGGCTTAGAAGGCAGATGCTCTATCCAGCTGAGCTACGGGCGCGAAATAATACAAGTTTTGCAAATAAGTGGATTAATTATATCTTATCTTCGCTACTGGAGCAATTTTTCTTTTGGGTAAGAAAATCGGGGCGAGTGGATTCGAACCACCAACCTCTTGGTCCCAAACCAAGAGCTCTAGCCAAATTGAGCCACGCCCCGAAAATTTTTAATGTCAAGGATAACGCAAGTACGCCAGGTGATTATACCAAAGTAAATCTTTTCGTCTACTGAAAAATCAATGCAAGCGCAAACAATCAGCAGTACTATATTCCGAAGGTACTCCTTTAATAAAAAACTTTACCCCCAGATCTGTCTTAGGCATTAAGACCATATAATACGGACTAGTCAGATTCGGATAGTTAATCGGCTGTTGAGGCCCTTGTTTTACAACATTAACTATTACCTTATTATCCTCAAGAAAAATATTCTCAATATACATGGAATAACTGGAAGCCGTATTCCGCCCGCCGAAAACCGCGATCAACATATTTTTTTCAAAATCTATTTTAGGCAGTTCAATATCCCTGCCGATCACGCTTTCATCGGCACAAGCTTTAACTACCCTTTCCAAGTCGGCCTTATTTTTGATAACCAGAAAATCTTCGGTTGGATAATGGCTGGCAACATCAAAATCAATCCGCTTATAATCAATTTTGATATCAAACATATCCGCAAAAACAGGGGCAGTGATCAAAAAACATCCACACAACAAACTAAATAATATAGCCTTAATCCGCATAAAATAACCTCCTACTTTAACTAACAAATAAGGAGATACCATATTTTTATAAAAAAAACAAACTTATTCTTTAATTAAAAACATCGCCGCAATAATCAAGATACCGATAAGATAGCAAGCCAGGGTGTTGGTGACAAAATAAGGGTATAGCATTAATAAGACTCCGCCGATCATCGGTACTATCCGGCGTTGTTTTTTTCCGTAACCAAAAGCAGCTAAACCGATCAAGCTAAAAAGAAAACCGGCAAAAAGCAGCCCCGCGCTCATGCTTTTTTCTTACCTGGGTTTAAGGGGCAGGCATCGTTATTTTCCGGGCAATATTTATGTACTTTGCATTTCGGCCCGCCGAAAGCAAAGACTTCCGG
>Ga0153915_10006825_pt1 | contig 10741 bp, 7 predicted proteins | sample Opewatmetagenome_2_FD_107003 | JGI IMG/M metagenome (GOLD analysis project Ga0153915, IMG submission 107003) | Freshwater wetland microbial communities from Ohio, USA - Open water 3 Core 3 Depth 3 metaG | ecosystem: Environmental > Aquatic > Freshwater > Wetlands | place: USA: Ohio, Lake Erie...
CTTTGATGACAATCTTCGATTTGATCTCCCGGTTGATCAGGCGCATTTTCCCCAGGTCATCGCGGATCCGCCGGCGGTATGTGGAGTAGGTGAGGCCATCTTTGGCCAGAACCTTCCTCAGCTCATTCTCAGTGAGCTGATTCTGCTTTAGAATATCTTCGATCGCCCCGTCGACATCCCGGTCCGGAACTTCGACCTTCTTATTCTTGATCTCCTGTTCTAAGAGCTTGTTCTCGATTAATTGGGCCAGGACCGCTCGCCGGGCCTTTTTTAGTTTTTCTTCTCTCTCCCCGGGCAAGGAAGACTGCTGCACCTGGTCGAACAGGCGTTTGCCCGCCTCTTCCAATTCCGAGAAGGTGATGACCTCATTATTTACCAAGGCCACGATTCGCTCCACAACCTGTGCCCGGGGGTCCTTGGGAAAAAGGAGGAATGATGCCGCCAGGAGATAGGAAGCGACCCGAATTCCGGGGAAACGGTACCAAAAAGCCATATCAGGGACCTTTGGGGAAAATCCAGGCAGCGAGTGAACTCTCAATTTTAAATGCTAACATCTTGGAGGATCCCCATCAATATTTTTCTGGTTTCTCCCAGCATGCCTCGCCAGTGCTTTTCTACCAGGCGGACCCGCAAACGCTGGTCCGGCGTGAACTCTCTCTTCCCCTCCCCTTGAGCGACCACTTCCACCACCCGCTGGGGGTCCACCGGGGAATGAGGGTCAAATGTGAGAACGACCTTTTCTCTTTCCGCCGACACACGCCTCACCCCCGCTCTCTTCATAAGTAACCTCAGGTTCATGACCTCGACCAGGTTTTCTAAAACGGGGGGAATGGGTCCGTACCGGTCCCGCAGCTCTTCCGCAATCTCCTCCACCCCCTCCGGAGAACGGGCCGAAGAAAAACGCCGGTAAAAAACGAGCCGCTGGTTGATGTCTTCCACATAATCCGCCGGGAGGAAGGCGGGAATGGGCAGATCGATCTCCGGCTCGACCTCCTCTACCACCTCTTCTCCTTTCAGTTCCTGGATGGCCTGCTCCAGGATTTGCAGGTACATGTCATATCCCACCGCGGCGATGTGCCCGGATTGGGCGTCTCCCAAAAGCGCCCCGGCACCCCGGATCTCCAGGTCATGCATGGCCAGCTTCAGCCCGGAACCCAATTCGGTCACCTCTTGCAAAGCTTCCAGCCTCCTGCGGGCGTCGGCTCCGATTGCGGAAAGGCCCGGAACCAGAAGATAGGCGTAGGCTCTTTCCTTCGCCCGCCCCACGCGCCCCCGGAGCTGGTACATCTGGGCCAACCCCAATTTGTCCGCCCGGTTGATGATAATCGTATTCGCTGCGGGGAAGTCCAACCCGGACTCAATGATGGTGGTGGTCAGGAGCAGGTCAACCTCCTTTTTGACAAAAGCCAGCATCACCCGTTCCAGGTCCCGCTCGGCCATCTGTCCATGGGCGATGGCCAAACAGGCCTCGGGAACCAATCTCCGCAGGAATCTTTCCATGGCGGCGATCGATTGTACCCGATTATGCACGAAGAAAACCTGCCCCCCGCGTCGGAGCTCGCGGCGAATGGCATCGCGAATTACCTCCTGGTCGAACTCTGTCACGTAGGTCCGGATGGCCAGGCGGTCTTCCGGGGCGGTTTCAATCACGCTCAGGTCCCGGATGCCCCCCAGGGACATCTGCAGGGTCCGGGGAATGGGCGTGGCGGTCAGGGTGAGCACATCCATGTTGGAACGCATACGCTTGAGTTTTTCCTTGTGCGCGACGCCGAAACGATGCTCTTCATCCACGATCATTAAGCCCACGTCCCGGAAGGATACATCCCGTTGCAACAGGCGATGCGTACCGATGACTAGGTCCACCTTCCCCTGGCGCAGGTCTTCCAAGACCTTCCGTTGCTCGGCCGGCGAAAGGAACCGGCTGAGCATTTCCACGCGGAAAGGATAGGGAGCAAAACGCCGGGAAAAGGTCTGGTAATGCTGCTGGGCCAGGATCGTTGTCGGCACCAGAATGGCCACCTGTTTTCCATCCATCATGGCGCGGAAAGCGGCTCTCAGGGCCACTTCCGTCTTCCCAAAACCAACATCTCCGCAGACGAGCCGGTCCATGGGCTTTTCTCTTCCCATGTCCTCTTGCACATCCTGGATCGCCTGCATCTGGTCCGGCGTCTCCTCGTATTCAAAGGAGGCCTCAAACTCCCGCAAGCTTTCATCAACGGGCGAAAAGGCTTGGCCTTTGATGACCGCGCGGGTGGCGTAAAGCTTCACCAGCTCCTCGGCCAGCTCCCGCAAGGAATTTTTCACCCGCTTCTTGGCTTTCTCCCAGGAAGTCCCCCCCAGCCTGTCGATCCGCGGCCCGCCATCACCCCCGCCGACATATTTCTGCACCAGGTTCAGGCGATACACCGGCAGATAAAGCTTGTCCCCTCCCTGGTACTCGACGAGCAGAAAGTCATGTTCCTCGTCCCCCAGCTTGAGTTTCAGCAAGCCCCGATAGATTCCGATCCCATGGTCGGCATGGACGACGTAGTCGTCCACCTGCAGCTCGCTGAAAGCGGCCAAGGCATGATCCTTCACCGGAAGAGGGGGACGTTTTCTCGGGCGTTTCTCTCCGAAAAGTTCGCTTTCCGTGATCAGCGTCAGCCCGGCCTCCCGGAATACAAACCCCCGGGAGAGATTGCCGATTAAGAGGGTTACATTCCACCCTGCGGAATCGGCAGGGGCCCAGGCGGCGAATGGTTGGGTAAGGGTTTGCACGCTTAGGTTATGCCTTTCGAGCATCTCCGCCAGTCGCTGCGCCGAGCGAATGCTGGAACAGGTAAGAAGCGTAGTTACCCCTTTCTCTTCGCCGGAACGAATGCGTTGGGCCAAGAGCTGCAGGATTCCTTCTTCGGATTTGGAAGAGAGAAGTTCGGAGCGTAAACGTTCGTGGGAATCCGTCTCCAGGCGCAGGCGCGGTTCTTCCCCCTCTACCTCCAACCGCTGGAAAGCCACCCGGGAGATGGTTCCGTTCAGCCCGGCAAATTCCTCATGGGATAGAAAGAGTTCCCCGGGGATCGGCCAGAATTCTCCCCGCTCGGAAGCATGTTGCCAGGCCTCTTCCGCCTCTTCCCAGAAACGAGTTCGGGCCTCTTCCAGTTCCGGGGGTTCTTCGAGAAAAATAACGACTTGTGGCGGAAGATAATCGAAGAAACTTTCCAGGAAAGGATAAAAATACGGGAGGAAAAATTCCACAGCCGGGAAGGGGATGCCCTGTCTCACTTTTTCCAAGACTTCCTCCGCCGCTTCTCGCAACGTCACGTCGGTGGGAAGGTGGGCCTCAAGCTTTTGCGTCGCTTGCCCGATGAATTCTGGGAAGAACAGCACCTCTTTCACCGGCAGGATCAGTGCCCGCTCTAAAGCTTCCGAGGAACGCTGGGTATCTGGGTCAAAGGTGCGCACTGATTCCACAGTATCCCCGGAGAATTCTACCCGCAGAGGAGCCGCAGCCGCGGGAGAAAATACATCCACCAGATGGCCCCGTACGGCAAACTCCCCCACTTCGGTGACCAAACTGCCCCGCCCATATCCCATGCCTTCCAGCCGGGCGATCAGTTCTTCCCGCTGGAATTCCTGATCTTGGGAGATCGAAAAAACCCACTGCCGGAGGATTTCCCGGGGAGGAACCCTCTGGAGCACCGCGCCCAAAGAAGCCACCACGATTTTCGGGTCGGGGTCCAAGATCAGCTGGTGCAATCCTTTCCATCTTTGTCCCATGACTTCAGACGGGGGCGAGATTTTCTCAAAAGGTTTCAGGTCCCAGCTGGGGTAGAGGAACACTTTCCGGCTGGGGGGTAGGAAAAAAAGAAGTTCCTGGAAGAAGCGCTCGGCTTTCTCTTCGTCGGCGGTTAAGACGGCCAGAGGACAATGGATCTCTCGGGCCACCTGAGAGAGAAGGTAAGCTCCCGCAGACCCTTTCAAACCATGAATTTGAACAAAGGGTTCCCGCTTTTCAATCCAATCTAAAAGCATGAGGAAGTGGGAGTTTTTATCAATCCCTGGATTCATGGATACCCTCGCCCCTGGAAACTCTCCCCACCCCTTTGGCTTTGCGGCCAACCCTGGGCCCAACCCAATATTACCCCGGGAACCATCGGCTAAGCGCTTCGCTCAAGAAGGCGAAAGAGTTGGTCAGCAAGAGGACCCCCACAAGGATCAATAGGATCCCGCCCACTTTGGTGAACGTGCCAAGGTATCCGCGGGCTTTCTGAAAAGTGGCCAGGAAGGTGTTCAGGGCCACGGAGCACACAAAGAAGGGAAGCCCCAGTCCCAGCGAGTAGAAAAGCAGAAGCAAGATTCCCGTATGCATGTCTTCGGCTGTGCTGGCATAGAGCAGGATGGAAGCCAGGATTGGACCTACGCAGGGAGTCCAGCCGGCAGCAAAGGTCACGCCGACCAGGAACGAACCCATGTAGCCCAGTGGTTTACCGCGGAGATGAAACCTCTTCTCCTGCTGCAAGAAGCCAAAGGAGAAGACGCCGCTGACGAAAAGTCCGAAGATGATCACTGTAATTCCGCCCACGATCCGGATCGTATCTCGGTAATTCGCCAGGAATTGGCCGAGCAGCGTGGCCGACGCTCCGAGGACGGTGAAGAGAACGCTGAACCCCAGGATGAAAAGCAAAGAATGAACGAGAATAACCCGGTGCAACTTTCGGTTCGGGTGTTCATGGGTAAGCTCTTTGAAGGAAAGGCCCGTGATGAAAGCCACGTAGGAAGGGACCAAAGGCAAGACGCAGGGGGAAAGGAAGGAAATCACCCCGGCGGCGAAAGCAAAATAAAAGGAGAGGTCCTGGGCGCCGCTCATCGAGAAGTTCCTCCTTCATAAGGGCTCTCGCGTTGGCTGACTTCTATGGGGGTGTCTCTATGAACCTTGGGCATTGAGCCCCGCAGCAGCCAGTGATTCTGTAAGCCTTGGATTAATTTATCGGCTTCCTCCACACTCTCGTGCGTGGTAGCCAGGAAATCAGGAATCTCCGGGGCCGCTTGCTTCACATTTCCCGTGATGACCTTTACATCTTCGGTGATTTCCTTCACATTCTTCGTGATCGCCGGTGCGTCCGCAGCCGTCCTCTGTACATCCCCCATCACTCTGGGCAGGTCGGAAGTGGCTTTCTTTACATCGTCCAAAATCTTGGGCACCTCCTTTACCGCCCGGTCGACCTCGGAAACAATCTTCGGCAGGTCCCCGGAGACCCTGGAGGCGTTCTGGGTGGCCTCCTCAATGTGGGCCGCAGATCGACGGATGGACTCGGCGGCGGCGGAGATTTCCCCGTGCATCTTCTTGTCCTGAAGGATTCCCCCTACGTTCCCCTGGCCATTTTTCAACTGGGCAGTAACGAATTCCACGTTCTTCAATAATGTGAAAAGCTCCCCCTTCGGGTCGCTGAGTTTTTGGGTGATGGATTTCACATTTTCCAGGGCATCATCTAATTTTTTCAGCGGGGTCTTGACGTCGATCTCCTTCAGGATATCCGATAGCTCCTTCGGATCCAGGGAAGCGATGCTTGCCCCTTCCGGCAGCGGGGGCTGGTCGGGGGAGCCCACAGTGATTTCCACAGTCTTCCCGCCGATGAGCGCGCTGGCGATCGTCGCTTGAGAATCATTGCGGATGTAATCCTTATAGGTCTCCAGCACTTCTAAGGTGAGCGCTACCTTGTTCTGTCGGGTAAGTCGGAGCGACTGGACCATGCCAACTTCCATCCCGGAGATTGTCACGGGGGTCCCCGGCTTCAGGCCCGGGACCTTATTGAAAACCACCGTGTAACGGGAGCGCTTCTCAAACCACTTATGTTCCCGGCCGACGAAGACCAGAGTGACACTGATAAGGATGAGAGCGAGGATGACGAAAATCCCCACGTAACGATCAAAATGTTGGATCCGAAAGTGCATCAGCATGGCCCATTCTCCTCAATTCATCTTAGCCGAGAACCCCATTTTTTCATCTTCTCTAACTCTGCCTGCATTTCCTGGGCAGTGCCCTCGGCCAGGATTCGGCCGCTGCCCAAAAGGCCAACGCGGTAGGCCACGGGGATCCCGGAGGGCCATTCGCTGGTTACCACCAGAACGGTCGCTCGCACTCTTTGCTGGTATGTACTCAGGACGCTGACAATCAAATCCATGGCTTCCACTCCCAGGCCCATGACGGGCTCATCCAGGAAAAGCAACTGGGGCTCTAAAATCAGGGCCCTGGCTAACGCCGCCCGCTTGCGCATCCCGAGGCTGACCTGGGCGGGAATAGAATGGTCGTATGTCCGGTCTACTTCGAAGAGGCCCATCTTTTCCGCCACCCGACTTTGCACCTCCGGTTCTCCCAGTTGGGTGTGATACCGCAGGGGAAGGGCCACGTTGTCGAAGATCGACATGTTACTGATCAGCGCGGCATCTTGAAAGACGAAGCCCATCTTCACGCGCATGGCTTGTAACACTTCTTTGGAGGCTGTAGCCAGGCTGATTCCCTCAATCTCCACGCTCCCGCCTCCTGGGGAGATCAGGCCGCCCAAGAGTTTCAGCAGGAGAGACTTGCCGCTGCCGCTCGCCCCCAGAATGATGTAGATTTCTCCCCGGGATAGCCGTAGGTTCAGGCCCTGGAAGATCTCCCTCCCATCAAGGCGGAAAAAAAGATCCCGGGCTTCCAGCACGATACCCATAGAAACCTTTAAAAAGAATTTTATTCCAGACATCATTTGCCACAGAGATCACCGAGAACCCCAAGTCTCAAATACATTGAATCATGATCCGGGAGCAGCATCTGGATCGTCGCTCGCTATTTTTGGGGTAAGAAAATAATTCGCACTTCTCCGTGACCTTTGTGTCCTCTGTGGCTAAGGTGTCTTTACAAATCGATTTCCATCCCTTGATTAACCCCGAAGCATTCCAAGTGGGCGCCGTTACTCGCGATGATCTGGCCGCAGTTTTGCATGATTTCCTCGACCTCCGCATCGGTCCGCTCCTGATTGTGATGGAACAACCCGAATTTCCCCACCCGGGCATCCAGGGCCAATTGCAGGGCATCTTTATAAGTCGAGTGCCCCCAGGCTTTCTTGGTTGGGTATTCCTCCTCGGTGTACTCTGAATCGTGAATCAGCAAGTCCGCCTTCCAGCAAAATTTTACATACTCTTCATAATCTAATCCGCCGGGATGTTTAAAAGTTAGTTCATTATCCGTGAGAAAAACAAAGCACCGATCGTCCTCAACAAACTTAAAGCCAATCCCCGGATTCGGATGACTGGTTGGGATGGGGGTCACCGTCATGGATTGGATCGTCAAACTATCTTGGCGGGCTTGCTGGTAGGAAATGTTCGCCTGGACCTCATCAAAATCTACTGGGAAGTTGGGGGCGGTCATGACTTTGGAGATCATTTTCTTTACAGAGTCCTGGGTAAAAGGACAACCAAACATCCGAATAGAGGTTTTTCTATGGTAGATGGGCTTAAAAAATGGAAACCCTAAGATGTGATCCCAATGAGAATGGGTAAAGAATAAGTAGTACTGGAACCGTCCTTCTCCGAGCAGGTGATTTCCCAGTTTGCGAATTCCCGTTCCGGCATCGATGATGATAATCTCATCTTCCTTGGTTCTGATTTCCATGCAGGTGGTGTCTCCCCCGTACTTCAGGTATTCTGGCCCACAAACGGGGATCGACCCTCTCGCGCCCCAGCACCGAATGATCATTTTTGACTCCTGTTCGTCACAAGCTGCGGATCCCGCTGGTTTCGCGCCGCTTCCGTTTTTATCCCTCACAAGTAGAACAATAGGGTCAGCAAGGCGTTACTCATGAAGCAGAAAAGGATCGCGCTCACCACGCCCCGGGTGGCCACCTGCGGCACTTCGATGGGCGAATAGCGCGCCCTCAATCCATGGTATGTGCAGGTCAAAGCGATCAGCAGCCCGAAGATCGAGCTCTTCAGGATTCCGAAGACCAGGTCTGCGGCGGTAAGCGAGGCCACCAACTCTCTCAGGAAAACCGGAAGACTGATGGGCAGCAACAGCTTGGAGACGAGGAAACCACCGATCAGGGCCACCGTACTGAAGTAAATGGCCAGGCAGGTAACCGCGATGGTCACCCCGATGATCCGGGGAGCGACGATGAAGTATATCGGGTTGATCCCCATAGCCTGAATCGCCTCCAGTTCATGGGCCACGATCATGTTCCCGAGTTCCGCGGCGATGGCGGTTCCCGACCGCCCGATCACAATGAAAGCGGTGAGCAGGGGCCCCAGTTCCCGGATGATCACCAGGACCAGAATACTGACGATAAAATGGACGCCCCCGAGGAATTCCATCTGACTTCCTGATTCGACGATGACGATCGTTCCCAGGGTTAACGAAACCAGGGTGACCACTTTCAGGGCCTCCACCCCGGTGAAGTAAATCTGGCGCAAGGTAATCTCGAAGATCAGGGAGAACCCCTTATCCCGCTCCGCAATCAATTCTTTGAGGGCAAGATAGAAAAGCGTGGAAAGGTCTAATAAGACGGTCAATCTCCCTCTCACCCATCCGCCGATGGATTCCAAAACATCTGTGCGCTGACTCAAAACCTCTGTCAATCCCTGCTCTCTCCTTCCCCTCTCGGTTCAACCGGAATGGGCAAAACCTCCCTTTATTTTCATAAAAAATATATCACCAACTTCCCCAACTTTCTACTACAATCTTGCCTCACGGGGGGAAAACATGCTATCAAAGAATCTACCACCGCAGAGCTCGCGGAGACGGCCGGGATCCGCTAAGCCCCTGGCGGCATGAACATGGCGTTTTAAAATTTCAACTCGGCGTGCTCTGGGGTGAAGACAGGAGCATAATATGTCGGCGGAGAAAACCATCTTTACTCTGGGGACCAGTAACCGGACTCTGGAAGAGTTTGTTCAGCTTCTTCGCCCAAACCGGATCGAGATGGTCGTAGACGTGCGCAGCTTTCCCACGAGTAAATTCCCGCATTTCAAAAAGGAAGCCTTGGCTCAATATCTGGGTGAAAAGGGGCTCGGATATTACTACTTGGGCAAGGAGCTGGGAGGGTACCGGAAGGGAGGTTACGAAGCCTACAGGCAAACCGATGATTTCCTCCGGGGGGTGGAACTTCTGGAGCGAATGGCGTCCCGGTGTCCCTGCGCCATCTTCTGCGCCGAGCGTTCGCCGTGGCGCTGCCATCGCCGGCTTATCGGCCGCAGTTTGCAGGAACGAGGTTGGAAGGTGGTCCATATCCTTGAAGAGGGAAAAGCTTGGGAAGACAGGATTCTCGGTGGTATTTCAAAATCTCCAGCCAAAGAATAAGCTTTGCTCTGATTCAACATGGAAAACAACTTCTTGCATTCCAGGGAACCCTCTGTTATTTTTTAAGTTGTGGATTTCCAACCGTCGGCAGTCTGCTTTCATTTTGCCGGGTTCATGGATGGCGGAAAGCTGACTGCTGTTTGCTTCTTTTGAAAGGTCCGTTGGATTTGAAATGCTCGCCAAACCTGATTTAGTCCTTCTGCACGCCCCCTCGGTGTATGACTTCCGCAAGCTGCCGATCCTTTTCGGACCCATCAGCGACCTCGTCCCTTCCACGCCCATTTTCGAGATGTACCCGGTGGGTTTCTCTTCCATCGCTGAACACCTGGAGAGGAACAGGATCCATGTGCGCATCATCAATCTGGCCCTGCGGATGCTCAAGGATGAGAAATTGGAAGCTGAAAAACTCATCGCCCAGCTCCATCCCCAGGCTTTCGGCATTGACTTGCATTGGCTTCCCCACGCTCAGGGCTCTCTGGAGGTGGCCGCCCTCTGCAAAAAACTTCACCCCCACATTCCCATCATCTTCGGCGGTTATTCAGCCACCTACTTTCATCAAGAGCTGATTCGCTACCCGCAGGTGGATTTTGTGGTGCGCGGCGATTCCGCCGAAGAGCCATTGCGGCAACTCCTCAACACCCTCAAGCGCGGTATTTCGCCTGAGGCCATCCCCAATATAACCTGGAAGGATGAAAAGAAAGGGGTCCGGATCAACCCTCTCACCCATGTGGTAAGTGCTCTCGACGAGTACTCGAATAACTACCCGAACCTTTTCCGGCTGGCGATGAAATATCTTGACCTGAAGTCTCTGATCCCCGTCCACGACTGGTGGGAATACCCCATCACGGCGGTGATGACCTGCCGGGGGTGTACTCACAACTGTGTGTTCTGCGGCGGATCGCGCCACGCCTTGGGGCAATACTGTTCCCGGGAGGTCTGTGCCTACCGCAGCCCAGAGAAGGTCGCGGAGGATATTATTTCTATTTCAAATTACACCCACGCTCCCATCTTTGTCGTTGGAGATTTGCGGCAAGCCGGGGATGATTATGCCCGCACTGTTCTCTCCCGCCTTCGCCCGCGCCGGCCCAAAAATCAAGTGGTCTTGGAACTCTTCACCCCGGCTCCGGAGTCTTATTTCCGGGAGGTTTCAGAAGCCCTTCCCAATTTCAATTTCGAGATCTCCCCGGAATCCCACGACGAGCAGGTCCGCCGGGCCACCGGGAAATTTTACACCAACGAAGAAATGGAAAAATCGATCCTTTTTGCCCTGGGCCACGGCTGCTCCAAGTTCGACATCTTCTTCATGATCGGTCTTCCGCATCAGACTCCCTCCTCAGTGATGGAAACCATCGATTATTGCGAACACCTGATGAAAACGTTCGACCGGCGGCTCAGTCCATTCATTTCTCCCCTGGCCCCTTTTCTCGACCC